>Ga0194115_10001409_pt1 | contig 30869 bp, 26 predicted proteins | sample TA2MahsurfametaG_3_FD_148656 | JGI IMG/M metagenome (GOLD analysis project Ga0194115, IMG submission 148656) | Freshwater microbial communities from Lake Tanganyika, Tanzania - TA2015002 Mahale S4 surface | ecosystem: Environmental > Aquatic > Freshwater > Lake | place: Tanzania: Lake... | reverse complement strand
CCGAGGGCCAGCCCAAGCTCCTGCGTCAGCACCCCGAGCGATTGCGCCGCTCGGCGGAGGATCGTCTCGATCGCCGAACTCTCGGTGCCGATCCCCTCCGCCAGGCGATCCATCTCCGCACTCGGGAGTGGCTCGAGTCGCATCAAGGAATCGACGTAGGTCCGGTAGGCCTTATCGGTCGGGATGCGACCGGCGGAGGTGTGGGGGTGGAAGAGGAACCCCTTCTCCTCGAGGTCGGCCATGGTGTTGCGGATCGTGGCCGGGGAGACCCCCAGTCCGAATCGACGGGAGATCGTCCGGGACCCGGCGGGTTCCGCCGTCTCCACGTAGGAGCGGACCACACACTCGAGCACCCGACGCTCGCGTTCCGACAGCTCATGCAACGCCATAAGTCGCAGATTACGAATGACTTCGAACCGAAGTCAAGGCGGCGGCGAGTGCATCGATGCGGAGCCATCCGTCAGGGGTCAGCACAAGTCGATCCCCCTCCTGCCGGCCCCACCCGGCGTCGATCCAGGGGCCGATGATGGTCGCGTCCTCAGGTCGGAGGACCAGGCCGTCGCTCGTGCGAAGGCCGAGGTAGACCGCTTCGGCCAGCCGCTCGTCTGGGCCGATGGTCTCCTCCCCCGCGAGGGGATCGATCCCCTGCTCGACTTGAGTGGACCATTCGGCGTAAGCCGACGTGTTCCACCGCCGGACCCGCCCGTCAAAGCCATGGGCGGAAGGACCGAGTCCGAGATATGGGGCTCCCGACCAATAGGCGGCGTTGTGGATGGCCCGGTGCCCCGGGCGGGCGTAGCTCGAGACCTCGTAGTGTTCGAAGCCCGCGGCCACGAGACGTTCGTGGGCGAGGAGGAACTCCGCCGCATAGCGCTCTTCCGTCGCCTCCTCGACCGCCCCACGCGCGGTCCAGCGGCCGAGCGGGGTCCGAGGCTCGACCGTCAGCCCGTATACCGAAAGGTGGGTCGGCTCCAGCGCGACCGCCCGATCCAGGTCCGCGGCCAGTCGGCTCGCCCCGACCTGATCCGGGATGGCGAAGATCAGGTCCAGCGAGACCTCGTCGATCCCCCCCTCGCGGATGGTCTGGACCGCGACCGCTGCCTCCTCCGAGGTATGGCCACGGTGCATCCAAGAAAGCACCCCGGGGTCGAAGGATTGGACCCCAAGTGACACCCGGTTCACCCCTGCCGCCTGCCAGGATCGCACCGCATGGACGGAGATATCCTCCGGATTGGCCTCGACAGTGACCTCACGGACTTTTGTGGAAAACTTATCCACGCCGGAGAATTCGCGGATTCCGTGGAGAAGTGAGGCGATCCCCGCTCCGCCCAGTTTCGACGGGGTACCGCCCCCAAAATAGATGGTTCTTAGTTCTGTGGAAAACTCTATTCCGCGAGCCACGAGCTCCTGAAAAATGTTTTCCACATAGCGCTCCACGGGGACCGTCTTCCGAACCGCGATCGCGAAATCGCAGTACGAGCACCGGCGCCCGCAAAACGGGACGTGGAGGTAGATATGGGGGTAAGAAACAGCCATGAGAATGACTTAAAGTATTTTGTCAAACTGTTTATTTTAAGAGCTTTAAGCTTTTAGCCTCAAGCTTTTTATCATCTGCCAAGTTCTTGCATCAGCGACCGCCATGATTCCACTTTCAGCGATGCCACTCCACCCTCGTCCGCCTCCGCCAAGCCGAGATCTTCCCCTACCCCACACCAGTCGTCGGGCAAACAGGACTCGGTACCAATTGTGGATAAACCATACAATCCCAACAGGTCTTCCACATCGGTGAGGACCTGAGCCCCATCCCGAATGAGAAGGTTCACCCCGGCGGCGGTGGGGTCCTCGATACGCCCAGGTACCCCCGCCACCACCCGCCCCAGCTCCAGCGCCTGGGTCGCCGTATTGACCGCCCCGGACTTGAAACCTGCCTCAACCACCAGGGTCACTCGGCACAGGGCAGCGATGATCCTGTTCCGGCGCGGGAAGTACCCTTGGACCGCCCGGGTCCCCGGTTCGACCTCCGAGACCACGAGGGCCCGCCGCCCCATCTCAGCCAACAGGGTCCGGTGCGCTACCGGATAGGGCACGTCGACCCCCGTTCCCTGCACCCCGATGGTCCGTCCCCCGGCCTCCAGCGCCGCCCGATGGGCCGCGACATCCACCCCTCGAGCCATCCCGCTCACCACCACCAACCCCGCCCGGGCACAGGCACGAGCCAGCTGGCTCGCCATCCGAACGCCATACGGGGTGGGCTCTCGGGTCCCGACGATGGCCACCAGGCGGTCGGGAGCGTCCGCCAAGAAGCCAACATCACCCACGCACCATAATCCCGCCGGTGGGTTCGAAAGATCGCGTAACGAGCCAGGGAGACCCTCCGCGCCGATCCACTTCGGCTGGCCGGAGAGGGCCTCGGCCGGGGGCATCACGCCGCGCCCGACTTCCGGAGCTCGAGGAGCTTGCTCCACCACGCCGCCTTGAGCTCATCGAGCCCGAGCCGGCCGGGGGCCGAGATCGCCCACATCCCGAAAGCGTGCGGCGCCTCGATGGCGGGAACGTAGAGCTCCCCCATCAGATCGCACTTGGAGAAGACCACACAGTGCGGCTTGGCCGCCAGCTCAGGGGAGTACTGCTCCACCTCGCGCCGGAGCTGATCGTACTCCGCCTGCCAGTCCATGGCGTCGATCGGGATCAGGAAGGACAGGATGCGGGTGCGCTCGATATGCCGTAGGAACTGGAGCCCGAGCCCCTTCCCCTCATGGGCCCCCTCGATGATCCCTGGGATGTCCGCCACCACGAAGGTGCGCGAATCACTGAGCTGCACGACCCCGAGGTTCGGCTTGAGCGTGGTGAAGGGGTAGTCGGCGATCTTGGGGCGCGCGGCAGAGATGACCGAGAGGAGGGTCGACTTCCCCGCATTCGGTTGCCCCACGAGCCCCACGTCGGCGATGAGTTTGAGTTCGAGCTCGAGGGTCCGCACCTCACCCTCCTCGCCCGGCTGCCACTCGCGGGGCGCCTGATGGGTCGCGGTGACGAAGAAGGCATTCCCCTTCCCCCCTCGACCGCCCTTGGCGACGACCATCTCATCGCCGTGCTCGAGGATCTCCCCGACCCGCTCCCCGGTCTCCTTATCGCGGATCACCGTCCCGGGGGGCACCGGGAGGACCACGTCCTCCCCCGACCGCCCCGTCTTGTTCGATCCCATCCCATGTTCGCCGCGTTCCGCCTCCCAGGAGTCGCGGTAGGTGAAGTCGAGGAGGGTCGAGAGGTTGGCATCGCCGAGGATGCGGACATCCCCGCCCTTACCGCCATCGCCGCCATCGGGGCCACCCATCGGCGCGAACTTCTCCCGCCGGAACGAGGTGCATCCGGAGCCGCCGGTACCGGCGGTCACGCGAACCGTCACGAGATCGATGAACACGAGGGGAAGCTAGTCGAAGCGGGCCCTGCGTGCGGATCGAATCAGCGCGCGTGTGACCCGGATGACGCCACACGCACCGGGCGAATCTCCCCCACCACCTCGCCGCGCGTGTTTCGGATCGGCCGGTGCGCGAACTCCGCGAGCCGAGCCGGCAACTCAGCCGGGAGGATGTCGAGCTGCTGAAGTGCGGCGAGTACCGCCGCCTGCTGCGCCCGGAGCGCCCCATCCTCCACCTTGAGCGCGAGCCCGAGCCCGCGACTCGGCACCGCCACCGAGTGCACCCCTTCGGCCCCGACCTTCGCGATCACCGCGCCCTTCGTCTCCTCGAGGAGGACGGTATCGAAGCGCTCGGTCCCTCCGAGCAGATGCGGATGCGCACGCACGGCGGCGGCGATACGCGATGCGATCTCGTCACCACTCTGGATCGCCGTCGCGAAGCGCGCGTAGGCCCGCGCCATCCGCTCCAGCGAGAGCGCCATCACCGTCACCCCACAGCCATCGATCCCCACCGGCATGTCATCGAGTGGGACCCCGGTCCACGCCGAGACCTCACCGAGGCAGGCGCGCTGCACCGGATGATCGACGTGTTCGTAGCCACGCATCGCCCATCCGGAGGTCTTGGCGCGGGCGAGCATCGACGCATGTTTGCCGGAGCAATTGTTGTGGAGGCGCGTCAGGGGATTCCCCGACTCGCGCCAGAGCCTCGTCCCACGCGTCGAGAGCGGCTCGTGCGGACCACAGGCGAGATCCCCCTCCTCGAGGCCCAACGACGCAAGCATCCGCTCGACCACCACGAGGTGCTCTGGCTCGCCTCCATGGGATGCGCAGCTGAGCGCGAGCTCCTCTGGCCCCCACCCGACGCTGTCGAAGCCCCCGCTCGCTAGGAATGGCATCACCTGGAAGAACTTGGCGCAGGAGCGCCACATCGATACCAGCTGTGGGTCGCGCGCGCCGGCGATCGGGGCGCCGTCGCGGACGATGACCGCCGCGTGGACGCGGTGCTGCGATTCGACGACCTCGCCGCGGGTGACTTCGATATCGAGATGCAGGGGGATCATGTCACGAATGCTAGTGGGACCTTCGCTGGTTGGGCACCGCCACGGTCACCACGCCGGCGCATCCGCACACAGCACCGCAGCGAGCACATCGCCGGCGCGTTCCCAGGTGAACTCTGCCGCACGAGACCTGCCCGCAGCGACGCGATCCGCGCGCCATGTCGCGTCCACACGCAACCGCGCGACCGCCGCCGCCATCGCCGCATCATCGTCCATGGATACCAGGACCGCCGCCCCACCGACGACCTCGGGGATCGGCGCCCGATCGACCGCGACGACCGGCGTCCCCGCGGCCATCGCCTCCAGCGCGACCATCCCGAACCCCTCCTGCCGCGACGGGAAGAGAAAGGCCTCCGCGAAACCATATACCGTCGCGAGGCGCGCATCAGGAAGCGTCTCCACCTCCACCATGCGATCCCACACGCCGAGGTCGCGCGCGAGGTGCTGCAGACTGACGAGATGCGGGAAGCGCTCGCCGACCATCACGAGCTGCAGCGCCGCATCCACCGGCGCGAGTCGCGCGAAGGCACGAATCGCCATCTCGAGATTCTTGTGCGGCTTCTTGTTCGCAACGGTGAGCAGGTACGGCCCGGTGATCCCAAGCTTCTGGAGTACCTCTCGGCGCTCAATCGCTGCGAAGAAAGCCGACGCGACACCGTTCGGGATCACCTGGACCTTGTGCGCTACCTCGGGGAACCGCGCGGCGATCGCCTCCCGTGAGGTCTCGCTGACGGTGACCACCACGCGACTCGCCGCCAGCATCCGTCGCATCCATGGCGCCGCGACCATCGCGCGCAGACGCTCTCTGGGCGTGGCACCCTCCAGCTGGATGAGATCGTGTAGCGTCGTGACGGGCGCTGTACCGGCCACCGCGCCCCGCTGCCACGCTCCATCCCAATTGGGGAACCAGGTGCGATGCGGGCGCCCCACCTGAGCGGCGAGGCGCGCCCACGCGAAGGGGATTCGAGGATCGTAGCGCCCGCATGCGCAGTCGATGACCCGCGTGGGTACCGTCATCGTCGCTCGCACCGGCGCCAAGTCGGCCGTCGGACCCACAAGGACGATCTCGTCGAACCGTCCCGTGCGGGAGAGCGCGCCGAGCATCTCGCGCAGATGCCGTCCAAGCCCTGAGCCGAACGGCACTCGTGCATCGACCAGGAGCGTCGTCACTGGCGATCCGACGCCGCCGCGAGGAGCGACTCCCGCGTATTGCGCGAAGGGTCCTCCAACACCAGCTCGAGTAGTCGCTTGAGTGTCGCCCCGACCTCGGGGCCGTTCCGAATCCCGACCCCACGCAGGTCGTCGCCGTCGATCGCGAGATCGCCCAGCGTGATGGGATCGCGCCACGTGATACGCATGGCACGCCGGTAGAGCCGGATCCCAGTCTGCCGCGCCGCATGCAGCACCGCAGCATCAGCGTCAGCTGCCGCGAGCTCAGCAGCGGCGCGCGCCCAGAGGACACGAGCCACCAGCGGTACCTGGAGCCGACCGACCGTCGCGACGAAGCGGCGGAGGGTCACCTCCGCCGAGAACTGCTCCGTCACCACTGCCATCGATGGCAACGCCGCGACGGCGGCGGCCACCGACCGAGTCAGCGCAACCTCCTCATTGCTGAACCTGAGCCCCTTCAGCGTCCGCTCCAGCGCCGCGGGTGCCGCCTGCCCAGGTTCCGCGAAGAGCGCGGCCAACCGAAGCGCCCGCCGAGCCGGTCGCCGAACTCGCGCGGGTCGCGCCAGGCGATCGATCGTGCGGAAGCGAAGAGCTGGTGCATCGGCGAGCGCCGGGATCAGCGCCGCGAAGACCCCCGCCTCGCGATAGCGTTCCAGACTCCCAGAGGGCCGCTCGACCTGCTCCATGATCTTGTCGAGCTCCTGCTTCACGCGCTCCATCGAGAGGCGCGTGAGGAACGGCGCGCTCGCGCAGATCGCCGCCCACGTCTCGGCGTCGATCGCGAACGCGAAGCGGCCGGCGAAGCGGATCGCCCGCAACGCCCGCAACCGATCCTCCTCCATCCGAGCCGCCGCGATGCCCACACAGCGCACCACCCCGCGCGCGAGATCGCCCCGCCCATCAAACGGATCGCGGATCGCGAGCGTCTCCGCCTGGACCGCGATGGCGTTGATCGTGAAATCCCGCCGCGCCAGATCCTCATCGAGTGACGCCCCGAAGCGCACGACTGCGTGGCGCCCATCGGTCTCCACATCATGCCGGAAGGTCGTCACCTCGTGCAGCACGCCCTCACGATCCAGCACCCCGACCGTCCCGAACTGGATCCCCACGGGGATCGTCCGCCGAAAGAGCCGCTGCACCTCCTCCGGACGCGCCGAGGTCGCGATGTCCCAATCCAAGGTCTCGATCCCCAAGAGCGCATCCCGCACGGCCCCCCCGACGCACCACGCCTCGAACCCCGCTCCCTGCAGGGCGCGGCAGATCTCGCGGACGGCGACCGGTGGTTCGAGACGTGACATGAGAGAAAGCTAGGCGATCCCGCGCGGCGGAGGCGACCATCGCCATGGGGTCGTCCACGTACCATCTTACACGCATCATGACGACGTCCTCCCTGACCCGACCGCGGCTCGAGACCCTGCTCGCCGCACCGGCCGCCCAGCGCCGCCGCATCGCCATCGTCGGCGATGCGATGCTCGACGTCTACCTCCGTGGTGATGTCGATCGCATCTCGCCCGAGGCTCCCGTCCCCGTCGTGCGGGTCCGCGACCGGACAGAGGCCCTCGGCGGGGCCGCCAACGTCGCACAGAACGTCGCGGCGGTCGGCGCGCAGCTCGAACTGATCGCCGCCATCGGCGATGACCGCTCCGGCGAACGGGTACGCGCCATGCTCGCCACCCTCGGCGCCGATCCGCGCGGGCTCGTCACGATCGATCGCCCGACCACGACCAAGACGCGGGTGGTCGCGCGGGGCCAGCAGGTCGTGCGCGTCGATGAGGAGGTGGATGCCGACCTTCGTGGGCCTGAGGTCGATGCGCTCCTGGTCGCCGTCGACCGCGCCGTCGCGGATGCCGATGCCCTCATCCTCGAGGACTACAACAAAGGGGTCCTCACGGAGCCGGTGATCCATCGGGCGATCGCCGCGGCGCAGGCCAAACGCATCCCCGTCATCGTCGACCCGAAATACCGAAACTTCTTCGCCTACCGCGGGGCAACGATCTTCAAGCCGAACCGCCGTGAGCTCGAGGCCGCCCTCGGCGCCGCCGTGGATCTGGAACACCCCGAGGCGTTGCCCGCCGTGCTCCACCGATTGGGGGCCGAGCGTCTCCTCCTGACCCTGAGCGAGCGTGGCATGGCCCTCATCGATCCCGACGGGACCATCCACCGCATCCCGACGTCCGCGCGCGAGGTCTTCGACGTGGTCGGCGCGGGCGACACCGTGACCGCCTACCTGGCCGCGATGCTTGCCGTCGGAGCCGCTCCGGTCGAAGCGGCCATCATCGCGAACGATGCCGCTGGCATCCAAGTGGGCAAGGCAGGCGCCGCGACGGTCACCCCAAAGGAGATTCTCGCGCAGCGGGACTGATGGGCATCCACCCGCATCAGGCGAGCAGTCGATCGACATCACCCTCCACCGTCCACCCGATGAAGCACTCCACCATCCTTTCGTTACTCGCCCTCGTCGCGCTCTCGACCTCGACCGAGGCGCAGCTCGGTGGCGCGGCAGGATTCCGTACGGCCTCCAACGGGGGCTCCGAGCGCAACGGGACCCGGAACGGCGTCGAGCTTCGGGGCTTCTACGACCGCGCCGTCTCATCCCGCTGGGGGCTCCGCGCCGAGCTCGGCTACAATCAGATGGCGTACCAGCGCCAGGATCCCACGGAGCGGTACCGCGTCAACGAGAACGGCTTCGAAGTGGGGCTCCAGGCGCGCGTCCCATTCGCGCTGGCCGGAGCGAGCCTCTATGCGCTTGGGGGACCGGTCGCTTCGTTCCGATCGGCCTGTGGCGTGGACAGCTTCGATGACCCGAATGGCCGAGTCCCCTGCGGTGAGGGAGCGACCTCGCAGGTCGGTTGGGGGGCTGGGCTCGGCGTCCGAGGACAGATGCCCGACGCCTCGCTGCGCTGGGTCGCGGAGGCTCGCGTGCTCGGCGGGGTGACCTCAGGGGTCGGTGGCACCGTGCTCGCCCTCAGCGTCGGGATCCAAAGGAGTCGTTGAGGGAGGGCGACGACCGACGTCTCGAGGCGAAACATCGTACCAGCAAAAGGAGAGCGGGGGTCCGGCGAACCGGACCCCCGCTCTTTCATGCAAGATCTTGCCGCGCTCAGCGAGAGGCCGAGGCGATCGCGAAGCGGACGGCGAGGAGCGACGGGGACGGGGCCCCCGTGCCGGCATCGATCGCCGCGTTGAACGCCTCGATCGCCGCCACGAGATTCGCGCGGCTCGGGTTCGTACCCAGCGCGGCGAGCGCGTTGGCCAACGCTGTGGCAGGACCAGCCGCCATCCCCTCAGCGGTGAGGAGATTCGCGAGGGCTGGCGCCGCCGCTCCTCCACCGCTGCTGAGGACCGCCGCGATCGCACGGGCCGTCGCCGGGGCGATGGTCACAGTGCCCCCCGCCGGATTGGAGATCGAGAGGCCACCCGCCCCCGGATTGCCGAAGGTGCTGGCGACCCCGCTGATCCCCGCCGAACCCGCCGAGGTGATCGGGCCGGTCGGCGGTCCGACCGGCACGCCGATCGGGGCGACCGAGCCACCGGCACCGCCGCCACCGCCACCCGGGCCAGTGAAGTCAGAGCCGCCACCACTCTGGGCCTCGGCGATCGAGACCGTCAGGGACGCGAGCATCGCGACCAGGACGACCTGCTGCGTGAGAGAACGAATCATGGGATACAAGCTCCGAAATCGAGAGTGAGTTGAGTCGTTCAAGGCTTACTGCACCGGGGTCAGCTCGACGCGACGGTTCGTCGCGCGGCCAGCCGGGGTGTTGTTAGGAGCGATCGGCTTGGAGCTGCCGTAGCCCTTCGCCGTGATCCGGTCCGCCGCGACCCCCTGCGAGATCAGGTAGGCACGAACCGCGTTCGCACGCGCCAGCGAGATCCGCTGGTTGACCGGCTCGGAGCCCGTGCGATCGGTGTGACCGCCGACCTCCACCTTCACCGACGGGTTGTCGGCCAGGGTCTTGGCGACCTCGTCCAGCGCCGGGCGCGAGGCCGGGAGGAGGGTCGAGGCCCCCGAGGCGAAGGTCACGCCCTTGAGGACGAGACTCTTCGCACCCGAGAAGATCGCCGGGCACCCCTTCACATCGACCGCCGTCCCACGCGCCGTGTTCGCGCAGCTGTCCGACGCGTCAGGCACACCATCACCATCGGCGTCAGGCGGCGGGAGCGGGCAACCACGGGCATCGACCTTGGTCCCAGCCGGGGTGTTCGGGCAGACGTCCGAAGCATTCGGCACGCCGTCCTTGTCGTCATCCGGCGGCGGGAGCGGGCAGCCACGGCTGTCGACCGCCGTCCCACGGGGGGTGTTCGGGCAGGTATCGACCGCGTTCGGCACGCCGTCGTTGTCATCATCCGGCGGCGGGAGCGGGCAACCACGGCTGTCGACCGGGGTCCCCGGCGCAGTGTTCGGGCAGGCGTCGACCGCGTTCGGCACACCGTCCGAGTCATCATCAGGGGGCGGGAGGAGACGGACCGTCCCCGGCTCACCCGGCGCGGCGGCGACCGCCTTACGGCCCGAGTAGCTGAAGCCGATGCCGAGGGTCATCCGCACCCCGCTCGACTTCCCCTGCGCGTCCTTCGCGCGACCGAGGAGGTCCACGATCGCCGGGGAGATGGTGACCGGGAGGTTCGGCAGCGGGGCGAAGGAGAGCCCGAGGTTCAGGTCCTGGCCGGTGTAGTCGGCGATCAGGGAGGTGAAGCCGCTGGCCTTGATCGCCGCCGAGGCGAAGACCCCGACGCTCCCCTGCTGGTCGGAGCCGGAGGCCGGCGCGAAACGCTTGGTCCCGATGCCGCCGTTCCAGGTCACACTGTTGAAGTAGGGGCCGGTGCCGATCTGCTGCACCTTGGTGGCCGCGACGTAGAGCGAGGGATCGACGGTCGCATCCCCCGTCAGGCTCACCCCTTCCATGCCGGCCGCCACACCGATCCCGTTAGAGAGCGTCCGATGCACCTTCGCCGCGCCGTACATGCGGTCGAAGAAGCCGGAACGGACGGTCGAGGCGGAGACAGCGACGAACTCAAACCCGATCTTGCTCGGGTCCCCGAGGCCGGCGCCGACCGAGACGGAGCCGTCGTTCCCGCCCCCGAAACGCGTCGAGTTCTGGTACCCGACCCCGGCGAAGAAATCACCGGACTTGGGACCGAACCCGATCGGCGAAGCGGCGGTCACACCCGGCTGGGCGCGCCCCGTCTCCGCACCGATGGCGGCTGGGATGGGAAGCTTGTAGACCTCGCGACCCTGAGCGACGAGCGCACCCGGGAGGGCAAGCGCTGCGATCAGCGAGGCAAAGGACTGACGAGAACGAAGGGACATCGGGGAATCTCCGCGCGAGGGATCGTGGGGCCCGAACGTGAAACGGAACAAATCCACGGGTGACCCTGAGGGGCACACGCCGTGCCACCCAGTAGGACCCTTTCAATGTCCGCTTCGTCACGCGGACTGTCAAGAGCGCTGACCAATCGTCACATTGTCCGTAACGCCGACGGCATGATACTTTCACCGCCAAGGGCTCATAGCTCAGCGGTTAGAGCAGCGGACTCATAATCCGACGCGCGCAGGTTCGAATCCTGCTGGGCCCATTGGAACGGCAGGTGACAGGTGACAGGGGTCAGGGGTCAGAGCCCTTCCACCACCCTCCCGCGGCGCCTATGTTTCCCCCTTCCTCAGGGCGCGTAGCTCAGCTGGTTAGAGCGCTGCTTTCACACAGCAGAGGTCGGGGGTTCGAGTCCCTCCGCGCCCATCCGATCGAGGGGCCTCGACATCACGGTGTCGAGGCCCCTCTGCTTTGGCTCAGCGCGTCACGGTCACCAGCAGGGCGACAGCGGAGATGAGCGCCCCGACCACCGTCCCGGAGTTGCGATCCCACCATCCCCGGCGACCCACGAAGATCTGATCGCCCGAGCGGATCCCAAGGGAGGCGAACGACGCCTCCAGCGCGGCCCCATCAACGAGCGTCGCACCATCGCGAACCACACGGATCCGGCGCAGATCGCCATCGGGCGATGCCCCCTGGGCCACCCCGATCGCCCCCGCAAGGGTGACATGCGGATCCAGCATATGCATCCCCGCGAGATTCACATGCCCGAGCACCGTCACCCGACGCAGCGGGACCAGCTGTACTGACGGGAGGCGGAGCTCCCGCGCATACGCCGCGAGCAGGGAATCCCTGACCTGCGGCCACGGGGCCCCGGTGACGGCCCGGGCCCCCAGCAAGGGCAGGACGGCTACCCCCCGATCGTCCACGAGAAACTGTCCGGTCAGGTCTTTCTCCCCAACGATCTGCACACTGATGAGGTCACCGGGTAGCACGACGATCCCACCCCGACCGTTGCCCTGTGCCCGGAGTGGATGCGCTCCCGCCCCGAAGGCAAAGAGCAGACATAGCATGAGACGCACCAATCGGCACTGTGGTAGAAGTCGCATTCCGTCCAAGTGTAGCACCATACCCTCCTCCAAAGCGAACTCGTTCGGTGCCCATCGATGCACCGCCCACCGTTATCACGGAATCGTGTGCATTGTGGTTGACACACCAGACCGATACCTTCCCAGCGGAGTTTTCTCTCTAATCCTCGATCGCTCATGGCGCCAATCGTTCCGAACGCGACACAGGGGACCATCTTCCTCACGAATCAGTCGCGGGACCTCCCGGCCGTCGGTCGAGCGGTGGTGGTTGGGCGCGCGTCGGATGTCCCCCGGGCACTAGAGCACCCCGCCGTCGGGTTCGCGCAGCGTCTCTCCGTCGCCGGGATCGTCACCGTCGACGAGGACGAGTCGGACCACTCCGCCCGTGGCGCTGAGCTCGATGAGCTCCTGTCGTCGGCGCGCGCCGACACCGTGCTCGTCGCCGGCCCCCTCGGCCGCGACACGATGCGCATCGTGACGGACATCGCACTCCTCAATGGGTGCCGCGTCGTTGCCGTGATGCCGAGCGAGACCGTCTCGGGCCATGACCCCCGGATCGTCTGGGAGGGGGATCGGCCGCTGGTGCAATTACTCGGGGCGCGGCATACCTCGTTGCAGTACGCGATCAAGCGTGGAGTCGATCTGTTGGGCGCGGCGCTCGGTCTGGTCCTCCTGGCCCCGCTCTTCGCCCTGATCGGACTTGCGCTGAAAGCCGATTCCCCCGGACCGGTCCTGTTCCGCCATCGCCGCGTAGGCCGCGGAGGCCAGTCCTTCGAATGCTTGAAGTTCCGGTCCATGACCGCGGATGCCGAAGAGCGCCTTCGCGAGGACGCCGCGCTGTTGGCGACCTACCATGAGAACAACTTCCGGGTGCCCGACGCTGCGGACCCTCGCGTGACGCGCCTCGGGCGCCTGCTCCGCCGCACCTCACTGGATGAACTCCCGCAGCTGTGGAATGTGCTCCGTGGGGAGATGAGCCTGATCGGTCCGCGCCCCGTCGTCACCGACGAACTCGGGCACTTCGCCGGATCGGAGCGCCTGTTGCTCTCGGTCCGGCCGGGGATGACCGGGATGTGGGCGGTGATGGGGCGTCATGAGGTGGCGTATCCCGCTCGCGCCGAGATCGAACTGCGCTACGTGCGGACCTGGTCGCTTCGTGGGGATCTCGCGATCGCGACCAAGACGATCGGCGCGGTGATGCACTACGGGTCCGACCTGCCGACCTGAGGTCAGCGCGCCGTCGCGCCCCGCAGGATCGCCCGGGCTCTGGCCAGATCCCCGCGGCTCAGATAGCGGACGAGGTGGACCAGTCGCGTGGGATAGAACCACGCCATGAACCGGAACCGCTCATCCCATCGGTAGTGCGCGCGGACCATCCGGCGTCTATTGCGATCGCGCAGCAGGATCTTGATCGGTGTGGGGTCCCCCTCCGGATACGACACCTTGTGCACCATCCGCGCCTGCGGCACGTGAAGCAGGCGCCACCCGGCGCGCCGTGCACGAAGACTCCACTCGACATCCTCGCCGTACATGAAGAAGTCGGCGCGGAAGCCCCCCAAGGCCTCGAGCGCCGCGCGTCGGAAGAGGATCCCGCACCCACAGAGGGAATCGACGGCGCGCGGAGGACCAGCACTCCCCGCGCTGGCCAGCTCCCCATAGCCGTCATGTCGGGCCAAGCCGCGGGCTACGCGAAAGGACCCGCCGGCCCACCAGACCAGATCAGCTGGCGTCTCGTGGACGATGGTGGGCGCAACCGCGGCAGCGCTCGGATCCGCCTCAAGCGCCCGGACCAACGTCGCTAGCAGATCCGGGGCGACCTCGGTGTCGTCATTGAGCACGAAGACGTATTCCGCTCCATCGGCCATGGCCTGCTCGATCCCGACATTATTGCCCCCAGCGTACCCGAGGTTGGCCCCCGTCTGCCGGATGGTCACGGGCAGGCCGCTCGATTGGAGCCGCTCGATCGTCGCATCGGTCGACGCGTTGTCGACCACGAGCACCGAGAGCGAGACCGACCGACTCACGAGGAGCGAGGTGACGCACGGGACCACGTGCGCGGCGGAGTTCCATGTCAGGACGATCGCGGTGATGCGAGGGGAGCCGGGCACGCCGAACGCTATCGGAGGACGGCACCCTGTCGCCAGTCGTCCGCCTCTCGGTAGCTTCCTCTCGTCCATGCCCGCCGACCGCCACCTCACCCGTCATGTGGCGGTGTTCTCGACCGCCCACGCCCTCGGGATCATCGCGCCGCTCCTCACCACGCCCTATCTGGCGCGCATCCTCGGGCCAGAGGGATGGGCGCCCGTCCTCCTCGCCCAGGGGATCGCTGCTCTGGGCGCGCTCCTGCTGGAATTCGGATTCGATCTCTCTGGCACGCGCGATCTGGCGATGACCAGTGATCAGGAGGCGCGTGCGCGGCTGATCGGCGATATCCATGCGGCACGGCTGCTCCTCATCCCCGTGGCGGCGATCATCATCCTGGCCATCGCCCGTCTCGTTCCTCTGATCGGGGCGCACCCCACGCTCGTCCTCTGGACCTTCGCTGCCGCGGTCACACGGGGCTGTTCCCCCGTGTGGATCTTCCAGGGGGCGGGGATCCCAGAAGGCGCCGTCCTCATCGATGCCGCGGGCAAGCTCGGTGGGGCCCTCGCGGTCTTCGCCCTCGTCCAAGAGTCGAGCGACGGTTGGCGCGTGCTCGCGCTCCAGAGCGCCGGTGCCGCGATCCCCCTGATCCTGCTCGGCTGGCGCGCACACCGACGGTTCGCCCCCGCCCCGCTCACGATCGTCGGGGCACGGCGGGCCCTGGCACGGGGTTGGACCGTCTTCTCCTTCCGTGGCGCTAGTGCCGTGTACATGCAGATGAACATCCTGATCGTCGGCGCGCTCGGCTCGCCCACCGCCGTCACCATGTTCGGCGGCGCTGAACGGGTGATCCGAGCGGGGATCAACCTCTTCACCCCCATCACACAGGCCCTCTTCCCTCGTGTGGCTCGCGCGGTCCCCAGCGGGGCGGAGGCCAGTCGCCGGGTGCTGATCGAAGTGACCTGGATGCTCGGAGGGATCGGCCTCGCCATCACGCTCATCACCGTGCTGGCCGCCGGTCCGATCATCCATCTGCTCCTCGGCCCCGGATACGAGGCGGCGATCCCGCTCCTGCGCGGGCTCTCGCTCCTCCCGACCCTCATCGCCATCGGGACGGTCCTTGGCATCCACTGGGCGATCCCCCACGGGCATGAGCGCTTCTTCCTTCGCAGCGTCCTCATCGCGGGGGCCATCAGTCTGACCTGCGCGGGGCTCCTGATCCCCCGCGTGGGGGCGTGGGGGATGGTCATCGGGGCGACGGCGGCGGAACTCTGGGTGGCCGGCACCTTGCTGCACCGATTCCGTCATCATGGCGGTGGGCGATGACGTCACGCATCGATATCGTCTGCGCCGCGTATCAAGCCGAGGCGTTCATCGACGAGACCCTCCGTTCGGCGATCGCCCAGACCCACACCGACTGGCGGCTCTGGGTGCGCGATGATGCCTCAACGGATGCGACGGCACAGCGCGTCGCTGAGTGGGCGGCGCGAGATCCCCGTATCCGACTGGTGCATCAGGGTGCGCCGAATCTGGGGGTCGTCGCCGGTTTCGCCTGGTTGCTCGCGCAACTGCCCGACGACACCCAGTGGGTCGCGTGCTTGGATGCCGATGATGTGTGGGACCGGGAGCGACTGGTCACGACCCTGGCCGCCGCTGAGTCGACCAGCAGAGCGACCGGTGGAGGACGAGCCCTGCTCGTCCATAGCGACAGCCGGCTGATCGATGCCACGGGGCGAGAGCTCGCCCCCTCCTATTGGTCGCGCGCCGGTCTCTCGCCGACCCCGACGCCCTTGTCTCGCCTTGCGGTGCAGAACGTGGCCACGAGCTCAACCCTCTTGATGAACCGCGCCCTGTTGGATCTCCTGCGACCGATGCCGACGACCGGTCTCTTCTCACCGGATTGGTGGTTCACCATGGTGGCGGCGACCTTCGGTGAGATCATCGCGATCCCTACCCCCTTGGTGGGATACCGGCAGCATGCCTCCAATGATGTCGGGGCGACGCGAGGGCGGATACGAGATCTGTCCGATCTCGTCGGTCGCATCGAGCGATGGCAGACGTCCGGCGAGCGGCTCCGACACGACCTGCGACGGATGGCATTGCAGGCGGCGACCTTCCAGTCGCGGTACGATCACGACCTTTCGACTGACGACCGGCAGCTCTTGCAGGCGCTCGCAGGACTGCCTGCCCTGCCCTTCTGGCCGCGCAAGGCGTCCCTCCTGCGCCACCGCCTTCGGGCGGAATTTGGCGTGATTCGCAACCTCGGACTCCTCCTGCGCGCATGAGGGATCTCGCCCTCCTCCTGTGGGTCGCCCTGCTCGGGGCGGATCGCATCGACCTGCTTGGCGGGGAGGGGCCGATCGTCCTGACGCCCTTCTACCTCCTGACGCCGATCGTGCTGTGGAGCGAGGGGCTGCGTCGACGCCGCATCGGCCACACCTTCCTGCCCGCACTCCCCTCGCGCGGGGCGGCCTTCGCGGCGGGCGTGCTCGCCCTGCTCGCCGTCGCGGCCCTCTCCGTCCTCGTGAGCCGCGATGTCACGACATCCGTCGGGCGTCTCGTCCTCCTGACCGCCATCTCGTGCGGGACCGGTCTCGTTCTCTGGAGCGTATGGGATGATCCACGGTGGTCCGACCGTTTGGCGCGCGGGGGCCGCTGGGGGCTGGCGCTCGGCGCCGTGTGGGGTCTCCTCGAGGTGATGCAGTTCGTGGGCTGGGTACCTGCCGACTGGTTCCTCGGCCCGATTCGCCTGCGTCTCGATCCCTACACCTATGCAGGGATCCTCCCCCGCATCTCCGGGGTGACGTTCGATCCGAATCGCGCGGGACTCGTGATCCTGCTCCATTGGGCGTTGGTGGAGCGGGTGCGACCGAGGCGTGCGGGATGGGGCGTCCTCACGGTGGTGCTACTGATCGGCACCCTCTCACGGAGTGCACTCCTCGCCGCTCTGGCGTACCTCGCCATCCGTCACCTGGGCGGCGTGTCCCGGGTCATCCGGCGTCCTCCTGCGCCACGACTTGGGATCTCCCTCGTCGTGGCCCTCGCCTCACTCGCGCTCTTGCTCGCGCCGACGCCGCGGGAGCGGCTAGGGCGGTTCCTCGCGCCGGTCGCGCAGCGCCTGAGCGCGGCGGAGGGGTCCGCGCAGTCGCACACCGCGCTGATGCGCCAGGGGATCACCGAAGCGACGCGGGATGTCCCCCGCACCCTCGTCGGGGTGGGATATGGGACCTCCTTTCTCCTGCTACGTGATCGATTCGGCGGTGATCGCTACGGTAATTTCCACTCCCTGTACGTGACGTTGTGGGTCGAGAGTGGATTCATCGCGCTCGCCCTGATCATACTGCTGCTCATGCGCCCCCTTGGCCTCCCGGGTGAGTGGCGCGCGCTCTTGCTCGGTGCCATTCTGTTCAATGTGTTCTATCAGTCCATCGCCGAACCGGCCTTCTGGGCGATGATCGCTCTGGCCTGGTCTGCGCCTCCTGCCTTGTCCTTGATGCGGTCCCGATGATCCGGTCCCTCTCCCTGCTGTGCGCCCTTCTCGTGGCTATCGGCTGTGATGGTGTGCTTTCCGCCCCCCTGCCCACGGGACGGATCCGGGTGGAGGCACGCGACCGTCGCGGTGCCCCGTTACCGGGAATCACGGCGCAGTTGTACGTGGGCTATCGCCCAATGGGATACCTGAAGACCGATGGCCGCGGTGTCGTGCGGTATGACAACGTGCCTGAGGGGCTGTATGGCGTCTACATGCGACTCCCCGATGCGTATGTCGGGTGGGACGAGGTCGCGGGCCTCCCGCGCCGCGATCTGGTCGATGGCATCACCGTAGGGGCCGGGACTGATACGACCCTCCGGTTCGAGTTCTTGCGGCGCGGCACGGGGACGACCATCGCCTGGACGGTGGACGAGGATGCACGCCCGATCCCTAGTCGCACCGTGGTCCTCTACCGAGGGTCCGGTGTCGTCGCCGAGGCGATCTCCGACTCGGCGGGCCGCGTGGCCTTCACCGACGTCCCGATGGGCATCTACGGCGTGGCGACCACAGCGCCTCCGGAGTTTGGTGCTCCTGCTCGAGCCTATGTGTATCGCGACAACCTGGTGATGGATGGTGGCCATTGGGAGGTCGTCCGGCTCGAGCTACCGCGGTGCAGCGGTGCACTCACGCCTCGCGTACTCGACGTCGCCAACGCGCCCGTCGCGGGCGCCAGCGTGACGCTGTACCGTGGCCCCCAGTTCTTCCGAACGGCGACCACCGATACGCGTGGCGAGGTGGCCTGGACCCGAATCGACTGTGGGGAGTACGGCGTCTTCGTGGTCCCGCCGGCGGGGTATCAATCGCCCTACGCCCGAGACACCGCTTTCGTCGATGGCATCCGCGTCACCGACCTCTCCTCGCGGACCGTCACCCTCCGCGCCTTCAGAGTGCCGTGACGTCCTCGCCGAGGAGACGGCGGCTCAACATCAGCGCGCGACCGATCGCCTGATCCATGTCGTAGTAGCGGTATTCACCCAGTCGACCGCAGATCATCAGGCTCCCGTCAGCCTCCACCCGTCGACGATACGCCTCGTACAGTCGTCGATTGGCCTCATCAGGGAACGGATACTCGAATCCTTCCGGAGCATCTGGTGTGAACGGCGTCTCCTGCGTCAGCACCGTCCCGCGGATCGTCCGCGCCGCATCAGGCGGCATCATCCGCTTCCACTCGAGCGTGCGGATCTGCGGCCCCGAGTGCGGATCAGGATGATTCACCTGCCCAGCGGGCAAGAGGAATCCCGACACATCGGCATGAAAGTGGTGCGTGCGACGTTGACCACGATACATGAGGCGACCGAGGTCGAATCCGTAATACTCATCGATGGGCCCGGTGAAGATGAGACATCGCCGAGCGTGCCATCGCCGCCGCTGCTGGAGGAAATCGATGCCGAGCTCCACCGAGATGCCGTCGAGCATCGCCGCCATCCATGCGGTATAGCCCTGGCGTGGGATCCCCTGAAACGCATGCCGCATCAGTCGCGGATCGTCATCTTCACGGACGTCGAAGCGCTTCGCGAGCTCCGCACTCAGCGTGTGTGCGGGGACGCCCCACTGCTTCTCGGTGTACCCCTGCACGAATTTCCGGTAGACCGGCTCGGGCATCATCGCCAGCGAGGCCTCCTCGAAGTTCGTCGGCGTCCCGACGAAGGCGGGGGTCCACGTGTCGCCCACGGTCCGTCGGATGTATGAGGCGGCGATCGGCCACTGCTCGGCCATCCCATCGACTTCGGAGCGCAGCTCCGCCACATACGGGTAGAACTCGGCGAACCGCTTGACGAACGCCCAAAGCGCGTCCGAGTTGGTCCGGAAATAATGCGGACCATAAGTGTGGATGCGGATCCCCGACGGGTGGAGATGATCGTGGACATTCCCCCCGAGATGCTCACGCCGCTCGACGACCACCACGTCCCGTCCCGCATCCCGGAGCGACCGGGCGATCACCGCTCCGGTCAGCCCGGAGCCGACGACGACGTAGTCGGCCGTGGGCACCGCGTCAGACGGGGCGCGTGGACCGCTGTGCGGCCGCGACCGCCGTCCCGACTGAAAGCCCGAGGACCAGGGCGAGCACGAGGTGGACCCAGACCTTCGGGAACTGGGGATCATCCGGGTGGGCGATGATCGGCGTATCGACGATGCGGACCTGATCGAGCCGGAGGGCTTCGCGCAGCTCGGTCTGGCGGAGCTGTTTCTGGAGGAGGAGGTACCCCTCATTGAGCACCTGCCGATCACGCAACAGGCGGATGTAGGTCATCTCCTCCCGCGGGAGCTGGGCCAACTCCCCATCGATCGTATCGATGGCCGCCGTGAGGGACCGACTCCGGACGGCGATCGCCTCGAGATACTGCGTCCCCAAGCGCTGCAGCGAGCGCTCGATCTCGGCGATGCGCGACGCGAGCTGCCGAAGCTCCCGACTCTCGTCAGCGAGCAACAACTGGCGTTCGGATCGGGTGTTCTCCAAGGTGAGCAACGACTCGAGCAGATCCTGGATCGCGCGGTTCGAGAGTAGCGAGGGATAGGTCGCCAACTGCCGGTAGGCCTCGGGGGAGCGCGTCTGACCCGCGCGCTCCTCCGTCAATGCCAGCATCCCAGCGACGGCCCGCCGTTCGACCTCCGCGGCATCAAGCTCGGCGCGGAGGGCCGCGTAGCGTTTGACCTGGGCAGCGGCCTGCTCCTCAGGGACCACCAGCCCACTCCGCTCCTGGTTGCGGCGAAGTGCCTCCTCCGCTGCAGCCAACGCGACACGCTGCGCCTCGACCTGCCGACGAAGCTCCGCCGCGGTCGACCCAAGGTCCCCCCGCTCCGTCCGCGCGACAAAGCTGAGATACTCGGCGAGCATCCGGTCGACGACCTGCGCCGCGAGCCGTCGATCGGAGTCGTCAAAGGAGATGGCGATGAGCCGCGACCCGATCTCCTGCCGCCGAACGTCCAAGCGATCGACCAAGGCCTCCCGCACCTCGTAGCGGGGTGTGAATCGGAGTTCGAGCGGTGACGGGGCTTCCCCTGGCTCGAATCGAGGATCGAATCGCAACCAGATGCCGCCGACACGGAGGGTGTCACCAGCGACCAGCGTCGCAGCAGATGGCGCGAGCTCGGAGGGCGCCTCGAGGCGGAGATCGACCGCCCACGTGCCCCCATCGGTCGGGGTGAAGGTGAGCTTGCCATCCAGGTCATCCTCTGGGGCACGCACCGCGATCGTCGCGACATCCGCCCGCTCCCCGGCCGGGCGACGGACCGTGAGCGCGAGCGTGTCGATCACCGCATCGAGCACCCGACGGCTGGTGAGGACCCCGATCTCCGACTCGACCTCATCCCGACTCAGGCCGAGCATCCCTGCGCCCGGGATCGCGCTGAGCGCATCAGAGAGGCCGGAGCTCGACGGATCGTCCTGCACCCGGACGAGGGCGGTGCTCCGGTAGCGGGGGGTGACCAGCACGGTCCAGGTCATCACCGCAAGGAAGCACCCGAGGCCTGCGGCCCAAGGGAGCCGATGCCAGCGCAGGAAAGTCATGGGCGGAAGAAGAAGCGCTGGGTGGAGGGCGTCAAGGTCAGGCCGAGGCTCCAGGTGCGATAATCGATCCCCTCGTAGTACCCACGAATCGGGTCACGCAGAAGCGCTTGGTTCAGATAGGCGAGGCGGACACCTCGCGATAGCTCGATCTCGGTCGCCATCCCAAGGAGGGGCAAGGCAGCCCGGATGCTCCCCATCAGGGTGATATCGGGAAGCTTCCCCTTGCCGCCCGGGACCACATCGGTGAAGAGGGGGCCATTCAGCCACCGCACCCGAGCGAATGACACGCCTAAACGGCGCTCGCGTCCGTGCCAGTCGGCCGCAAGGTGCTGGCTCGATCCGCCCGGTCCGATGAAGGGTCCCAGCATCTGACCCTGATGGGTCCATCCCTGCGGGAGCGCAGGACTCGTGTAGGAGAGACCCACTGGCCGCACACGCAGCGACGGGCTCGGCTCCGTGTAGGTGAACTCGGATTGCAGGTGGAGCATCGACCCGCGCCAGGAGGGCCGCGCGACCTGGAATCCCACCGTGTATCCCTGCGAATGGCCCGGGAACTCGATGAAGTCCCGGAGCGACGCCGGGAACTCGTACCGTGCCCACTCAGCGTAGGCCTCGACGCCAGACTCGGGGACGGTCCATCGCAGGAAGAGATCGGTGATCTGGTCGCGCGCGCCATGCCGCACGATGTCATCAGGGGCTGAGACAGGACGACCGATATCTTGGAAGGCACCGAGGAGATCCTCGAATCCGGCGGTGCCTGGCGCCATCGCCGCCCGGGCGATCCCGAGGGTGGGGAGAACGGCGAGTCGCCCTGCCGGGCGCCAGACCATGGCCACCGCCGAGAGCGTGCGTGCATCGTTCGATTGGTCGGCATCGAAGAACGCACTCTCGCGGAGCGTGCCCAGCAGGTATTGGGCCTCGAGCGATCCCGCGCGTGTGCGCCACGGCTGCGGCATCTCGACGAAGCCGTGAGAGAATCCAGGCGCGTTCGAGGAGAGGAGCAACGCATTGAACGCCCCAGGTCCCCACCAACGGTTCTCATTTGATATCCCGATGCGCGCGTGCCGGGAGAGATCGATCGCCAATCGGCTCTGCCCCCACGCGAGCGAGGTGCGCGGGTGATCGCCGAACCGCAGTGGCCAGTCCGCTGACTCGGGGCGCGGCAGGTAAGGATGCGCCCAGATCGACCGACGCTCCGGTCGGGTCTGATCCCAGGGGATGACGAAAACCGGGCGATTCGCCTCATGGGCCACCTGCGGAGCCAAGGTCATCGACACGGGCCCGACGCTGATCGCGATCCCAGCGGTCACCAGGGCGTTTGCCCCGCGCCCAGGTCGCAACGCCCCATCATTGCCGCCCCACGGAAGCGAGGAGTTCCACCGCGTGACGAGCGAGGGCGTGAGGAACCTGATCGCTGGGCTGAGCGAGTCCTGCAGCCCGCGATGCACCGTTGGTGCACGCAAGAGTGCGCCGTCGAGCGGGAGCTGACCCGTGAGCACACGCAGCCGATCGACACGGTCGATCGCGTCACCGGGGATGCTGATTGGGGTCGAAACGCGCGACGGCTGCGCGACGGCGAGCGCCGGACAGAGGACCGCGAGGCACAGCACGCGTTGCAGCACGCTGAAAGCTCACGGGAAGGAGGCGCTGCGGCAAGACGAGCGTCGCCGCGCTGTGGTCGCTCCGGGGTTGGTACGGTATCTTCATTGGATGTCTCGCCCCGCTCGACCTGCGCCGCTGGCTCGGCGAGGCTGTCAATGGCGTCTCCGGCTCGTGCGAGCGCTGGCGGTCGCTCTCCTCGCATCGGCGAGCCAGTCGCCGCTGGAAGCCCAGCTCGATCTCGGCGGCGTGCCGATCGTCGGTGGCGACGAGCATTGGTATCGCAGGACCCGTGCCCTCCTCGATTCCTCTGGCGCGGATCCGTGGCGCACGAGGGTCACGGTCCCGCTCCCGACGCGAGGCCCGCAGGTGCGCCTGCTGCGCCCCGAACTTCGCGTGCTCTACAACTCGCTTCGGCCGAGCGATGGGGACGATGGGGTCATCTGGGCAGGGCGCGGTGTGACGGGCGCGGCACAGGCAGGATGCGAAGCGCGTTGGGGCATCGTGCGGATGCAGGTCGCGCCGATCGTCTTCCGGGCGCAGAATCGCTCGTTTCCTTTGATCGATAACGGGCGGACGGATCTCACGCGATTCGGTGACGCCCGATTCCTAGGGAGTATCGACCTCCCGCAGCGTTTTGGTGATGCCCCGTACGGTCGACTCGATCCCGGCGACAGCTTCCTCGCCCTCGAGTGGATGGGGGCCACGATCGGGATCTCGTCCGCTCGGCAGCTCTGGGGACCGGCACGCGAATTCCCGCTCGTCCTCGGGACACGCGCAGGCGGCTTCCCTCACCTGTTCGCTGGGACGACGCAGCCGATCTCCGTCGGCATCGGCACGGTGGAGGGACGGCTCATCGCCGCGCGACTTGAGCAGACGCGGTGGTCGCCGGTCCAGACGGGAGAGGGGCGACGATTTCACTCCGGCCTCACGATGACCTTCCGCCCGCGTGGCCTCTCTTGGCTGGCGATCGGTGGGAATCGCACCGAGACCTCGCGCTGGCCAGAGGGGGGACCGACGTTCGCGGATGCGCTGGGGCCATTCAGTGGCATCATGAACGCCGGGAACACGTCATCGTTGAACACCACGGGATCGAACGGCTTCGCCTCCGCCTTCACTCGCATCGCGGTGCCAGGGTCAGGGATGGAACTCTATAGCGAACTGAGCTGGGAGGACTTCGCGAACGACGAGCGTCGGTTCCTGCAGAAGCCAGATGACCTGAACACGCTCACGCTCGGCCTTGGTCGCGCGTGGGGTGCGGTCGATTCCTCGCTCCATTGGCTCGGTATCGAGATGACGAATGGGGAGGTCTCGCATCATGAGCGCGGCCAGCGTGGGTTCTCGGGGCCCTTTCCCCCGTACATCCACAGCCCCACCGTCCAAGGGCTCACCTCACATGGCCAGGTGCTGGGATCGCTCGCCACTTACAACGGGGCGGCAGCGGCGATCACCTATCAGCGATACACAGCCACTGGCAAGGTCGGCTTCCAGTTGCGTCGCGAAGTGATCGCGGACCCGACGACCACCATCGGACCACAAATCGCGCTCTCCAGCGTCCTCTCTCTCACCCGGTTTCTCGGTGCACGAGAGTGGAGTGCGGAGTTCGGACCGAGTTATCTGACACGCACAGGCCCCACGGACCCCACGGGGGCCATGGGACTCCATCTCTCGGTGCGCTGGCGCGGATACTAGGTCGCAGCGGGCGTCTCTTGCCTGCTCAACTACGGTTCAATCGAAGCACGCGACCGCGTTGAGCGAAGGGGCCGCGGCATCCTTCACCGCGAGGACCGGCACCCCGTCGAGCGGCCATGTGACATCGACCGTCGCATCATCCCACCGAAGGACCCGTTCATGTTCGGGCGCGTAGAAATCCGTTGACTTATAGAGGCATTCGGCCCAATCACTGAGCACGAGGAAGCCATGCGCGAAGCCGGGCGGAATCCACAGTTGCTTCCGATTCTCCGCGGAGAGCCTCTCCCCGATCCACCGCCCAAAGGTCGGTGAGGTTCGGCGAAGGTCGACGGCGACATCGAAGACCTCCCCGTGCACCACCCGTACCAGCTTCCCCTGGGACTGCTGAATCTGGTAATGCAGCCCACGCAGGACCCCGCGGGAGGAGCCGCTATGGTTGTCCTGCACGAAGGTCACATCGAGACCGGTCACCTCGCGGAAGTCCCGCGCGTTGAAGCTCTCGAAGAAGAATCCGCGCGCGTCACCGAAGACCGTCGGCTCGATGATCAGCACCTCGGGGATCGCCGTTGGCGTGACCGTGACCGGCATCAGCGGCCCGGGGCGGAGAGGAGATTGAGCAGGTAGCGGCCATAGCCGGTCTTGGCGAGCGGGGCGGCGAGCCGCTCCAGCCCTGCGGCATCGATCCACCCGTTGAGGAAGGCGATCTCCTCAGGACAGGCGATCATCAGCCCTTGCCGCTTCTGCAGGGTGGCGATGAAGGCGCTCGCCTCATGCAACGAGTCGTGCGTCCCGGTATCGAGCCAGGCAAAGCCGCGGCCGAGGAGCTCGACGTTGAGTCGTCCCTGATCCAGGTATCGGCGATTGAGATCGGTGATCTCGAGCTCGCCTCGCCCGGAAGGTCGGATGGTGGCCGCGATGTCGCAGACCTGTTCGTCGTAGAAGTAGAGCCCGGTCACCGCGTAGTTGCTCTTGGGGACCTGCGGCTTCTCCTCGATGCTCACCGCACGGCGCGCCGCGTCGAATTCGACGACCCCGTACCGCTCCGGGTCGTGCACATGGTGGGCGAAGACGGTGGCCCCCGTCGCGCGGTGGTCGGCGTCGCGTACCGCGGCCACGAGATCATGCCCGTAGAAGATGTTGTCGCCTAACACGAGGGCTGAGGGTCGGTCGCCGACGAAGTCCTTGCCCAAGATGAAGGCCTGCGCGAGCCCATCCGGGGAGGGCTGCACGGTGTAGCGGATCTCCATCCCCCACTGGGACCCATCGCCGAGTAGCTCCGCAAAGCGTGGCGTGTCCTGCGGGGTCGAGATGACCAGCACCTCGCGGATCCCCGAGAGCATCAGCGTGCTGAGCGGGTAATAGACCATCGGCTTGTCGTACACTGGGAGCAGCTGCTTGGAGACCGCCTGAGTCACCGGATAGAGCCGCGTGCCGGAGCCGCCCGCCAAGATGATGCCGCGACGTTGGGTCGGTGCGATGGATGAGACCATGATTGCTAGAACCTACTGCGCACGGAGGGCGCGCACGACCTCACGCACTCCCTCGGACCAATCTGGGAGCGTGGCCCCGAAGGTGGAGCGGAGGCGTGTCATGTCGAGCCGGGAGTTGGCGGGTCGCCGCGCCGGCGTCGGGTACTCCGCCGTGGTGATGGGGTGCACACGCGATGGATCAAGCCCCGCCTCGGCGAAGACGAACTGCGCGTAGGCGTGCCACGAGGTCTCCCCCGCCGCCGCGAGATGATAGGTCCCCGAGGGGAAGGCCGTTTTATCGGTCTCAAGATGTCGCAGCAGCGCGACGGTCACCTCGGCGATGAGCGCCGTGCTCGTCGGCGCCCCAACCTGATCGGCGACCACGCGCAGGGTCTCGTGCGTGGTCGCGAGTCGCAGCATCGTGCGGGCGAAGTTGGCGCCGTGCGTCCCGACCACCCAACTCGTGCGCAAGATGAGATGTGGGACTCCGGCGGCGCGAAGGACCTCCTCCCCTTCCCATTTGGTGCGCCCGTACACTCCCAGCGGTGCCGTCGGGTCGTCCTCGACGTACGAGCCAGCCTTCGTGCCATCGAAAACGTAGTCGGTGGAATAATGGACGATGGTCGCACCGGTCCGCTTCGCCTCGTCGGCGAGCACGGCGACCGCATCACGATTCACCGCCGCCGCACGCACCGGCTCCGATTCCGCACGGTCGACCGCGGTGTACGCGGCAGGATTCACGATCACGTCAGGCGCGATGCGCCGGACCACCTCGCGGATCTGCTCGGGACGCTCGAGATCACAGTCTGCTCGCGTGCACGAGACGAGCGTGCCGAGCGGGGCGAGCCACCGCTGAAGCTCGTGGCCGAGTTGGCCATTGGCGCCGGTGAGGAGGATGCGCATCGTCACTCGAGTCGCCGAGACGCATACGACGAGAGAGGCACGCTCAGCGCGCCTCGTAGTTGGTGCCGATCCAGTCGCGATACGCCCCGGTGGTCACATCGGTCACCCAGTCGTGATGGTCCAAGTACCAGCGGATCGTCCGGCGGATCCCCGTCTCGAAGGTCTCCGCCGGCTGCCACCCCAGCTCGCGATGGATCTTCCGTGCATCGATGGCATAGCGCCGGTCGTGCCCCGGCCGGTCGGTCACGTAGGTCAGCTGCGTGGCATATGACTGGCCGTCCTTCCGCGGGACCCACTCGTCGAGCACCGCGCAGATCGTACGCACCACCTCCAGGTTGGGCCGCTCGTTCCACCCGCCGATGCTGAAGACCTCGCCCACGGTCCCCGCCTCCAGCACTCGGCGGATCGCCGCGCAGTGGTCCCCCACGTAGAGCCAGTCCCGCACCTGCTGCCCGTCCCCGTAGATCGGGAGCGGCTTCCCCGACAGCGCATGGTGGATCACCAGCGGGATCAGCTTCTCCGGGAACTGATACGGCCCGTAGTTGTTGGAGCAGTTGGTCGTGAGGACGGGGAGGCCGTAGGTGTGGTGATAGGCCCGCACCAGGTGGTCCGACCCCGCCTTGCTCGCTGAGTAGGGGCTGTTGGGCTCATACCGATGGTCCTCGGTGAAGGCCGGTGCGCCCGGGGCCAACGACCCGTAGACCTCATCGGTCGAGACATGCAGGAATCGGAAGGCCGCCCGCTCCGCCCCGTCCAAGCCCGCCCAGTAGCCCCGCGCCGCCTCCAGGAGCCGGAAGGTCCCCACCACATTCGTCTGGATGAAGGCTTCAGGCCCATGGATCGAGCGGTCCACATGGGATTCGGCCGCGAAGTGCACGATCGCCCGAGGCCGGTGCTCGGCCAAGAGCCGGGCCACCAGTGCCGCATCCCCGATGTCCCCCGGCACCAAGGTGTGCCGCGCGTCCCCCTCAAGCGCGGCCAGGTTCCGCCGGTTCCCCGCATAGGTCAGGAGGTCCAGGGTCACTACCGGCTCGCTGGACTGGGCCAGCCAGTCCAGGACGAAGTTGCTGCCGATGAACCCCGCCCCCCCCGTTACCAGAAGCACCGCCCCTCCTACCCGTGAATACCACCTCCCAAAGATACTCGGGATGGGCACTTCACCAGCCGAGACGGTGTAAATTTCGGGATGCGCATAACGACCCTTATTCGCTGGGCGGGCCTTGTGGCCACCGCCTGGATGCTGACCCCTGCCCTCGCCTCGGCCCAGGGCGTTCCATCGCCAAGTCAGGCGAAAGCGATGTTGCAGTCGAGCCCCGATCTCGCGAATCAGCTTCGCCAGCGCGTGATGACGAGCGGGATGACCCCGGAACAGATTCGTGCTCGTCTCAAGGCGGAAGGCTATCCGGAGAACTTCCTCGACTCGTACCTACCAGGCGGTTCCGGTGGCGCGCCGGATGGTGACGTTGTGAGCGCCTTCCGGCGCCTTGGGATCACCGACGATGAAGATGCGACCGTGCTCCGCACGATGCTCCGCCAAGAGGGTGGACCGATGGGGGCCGGGGCGATGTCGCCTCCGCGCCTCATCGCTGTGCGCGATGACTCCACGGCATCAGCTGCCGCAGACAGCGCCGCGTATCGCCTCTTCGGCCTCGACGTCTTCCAGAACGCGACGAGCCAGTTCCTCCCTGTGATGGACGGCCCGGTCGATGCCAATTATCGACTCGGCCCCGGGGATCAGCTCGTCCTGATCCTTACGGGCGAGGTCGAGCTCGCACATACGCTCGACGTGACGCGCGAGGGGTTCATCGTGATCCCGCAGGTCGGACAGCTCAATGTCGCCAACCTGACGATGACCCAGCTGGAGAACCTGCTGTACGCGCGACTCTCGCGGAGCTATTCCGGCGTTCGTCGCGGCGCGGATGCGCCGACCAAGTTCACGGTCAGCATGGCAAAGTTACGCGCCATCCAAGTCTTTGTGACGGGTGATGTGGCGCGCCCATCGAGCTACCGCATCTCGAGCGCCGCGACCGCGATGACCGCACTCTATGCAGCGGGCGGCCCAACGGCGACAGGAACGCTTCGCGCGGTCTCAGTACGCCGAGGGAATCAGGTCGTCGCGACGCTCGACGTCTATGACTACCTGCTGAGCGGGGACAATTCCAAGGATGTCCGCCTCGAGAACGGTGACGTGGTCTTCGTCGGCCCGCACGGGCCGCGCGTCCGCATCACGGGGGAGGTCATCCGTCCCGCCACCTATGAACTCAAGGCGGGCGAAGGTGTGCGTGAGGCCATCCGTGCGGCCGGCGGCTTCAAGCCGACGGCGCTCGCCTCGCGCGTCCAAATCGTCCGCATCGTGCCGCCTACCGAGCGCAAGGTGGGTGGCAGCGACCGTACGGTGATCGACGTGACGGCGAGCGGGCCATCGATCGACGCCTTCCCGGCGGTGGAGATCCGCGGTGGCGACGAGCTCCGGGTCTTCCCGGTAGCGAGCCGCGTTCGCGGACGCGTCAACGTCGCCGGCCATGTTTGGACACCTGGGCGACAGGCGTTCGTCACGGGCATGCGGTTGAGCGATGCGCTCCGGGCGGCTGGGGGCACCCAGCCCGACGCGTATCTCGGCCAGGTCTCCATCACGCGACTCCAGGCGGATTCAACGCGGATCCAACTGCGCGCCGTGCTTCGGGACACCACCGGAGCGGTGGTCAACGACCTGCCGCTCGCCGATGACGACGAGATCACCGTCTACTCCCTCACCAACTTCCGGCCGCGGCGCTTTGTCGCGATCGGTGGCTCGGTAAAGCTGAGCGGTCGATACCCGTACTACGAAGGGATGACCCTCCGCGACCTCGTTCTGGCCGCTGGGGGACTGGTCGAAGGTGCATGGTTGCAGGAGGCCGAGATCGCGCGCCTCCCAGAGACCTTTGGCAGCGGGGTCACGGCGAAGACGGTGCGCGTCCCACTCGACTCCACCTATCTCGCACAGACCCCGACGATCGTCGGTTCCCAAGAGACCGCCCTCGTCCCGCACGACAACGTGCTGGTGATGCAGCGCCCGGACTTCGCCCTCCCCCGCTCGGTCGTGATCAGTGGGGAGGTCCGGTACCCAGGTCGCTACGCGCTCCGCACGAAGTCGGAGCGGATCAGTGACATCGTCCAACGCGCCGGAGGGCTCACCTCCGACGCGGCGATCGATGGGTCCTTCTTCGCACGCGCGATCCAACTCACCTCATTCCAACGCGCAGCCGGAGCGCTGGAGAACCGCAAGGGGCTCGACACCCTCGCCAAGACGATCCCCCGCTCCCGCGTCGGCGTCGATCTCCGTAAGGCCCTCGATCGCCCGCGCTCGGCGGACAACCTTCTCCTGTTCGACGAAGACTCGCTCCACATCCCGCTCCAGCGCACCACAGTCGACATCACCGGCGCGGTCAACGCACCGAGCATCATCTCGGCGGCGTCGGGCCGTGGAATCGACTACTACGTCCGTGCGGCGGGCGGCGCCTCGCTCCTCGGCGACGCCAAGAAGGCCTACGTGCTGCAGCCCAACGGGAAGATCGAGGCCCGTCGTAAGCTGCTCTGGGTCGTCACAATTAACCCGACCCCGCGCCCCGGCGCCACGGTCGTGGTCCCGGTGAAGCCCGAGAATGATGGCGACTTACAGCGATTGGCCGCCACGATCCAGATCGTGGCGCAGACGGTCGCCAGCCTCGCGACGGTCTGGGCGCTGCTGCGATAGGCGGCTCACCTACCCCGGCAGGACGCTCCCGCCATTCACATTGACGATCTCGCCCACGAGGTGCCGCGCGCCGGGCATGCAGAGCGCCACCACCGCCCAGGCGACATCCTCCGCCGTGGCGATCCGCCCGTTCGGGATGCTCGCCGCGATGCGCGCCTTCCCCTCCCCCGCGTAGGGGATCGCCGACATCTCGGTGTCGACCCACCCCGGCGCCACGGCGTTCACCGTGATCCCGCGCTTGGCCAGCTCGATCGCCTGGCTCTTCACGAAGGAGATCATCGCTCCCTTGCTCGCGGCGTAGTCGGCGTGGA
>Ga0194115_10001402_pt1 | contig 30956 bp, 34 predicted proteins | sample TA2MahsurfametaG_3_FD_148656 | JGI IMG/M metagenome (GOLD analysis project Ga0194115, IMG submission 148656) | Freshwater microbial communities from Lake Tanganyika, Tanzania - TA2015002 Mahale S4 surface | ecosystem: Environmental > Aquatic > Freshwater > Lake | place: Tanzania: Lake... | reverse complement strand
GTCAAATCCCGATAGGACCGGAAGACCCCAAAATGACTGGCACGCTGTGCCACAAGGCCGGGGTGTGCCAAGTGGCACGCCCGATAGGAACGAGCCTGATTCTCTGTTCTCTCTCTTGGCTCACGTCAAACCCAGCTACAGCAGTCATAAACACCGATGAGACGATGACCGATGATGACCATTTTAGAGTCTATACCATATATACATGTCGGTATGAAAATGATATGATACGTCATCTATTTACTACTTCGTATGTACCAAGGTACGTTAACGTAGATGGGAGTCCCCATACATATAGGTTTGCGATCAAATCCAAAGAAAATCACGTCCCAAAGGCTTATTTGTGACTGGAACTTGACAAAATAGATGGTGTGCGAGCTTTTTCCCCCGTTTGTCGTCTGCCACAAAAACACTTCTCTCTTCGGTCCAATGAACCGACTTGTTTTTTTGCCTTTATACAATCTGCTCTACATGTCTTTCACTACTTCTTGCTGCGCTGGGATGGAATGATTCCCGACTCATTACAAGTATATTCATGATGCTCGTCCATGTTTCTATCGTCGTGTAAAGACACTGGTGAACTACCACAGTAGCTGATCCCCTGCCCGATCCATAAAGAAAGAAAAAAATCTAGATATTTCGTTTTGGGTCCACCTCGTACGATGGGTAGTACTACCGCAGTAGTTTGTAGTAGGAAGAACGTGTATCGCTAGGTTAGTTCAAGATCCTCCTTGCATGACATCCCTGAATATTGCGGCTGGTTCTTGGATTTTTTTCGGTGTCTTGGATGGTGGAGTCCTCCATCAACAGCAGCAAAAGCAGCAGCATCAGTACCACCATCCTCCTCTTCCTCCTCCTGTTCTAGTCCTACTTGTAGAAGTTGTACTGCAGTTTGGTGTCGTCGATGGAGCCAAATCGATAACCATGCCATACTAATGAATCCCAACCAACCAACGACGAGGAAACCTACCCTCACCTGTGGAGACGATGTTGGTGTGTCGGAGAGATGACTTTTCTGTGCCAAACAGAATGGATCATTGATCGTTGAAGACCATCGTATTTCAGCTGCCTCAAAGCAATCAAGGGAAGAACTATGATAGGTACCAAGAACCTCTCGAATATGATTCCGTAGGATTTGTATCGACGGGAGGACCGTTATCCGATTGTCATGGATTTCTGTAGGAATCGTCCGACTATCAAACGTCACTGGAAACTCGGTAAGGATTCCTGTACTATTGATAGGTAGACCTCCCATATTCCCCGACGACGACGAAGAGGATGATGTTGAAGTAGAAGCAAAGTAGGTGGGTGCCACAAAGGAGATTTCCACTTCCTTCCCATCATGAGCGAAATGTAATCCAGATCCAGGAGGGGTTGGTTTGTAACCTGGTAGGAAGGGAGGTGGTAATTCCCATGTCATTCCTAACGCAGTCGCAATAGCATCCAAGTCGGTATCATGTCCCAAAATAATCGTCACATCATCATGATGTTGTTGTTGTTGTTGTTGTTGATGATCATCGTTGATTATCTTCAAACCTTGAAGGATTCTTGCCATAAGGACACCACCATTCGCAGCTGCTAGGGGATTACCAACATCTTGTATGTCACGTGACCAATGTACCCAAGAAATTAAATCATAAATTTCCTCCATTGTGATATTATTCCAGTAGTAGTCGGATTCATTCGTCGTAATACCACCGCTGCCACCACCATCACTATGACCACCACCACCACTACCACCATCAGCTATTCCTGAAGCTTGTGAATAAAAGACTGATTGTGCAATATACTTGACAAGATTAAATGCACCCTGAAAATGTTGTCCATCTTTTGATATAGTAATCCTTCCATGATTCGGATCATTTGTTTCAAAGACATGAAATACATCATGAATTCCTGTACGCATTTTGATCCAATCCATAATGTTTGAAAGATTGGTTGGTGGTGGAATTCTTTGTAATCGTTCTTGTATTGCCTTTTGTATTTCCTCTTTAGGAGGCTTTGTACATACTTGTTCTTGTTGTATGGTTTGTGATCGATACCCATTCGATTCAAAGGGATGGAATAAGGGTGGATCGATTTCCATTGTATCTAAACCTTGAATTTCGTATGATGATGATGATGAAGGATTTTTGGATGGTTGTTGTTGTTGTCTTGCCTTGGGTAGGACGACTGTTTCCGCCATTCCTGTCATCATTGCTAATGCACTTTGAACATCCCGAGGAGATTTGTCCGATACAAATAGGATAGACTTTTTCTTCTTTTTCTTGTTGTTGTTACCGTCGTCGTTGTTGGGATTCTCATCATCGGCGTTGCTACTAGAACTACCTCCATCATCATTATCGTTGTTGTCATTCAGAATGAATTCTTTCAAAACAAAGACACCTGTCCCCCGTATCCGATGTGTCCCCTCCTCGGTACACCATTCTGGTGGTGTATTCCATGCTGGCCATTGTGATAAATAATCAAGAGGATTTGTCGAATAGAGGCGAGTCGTCGATGATGATGACGTTCTTTCACCTTCCACTTTCTTTGTTTCATTTCCATCTTCTTCATAAAATGGAATATCAACCCTGACACTTCGGACACAATGTCGAAAAAGAAAGACATGTTGTTTCCGTTGATTCGTCGACATGATTGACTATGACTACTACTTTCCTTTGGACATGATATCGATCGCAGTAGGGATGTGATGATGATGGTACCGCACTACAACCGGTAGTACGAATCTTCATCTCTCCAACGAAGAAAGTGCGCATGGGACCGTTTCTTTTCTTTTTTGGGTATGCTGTCAGGGGCATATATCGAAACATGGTGGCGGGGGGCTCGGCCTAGAAACTCGTAACCCTATCTACGTATAATACCTACCTTTCACCTTTGTTCCATCCTTCGAGGCGAAGGGGGACGGTCTATCGGTATGTCCATGACGGGCCATGCGTGATATGAAAGTATTCCAGAATGAACAAATCCAATGATTTTATATAGCGAGGTCGCAATGCCATCGTCCAACTGCTCTCGCTGGTTCGTGTGGACTCTACGGAACTTCTTGGCCATGATGGAGAGACAGGCAGGGCTATACGAAGAAGACTTCGTCTTGCTTGTATCCCAGCCACTGCCCCCTTCCTCCTATTCGGGTTGTTTCTTCCCTAGTCAATCCCAATACCGACTATCTCTTTTCATTTCATCAATAGATCATTAAACAAAGCCAATCATCATGATTCTCCGTCAAAAGATTGAAATATTGATGCTTATCCTTTTGGCATTCCTATCCTTTGCGACATATCATCAAGGAACGGGCGGTGTTATGTGGGTACAATTCCTTTCCGTCTTGACAATCTTTTCCTTTGTCTTTATCTTTGATTGGGCATTTACAAATGAAAATAATTTCATGTTCGATCCAGATGCAGATAATTGGAGACGTAAAGTTGTAAGTATATTATACACTTTCCATACACGAACCGAGGACAGCATGCTGTTTTTTCCCCCACTCCCGGTTGTTCTTGTTCTCAAGTCATCTCACTGATTTTTTTCTTCAAAACTGAACTTGCTACTTGATATACAGGAGGCTCTACAAAGCTAAGTCGAACAGATATAATCATCCTATATTAAAACAGAAAAAGAAGACGAAAAAAATCCAAGGTGTTTTGGACCATTGCGTTTATAGATTGGATTGGATTTTGGATCTTCACGGGATTGATCTCATATAATTTTTTGGCGGGTGGGATTGAGGATAGAAAAGAGATATGCGTAGGGCGTCTCTTTTTTGGGTGGGAATGGTTGGAGGTGGGGTATCTTCATCCTCGTCTTCCGGAACAACGCCACCTCTATAGTGGGGACTTTCGTGTCGGCACACATGATGCTTACATTACTTTCCTGATTCTATAGGATCCAATTTCTATGAAATATGATTCTTGTCTTTTTGAGCAACGGATTCTGTTCTACTTACGAGGTACAGGAGGTCCCTCGCGTGTCTTCACGTCGTATCGTTCCACTCGAAATGTCGTCTCGACCATTCTGAAATATATTACTCGCCGTAGTCCAATCGTTTCCATCATACCCACCTAACACCATTCTCGCCTTCTCCTCCTGGGGTGACCAGGTCGTTCTCGATCACGACTGCTGTCACAACAACTACTACTGCTGCAACTGATCCTCGTATCGTTTACGATTATTCCTGTAAACGATAAGTCGTTTCTCTTCTCTTGGAATTGTACTCTTCGTTTCTTTGTCGGTGTTTCGTCTCGTTCCCACCTTCTGATTGGCCGGACGACGATATAACAACAACAAGAATTGTTGTTGTTGTTGTTGTTGTTGTTGTTGTTGTTGTTGTTGTGATGACTCTCTGATAATGAGAATCGGCGACTTTCCTTCGTTTCCACATCGATAGTATCCTCAATTATCATTCGCACTGTCACAGGACATGACACCTTGCAGTGGTTCGATCCGGTGGAGGACGATCATAATCCTGACAAAATCTCATCCCAAATACATACGGTATATCAATCACCTACTTCTTGTTTGTTGGGATCTTGTTGTTGTTCTTGAAACGATAGCTTGGCAACTAAAATCAAAGATTTTTTGTTCTTCGAAGACAGGAGATGGATTGGCAAAAAGGAAAATTCTGGATGTTCCAATCGCCACATAAGGATCTTGAGAAGACAATAAGGTAGGTCCATTCACGGAACCCTTCGTCCTCGTCACTTCTTCTTGGAATTTTCTTGGATGGGCGTAGAAAAATCAATTCACAGTCGTCGACGACGACAACGAGGACAATGACTTATCACCATCACCATCACCCCGTCGGTTGACCATGTTGGGGATGCGAAGGCGATAAGGTAGGTCTCCATTCACAGAACATTCTGTCCTCGTCGCTTCTTCTGGTTTTTCTTGAATGGAGGTAGAAACCAAATAGATAGGCGACGACGAGGACGATGACTATCAGCATCGCCATCACCATTACCCGGCCGTCGACCATGTAGGGGATTACGACCGTTCTAAGTTTCCTCTGTAGCAGTAGAAGAAAGGTATTTGTCAACAGCTGGACTGATTGTTGAAAGGACAACTTCGGCAATACTACGTGTCGTTGATAAACATCACATGACAAGATCACCTCGTCGTTCTGTACTGGCTGATTGATTGATATGTAATTGCCTCGCTGTCAAGTAGCCCCGAGCACCGGCCCATCCATTGCTCCAACAAAGGAAAGGTATGGGAAGACTTTACTTTTCCGTCACCAGGGGTGGTGATCCTTTCCCACCACCACGAGGACGTAGGAGCAACCACCAAAAGGCGACCAAGACAGTTACCACGAAGTACTGCCACATCGCGTTGACGATGACGACAATATGATGCTACAACAAAGAGTGAAGGCGTGCGCTGTAGACCAGACGAACAAATTGAATTCAATTTTGAACGAGAACTTGGATCTCCGATGAATGATTTGATATGGTCTGTATCCATAGAAATGGTACCGTAAAAAAGGGTCAGCCAAATGCTATCATTCACAGTCAGAACACTGAAACAAAAAAAACGGAACAATTATCGGTTCTGGCACTTTCATAGCTACGAGATGTGCCCTTCGGACTTTCGACAATGACGAAACTCGCACTGGAAACGGAAAAGCGGAAAAACCATATTCAACAGAGCATCGACTCCCACCGACCAAATGACCAATTACTTTCAACCTGTCTGTCTGTCTCTCCGTGAGACGCCTCGTAATTACCGTAGTTACATAAAGCTAGTGACGTGTAAAGGGCACAATGACTCTTTCGCGCACGTTTCCGAGGTTTCGGTAACCAATTCTCATCTACTCTATGCATCCAACTTGGGAGCTACAGGGAAACTGTTTACATCAGGAAAATTGAGGATGTGATATGGGTTTTAGGTAAGTCTCCCGATGAGTCAAACGATAGGGTTGCTACTACCTACCAAGTTTTCCATTAATTTGACACGGACTATCAGCTTTTTTACTTCTACCTGATATCAATCTATCCTAAATCTAAAAACGTCGACTAGGGAAGTTTGTGGCCCCTTGGAATTCGGGAAATTGAGTGTGTGGTGGTGCCTATCTTTATATATGTCTTGGACATACGGTTGCGTTATGCGACATTTTACATCAATTCGACATCGACCAATACCGATTGTCGTTCTACCAGTGCTAACACATGGTGCTAACATTCTTGTCCTCATTATTCTGTACGTGAATCTATATCCTCTCCATCTTTGAAGAATGGATTCCATACGACGTAAATAGGGAGATACAGGTTTTTCTCTTGTATCATATCGTATCGTTCGCTACCGGAAACGACGGCTATAGCACTCTGAAAATGTTCGACTCCCGACGTTCGATAGTAGTCCCCGCGTCGCGCCATTGCGCCTAATCCGTGTGAATGATCAAGTAAGTGAATTGCAATCCCTACTACTACTACTGCAACGACAGCTGACCCACACAATCAATACTATGATCCTAGTATCCTACGATGATTTCCGCAACGATCGTCGTTTCTCTTCCAATTGCTGTGCTCGTTTGTTTGTCGGTATTCGTATTCTTCCACCCTCAGTTGGTCGAACCACGATATAACAGCAGGAATTGTTGTTGTTGTTGTTCTCGGATAATGATCGGCGACTTTCCTTTGCTTCCGCAATACTAGTATCCTCATCATTCTCATTGTCACATGACATCCTTGCAATGGCTCGATCCGGTGGAGGAAGACTAGACTCCTGACAAATCTCATCCAAAAACATGTATCTATCTCCTCCTTCATTGGGATCTTGTTGGTCTTGTTCTTGTTGCTGCAGTAGTTCTGATGATGATGATGATGACATTACCAAATTATAGATTTGTTCTTCCAAGGCAAGAGATGGATTGGAAAGGGAGGATTCTGGATGTTCTAAAAGCCATGTAAGGATCTCAGAAGGCAATTGGGCAGGTCCATTCACGTCCTCGTCTTCCTCTTCTTCTAGTATTCTTGGATGGAGGTAGAAATTACGAGACAATCGTCGACGATGACTCTCATCACCATCACCCGACGATGATGTTGGGATGACGACCATTCCACGTTTCTTATATAAATGAAAAGCATTCGTTAACATCTGGACGGATCCTTGAAAGACACCTTCAGCGATACGTGTCGTTAATAGACACCACATGATAAGATCATTTTGTCGTTCTATACTTGCTGATTGATATGCCAATTCAAAAGCTGTCCCACCACATAGATTCTTTTCCATCATTAATGGACGGATCATTGTCCTATCCCATGCCTTTAGATTAATTTTTAAATTCCCAGTCCCATAATTTAATGCCATACGACTTTCAATGACATTTAAAACTGCTCTTCGTGCATGTATATTTTTTCGTGTCGCAATGGAATACGTACGAAAAAAACGTGGTAGGTCACGTTCTAGAATAACATTGGGTGGATACAGCGTTGCCATCTGTAGAGGTGGTGGTGCTGGTGGTAAACGTCGACGTTTATCCTTGAATAAAAAGGCTGGACGTAAATGATTCAATAATGCGAGCAGTGTGACGATGATTGCTGCGACGATGACACGATAAACCTTTATCATATATTGTTGTCCAGTTTGAAGTCCCTTTCGACTTGCTTCGATCCATTTTTGTTCTTCCTGTTCGTCTTGAACTTTATCCTTAATGATTTGTACCCGTCGTTGACGAAGCTGTTGAGGTGTCATCATCATACTATTCGATCCTACTGCACGTCCTCTTCCTCTTCCTCTTCCACTACCAATACCACGACCTGTTGCCGAAGATGGACGTCGAGAGGTTGGACCGGATTGCTCTGACATTCGTTCTTATGTCTATGGACTATTTCTTGCTGTATACAAATTATACACAACGAATACTGTGCTGTGATTGACAGTATGTATGGAATAGTAGGATATAGAAGACAAGCAGTAGATCTGTACGAAACTCCTTCCGGCAGGGGGGAAAGACGATGGCGCACCTACGCATATGGAGAGATGGATGCGACCGAAGATTCATTTTGTAGATTGCGGTCGCATCGATGTTTTCATGAGAACATGCGATGACCCGTTTGACTAGATGTAAAGTTGCTTGGCCCCCTGAAAATGTGCTGTCATCTCATTTCCCTGCCAAGCCACGAAAAAGGAGTAACCGATGCAATCAAAAACATTACATTCACTTTAATCATATGATGTTCTAGCTATCCTGTGATTTAACCGTACATTTTAGTACTACCGCACCTACAAGGCCTTCTTCTTTCGGTAGTGTACATTGCAATTTCCCTTCGGTCCGACGACCATATCATCATAACCGATATCAGGGAGTTTAGAAGATTCGGGTGTCAACTCGTAATACTTCAAAATGACAGATAACACCGTCTTGACTTGTGTGTAGGCAAAGACTTGTCCCATACATGAATGGACACCACCACCAAATCCAAGGTAGGCGTAGGGTTGCTTATGTTCCTCACGGGGGGCGGCAAATCGATCAGGATCAAATTCATTGGCATTCTTAAATGTACTTTCCATTCTCATGGAGACAGTAGGAGTGACGGCGACGATATCTCCCTTGGGAATCTTGAATTCAGTCCCATTGACAGTAACAGATGTATCCTTCATACACTTGCGCAACAACATGATGAACGTAGGACAAAGTCGGAGAGATTCACGCATACAATTCTGGAGAAGATCCATTTGTTGGATGTCTTCCAGTTCCAGGGTATCCTTGGTCGGCGCCCCCAACGTCTTCTGTTCTTCCATGACACGAGTTAGAACGGCCGGATTGTGAAGCAAAAACAATAGTGTCCAGGTACTCGTAATAGAGGAAGTATGTTGTCCCGCAAAGAGGAGGGCAATCAATAGACCGGTAACTTCTTCTTCCGTTACCATGGTTCCATCCTTATATTTCATATCCATAAAGAGACTCAAAATATCCGACCCATCACTACGCTCAGGATGTTCACGTCGTTCCCGGATGACCTTTCCAAAGAGCTTACAAAGTTCCTTTCGTGCCTTATCTCGTTTCTTATGTTCTGGAGTTGGTGCATGACTCCAAAAGACTGTCAAGGGAGTAAGGCCAGCATCCAAATCATGATACAAGGATTGTAACTCGGCAAACATATGTTCACGGACATCATCTCCATGCAAACAACGAGAGGCAGTCAAAATAGTCAATTCTGACAAGGCCTTGTGCAAATCGACGGTCCCTCCTGTTTCCGAATTCCACTTTTCTCGAAGATATTGTAAAGTTTCCTGTTGAATCTTGGCGACATAGGTCTTCATCCTTGCCGTTCGTAGACCATTCGCCATAGTTTGGAATTGTACCTGACGCTTCTTTCGTGGGACATCATAAACGACATTCGGTCCAAAAACAGCTTGCATAAAGTCATAACATTCATCTTGACTCAAGGCATCATCACTTGCCTTGAAAAAGAGACTTTGAGCTTCAGGACCAATCAAGAAGGTCATTCGTTGATGAAACATCTATTCCAACGTACGAAAGCAAAAACCACGAGAAACAAAGAAAAGAGAGACAAGAGAACGATTGATGGCGAAAGGATATGAGAAAGCAATATCCACACACACACACACAAAAATACACACGCGACGAACGACGACCGATACTTTTTCGTTCTGTTCGCCAAGTTTTCTTCCAAGACAAACACCTCAAGTCGGTCATTTTTTTGGGCTGCCGAAGCGAAGAAAACGGTGTGTAACACTCACAGGAATGGTGAAGACAGATCCATAATCCTTCAAACATCTTGTCATCATATCATTTGGTGATTTCAAGAATTCTGCAATTACACCAACAAAGGGAAGGTATGGAAAGGCTTTACTTTCAGTTACCAAGGGTGGTGATCCTTTCCCACCACCACGAGGACGTAGAAGGAACCACCAAAAGGCGACCAAGACAGTTACCACGAAGTACTGCCACATGATGATGATGCTGTTATGAAGTCAATTTGAACCACAACAACGAGTAGAAGGGTTGATGTGTGGACCAACTGTACAAAATGAATTCAATTTTGCACCGAGAACTTGGGGTCTGTGTTGAGTGATATGATACATAGGTCCAAGAGCCAAAAGCAGTGTTGGCGGGAACTACTTCTCTCTTCCGTCAACGAATCCTTCCTACGTTTGTAAAAATCCAGCAGCCACGTTTGCGAGCCTGCGGGCCAATGCTGGACTCTTTCGATTCGAGACATGATGGTCTTGCCTTGGTCCGTCCAAGGATTCTCGCTTCCTTTTGATTTCCCCGCCACGAAAATTATTGTGCAAGAAATGAGTTCCGATATCTCGTCCCACATCATGTTCTGTAGACTGTCACTGCCAAACTTCACTTGTCTCATCGAACCATATCCTACACTTACTGTGTGTTGTAATACACGTATACGTAGTGTTCTTGTGGTTGTCTGAATCCTTGGTTGTCGGAAACTTCCTATTCTTCTTTCTTCGAAAAACATCCTACTACCCGCGCCACATACAATAACCATCAACAAGAACCATGTCTCGACCAGAATTGACCGGACATGCATCGTTATTTTACAATGAAAAGGAGGCAAGGAAATACCATTCCTCCTCACGTATGGTCAATGTTCAACGAGAGATTACCTTACGAGCTATTGAATTACTCTTATTACCAGGTGCTAGAGCAAATATGACCAACACCGATGATGATCAACCAACGGCAACTCAACAACCGATTAGTTTCATTCTTGATGTGGGATGTGGATCTGGATTAAGTGGACAAGTATTAGAAGAACATGGTCATATATGGGTAGGTTGTGATGTATCACGTGATATGTTACAAGTCGCAAAAGAAAAGATGAATTCAAGAACAAAAGGAAATGACAGCGCGAATATGGAAGAAGATGATGAGGACAGCAACAACAGCAACAACGACGATGATAATGAGGAAGAGGACGAAGATTCTGACGAGGACCTACCATCGACAGGTGATTTAATGCATCATGTACGTTCAGTCTTATGGTTGATGTGTCTGTTTGTTGGGTCGAGTTCTTGTGGTGCCATTCGTACCTTACCTGGGGTGAGGACTCCATCCCTGAGATCGTTTTCACTGGAAGATGAAATTGAAGCCTAACCCTGTTTCGTTGATTCCACTTTTTTTCCTTCTAAAATCACACATACATATACATGCATACACAAACCAACACGAATATACCCAACTCAACGAAACAACCACCAACAGGATATGGGTACAGGATTACCCTTTCGACCAGGGACGTTTGATGCATGTATATCCATTTCAGCCCTTCAATGGTTATGTTATAGTAATTCTGCGACACAATCTCCAAAACGACGGTTGATGCGATTCTTTTCTAGTCTTTATTCTGTCTTGAAAAAGTCAGCAAGAGCTGTCCTACAATTTTATCCAGAAACTGCGGAACAGGCTGTATTGATTAGTGAATGTGCGACTGCGGTAGGATTCGGTGGTGGGATCGTCGTCGATTATCCTAATTCTGCCAAGGCGAAGAAACATTATCTCGTATTAAGTTGTGATCGAGCTACCAAACGACAATTACCACAAGGCTTGACAGGTGAACCACTATCGAATAGTCATGTCAAGGTTGGGGCATCCGTCTCGTCGTCCAAAAAGACGAAGAAACATGTCCCCATCCGGAAGAAGAAGGGTATTAAGACTAAGGAATGGATCGTCCATAAAAAGGAAACACAAAGACAAAAGGGAAAGACTGTCCGACCAGACAGTAAATACACTGCACGAAGACGTCCAGGAAAATTCTAAAATAATATTGGAAGTATCAAGGCAAAAGTGTCGAATGTATGAGTAGGGTTTACTACTTCTGCTCAGATATACGACATAAGTCTATCGTTAAAGATATACTATAGCCCAATATATCCTCTAATAAAGTATGTTCTACTTGTGTAACTACCGTAGATTCCTGTAGATCTCCCCACCACGTGCGCAATATGCTAGCCACCTAGGCAGCCCCGGGAAGCGAGAGAGAGAGATAGAAAGAAAGAAAAGGAATCATGGTTTGCTTTTTTGGGGGGGGGGCATATTCTGCTTCTTGTTGCAGCTTCGTCTTATCTTCCTTCCCTTCTTTATCTTCGTCGACGCCGTCTCATCGATTCTGGACGGATCAAAATACTATCAACCATCCATGCTGCATCTTCACCTGATCCTTCACTTGTCAAAATAAAGTTACATGAAGTAAAATCAAGTGGTCCTGGACCGACTCGTAATCGTGCCGTGAAAAAGGCCTTCTTCCCATCAAAGGAATATTTGCCCTTGTCAATCATCTATTCGTAGTAGAAAGTATATTTGTAAGGAATCCACCACGGGATGCATTCAAAAACAACAAGAAAAAGAAACGGTGTAAGTATGTCATGACGTGTGGTTGCCATTTGGACGTTAGTCATTTCTGTACGAACCCCTCACGTACCACTTCTTGATGTGTGAATAACACATTATATTCAGCTTCCTTTAGGAAGTCAGCATATTCATCAGGTGTCAGTCCAATCTCATTCTTAACTTGTGATCCAGAGGAACTATATCCAAATAGAATCTTGACACCTGCATTCTTCGTGGGATTGTCATTATTCTGTAAGGCTTCCAATACAAGGAGGACGACTTCTCCCGCAGTGAGATCGGAATCGGGAACAGTCATTGGTGGGATATAGACTTTCGGTCCATCCATCATTTCAAGATCTTCATCATCATCATCATCGTCATCACTCGCACCCTTGACGAAATCAACGAAACCTCCAGCAGTATCCAATACACGTTCCTTGACTTCACTGTAGAGTTGATTATTCGTCAAACTAACGTTACCCGCCAACCGTTCTCCGACATCTCCCGTATCGTATCCAAGGAATGCATTAATAGCACCCTGGGGGAAATTCATTTCTTCTTCGTCATCCTCTTCATCATCCTCATCGTCTTCCTCGTCGTCGTCTACCATAAAGTCGTTCGCATTCAAGCTGACACCCTTGGCTTGAGCCATTTGAAAGAGTTGAGCCGCTAAATTGGCACCATCAGGATCAGGAGCCGAATCTTCCTCCCTACCACCGGGGGGCGGAGTCGAGAGGAATAGGACAATATCCCTATTTCCTCGAACGTTGGTGGTGGTGGCTGCTGCTCTGCCACCCCCGCCTTGAACGGGAACAGGAGAAAATGCCTGACCACATTCCAATATCATCCCCATTACCAAAATCAACGTCCCAACGACGACCAGGAGACTCGTACTCGGCTTATGTGTCACCACCACATGATTCGTTTCGTTTTTGGCATCGACTACCATAGTGATGGTCCAAATGTCTCTGGGATCGAGAAATTTGGTAAAGAGTCAGGTTACAATTTATTGGTGAAATGCGTCGCTCTTCGTGACATCGGATCAGAGGAGTTCGGCTATAGGCTTCGTGATGCCACGGATAGGTAGTAGGAGGATACCAGTTTTCACGTCGCGAAAGGTCTCGTACGATTGTTGGTCGTGGGCGGTTTATCTCCATGACGTGACTGTTCCGTACGCATGTACAGACGGCCGTATCTTTGTGCGGCGGTCGATGGAGTCGTGTGCCCAAGAAATGATCGACTGTGTCGACGATAGCTTCTTTTGTAAAATATTCAGCGATCGCGCACGTGTGGGCTGGAAGAGCACCTTGGAAGAATCTCCCGGGAATGTTTGTTACAGAATCCAAAGAACATTCATGACAATTCAACGTATGACGTCGAGAGATTGAGAGGACCCGAACTTCCATCTCGCGTCAGATCCCCCTCGTCTATCGTAGATCGAATGAGTCTCATGACGTTCCCTCTCTCTCGCTCTGGTTGAACATCAGTACCGTATGTGTTCGTTCGGGTAGGACTTTTGGAACACGATGAAAAAATTATACTCTTATTCATATCGATAGTTGAGTCGTAATAAACATAAACATACTAGTTAACACTAATAAAACAACAATAGGGATACTGTGGTTCGTGATGTAGCAAGTTGTGAGGTCTTGGTGTGTTTCCTGCTTGTGTTGATAATAAGCTGAAACAATAACCCAAGCTGGCCATCAAGAAAGGGTGTGTGTGAAAACAAAATTCTTGCAGGCGTCATAGCTGCTGTGGATGAAGTTGCAAAAAGATTTCTTGCAAATAGAATGATTCGAGTATTCATTCGTGCATATTTATTCATTCAATAAAGACTTTATCAAGTATGTCATCAAATTGTCGGGAGTCCATAGCCTTGTTCCGAACCCTAGTTCGATGAAAACGTCTCCCCTCTCCACTCGCAGCGACACTCATCAACGCCGTATCGAGGCTGACTGTTCGAGGCCTTGATGGTCCTGATGCCGCTACTGCCGTTACCGGTCGTATGGGGAAGTAGGATGTGGCGGGTGGTGTTCGTGACAGATATTCAGAGGCTGCAAAGTCTCGAGCATCACTTTCACATTGATCGACTTCGTCTTCCAAGATGGCTAGTGAAGAAAAGGGTGGCATTCGAAACTCCTCGCCACTGTAGCCCCGACCAAGGCGAGGTTGCGCTAGATATTTCTTAGTCATTACGTCGATTGCTGTGTCCGAGATTTTGTCGGTCGTCGCATGATCATGGGACAACGATTTCAAGGTCACATGAATATGTGGAGAGTCCAACTCTGCCTGAGACGTGATCGACGGCTTTAACTGATTCGAACGAAGGGGGAACTCAAAAGGTGGTGCAGTATATGTATAGCTCCTTTGTCCTATGTCCATGATCTACGAAGTGTCGCAATTCCCTGATTTGTGTTGCGATCTGCTTTGATGATGTTCTTTGAAGTTGTCGTCCGATGTGATGAGAGAGACGTGTGTGTGTGTGATGTGGTTTGTCGAATTTCCTCAGATATGCCGTTGAGTCTGCACGGTTGGAAAAGTAAAATTTTAGCTCACACCAAAGCCCTGCTGTATGTAGGTCGTGTGTGTGAAGCGGATACTCCGTCCCTCCGGAAATGAGTGTCGGAGACAGCGATATGATAGGAGTCGGACAGTGTGTACTTAGACGGGAGAGGTTGTACTCCGAGGATGAGGAAGGGATCTGAGCGAGGTAGTCCGGCATTTTGGTGCAGCTTTTGTGACACGGCGAAGCTACCGTACGTCTGCTTTCGCGATCCCTGATTTTACCGGCTACCGTTATCCAAGACAAAATCGTCAGAAGAGGATACATACATATGATATCGTACTCAGGTACTTAACATATGATATCACCGTCAAATCATATGAACATACATACGTAGAAACAGAGATGGACATTGACTGTGAGAAGCGTTCATGACGTGACTGTGATGTTCAATGTCACTGTCACAATGGACGCTGGTGGCGGATATGGCTATCTGTCAAAAGATAAACGCAAGAGACGAGTTTCCATAGACATTCTCTGGATTTGCAAAAATGGAGGAAATCCCTGTTTTTGGGAGAGGATGATTCTGCTTCTCGGGTGTCGGATGCCATATCTTTCGACCTGTCGGATCAATCATTTAGAACCCTCAATTTCGGGGGGGAAGATGATGCGCCCTAGTATGTATTTGCGAATACTTGTTCGGGGGACGCCGCGTAGTCCCCCTGTGTACGCCACGTAGGCGTTGTTATTCCGACTTCCGACAAAGGAAAAACTTTGTTCGGAAGTCTGTTTCTCGTTTTGGTTGTATTATATCAAATCTTCGTATGCAATAGGAATCGGAAATCATGAAGTCTATCTTCCCTCTTGTAGTAATTTGCATCGTTGCTGTCTCATCGGTGGCTGCCTTTACTACGGTAGTGCCATCGGACAAGATTGTTGCAAGATCAGTTAGCAACGTCTTGTCGGGAGGACATGTTCGACAGGGAGTGGATCACCCAGTTGTTCGGATGGACAGAAGTGTCTTGGGTATGGTGAAAGGAGGAAAGAAGAAGGCTATTGTGGTGGAAGAAACCGACTCGGAAATCGATTATGGGAAAGCACTACTCTTGTTTGTCGATCCAAGAAATCCATACTCTTGGTTCGTTTACATGTTTGGATTCATTACAATCTACGGAGCCGTATCTGGAAACTAAGCCCGCTAGAGATACAGACAAAGACTTTTCAAGCGAAAGGGGTTCACGTTACGACGTCTAGCAGTGGCAGAAACGACGTTGCTTTCCAACATTACAGGGCATTTCCCACTACGACTTTATCCTCCTCTGGTAGACACATTGTTTGATGAGAGCTGAACACTCAGTTGACAAAAATGATTGATGTTTTGCCTTCAGATCGCGATAGCGACTTAGAGCTGAAGTTTCTCAATTGTCGCCAAATCGTCTCCACATGGTAGTGGTGCATTACGATACCCCACATCTTCACACCAATGGATCACAAAACAGTACGTCATCTGGCTGGCATCGTTATGGAAGTGGCCTGACGTATTGCCTTAACGATTTCTGAATTCTCGAATTTGCGAGAAAGTCCTTCTTCCTCTTCATCCTCCTCATCTTCATCATCTTGATCTTCTGATTCGTTCCCTTCATCTTCGGATTCACTTCGATCTTCTACCTCTTTCTCCAATTGCCGTTGGGTATATTTGAATTGCTCTGAAACTGGACCAGCACCAAGAACCTTGCGGATTACATCACCTTTAGCCCCTCTTCCCAACTGGTTATGAAACCATTCAATACGTTCATCCATCCGTGACCTTCCAAGATTCTCCCGTCCTCGCGCTTCGGCGTGAGTAATAGCTGCCGCTTCTATCAGACGATCAGTGGCCGCTTCCCAGGTGAATTCTCTCGCCATTTCTTCCGTAAGTGGAACAGGATCATGTGTCAGTGCCCACTGCAAGTTAGCCAAAAATTCAAATGGACTGTTGTACATCAACGCATTTGGAAACCGCTGAAAGAAGGTGTTGGAAGGATGGACCGGAATAATGGCGAATTTTCCCATAGCAAGAGCTTCATAGGTCGTAGTCGCCAAGACTTCGGAAAGAGATGGATTCACGAAGATCTTGTGTTTGCCCTTTAGGGAAGCATGATCGATCCGACCACAAAATCGAGCAGGTACTGGGTTTCGTCGCAGTTCATAAAATGACATGGGTACACTGGACGTATCAATCTTGAATCCGACCTTTGAAACATCCTTCGCCAGCTTTCGGGCTGCTCGTCCAAATCTTTTGGATACTCTTTCAACAGAGTCTCTAGAGATCGTTGTTTCATCATAGATATCTTTGACTTTCGACACAGATGCCTTGGCTTTAGTCGGTAGTGTCTCGAAGACTTCCAAAAGATCCTTGTAGATGTCGTCGATGGATACCTTGGATCGTTTCGGTCTGCGATTGATCCATGTAAAGAACCTAACAAGTATATTCTTCCGTGTGGATGCCACAGGATCCGTGTCGTTCTCCTCCTTCCGCCAACGACCAAAATAAGCCCGCATAATTTCCTCCTGGTCTGGGCCGCTGCCGTAAATATGGACGGGGAAATACTTCCCCGTCATTTGTCTGTAATAATCCTCATACTCCAAAATTAAGTTCAGACCTTTTGCCCAGAGGAGTTTACCTATGAAATAAATCTGACCTTCTTGTTGTGCATCTTCGCCAAGATACGTTTCATTTTCCCATTGAACTCTTCCTTGCTGAATAAATTCTTTCCGGACACCATGGACATTCCTCGTTATCTCTCGCTCGGGAGCAAATGGCTGAAGTACATCCGACAGCTTTATTACCTTGTGGCAGTATGCTCGTACCATCGCCGATGACATGAGACGTATGGCTGGAGCCGTCCATAATCCCGAATAATGTTGTGTTGCGTATTGATCGTAATTCGTGTGTATAATCCCAAGAACATAGTTGTACCTTTTCGTCCAGCCTTTTCCAGGAGCTCGGTACCAGTTCATGTGCTCTGGCTCCTCCAAAATACAAACATCCAACTCATCTGATGGCAGTTGTTCAATAATGTCTCCCATTGCAAAGACCGAACCTAACCCAGCGTGATATCTTGCATTGTAAAATACAATGTGCAGATTATCCGCCGCTTCAGGCATATTGGCTTGATTTCGCAACCATGTTCGGACATAGGCTTCTTGTTCCTTCGTCGAGTTGAAGACTTCGTTGTATACCTTCTGTTGATCTTCGGGTAATTCTAGCCACGGTATTACAAGTGTCACCCAGCTTGACTTTCCTGATTTCTTGGTAATGTCATGATTGATCCCTTCCAGCTCTTCATGCATGTAGGCGGCACGAAGCAGGGGATTGACCGCAGTCCCGGTCATCCAAGGCAAGGCTGCGGTAGTAACTATGTGTATGTATCTTCCAGGTCTTCTCAAATCTGATTGAGGAGTTATTGATGTCGGATCTGTCCATGGATCAGTAATATTGGGTTCATCGTCTAACTTGGCCTCCTCTTCACGATTGAGTAGACTGGAGCTGGCAGCAGCAATCCGATCGAAAAAGTGTCGTCGTCGTTCATTGCGTTTGGGTTTTCTTTTGGTTTGAACCGTAGGAGCAGCTGGAATAGGTACATCTTCAGGCCCGAGACTACTGGAATCTTCCTCAGTTTCTGTCACGTTTTCTACGAGAGTAACTTCTTGTTCTTCTTCTGCTTTCAGTGTAATAGCTGAAGGCTGCGATTGTTCCTCCCCTCCTCGACACAGATGCGCAACTGAACTATCACCCACGGACCCATTGAAGCGAACGCTTACAGCCACGTTGTCCAAAGTCGCAAATAACAGTACCCATACTACTATCTTCTTTTGTCTTGGTATCATGCAATATGCCTTCATGATATATCGAGGACCTAAAATCTGCAATTGTGTGATGCGTTTTTGGTACTACTGTGAAAGGAAACTTGGAAATACCACGTGTACCGATACTCTCTCTTGGTTGAATAGTGAAAGTTTCGGTCTTCTGTCGGTGGATACCTCTGATGCGATTTTTATACCATACCTAGCTTGCCGGGAAAAAAACGGTCCCACCTGTTCCGCGAAAAAAGGAAGAAGTGGATTGGTCCAAAAAACGTCGTTCAGATGCCCGTTGTCGAAGTTGAGACAGAATTTTTTCGAATTCAATCTTGGAGGCGTATATTTATGGGGGAAAAGTGACCGATCGATGATGCTGTCGAATGCAACCTATCCACGTCACAGACAAAAAACCTGTTTGGTCGACTCATTCGATACCTAAAAGGGTGTGACTTACATACATATGATACACCGGAGGCAGCCAAGTACGTCAATCTTGCTGCATACGTACCATACCTTCATAGGATATGACTCACAGTCAATGTCGTTTGCGTCCACGAGGTCCTTTGATCATTTTCACTTCATCGTTGTGTTTGTCTACTTCATTTCCACATACCCTTCTCCGAATCTCCGAAGTCCCACCACATCCACTACCAGCAGCCGCATCAGTAGTAGTTGCCTTCCAGGAAAAAAAATCGGATTATTGACATCTCAATGTTGACACGACCATTTACTCGATTAGTGGTTGCGTTTGGACATCGAAGAATCACACAGCGTCAGCTGGTAGAAGAAACCGTTCTTGGACTATGGATTCTAGTACCGCTAGGTTTCCTAGTAGGCCTATTGACGTCTCGCATATGCGCCAAAGTACACTTCAATTCTATTCGAAGCGATGTATGGACTACGATAGTAGTATTCCTGGTCGGTGACGTCCTTATGGAGTGGTTACTTCCTTCACTGTCCTGTTTACCATTACCTGATCCGGAGGCAGATTATCATTATGGTTGGATGTGGCTTCTACAGAGCTATGGTATGCGGTGTCCAGTCGATTACGCATCTCACGCGACACTTTTAAGTCCAGATGCTACAGCGATCTTATTTTCACTTCGGTTGATCTTTTTATGTTTGGGGGTACATATTGGCGAATCGATTTGTTTTTGTGCGATCACTGGCGGTATCGCTACGGGGAAATCTTCAGTCAGTCAACTTTTAGTCGATTACAACGACAGTCCATCAGGATCCGTTGCCAGTGGGAGTAGTGGGAGTAGTCTCACGAAACAGTCGTATGGTATCAAACGAAAACAGAAACGAGGAGGTGGGAACTCTGGACATGGAGTGGCAGAAGGTGGGACAGACAATCATTCGATTGAGGATCATAAGGAAGGGACAGTGACTCTTATTTGTGCGGACAAAATCGCTCATCAAATCTTGTTACCACCATGGGTATTGGCGCATGAAGAGGCAGGGCCAGCCGTAGAAGATGACAACGATGATGATAATGACGACGATGGTAACACTGACGACAAGACCAATCAAGACGATATCGATGAACCTGAACAGACCACATACCTGGTCCATCCCAGTTATTCCGTGTATCATCAGGTTATTGCCGCCTTTGGAAGAGATGAAATTGTGGGTGAGGACGGTCGGATTGATCGATTGAAACTTGGGGCGATCGTCTTTCGTGATCCTGAGAAGCGAAGGCAACTGAATCGTATTACACATCCCAAAATCATGTTGGCTCTGTTGCATGGATTGTTTCGAGGGGTTTTCTTTGGCAGGTATGATTTGACAATAGCTGACATTCCACTCCTTTTCGAATCTGGGAAGTTATCATGGCTGTTCGCAGTGACCATATGCGTTTCATTGAATGATACGGACATTCAACTAGAACGATTGCAGAAGCGGAATCCTGAACTATCCCTTGAAGAATGCAAATCTAGGGTTGCTAGTCAGATGCCTCTGTCCAAAAAAGCTAGAATGGCCGATATCGTAATCGACAACAGTGGCGACTTCGAAGATTTAAAGAAACAAGTGGAGAATGTAAGGAGAGATCTCATGGGTCGCTTGTATGGGATTGGTATGTCACTGCTTCAAATGCTCTTGTTGATTGGTGGATCAACATCGATTGCAGTGTCTTCCAAATTTTATTCCCACTGGCAACAGTAAGGAAGAACAGCCAAACGCACTAATTGGGACCAAGACACCGTCTATAGCTTTAAGTGTAGTGTCAGAAAGGGGTTACGATTGAAAAGTAAGGAAGCCCTCCGCTCACGCTCACAGTAGGGACCCTAAGAGACTCGTAGAGATTCTGCCAAGCAACGTGTCGGGGTACACTTTCCCAGGCGATACTATTTTGATCGGATGAATGTAGCCTTGCTCCTCCAAACATCGGTTCGACCAAAGCGATGATATGCCAAGCATAAGTTTCATTTATGGCCACTATGCGTTAATTCACTACAATACGATTTTGTCAACAAATTGACATGTCGAACTGGAAGCTATAGAAGGACAGTCTGCCACATCAAGACAGGATTCGTTCCTGGACAGCACAGTGTTTCTATCAGTCACTCCGTCTTCTCCGTTCGGCGATCCGTCTTCTCCGTTCGGCGTCGTCGAATTCATCCTTGATGGCCATCAATGCTATCATGAGAACAGGGTCGATCCCTGGCGAGATCTTTAGTTCCCAGTGTCTGGATCCTGTCCAGAAATCACCAATATGGTGCTTCTTCATGTACATGCAGACCGTTCCGTTCCGAGTCACATGCATTTCTTCTTGGCGCCGCGACAGACCGACTGGCTCCAAGACATATTCGTCACCATGGACGGTCGCCATGAATGTTTTTTGTTTCCACCGATCCTCTTTACATGCGGCAAACTGGAACAAATCGAATCCTTGGTATTTCTGCCGTTTGAGATTCGCTACTTGTCCTCTGACATTTGCAGAAAAGGTGTATACCTCCCGCAACCGGCCAGCGATGATGCCTATCGGAGTCCCCCTTCTTGCGTCATAAATGAGCACACGTCTGCTCTGAAATACTCCTCTTCCCTCTTGCTCCTTTAGTTGAACTTGGAAGGGATGACTGGGGATTGGTTTCCCTTTTTCGTCTTTTGCCTTGACGTAGGCAATTCTACAGGTCTTCTTCGAACTCGATCCTCCCAACGACAGTAGGCTGGTTTGCATCATTAGATGGTAGGATTCATCGAGAGAAATACCTTCGTGCAATACTCGAGCAGGTACGGGATGTGGAACACTCAACATCGCCTCGGTCGGAACGGGTAATAGAGGCGTGCGTCGGAACATTTATCTGGATGATGGTATTGACGAGTCGGTGACAGTCTACTGTCACGTATTTTGAGAAAGAACGAAAAGACTCAATGAGGGTTCTATCCGTGCAGAAAAGATGTCACCATGCGACGAGAGGAAGCGCAAAACTTACGGAACGGAAGGGAACTGAACAGATGAAGTCTAGAAAGTGTGATCGGGATTTCCCATTGTCAGGTGTGGTGAAGGGGCAACGTTCACGGGTCCGCCAATACGGGTCCGGCCGACGGGACTCACACTTTCAACAAATAGGTCGCTGGAATTCTATGGGAATATCCGCAGTTCTTCGTATTAAATGAACGTAGTTTCACATGAAGATCGGGATATTCTAGTATTTGATATTGGTAGTCGTAGCTACATAATCCACCTACGACCATAGTCAAGACAATGAAACTGCGTCTTCCAAATCTTGATTTCTGGGCAGACCTGGTCACGAAATCCGCTGAAGCGTAGGCATACAAATCCCAAGAAGTCAGATATGTCTGTTCACTCCCGGTCAGGCAAGAAATGGCCGATATCGTAATGGATAATATTGGCGACTTGGACGATTTGAAGAGGCAAGTGGAGAATGTCAGGAGAGATCTCATGGGTCGCTTGTATGGGATCGGTATGTCACTGCTTCAAATGCTCTTGTTGATTGGTGGATCAACATCGATCGCAGTGTCTTCCAAACTTTATTCCCACTGGAAACGGTAAGGAAGAACAGGCCGACGCACTAGTTCGAACAAAGATCCCGTCCGTAGCTTTAAATGTAGTGTCAGAAAGGGGTTACGATTGAAAAGTAAGGAACCCCTCCGCTTACGCTCACAGTAGGGACCCTAAATGACTCGTAGAGATTCTTCCAAGCAACCTCTCGGGGTACAGTTGCATGGAATACGACCCCCAACTTGCCCCGGCGATACCACTTTGATAGGACGAATGCAGTCTTTGCTCCCTCGAAACAACGGTTTCTACCCTAGCGATGACATGCCAAGCACTAGTACCATACAGGGCGACTATGTAAGCTACGATAGGATTTTGTCACTAAATCAAAATGTCGAAACTGGAAGATTATGGAAATGGCATTCTTGACAGGATTCGTTGCTGGGACATCACACAGTGTTTGCGTCACATTCCCGCTTGCATCCGTTTAATGGCTTCCCTTTTGCGTAGCTGTGCCATTCTCTCTTCACTATTTTCTCTTCTCTCTTCAGCCTCGTCGAATTTATCCTTGATGGCCATTAATGCTATCATGACAGCAGGGTCGATCCCTGGCGAGATCTTTAGTTCCTAGTCGTACCCTGCCAAGAAACCACCAACATTGAACTGCTTGTTCGCGTACATGCAGACCTTTCCGTTCCGAGTCACTTGCACTTCTTCTCGTCCCGGACCGACTGGTTCCAATACATATTTGTTACCCTCTACGGTCGTGAACGATTTTTTCTGCGAGTCCACTATGTTAAATACACCAAACTGGAACAAATCGAATCCTTCGCATTTCTTCCGTTTGTGATTCGCTTCTTGTCCTTTGACATTTGCAGTAAAGGTGTATACCTCCTGCAACTGGCCAGCAAAAACGGCAAGTGGAGTACGACTTCTACGGTCATACATGACCACACGTCTGCTCTGCTAGAATGCTCTTCAATATTCCTCCTTTAGTTGACCTTGGAAGGGAATTCCAGGAACTGGTACCCCCTTTTCGTCCTTGACGTAGGTAACACCGGACTGCCATTTATCAAGCGGTGGTGCCGTGGACAATAGGCCAGTAACGATCATTAGATGATAGGATTCATCGAGAGATATACCTTCATGCAAAACTCGAGCAGGTATGGGATGTGGAACACTCAACATCGCGTCGGTTGGAACGGCTAAGGGAGACATTTTTATTCTGGATGATGATATTCTTAACGAGTCGATTTTCAATAGTCCACTTTCATTGTGGGATGTTTTTTTGAGAAAGAAATGAAAAAAGACTCCGATGAGGGTTCTTATCCGTGCTGAAAAGATGTCACGGACGGCGGCGAAAGGACACCATCAATGAGACTTACGTTACCAAGGGGGAAATGGAGGGATGAATTCCGAAAAAAATGTGATCAGGACGCCTCCACTGTGCCGTATGGCAACTGTCGTGAATTTTACATGATTCAATGGGGGACGCCGAAAGAGTTTGAGACTCGAAGGGGACGCGGGAAAAAGTGAGACTCGAAGAGGACGCGGAAAAGAGTTGAGACTCGAAGGGGACGCGAAACGAGTGGGCCCATCGTACATATCATATGCGTTGGGAGGTATGATACGCGGTTAGCGAATCGAGGATGGGGGATGGCAGGGGGCTAGAGAAGCACCTCCGAAAAACTTGCTGTGTCTCAAAACCAAGGGTTATTTGCAGGATGGAATTGGATTTTCTACATGTATGCACTACATATATTAATTCAATTGTGGGGTGTCGCTCTATCACTGTCCGAAATTATGGCAAAGGCGTACGGGGCTGGTTTGCCATGCGATTAGTACTCTGTTGACAAAAAGACGTCGACAAGGAAGCTCTCCCACACAACGGTTTTCCCCTGGACGATGGGTAATCTACGGACGTCAAAGTATCACAGATTTGGGGTTTTCTTCCTCGGATAAATACCCGTCGAACTAGACGCCGTTGCTATACAAGGACACGAAACATCATGGCTCTCTTCGTTTTGCGGCATCGACGAATTCATCATAGATTGCCATAAATGCTACCATGAGAACTGGGTCGGTACCTGGCCAAACCTTCAATTCCCACTGTTTAGATCCAGTCCAAAAACCACCAATATGTTGTTGTTTCACGTTTGGGCAGACTTCTCCATTCCGTGTGACTCTCCTCATTCCTTGATATATAGATTCCATGATGTATTCGTCACCATGGACGGTCCTCATAACTATGTTGCGGTATGTCCGTTGGCATACGGTAAATCGAAACAAGGCGAGTCCTTGGCACTTCTGCCGTTTGTGATTCGCTTCTTGTCCTCTAACATTTGCAGAAAAGGTATATACCTCCTGCAACTGGCCAGCGATGATACCAATCGGAGTCACACTTCGAACGTCATAAATGAGTACATGTCTGCTCTGAAATATTCCTCTTCCCTCTTCCTCCTTTAGTTGAACCTGGAAGGGATGACCGGGGACTGGTTTTTTCGTCGGTCGCCTTGACGTAGGCAACGCCACAAATCTTCTTCGAACTCGGTCCACCCAACGACAGTAGGCTGGTTTGCATGATTAGATGGTAGGATTCATCGAGAGATATACCTTCGTGGAGTTGTACCCGAGTAGGTACTACTCCCAGAGGATGTCGAACACTCAAGTCCTGGTCGATCGGAATAGCAATGGGTAAGGATTCGAGCATGATGAGAGGATATAATACTGCTGGGGATCGGTGATGGTCTACGTTCCTTGTGCGATGAGGGGGGGCCCAATCGCAAACCAAAAAAATAAAATGGATCACAATATCATACCTTCGAACTAGAAGGGGTCGACCTCTTTCACGGGTCCGGCCCGCTGACACCGGCCAACTATTGACCAAGACGTTCTGCAGTCGGAATTCTGTGGAATTCACTCTTCACTCTCAGGAATAACCAACCTTCACCTCGTCAGTACATTATAGAAATGCAGTCTACTTCGTAGCAAAAGACGTATGGTATATTCCACATACAACCATAGTCAAGATGGCAAAGTAAAACATTCCAGAAGGACTCGAACTACCGTGTGTACATACATCGTGGCGGGAATCTTCGCGCCAAACGAGATGGCCGGCCGGCGTGGTGGAGTCGTCATTGCGTATGGTGTCGGCAGCAACGAACCCGCTACTGGACTTGACAGTCGACCTTTCCACGAATACATACATCCCTCCACCCGCAGCCCTCCAAACGTTTGAGTTGGTTGTTTCGTGCATACCATTGAACAACACCTATACGTTACCCCACCACAAAAGAATACATCAAAAGAATACATCCGCACAAAAATGACAGAACAACCAGAAGAGGGGGTCTATCCAAGGATTAATGGTTCCATGTTACAAACTCAACAATTTTCAGGACAATTGGTTAGTGCTGTGGGTTATGTGACAGGTCCCAATACTCTTCAGGCTGCAGATGGTGTTAGTATTTCTCTCGATACAGATTCTATTGCTGAACCACTATTAATCCAACCAGGTGTCGCGGTTGAAATTATTGGTATCGCCTATGATGCGACAACCGTTCAGGTCAGTGCATCGAAAAAAGGATAAATACACATGGACATCTCGGCCTTGGTTGAACAACCACCCCGACTTCAGTCCCCTTAGGAAAATGGTTGTGGAATTGAGCATTGATCTTACATTTGTTTCTCCTGTGATGTGTTCTCTCCTGACCCTTCTTCTATTTGTTTTCATTCTTCCTTACACCTATTTTAGGCGTTCGTTTCTCGGAATCTAGGAGCTGACTTCGACTTGGATGTCTACAACAAAATGATCATGATTCAATCATCTCCCAAGTATGCGCACTATTTCCAATCACCCATGGCCTCCAACTAGGGAAACAGAATCGCCGTTTATGCATGACTTGGGACTTTGTCAGGGGAAAGACTTGTTCGTTTGCGATAGCATAGTGGAATTGATGCGAATTGTAGAGAGAAGCACGTTACATGTGGCATTCATGATGGATCCTTGCCGTAGTATAGTGCCGTTGCGCTCTTTTGTTTTCGCGTTTACGTTAGTGACTGTATAGGCTGTGAACTTTCGGGATGCAGCCCTACTTTTCTATTGGACGAAAGAGGTGTTGCTTGAAACGATGAACTAATTTGTTCAGGATATCGGCTAAAAACGAAGGGACTCCTCCTTTGTCTCAAAGAGAAACGTTGAGTCAAGCTCTTCACTCCGACAGAAACAAGTTCTCTTTCTGGGGCTTCGTGTACGAATCGTACAGCACCCTGATTTTGCGTGCAGCTACCAAAAAGGAGCGCCAGTATTTGGGGAATGCATACTTTAGTTCATCCCGTTGACATCGATGAGCTTACGACGATATCCACTAAAGGTAACAGTCAGACAATTAGCGTGAGACTATGGTCGCGTAGCAGATAGTTGATGTCGAATTTTTGGAAGATGATGCTTTCAATTCAACACTAGAATACGTACCCCTTGGAGTTGCTCTTGCTTCCCTTTCCGGAATCATGACCCTTGCCCTTTGAGTCATCGCCACCTTTGCCCTTTGAGTCGCTCTTACTTCCTTTTCCAGACTCGTAGTCATCACCTTTGCCCTTTGAGTCGCTCTTACTTCCTTTTCCAGACTCGTAGTCATCACCCTTGCCCTTTGAGCCGCTCTTACTTCCTTTTCCAGACTCGTAGTCATCACCCTTGCCCTTTCCAGAGTCCGAGTCGCCCTTGCTTCCTTTTCCTCCCTTGCCTCCTTTTCCGCCCTTACTAGAGCCAGATCCACTGAAGGAACCTTTTCCAGATTTCTTCCCGCCTTTTGCAGAACCCGAACCAGAAAAGGATGTACCACCCTTGCTGGAACCAGATCCACTGAAGGAACCTTTTCCAGATTTCTTCCCGCCTTTTGCAGAACCCGAACCAGAAAAGGATGTACCACCCTTGCTGGAACCAGATCCACTGAAGGAACCTTTTCCAGATTTCTTCCCGCCTTTTGCAGAACCCGAACCAGAAAAGGATGTACCACCCTTGCTGGAACCAGATCCACTGAAGGATCCCTTGCCAGATTTCTTTGCAGACTTTGCACCCTTGCTAGAGCCAGAGCCAGAGAAGGAGGTGTCCTCGTCTTCACTGGGCACGATGTCATCTGAAAGAAGACGAACGAAAAAAACAAAAAAAACACATGAGCGAGGGAATCCACTGCCAGTCATTGGATTGTTAATTCCACCTACCAGCGTATGTTTCTTTTTCAACGATGGCAAGTACATGAAACAGCGCGGTGGGTACCAAAGATGGTAAGTTTTGGGGGGGAATGTCGCACGACATGAAACATGGACGGAACCAACGTACCGTCCGGGGGCATACTCATCGCATGGGATGCCAGGCCACGATCCCATTCTCGGTCAAGGGTCAAGGCATCTTCCGACTCGCCATTTTTCAAATCAATCGTTGTAGTGAGGCCGGGTACGATCGCTTCGCGTTGGACTTCCAAGTCACGTCGACGGAGGGCTTTGGCGCCAACATTCTCATCGGCATGACCAAGAATCAAAGTTGTGAGGAGAAGAGTCAAAGACAAGAAAGAGTTCATGGTAAAGTTAGCTGATATCGGATCGTTCAAGTTCAGTGATAGACAGGGAGAATGTTCTTGGTTTGCTGTCTTTCGAGATGTGAGGCACTCCGTTCCTTTTTTTGTGAGAATGTTGTGGTGAAGGGAGGAGGTGCAAAGGTGTGCAGGACCATCCAAAAGATCCAGTACAAAAACGATAAGAGCGTTTTTCCATACGAATCAGCAAACTGTGCATCGTTTCTCCGGGATTCAAGTCACATAGGGGCAGGATTGGATGCAATTGGCTAATATTCTTGACACTTAAAGAGAATCCCGCCAACGGTTATAGGGTTTCGAGGCGGGCGGTCGATCGGATTGACGATGCAGATGAAACCTGCGAGAAATTTGAGTCTGGGTTGTGTGACGCTCGGACTTTTCGTGGCATGTGTGGCACCTCCCACAACCTCCCACTACCGGTTTTCGTTGAAAACACGATCCACGAATTCACCCAAACGATCACCCGAAACCGATTCAAGTCGGGTTTTTTTTCGGGGGGAAGGATATACCGACTCGATCTGTGGAGTCCGTTGCCGACGGGACCCTAAAGATGGCTGACTGCTGCTCATGACGTAACGTCAAGAAAGCCGTTCCAGTCGTCGGCACCTAAAAAACCACGGACACATGGTACAGGGAGCCTCTGTCTTTTCGTATTCCTGTGTTTGCATCGAGCCGTCCATACCAAAGAAACAATCGGATTGCATCATAGTCTTCATGAGCTTACCGACCTACCGCCCTCTTGCACTCGTAAAGCCAAGCATCGGTAAAGACCAAGACCAAGACGGTAGCCCCCACCCAACAACAGGTCGTGTTATACGGGATTTGGCTACACATAGATTCATATCTACTACACGTATCTATTGGATTTCATATCTACTGCACGTATCTATTGGATTTCATATCTACTACACGTAGCTATGACTGAGTTGGACAATTGAAGTGCGTCACAAGGCAATCCGAGAACATCCGGGGGATGGTCACAAAAGACCAATAGCGATCGCGGAGGCAGCTGACCACCTCGCCATTCAGGAAAGGGAAGAAAGCATTCTGCCGTTACGATTACGGAAGGAATTTTTTTGGGCAACGACGGCAATGGGACACGCTTTGATGGCAGTGTTCTTTTTCATAGTTTCCGAGCATTCATGAAGTACATCACTCGTGTACAAAGAAAGTTTGATCATGACAATTGTCACAGGAATCAGCAACATATAGTCGACAGCAAAACATAGTTAAAGCAATCATTATGCCTATGCTTCAAGAAAGTGTACACATCCCATGGCATGGCTGTGACCTCTCGGCGCAAAATAGGAGAGTGGTGCCCCTCGAAGAAAAGAGGAAGCCATCCTCTTTGAGTGTCAAGGAAAAGAAATGCGTCCACTTTTCTGCTAAACTGTATATGTTGGGAGTAACTCGTCGACAAGATTTCACCCCAGAAGAAACTCGAAAGATGTGGATGGATAGTTTCGATCGAATCAACAACAGACGTGATGTTTACAATACAGTTTATTTGATGCGATCTGGACTTGGCGAAAAGCTAACGGAAGAAGATTATTTCTGTGCGAGAGGACTTGAGAAGTTTTCTGATGATGCCAATGAGCATCAGAAAAACAGGAAACGAAGCATCGGAGTGGCTCTATCGATTCAACGCGTACTCCGAAAGTCAGGGATATCCAATCCTGAGATGATCGCCAAGGCCTACCACAAGTACACAATTCAGAGCAAATATATTGCATACCGAAAAGGAATTCGAGACCGTGAAGCAGTGGATGGTGTGAAGTCCTGCTCATCGCCACGGAAGACCTACAAGAGTCCCAAATGAAGTCGTAGTTGGTTGAATCAACAACCCGCGATGGCCGGAAGCGTTTGAAGATAGGGAATTTCTTGACACCAGACCACATGGAGGCCACATTAGGAACTCATCCAGGGAGTCCTTAAGGGTCGTTGCAGCTTTCGCGAAGAACAGAGGATCATGGATACTACTCAGTGTCTAACCGCTCCGTCGATGCTAGTGTTTATGGCGGCAGACCTCACCACAGCAACTTGAGATCTTCAGTTTTCTCATATACTGGATCGAACCTGGACGGGCGGCTGTTTTCACCCCAGAACCAGCATAGTGGATCTGGAAAGAAATCCTGTGAGACTAATTAGCACTTATCAGAACTAGCCTAACATTCCTAACCATTTTAGCATAAACGATCTCGGTTTCATGCCGCTGTCCCTACGCTTCTTTATCGATCCCGATGGGTTGTTGGAGACAAAGACAGAATCCTTCCCGCGGTACAGTGTGTGAACAGCGAGAGTCTGGAGCTACCCTAGTTGGTAATGCTCCTTCTGCCGTGTAGTCAGGAGAAATCCTACAAGATCAGTGTAGTAGCACGACATTATTCGTTCATGTCGGTTTGTCGTGGACCCTTGTGTCCTTCCTAGATCTATATGGTGATTGGGCGAGGAGAGAAATCATTCAAACCATATGAGATACGCAGTGGAGCAAGCGATACTACAGTACCCAATATGCTGCGATTCATAGGCTTCGCCTCTGGTGTGATTGATATTCGGCCAGAACCTTGTCGGATGTCGAATCGATGGAGTCCAGAGCGGAGGATTTATCATTCGTTATGAATTCGACTCTCAAGGCATGCCTGTAAATGACCTATTTACCGTGTACCAATGCTGGAAAGCACACACATTTGTACGTACGCGGCGAAGGCGGTCATCTCGTTCTTGGACTCGTGTATG
>Ga0194115_10001401_pt1 | contig 30959 bp, 25 predicted proteins | sample TA2MahsurfametaG_3_FD_148656 | JGI IMG/M metagenome (GOLD analysis project Ga0194115, IMG submission 148656) | Freshwater microbial communities from Lake Tanganyika, Tanzania - TA2015002 Mahale S4 surface | ecosystem: Environmental > Aquatic > Freshwater > Lake | place: Tanzania: Lake... | reverse complement strand
TGTATTAGTAGAAGCAGACTTTGTAGGATATTCTTTAATAATCAGTTTGCCTTTTACATCTTTAACGCCATTCCAAACCATATCTTTTTGATCTTTTACGTCTGTTAAAGAAATGCCAGTAATACAAGAGTCGTAGCGCAGAGCAACGACTTTATCCTGTAATTCAAGCGTATAATGTACTACGTTTAATCCTGCCTGTAGCGCCATAGCTCCTAGATGAACCAACGCCATGCTTTTACCAGCACCTGTAGGAGCGATAACAACACCAAGTTCACCACGACCAAGACCGCCCTTGGTAATATTATCAATTAATTCCCATCCAGTACTAACTGGATTTCTAGCTTTCAATTCAAAGCGTTTTTCAAAGTCAACAATAAAATCATAACCATGATTATTATCCGTTCCTAACTTAAGAGCATCATTAATAATTTTGCTGATTTCATCATAGGATGAGTTTTGAATAAGTCCAACACTTTTGATCATAGCCTCCTTAAGCTTTTGCTTCTTACAAAAATCAAGAGAAATATCTTTGATATGTTGTTCGCCATCTAAACTAAATTCATTGCTACTAATTCTAGCATAAAAATCACGAACTTGCTTTTGTAGCAATTCATTTTCTTTTTCTAATTCAGTACGTAAAATAGTTGTAATTGTATCCCGCGATGGATGCGTTCCATATTTACGACGATAATCAAAAAGTCTTTCTACAAACACACGCAAATATTTTAACTCAAGGAAGTTGATATCTAGAACTTCGCTAATTTGGTCAGCAAATGCTCTATCATCCAGCATTAGCTGAACAAGATTCTCTTGAAACTTTGTACCATATCTCTCAAATGTCGGCGCTTCATTTAAAAATTGGCTCATTAGCAATTCTCCAAAACAATCTTCTGCATGTATCCAAACAACTCTTCTAGATTAACCTCTCCAAAACCATCTTTCAACATCATTTTTATTATTTCTGTTTTATTAAAAGTACACTCGCTATTTTCAAGTGTGTAATTAATTTTTTCTACATCTTGTATAGAAACATTTGGGATGGCTAATTGCATAATTTTGTAATTATCAATTATCTGCTGTTCATTTTCTATAATGCTGCTATAAACTTTTATTTCGGAATCTATATTTTTACAATAATCTATAACATCTTTAATCATCAGGTTTTTTTGTTCTTTTAAGATCGGTAATCTTTTAGCAACTGTTGGGATACCAATACCACCAACGCCGTCCAGATTATCGCTTTTATCACCACAAATGGCTCGTACCAAACAGAAATTAGAAGGGTGAATGCCATATTGTTCTACAATTCTATTTGTATTCAAAATTTCCTCTTTTACTGGACGGTATAATACTGTACTTTCATTACAAAGTTGAATGAAATCTTTATCGTTTGAAACAATAATTTTATTATAGTTTTGCAAAGATTGGTGTTGCACAATTGCAGATATCAAATCATCTGCTTCTACGCTATCTAGCAGCAATTGTATAAGTGGCATATTATTTAGATATTCTACTAGTCTAGTCATCTGCCATATTTTATTTTTTAATTCCTGATTTTCATCAAGTAACTGCACATTGCGATTAAGACGTAATGGTTTGCGACCATTCTTATAATTCTTATTCATAATTCTACGCTTAGTAGAACCACCCTTGCCATCCCAACAAATTACTATCCTATTTGGGTTAGTAAACTTTGCTAACTTTTGTAAGCTTTTAATAAAACCGAAAATACCACCAATAGGTTCACCATTGGTGGCAATAGAAGGATTAACGGTATAATTTCTTAAATACAAATTATTTGCATCAATAACTAATATACGTTTTTTATCCATCTAATCCTCAAAACTTGTAAGTACCAACGGTTTCATTATCAACAGTATAATATACCTTACGAATACCACGCTCTTCCATAACTGCGTGGCACATATTACATGGCTTGCTAATACGGGCGTCTTCGCCGTTCTTAGAACAGCGAGCAACATACATAATAGCACCCTTAGTGACGTGTCTAGGAATATTTAAGAGCGCCTTGATTTCCGCATGGTACGTGGCATTTCCCTTTTCTTCAGGTCGGTAATCCTTTCCAACTGAACAATACCGCTCTGAATTGACTCCCAAGCCAATAATGGCACCACCGCGCACAAGAACCGCACCATGTCTAAAATTACCATACGTAGAGCTAACAGCAAGCTTTCTAGCTAGCTGGAAGATACCTCCGTACTTTTTTAGATGCCTCCCCTCTTGTAATTTGGTTATCAGGGATCTCGTTGTGCTTCTTCGTATAGCTCGTCGTCGTATCCGTATCCATATGTAGCTCCTTGGTAAGTGTGTGTATAATAGCAAATTAAACTGCAATGTCAAACTGTTTCCGCATCTGTAGAACAGCAAGATTTTTCATCTTTGCTTCTACATCAACATCAACAAGATTATCACGAATAGCAGCTAGCTGTAAATCAGGAACATAGTGAATATAATTAGAATGCGTTCTACGTTGTGTATAGGAGCCATTTTCCATTCCCGGTTCTGTATTTGAAATGTGCTGTAATGGTTTAATCTTTCCCCACGTTTTAGTTGTCTCAAGAAATGCATCTACGAAAGATAGATCATTGCTTCCAAAAGTATAGTGATGAGAATCAAAGACGACAGGAATACCAGTTTTTTCGTGGACATTTAGTAGCTCCTTTACATTGTAACACTTTTCATCATTTTCAAGAGTCAAACGCTTCTTGACATTATCTGGAAGGGCAGAATAAGTTTGTGCAATTTTATCTGCACGGTCTTTCTTGCCACCGTGAATATTAATTGCATAATAGGGAGTTTGTTCAAATCCCATCATATCAAAAATCCATGCATGATATTCAAGTTCACGAATGCTATTTGCAATTACTTTGTCGCTATCACTAGAGATTACAGTAAATTGACCGGGATGGCAAGTAACACGAATATTATTTTTATGGAATAAGCCACCAAGATAAGCAAGTTTGTTCTTTAATGAATAATCATTCTTAGCTAGATCGCTGCAAAACTCAAACAGAGGAAATAGCGTACTTGTAAGTCTAAACGACTTGATGTTATTTTCTACAAGCTTAGGAAAAATCTTGATGTGTTCATCAACATTATTATGATAAGTTTCAATAATTCTTTCTTGAGAATATTTACCGGACTTGTAAGTACCAAGTTGCAACATTTTCTCATCAATAAGATTCACAATCTCTTTGGTGCCATTCCGCTTAGTTCGTTCCTCGATCCACTGACAACAGATGCTAAGACCCATAGTACCTCCAAAAGAAAACCGCACCAGCTATTCTACACTGGTGCGGCCAAGATTGTCAACAGATACTAATTTGCTTCTTCTTCGCCACCTTCAATATTATAGAAGTTCTTTGCATCACCTTCGCGGGTGTCAAACTTAACAATTACTTCCCGGTCCATAATATCAAGAACAGCTTTCTTGAAAGATTCCTCTTTCATAAATTCTTCCCAATTACTTTGTTGGAATTTCTTTGGTGTACCAGCAATATCCATTTCATACCATGCACCCATTTGTTTGATAAATGGTTTCACGGCTTCAAAGATACTTTCATTATCTAACACCCCAACGCTTCCACCCCACATAATCTTGAATAAACATTCGCGTCCTGCTGTACCGAAACGGGATTTTTCAAGCCGTGCTTTAACTTCGCTACCAATTTTATAACCACGTTCATCAATAACGTAGCTGTCTTTTGCCTTGCGACCAGTTAACCAAACACGCAAGCTATACGCATAGGAAAGTGCTTTACCACCCGGAGTAGTATAACGTTCGCTATCTGTAGCATACTTAATATTTTGTACTTGCAGATTTGTTTTTAATTGATTAAGAACAAGAAGTGTACTTTGGCTATTAGCAATTGGTTGGATAAGCTTAGATAAACCTTTTGCAAGTATGCGTGGCTTAACTGCCATTGAAGATTGTGGATCAAAGTCACCATCAAGATCAGTCTTGCTTGGCGTGAGCGCCATAGAATCCCAAATAAATAACATTCTATTTTGGTTGTTCTTCAACAAATCCTCAATGCTTTCAAGAACAAATTCTACACTTTCTGCTTGTGTATAAAGTACTCTTGAAATATCACAACCAGCTTTTGTCAAGAATTCTGGATCTATCGCGCTTTCGGAATCAAAATAAATAACATCAATTCCCATCTTTTGAGCATTAGCAGCAATTTGTGCAGCCATATAAGATTTGCCGCTGCCTTCTAGGCCAGCTAGTTCTGTTACTTTACCTACTGGAATGCCTGCGAGCTTACCACGACAAATAATTGAATCCAACCATCTTGAACCAGTTGAAATCCATTCGGTTACTTCTGTTGGATTATCTTCTTGCAAATCAAATGCAACTTCACGACCACTTTTTTTATTTAACAACTCTCTTAATTGATCAATAGATACTTTTCCTGCTGATTCTTTATTTTTGTTTTTTGCCATTGACATAGTTTCTCCTAAAAGAAGAGGGAACAAGTTTTACCCTGTTCCCTCTTTATACTATACATTCATTCTGCTGTTCAGTTATTGAGAAAGTAATTCTGCAAACGCAGAATCAACAGGATTTGCAGCTTTTACAGCAGCAAACTTCTTTGTTTCAGAAGAGCCTGCTTCGGCTTCTTCATCAGTTGTACCAGCTAGATGTTCATCAAGAATAGCTGCTACTTCTTCAGTTGTCTTACGAGTATGCAAAGCGTCAAAATCAGGAAGCGATTCTAGCAATTCCTTGCAATCTTCATCACTACCTTGGCAAAGCTTGCTGGTCTTACGCGCTGGCGTTACCTTGGTTGTTGGGTAAGATGCACCGGGAACTTTATTAGCGGCAATGGTCAAATCAGTACCGTTTGTTGTATCGGTGATATCACCATAGTCTGGATTGAGAACAAGGTTGATAAGATCTTGATATACAAGCTTACCATAACCCCAGATCTTTACACCTTCCTTCTCTTCTCCACGAACGACGATTGGAGAAAAAAAACGCTGTCTTGGAAGGAACTTCTTAGCCATCTTAGAGCTTTCTTCGTCTTTCTCCTTATAGAGCTTGCTTGCAAAATCACAGACAGGACAAGAATCACTAAAGTTTTTCTTTGGGCAAAGGAAGCCACCTTGTGAACCGATTTCATAGTGAAACCAATATTCCTTAAATGGATCTCCGTCAGGCGTTGGAACTACACGAAGAGAATACGTTTGTCCCTCTTTTGGACTCCAAAAGTTTGTCTTGTTGCTACCACCCTTGTTTTGCAATGCATTCAACTTAGACTTCATCTTTTTTAGATCAATACCCATTTTACTTCTCCTTTATATATCAACCGGCAAATCTCCCGGTTGATGGCTAGACTCTAACACGGTCTGCATTAGAGTTACAACAGTTTTAAAAATCTTGTATAAATTTTGTATGCGCTACTACGTAGCAATAATTTTTTTCGTTATTTGTAGAGTGTATGGTATATGAAATTTTTGTGTTGTCAACTGCTTTATTTTTCATATTTTCTTTTATTAATTTAAATAGTTTGCTATCTGTTTTTAATGCATTTTCATTAATGATAAAATTATAGCATTTATCATCTGTATTGTTAAACTTAAATAACATTTTTTCATTATCATTTTCTAAATCATAAAAACCAAAAGTGCATATTCTAGAAACATCTTTTGGAGAATAATAATTGTTAATTACAGGTTCTTTATTATTCAAAGAATTTATTGAAATATAAGTATTATATATTAATAATAAATAATTTTCATACCAATCCGAAATTGGTATTTCTCCTAAAAAATCCTCTAATTGCGAACCATCTATAAGATAAATTTTTTTAAATAATCCAGACCTAGTATATTCTTGAAACACATTGAATGCAAGTTTATCAACTAAATTAACATTAAAACTTTTTACAGGTTTTAAGTACATAATACTGATACATTTTTCTTTTATATTTTTTAATATAGAAAGCGATGCACTCAGTACATCACAATCACCAGAAGTTATAAATAATATATCTTCTGTACAATCTGATAAAAAATGACTTAGATCGGGACAATTTTTTTCATAATCTTCTGGTGTTCTTTGTTTAGGGAGAGAAAAACAATTTTGTCCTTCTATATCTTTATCAATTAATTTAACCTTATAAGCATTGTTTTTTTCAAAAAGCTCACCAACATCACATGCTTTTGGTCCAAGACAAATAACTGTTTGCATTATTCAACCTTTAAATTTAGCTTTTTCATTTCACCAAAGTTTTTTCCTGCTTTAATATTGACAGGAAAAATACCATATGGTGTGTCTTGCAAAATTTTAATTATATCAATAAGATTATTTTTTTCGTCTTCTGTTATATCTAATACTAATTCATCATGAATCATAAATGCAATAAAAGACTTTTTATTTTGTAGATAATCATCTACTTTAATTATTTGTCTGTGAAATAAATCAATGAAAGTTGATTGATTTAAATATGAAATTGCATGATGCTCATCCGCCTCTATATTTCTATTAAATGGAGTTTTAACTATTCCATTAATCCAATAATCATTTTTTAATTTTTGTTTATTAAAGATATTAGATAAACGAATATCATATTTCAATGCATTTAATGAATTAGAATTATAAAGCCATGATGTTGTAGTTTGTTTTGCATCTGCTCTATTCAATTCATTATTATAAACATTGGCTATTGTCCAATCATGGAAATCGCCAAATGGTTGTTGTTTACCAGCCAAAGCAAGAGCAGTACGTATTTCTGCTGCATTCATATCAAAACTAATAAACCAATCGTTATTTGGTAACAAAATATTTCTATATTGCTTTGGAAAAGTTAAAATAGGAAAACTATCTTTTTCTACAGTTAGTCTTCCAGTTACACTTCCAAAGATATTATAATTAATATAATTTTTATTACTACAAATTTTCTTATAAAATGCATCAGCAGAATCTTTATACAACTTATTATGCATGTTTTCTAAATTTATATTAAGATTTCTGTATTTTATATCGGTAACAAGTTCAATAAACCTTTTATAAAAATTATATTCTAACGGTTTATCATGTGTCTCAAAAACATGTTTAGTGATATTATTTTTTACTTCACAATATTTAGATAATATCTTTTTCGGTACTAAATCAAAAAAACAATTTTCTTTTAAATTAATTTTTGCACTATTGCAAGCCAAAATGTGATTTTTAATCACATTAGTAGCCTGTTCCCAATCATTTTTAAATTGACTAGGGCACACATCATCTAAGCTTTTACCATTGCAATATAGTTCAGCAAATTGAATATTTCTATTTTTTAAAAATGCTGAATATGACCATGTTTTGTCAATGTCATTTGGAAGTATAGAATTAAATAACAAATTATTTTTATAATAAATTCCAACACATTCATTTTTATCATCAAGAGTTTGAAATATCACATATACCTCTAAATAATTATATTTGGCATACCGGCATTACTAGCAGACAAGTCTATGTCATTGGTTTTAGCTTGTAAAGCTCTATAAAAAACTACATGATTATAAGATTTAAAATAATCATTAACAAATTTAGTCGCAAATCCAGTAAAATTTCTATTTGGGTGTTGAAAATAAACAGAAGCTTGTCTAGTAATATTATCAAATTCTTGCTGTGTAAGACCTCTTCTTGTTTCTATATTTTTAAAATATGTATACAATCTTAACCAATAATAATTAGGAAAAGTTTTAAAATATTTTTCTCTTGTAACAACATATCGTCTAGAAACATTACTGTTTATTTTAACGTTTTCCATTAATTGTTTATAAGTTAAATTATTTAAATCATTAAAATAGTATTCATTATCTAATATAAAATACAAATATGCTTGATAAAAATATTCTTTTAAATATTGCAAATCATCAAGATAAGCTTTTTTAAAATAATTTCTAAATATCTCATCAGGAGAAGCAATATTATTTTTTTCTAAATATGGTCGCATCGCAGGAGAATTAATATCAGCTAATAATCTCCAAGGAATATTTTGATCTATTTTAAATCCAAATCTCAAACAACCTCTTTGAAAAGTAGCAAATTCTGGTGTATTTAAATATTTATTATATTTTAATAAATCATCATCTGCTCTATCAGTTTTTATATCAAACATCATACCACTAGGAAAATAAGAAAAAAAGTTATGTAATACAAGACTAGATTTTGTTACTACACGACCATAATTTATTTGTCTTTTTAAAAATTCAACAAATAAATTTGTAAAAGATTTATAATCTATAATAGAATTATTAAGTACTTTATTCGTTATGGATTCTTGTTTAAAGGTTTCAATATAAATATTTAAATAAGAAACAACAACAGTATTTATATCAGTAAACCCTTTAGTAATATTAAAATTCATCAAAGGACTGTCTGCTGAGACTTTACCTAGAGTTACTGAATTAAAGCAATAATCTTTAAAATCTTTATAAGCATCAGCAACAAAGTTTAACAGTTTTATATCTCCGCTAGCGTTTGCTACTGAAACATCTACAAAGCCTAAATCTTTGCTTTTAGGAATAATAATATCACCTTCTTTGTCAATACAACCAAACATGGAATTTTCCATGTAAGTGTTGGCAAACGGAACAATACCGTTATAGTTTAAAACGTTGCTATCTTCTTCGGGAATAATAGTTGCAGTTAATTTAATTTCAGGAATATAATGTTCTGTATAATTTTTTCTATATTCAAAAAGAGAGCTTTTTGAGACAGTTGAATTTTTTCCTAATCCTTTTGGTAATACGCTCATAAATTTACTCCAAAATTACAATCTTGATCTTGGATTAGCTGTTCTATCATCCAATGCTTTTCTTCTTTCGTCGGCTGCGCGTTCCAATCTTTCTTTTTCATTTTTTTCGTTTTTATAAGCTTGTATCTGTTCTGTAGAGCGAAAAGGAGAAGTTGGGGATTTAATTTTTTTATTTTTTATACCAACTAGATTACCGTCTTTATCATATGCTCTATGAGAATAGAATATACATTTCATGCTAGTTTCAAAACCACTGTCATTTATATTAGTACTAACATTTATTACTTGATAATAGCCGCCTAATCCAATTTTATCTTCTAAGTCGGTTTCTCTTGTGGTATCTCTAACAGCATAGCCAAAAGTTGGTTCAATATAAATAAAATCACCGGGTCTAAATATATTATTGCCAAACATTGTTATGTTTGCATCATATACCTGCTTTATCAAACCTTGTTTTAAATTACCTTCTTGAGCCGCAACGCTTTCACGATAAAATCGATTGTCTGTAGCATTAAAAGTAATTTTTTTAACTATACCTTTATCTGCGCCTATTCTAAAATGAAATACTTTATTAAGAGTATCATCTTTGTCATCACCTTTTAATTTTTCTGGTACTTGAGTAGAGCAATAGATAAATAAATAATCTACTGTTTTTTGTGGTGGATCATTAATTGTTCTATCTTGCAATCTAATAAGATCATTTACTTCATTATCGGTTAATAAAGGATATTGTTTATTGCCTATTTCTTGAGGTAGCATTTTAAATATAGGATCTTTTCCACCTTCTTCTGCCTCTACGGTTAAAGAAAGCATAGAATATCTTATATTAGAATTTATTGCTACACTCTCGCCAAATACGGCTGGCGAAACAGCTGGAATAATTAAATCAGAAACAACGTCTTTTAAAAAAGACATAACGGTATACACTTCTCTTTGTGGTTTAACTAATTTATTTAGTAGGAAATTTTGTAAATAATCTAAACAAATAGGAACATCTGCTAAATTCATTATAATACTTCCTGTTTTTGAAGTTGTACTAGCAGATGACATACCAGAAAACATTAAAGGTATTTCAACTTGCACATTTCCTAAAATAATTCTTGGTATGCTTTCTTTTGGAAATATTAATTGCAAACATTCCAAAGCAGAATCCAACAAATCGCCAAGTAATACAAATTTTACATTTACATATCCATTAGCATCAACAGTTAGTTTAGCAAATTTATTATTTTCTTTTTCTTGAATTTCTTTTTGTTTTTGTTCCGTACCATTTGCAACAACTACAGGATCAGTTGGTGGAACATTTTTTTTAGGACGCTTTTCGTGCTTTGCCTTCATGGCATCTAATAATTTTTTCTTTAAATTTTCTATGCCTTCGCCATTTAATAAAAGTGTATTATTCGCATTTTTATAATAATCGCCTCTTAAAATTTTAGCACTATCTTGAAAATTATTTGATGGAACTAAATCTTTTGGTGTTTCTGTGTCATCTGCTTGTAGTTGCATTTTTTTTTGTAGCTCACCAGATAATTTCTTTGCTTCATAAAAAGCTTTTTGTTTTTCTCCTTGTACGCCGTTTAATTCTCCAAATAACAAATCTAATCTTCTATTAAAAGATTGAACAGTTTGATTATTTTCATTTTCTATTCCATATTGCGTTTTTAGATCTATTCCTCCATCTATTATCTCCTCTTTTGTACCATCAGAAGTAGATTTATATCTACGAACTTTGCCAATTTGTGTATTAGCTTTTACTTGACCCGGAAATAATATAAAAGAATCTGCATCATAATAATTAAATGAGGCATTTAATTTATCTTGCGTACCATCTTCTAGTCTATATCCTGTCCACATGTTGCTTTTTCTAAAGCCTTTTAAAAAGCTATTAACAAATTCTGTATAATAATTTGCCCATGTTATATAATAAACTTTTGTAAATTCGCCAACATTACTTGTGAATATTGTATTTGCATCTTCATAACCAAAAAAAGACACTACAATATCATATTTTCCTATAAATTGATCTAAAGCAAGTCTATTTCTACTAGTTTTTGGTATAAATCTAATACTATTAGTGCCATTATAATTTCGTTTATAGAATAAGCCATCTTCCGTAAAAGCAGTTGCTACAGAAGTGCCATAAGGTATAAGAATTGGCACAACGCTTTGAGCATTATTAGCTTTAAAAACTTCTTCTAATTGCTTAAATAGAGGATTAACATTGGCATCTCCCGATTTAAACATTGTATCATCGCCAATAATTAATATACGTTTATTTTCTACATATGGTAGCAATTTTTGATCTAGTAACGGATTAGAAGGTGGTGGCGTAGCAGGAGTTTCGCTTGGATTTTGTGGAGTGGGAGGACTGCGTATAGAAGCTTTAAAATTTGCAACTTGAGTTAAGAAAAAAAGTTGATCTCTTTTTGCCTTTTCATCTATCTCTAACAAATTTAATTTTCTTACTTGCCCAACTCTTTTTTCTTTTTCTAATTCTTTTAAACGAACTTCAATAGCAAATTGCAAGGCTCTACCCTGTGGATCAAATGCCGCTGGCAAAAATGAATTACCATCCGCCCTAACACCAACAATATTTGCATTTATTTCTGTAGTAAATAGATTTTTTTCTGTAATATTATTTTTAGGATCAATGCCAGTTAATATTTGATATATAGAAGAATATAGTGCAGTTTTTAAACCAACATTTTCATTTTTTAAAGCATCTAGCATTACATCTGAGAATTCGCCAGATGCTTTTAATTGTTTTATTAATTCTTCTTTATCATTGGCATTAAAATTTAATTTTGGATCTGCATTTCTAATATTATCTACTTCTGCTTGTCTTCTATCTAAGAAGTTTTCTAATTTTATTTTAGCATTTTCAAATTGTGCATAAAAGGATGAAATTTTTAGAATATCAGCCTGTTCAGAATTAAGAATTTTATCTACGCTTGCGTGATATTCTATTTTTAGTGCTAAAGTCGCATCATCATTAAAAGAAATATTGTGCGAATAAGGTGTTAAAAATAAAATTAATTTTGTAGATTCTATTGCTCTTTTTAAATCTTTTTTATAAGTTTTTATTCTTGATTGAGGAATATTATATTTTAATATTGATTCTTCATCAATTAGTTTATCAAAAATTTCATCTTTTATTGGTGCGTATCCAACAATAGCTTTTATTCTATAATAATATTCATTAATAATGGTTTGTTTAGTAATATCATCTTTATATGTTCTTGCAGATTGATTTACTAAATCACTATAAAGGAATTTATTTTCTTTAAAATCTGCTGCCTTTGCAGCACTTGGTGTAATGCGAGGATCATCTTTGGTTATAGTTATTGGTTTTAATAAATCTTCAATATTTTGAAAAAATAATTCTAAACTTACTTTTATATTTGTATTAACTTCAGCAGGATTTGTACCTACATATTGATAATTAAAAGATTTTATTCCTGCACCTTTTAATGAGCCTTTGCCAGATAACAAGTCTTTTAATGTATCTTCAACAATTTCGCTTGATTCATAAATACCGTCAGAGTTTTTATATGAAACAGGAATATCGTCAAATGGTATACGCCAATCATATGTTTTATAATCAAATCTTGCTTGACTAGCATTTTTTGGATCAGAACCAATGTTATAAAGACATTTATATAATTTAATAGAAGGCAACAAATAGGAAAGAATAGCAGGAGTTACAGAATCAAAAAATAACTCCATCTGCTCTTGTTTTGTTAGCTGATTTGTAATGCCGAATTGGCCTATTTGTTCTGTACGGTCAGTAGAAAAATAGGTATATTGTTTTTGTTCTAGTTTAGGATCTAAGCTTTTTAATGCTGCTTTTATTTCCGGATAAAGCAATATCAATGCAGCCTGCTCACCAAGAGAATTTTGATAAGAAGCTTGGGAATTTTCTGCTAACGTTGCAGAAGTATCTTTTTTTTCGTCTTTTTCCGGAGGTGCCATTTATTACCCTGTCATGTAGTTTAACAATTTAGAAATTGGTTTAGGTATATATATCGTATCACCAATTTTAACATGAGATTCTGTTGGTGTTGCATTGAATTTTGCAATAATCCACCAATCTTTTGAATCTCCATAATATGTATGCGCTAGTTTATAAAATCTATCTCCTAGTTTCCATGTATGCGCTAAGATAGTTATATTATTATAATCTTCTTGTGTAGGATAATTAAAAGTAGGAGTGTTATATTGTTTAATAAATTTTACATTTCTTTCTCTAAATAATTCTTCATACATTTCTTGATTATTTGTTAAAACTCTTCTATATTTGTATCTATTGAACATAGTTATGGGCTACCTCCGCGTCTGGTCGAATCACCCTGACCGCTTAAAGCATTAGCTATTGCTGATCCTATTTGAGAACTTTTACCAGCACCATTCCTAACATCAACTTCAACACCGCCAGTGGGCTGTCGTCCTGCTGCCGCAGCACCGGTTGGTTCTTGTGCCGTGGCACCTTCTGGTGCTGTGGTTGTTGCTTCCACGGGAACGCCAGCAGTGCTACTAGCAGCTTCTTGTTCTTCTCTAATAGCAACTATCTCATTATTAATTCTTTGTCTTTCTAGCTCAGATACAAGTGCTTCTGTGGCTTGAAAAGCTAATCTTGGAAATTGTACAACTTTCACCTCTGGTCCAATATCGCCTATTCTTGAACCAAGACCATGTTCATGCAAGACATTAAAATTTAATGAAACTTTAACTAATTTTGGAATAATATAATTTTTAACTATAAAAACGCCAGCATCAAGCTCTGGTTTATAATCAAAACCATCTAAATATCCTAATAAACCACCGTTAAGCGCATCGTCACTATCAGCAAGGTCTACTGGTTTAGTGGCATTTTGTATTAAATTAGCAAATTTTATACGAAACATTGGCGGTGAAGATAATATACTTGTACCTTTCTGTGAAGCTTTTATATCCTGATACACGGGATAAAGACCGTTAGTTAAATTTTGTAAATCTGCCATTCTAGTAGCGGCTTCTATTTCATTATATGCTGGAGAATCGAAGGCAAGATTAATCGTTCTTGTAGTATCTTTAAAAGTTGCTATTGGATCCATTCTACCTAATACAGATGTTTTATTCCAATTGCTTTTAAAAGAATCAGAAAAATTTGTTATTATAGCAGGAAAAACCATTTTAGTATTTATAGAAAAAGAATAAATAATAATCTGGTGAGTTGGTTGATTAAATAAATTGCTAAAACCTTGATAAGCCATTATTTTTTTCCTATCTTATAATATTTGCTGTGTTACTATTTAAACCAAACATCTTAGCTTCAAATTCATCAGCGCCAACAACTAAACGTACTTTCATTGGTTGTTCTGCCCCGCCAGCGGTTTCTTTAGCGGCAAACACATTTTTTAGTTCTTTTATGGCAGCAACTAGCGCATCTTTATCTGTATCTTTAGAAGCCGCTTGTGCAACATAATATTGTCTTGCAGCATCTATAAATCCTTTAGCTGGTTTAATTTCTTCTTCAGTAACTGTTTTTGCTGTTGTTAGTACATTATTTAAAGAAGTCATAGCAGTACCAAATTTAACAACATTATCACCTTCACTAATAGAGGCAATTTCTTCAGCTATCATTCTTATTGCATTTACAACTTTTGCTGCGCTTTCTTCAATACCTTCAAAAGCTAATATTTGCGATAAACCAAGCATAGAATCGCCAAATGCTTTTATATTTTCGCTTGTACCTTCGCCAGCAATTGCATCTCTAATGCTGCCTATTGCACCACTTAATGCTCTAATACCAAAAGCACCAATTAACATTAAAGTTGCTGCACTAGCTAGCATTAAAACTGATGCCGATATTGCTAATAAAGATTTAACTGCTTCTGGTCCAAGGCTTTTGGCAAGAGCGCCTATGCTTTTAACTAATTCTGCCATACCAAGCGCTGCAAGAGCTATACCGCCACCTAACATCAATACCGCGCCACCTAAAGCTAACACTCCAAGCGCTGCTATTGCTGTTACTGGGGCCATTTTAGCCATTATTGCAACCATGACAACGAATGCAATAAGAAAAATACCTAAAGCAGCAGCCGCAATAGGCGCAGCATCACCTAAACCATTAAACGATGCTACAAGTGCTGCCAAGCCTTCTGCTGCAAGAAATACGCCAGCACCAACCATTAATGCAGATGCACCCAACGCTAACAAACCTTTTTCACTAGCATCTGCGGCTTCGCCTATTGCATAAATGATAGGCGGTAGCATTAATAATGCAAATAGTAATATTGGCGAATGTGGAACAAGCAAAGTATCATGTAAAAACATTAAAGCCATAGCAACAGCAGCTATTACTAAACCAATTTTAGATCTTGTAGTTGTCAAATCTAAAATAGCCCAAGCTTCTTTAAAAGCAATTATAGCTTTTGTAGAAGCTAGCCATATACCAACACCGGCAGCAATTATTACCAATAAGCCGCGAGTTTTATCATTCAATGCAACAATAGTTTCAACGAAATATTTAAATAATGTAGCTAACGGAGCTATAGCAACTACTAAACTATCAAAAGCAGCGCTCATTTGTTTAGTAACATCCGCTGCGGCAGCTTGAGTTTTTGCCAACTGTTCTTGTGTTGCTTCTTGTTGCATCATATCCATGCGAAGTTGAGATGTAGAAGAACTAAATAATTTATTTGCTTCATTTAAATCACTTATGCCTATTGCAGCAGCAATTGCTTTTTTCTCATATTTGCTTAATTGATCAAAATTCTTTCCGCTAGCATCAAACGATTCTTTTAATAAAACTATTCTTTCGCTTTCTGTCGCATTTAACATCTCTACAGAATTTAAATAATCACCGCCTAATACTGCGTTTAATTTACCAGCAGCACTAGCGGCTCCTTCGAAAGTATCAAAGGAGTCGCCAATAATACCATTTAAAGTCCCCATTTCCATTCCAAGACTTTTAGCAGCTTTTTCCATGCCAATAAATACATCTACTCCTTGTTTACCATAAGCTGCCATTTTGCTCATGGCGGGACCAAACTCACTCAACATTTTGCTAGGTGCAATACCAGCACCAATAGCTGCTCTAGCTAATTTATCGTTTGTTTGCACTGCTTCTTCAGCGGTCATTTTGAGAGATTTGGTTAACGCATCAAAGTTTTTACCAGATGTTTCAACGCTAACTCCTAGATTTTTCATTGCAGCAGCCGAACCAGCTAATTTAGTTTGTAAGTCTGGTTGTAATTTAGAAAAATCACTCATTGTTACGAATAAAGATCCAGCTGCTTCGCGCATATCTTTAAAACCAACACCAAACTTAGCCATACCTTCTGCACTAAAATTAGTCATGTCAGCTATTTGACCAGTGGTGGCAGCAAATTGGCTATTAGCTTGTAAAACATCAGTAAATAATCTACTAGCTATATCTGCTACTTGTAATACTATAGCGGCTTGTAAAGACATTTTTGAATTAAGAGCATTAAATAATGTGCTTAAACCAGTTGTTGAAGCAAGCTGACTTTTCATACTATCAAATATTTCAACGTGAAGATTACGTTCACGTTTTATAGCTTCAGCTCTTAATAATAATTCTTCTTTTTCTTTTCTTAATAACTCTAATCTTCTAGCGATTTTTTCTGATTTTTCCTCTTCTTTTTTTTGTTCTTCTTTTTTTGTAGCTAATTGTTCACGTAAATTTGTTAATACTTGTGCATCCGCTTTATCTAATTTTAAAGTTTCTTGTAATATTTTTTTTTCAAGATCGGCAATTTCATTAGTTCTTTCTAATCTTTGCTTAATATATTTATCCGCATCTCTTTGTATTGCTCCCTCCTTTTCAGCTATTTGTGTTAATTGTTGCAATCTTGTTTCGGTCAACAAATTTATTGATTTCATTAAATCTGCTTCTCTTTTAAGAGATTCCAATTCAGATGCTGTTAATTGACGACTGCCACCCGGTTGAGGAGCAGCAGGAGGGGTGGGTGGCGCAGCGGGCGCTGGTGGTGTTCCGGGTGGCGTGGGAGGTGGTGCCATTTAAAAATTCCTCAAATAATTATTGTATAAGTTAATTAGAGCACAAAAGAAAAAAGAGCGAGTTTTAGCTCGCTCTCTGTTTATTTTCTAGATGCTTTTTGAACAGCATCATTTTCTTCTTTTAATTGTTCCGAGAGTTTATCAACAAACCATTTTCTCAATGCTACTGGTAAATTATAACTCTCAAAAAGACTGAAACCACCGTAATATTTTAAATAGAAAAATATTTGATAGATATTTTCTTGGTATTCGCTACTTAAACCAAAAAAAGTCTGCGGTCAGTGGCACCTCCATTTCGGTTTCATATCCGCAGGAAGAACAATTAAAAGTTTTTGTTAAATCAATACCTTTAACATATTTGCTATATGTTTTACGTAAATATCTTGAATCTGCCGCTGGCATAGCCTCTATGGCTTTTTTAATTAACTCTTTATCTTCTACGTTCTGGATGCTAACGATCATGCCTTTTAGCTGTTCCATTAACAGTGAATCACCGCCAGCACTATTTTTCTTGCTTTCACTTATGCGTATCAAGTTCTTTTCATCATATCCATTTAACGCACGACATATAACGCGCCATTTAGTAGAAGGTAATTCAATAACAAAAGTACCGTTCATTTCTACTGGAAAATCAGCTTGAGGTTCTTCATCTTCTTCTTTGTAAACTTTTTCATAAAGATCAAACGTACTTTTTACTTTTGCGTTGCAAGATGGACAAGTAACTTGCGTATCATAACTTGGCCCATAAGCTGCTATGCGTGCCGCAACAAGTATTGCATTACGATCTTCTGAAGTGATTGTATCTGTGTTGATGCTTTTATCAGTTACTAAGGATGCTATTAGCTTATCAAGAGCAACGCCTTTTTTTAATAGGCTGCGGGAAGTAAGAATATCTTCTTCCTTTGCAGTCATTTGCTTGATTTCTATAGTATCTTTACCATGCAAAGGGTGATTTTGTGGATAAAATTTGCCTTTTGATGGCAGCGGCACTAGTTCTGTTGGAACTATAAAATCTAATGATAAACCGCTTTGTGCTGCTTGTTTTGCTACTTGTTCTACAGGTGTTGCGTCTTGGCGTTGTATATTGGCACCAAGACGCTCTTCGTTGTTTCTCATTTACTACCTACGCTTTCTTTAATTTGTACCAGCTGATTTAACTTCTCCTATAGCGTCATCATATGAGTCGTTTGCAGAAACATCGGCAGTACTACCAATGAGTTTAGCCCAATCATAACGCACTGTACAAGAAATCTCCACTATTTCATCACTACCATAATCTAATGAACCATAATTAACATTTGTAAAAAATGGATTATTTAATAACCATTCTTCAATTTTATTACCATTAGAATCAATTTGTATTAAAGAAATACCATTAGCAGCAATGGCTTCACCAAATTTTTGCTTAGAGATTGTTTCAACCGCGTTCTCATTTGTTGGTTCAATATAGCCAGCCAATTTTGTTACTAGATCCATTAATAAAGTAGCATCTGGATCTGCTACAGATGCAAAAGTAACATTGATTGCTTCCCATTCAAGACGACCGGGATAATAAAAACTATGATTTAAATATTTATGTGTTATTTCACCAATTTTATATTTTGGTTTATCGGTTTTTTTTAATGCAAAGCGAATATTGCTTAAATCAGCTCCGTTATTACCACCAAACAACATATACCATCTAAACTGTCTTTTAGGTTCTGGTCCTGCTGCATTCCAAAATGCCATTTTATTTATTCTCCTAATATATATACTACATTAGTATATAGTATTTAAAATATTTTTTAATCTGCGAAAGATGCACCAGTAGGCAAGATTACGAAGTCAAGAGCAATAAATTCTATTGCACGGGTTGGTTTCAAAAGAATCTTAGCGTAAACAACATTACGATCTACCAAATCTGGTGTAGTGGTTGTTTCATCGAGAACCACACGGAAATCACTTAAACCAAATCTTGATTTAACTCCATCAAGGAATGGTACAACCAAATTTGTAAAGCGCTTCCAAGTTACTGCTGCATTTGGATCAAATAGGATAGTGCTAGCAAAACGGCTAATTTCTTTCTTCAAGTAAATCATCAAGCGACGAACATTGATACGATCAAGGGCGCTAGGAGTTACTTGTAGAGTCTTTTGACCAAAGATTACAATACCTTCTGCTGGGAAGCTAGCAATTGGATTAATATTTGCTTCATAAAGAGTGTCACGATCTTTAGAAGTTAAGCGTAGGGCTGTTTGTAATACTGGCAAACCCGCAGCGCCATTTGTTAAACCACCGCGATTAAATCCTGCTGGAGCAAACCATAATTCTGTGTTAGCTTGTGCGCTAGAGAATGTACCAAGGGCAGCAACAGAAGGTGGAACCCAAACAGTGCTTGAATTTAGGTTATCTCTAACTAATACCCAAGGGAAGAAAGAGCAACCATAGCTGCTATTAATAGCACGATCTTTTAAATTAGATACGGTTGTATTAACATTTGGTTTACGTTGTGCAGCAGTGGTAGTGTGAGAGGCTTTACCTTCTTCTGGGATATAATCGCCATTCAAGTCAAGAACTGCTAATGCGTCACCGCGTTGTTCACATTTATCTAACAATAAAGCAGTAAGGGATTGATTGTCAACACCGGGAATAGCAGCTAAATTCATTTCAACAACTTCTGGATCTGAAATGCTTTCAATTGCTACTTTGATGCTATTATAAGCATAGTTGCTAATATCGGTACCACCTACTGCCAATACTCTTCTATTAAATGGATCTTTTTCAACGATATTTAAACCATCAAAGCCACCTACAAGTGGAACGGTGAATTTATTAAATGTTGAAAGAACTAATGAAGAATTAGTGATAGAACCGGTTGTATTTGTTTGAGCGGTTAAAGAAAGACCATCTTTTCTAAAACCCTCTCTCCAAGCGCAGGTTGACAAATCAAGTACGCTACCACTTACAACACTACCCGATACATCATCAAGACTGAATAGGAAAGAATATTTTGCTGCGTCATAATTATATGGACGAGCGCGAACTACATCAACAATGTCTTTATTGTGCTTTCTTACAGTTCCATAATTTGTTTTTAATCCCCAATATAAAGATGATGGAGAAGGTATAAACGATAAATCGCTACCAGAAATAACTAATGGTAATTCTGGAAGTGAGAAGCTGGCAGAATATGTGCTTGTAGCAGAGCCGGTAATTTGGGTACCAATAAAGCTACCAGCAGCACTAATACTACCAGAAGAAGTACCAGTAACTAATTTATCATCTAGTATTTGTGGACCATAGAAACCAAAAGGCAACAAATCGGCATCAGATAAGCCATTTTCTACATCTGGATTTAATTGTACTCTAACAAATTTAGATTTATTATCGTAAGTACCATATTCAAGATATTTTTTATCTGTATAGCTCCATTCTGTATATTTATCACCGATTCTTCTAGCAATAAAGTTTTCAGATGATGGATCTAATGTTAAACCATTAAATCTTTCAAGATAAACAGGATTCAAATCATTATCATCAATTTTACGGATAGAAACAGTAAATGTACCATATTTAATGAATTCGTTAGCTGGTTCTTTGATATCTTCAATGCTAATTTTTAAGTTTTGGCTATTCCACTCACCTTCAGAAAGACCGACTAATTTAAATAGATTTGTTACAGGATATGCATTTGAAGCACCAGAAGCTTCAAAAGATCCGGTCACACCTTTATGTTGTGATACGATCCAGCCAGTTGATGCGGCTTCAGCACCTTTTTTGAAATTACCAAAATCTAATGAGCTGCTTACTAATGGTAACAATATTGCAGCATATTGGTCAGCCGCTGTTGAACTGTGGCCCTTAGCAGCTACCCAAGTTGGAAAAGTTTCACCAAGAAAATAGTTTTCAGCAGAAGAAACAACAGTAGAATTTGTTAATGTTGGATTTACATTTAACGCATTACGAATATATTTTTTAGAAGATTCATTTAAGTTAACATTAAAACTTTTGCCATTCAATACCATTTGGACTTCGAAACCAGCACCATCAGTACGAACCCAAGTTGCTTTTTGATTGCTTACGCTTCTTGTGGAGCCACTTAATGGATAACCACTAAGACCAATAGAATTATCTTTAGAATAAATAATTGCTGCCAATGGTGCGCTACCAGAAACATTATATACTTGGTTAGAACCAGTTAATGGTGCTAAAAACAAACCATAAGCAGTTTCAGTACCTAATTTCCAACCAGCTTTTGCATCGGTAGTATTGCCAGCATTTTCATTTTGAAAACCGCCCAAGCGAACGAATGTTAATGGATTAGAATTTCTTAAATATGCTTGTGCGGCGTAAACGCCATATGTAGGAGCTAAACGATTACCATCGCGCCATACATCGCCACCCTTACCACCAGCTACCGGTTCACCAAATAATTCGACAAAATCAGCAAAGCTTTGTACTTTTACTGGGCGCATCATAGGACCGCGTAACGAACGACCAATAACTACTGGTCCCATAGCTTCTGGGGTTCTAGGAAGCTGTGAATTATCTATTTCATTTATTTGCACACCGGGGGAAACAAATCTAAACTTGGCAACTGACATTATCTAATTCTCCTTTGGGAGTCTACAAAAATTTGTAGTCTAAATACTTAATATAAATAGTAGTTCTTTTTTTGAAAATACTATAATTATTATTTTTATTTGGCGTTAAATACGCTTTCACGCGCCTTAATACATTTAGCAATAATTTCAAATTTATTATCTATTTGACCAAATAATAACTTTGGTTCTGCTAGAGTAATAATTTCATAAAACGTATCACCATAAAGAACAAAATCTCCTTCTCTAACAAGCAGATCTTGATCTTCGGTTAATCTACGTTTGTGAAACTGGACAGTTATAGAAGTTCTACGATCTATACCAAATGCTTCTGTAGTTGTACTGCTGCCCTCCCACTTAACAAGAGCTAAAACTTTTATTGGACTTAAAAAAGTTTTTTGTATAGCTTCACCATAAATATTATATTCTGTAAACTGGCGACTTATTGGATAATAAGTAATTGTTTGACCAATGACTCTTTCAATAATTTCGTCATTAATTTGTTTTACTAGTTGTCGCTCTTTCTCACCAAGAAATAACGGAGGAGGAGGCGCATCTGGTTGGGTGGCAATATTATTTCCTTCTTCTGTTTTAGTTTTTTTATTTCTTGCCATTTATTTATCCTACATAAATCAAGTTTGGATTATAAGTTTGTGTTTTAGAAGCATCTTCCATCATTTTTGCGCTATCTTCATTAATCTTTAAATAAGTCATATCGGCTAGCTGCGTTTTTAATTCTTCGCGTAATTTATCTTGTTCTTCTTTTCCTTCGGTAATTAATTTATCGCCATTTAAAGTTACAGCATCTCCGGGAATAGGAACATTAGCAAACTTGCTTCTAACTTGTCCTAACATTTCTTTACATAACGCCAAGCAAAAACGACGAATCCATTGTTTGCCAATACTATTAATTTTATTATATGGAATGTTTTGAAATGGTAATGTATTCATATTATTAATACCATTTACTCCGGAATCAATAGATGAACCATCTGGATTTTTACCGGTTTCCGTCCAAGCATCTTCAGAAATGCTGAAATCAAACCAAAAATTAGCTGGAGAAGAAGCATTTGGTACAGGGAATATACGAACTTTATTATTTCTTAATTGAAAAGACCAATCGCTAACGCGAGTTTTAATTGCGTCTTCATAGGCCATAGCTTGTAGTTTATTTTGCCATACTGGTATTATTTCAAACGTGCTATCGTCAGCATATTGACCATATGTTGATAAATTACCAACAACGTTAAGACCACCAAAATAACCATAAAAATTCCAAGAAGCACCAATCGTTTTATAATATACTTTATGAATATTTATTCTTTTATTATTCAAATTCCAACCATTTGCCGCTGCTGATGAAGATACTGCCGCTTGTAAATCATAATCTTGTACGTCTGGTTGTGGAGAAAACGATGCAGAATAAATTGGCTGATTGCTGTTCAAAGAAGCAACCGTATTAACTCCCATAGCAATATTTTTTGCATATGTAAATTGCATTTTTGGAAAAGATAAATTAGCATTATTTAAGTCAGAGGCATTACTACCAGTTAATTGTCCATCGCTATTAAAAGAGCCAGTGCTTTGTCCTAAAACAAATGGTAGTGCATTTTTAGATTGATGTATGTTGATTAAATATGAATATTCTAAACACGCTTCTTCATATGCAGTATATACTTGTGATTCTACTAATTCTATATCTAATACATCTCCACCAAGTTTTTTATAAATATATGCAACTTGTTCAGCAGAGCCATTTTTATATTCATTAATTTGTTCACTGTTCCAATAATTTGTATTAATATATACACCAAAAGGTATACTTGAAGTTATAACATTATTAACATTACCTGTTGGTGGTAATATAACTTTACTTGATACAGAAGCAGGAGAAAACGTAGGAAGCGCCATTATTAATTCCTCATTAATAATATAAATAGTTTTATTTATTAGCTTTTTACAAATAAAAAACCCCCTGCGATTGCGAGTCGCAGGGGGCAAAGAATTGCTTCTTTAATTAACTATTAACCAAGCAAATTGGTTACTACTACAAGACCATACATGTCTGGACGAACCATTGCCTTACCATAACGGGTCAAAACAGCCTTACGTGGTGTAAAGTTGTTTGGATCGAAAATGGTTGGTGTAGATTGTAGTGGTACATATGGTGCATATACGTAACCGCTTTCTAGGAAGGAACCGCCCTTACGACCTACGAGAATTACGTTACGGAGGAAGTATGGGTGAACAATTACATCCCATTTCTTGTTTAGATCGCCTACTTTAACAGCGCCTACGGAACCCTTGTCTACATCGCTGGTTACGGAAGCACGGAAACCGCTGGTGAATTCAAGAATGTTAGCAACTTCTGGTGAGCAAACTAGGAAGTTTGCACCACCGCGTAATGTCTTACGGTGAATGTTTGCAGATACATCATTGATGGTTTCAACAAGAGTTTCATACCACATGCTGACGTTACCAGTGAAATCAGGAGTACCAGAAGCGCCAATTTCAGCACCAGTTTCACGATTTACAAACTTACCGGGGCTGCGGGACCAGTACTTAACGCCAGCAGTTTGACCCTTGACGAGATCGTTTAGGATTTCTTGATCAATTTCAAGACCGATTTGTTCAGACAACATGGATGTTAATTCAACTTCTGCATCTAAGTTATGATAAGCATTCAAGTCTTGGCCTAATTCTGGAGTCCATTGTGCCTTGAGCTTACGGGTACGAGCAGTAATTGAGAAAGAATCAACCTTTAATTCAATTTCTGGAATGTCTGCTGAACCTTCAAAGGTCCAAGGAGTAGCGCCAACAGTTGCACCAAGAGCATTAGTGCCAACGTTTTGAAGATTATCCTTAATTGGATAAGAAAGACCAACGTGTGTTTTACCACTTAGTAAGTCTGCTTTAGCAGTTGAAGAGTCTGAAACTACTACTAGTTTTAGATTAGAACCATCTACTTTTGTTAAACGGCGTACAACGCGAGTGGTTGTACCAGCTAATGCAGCACCAGCAGAAATATCACCAGCAGCAGCAGAAACAGAAGCTGTCAAGCCGACAATTGACACTGCAAATACATCTTGCAATGCTAATAGATCACTTTGGCTCATAGAAACCAAAGGAATGGATAATACAGCACCAGATACGAAAGTGCTGTCAGTTAGAATGTCTGGATCATGACGAATAGCAGAAAGTTGAGCCGCTGTAGCAGTTGCTAATTTGAAATCTTCTACACCAACGCTACCTGTTGCTACTGAACTGTGAAAACGTGATGTATTATAACCATTAGCTAAATTATAGAAACCCTTTTCAGCATAATCAACTCCATCTACGCGGACACCGCCAGTGATTTGTACACCAAGGCGATCACCAAAGAATGAAGAAGAAACTTCAAATACTTTATCAGCCGCATTACCAATGCTGCTACCACGGCGGAAATCCATGAAGAATACAAGACCGGATGGTAAGCTCATTGGTTGTACGGATACGAGATCGTTAGCAATTAAGCCAGCAAATACGCGGCGTACTATTGGGAAAGCTACAGCAGCAAAACCTTGGACATCACCTCCTGATATTGTGGTTGCTTCGCGGAGTAATTCTTTTGCTTGGTTTTCAAGCAACACTGCCATTGTTGACTTTTCACGTTCAGTCTTTAAACCTTCTAAAAGACCAGACTTTTCCCACTTGCCTACAACTGCTTTTGTTTCATTTAACATATTGCGTTCTACAACGCCTTCTGTTAATCTTTCTAATACGTTACTCATTTTATATCTCCTTAAGATAGTTATTTTTTAATACCCGCTAGGGCTTTCATGCGTTCTGCCATAACATCATTGATGCTATTAGCAGTTGTTTTCTTTACTACAAATGGCGATTGTGTTCTATTCAACGTTTCGCGTAGAGATTGTGGTGCTTCTTTTACAGGAGAAACTGTCTCTACAGCATTTTGAACCGTTTCATAAATTGTTTTCGCCGCCAATACACTATCCGCTTTAGAAATAGATTCGACAATTGTATTTTTTTGTCGCTCATTCAAGGAGACATTCGCTAGAGCTTTGTTTGTGTATAAAAGTTTTGCATTTGAAACATTCATTTTTTCTACTTGTTCTTTCAATATTTCAAGCGTAGACAACATTTTATCATTAAATGCTTTTAACTTAGCATTTTCTTTTACAAGATCTTTTAATCTTTCTTTTTCTTCTTCGCGTGCTTTTACGGCGGCATCATCACGGGCGGCGGCGCGTTCAACATCCATCAGACGTTGTTTTTCAACAGTTGTTGAACCCATATATCCACGACCTTGACTTTCTGGTTTTAAGTCAACACGCATTTCTTCTGCCAATTCAATTAATTCTTCTTCAGATAATTCTATAGATTCAGCAACAGGTTCCGGGGCTGAAGCGGCCATAGCAGCATCTTTTTTTGCTTTTTCTTTAGTAGCTGCGTCTTTTTTCATTGCTGCTTGCTGTTCTTTTTCGGCAGCTTGTTTTTTTAATCTAGCAGCGTCAGCTGTTTCTTGTGAACCAGCTGTGGCCGGATCTTCTAATTCAACTAGTTCTATTTCTTCTAGCTTTTCTACTGATTCTCCATTGCCAGAATATGTAGAGCCTTCTTCTAATTCATCTTCTTCAGATAATGATTCATCTAGTTCATATTCTTGTTGCTCTTCTTTTTCTTCTTCTAATGGTGCGCCAGCAGCTAGCGAATCTTTAGATACATCTTCAGTTCTAGTTCCTGTACGATCATATTCTTCTTCAACTATTTCTTCATGATCAAGCATTTCCATCATTGAAGCGCGTATTTGATCAAAGTTAATAGTAATTAATTCATCTTCTGGGCCATCTAAAAATGCTGTTTTAACACTTTTAAATGCATCTTTTTTATCAGAAGAATTATTCGCAGGAGAAGCACTTACGGGAGCAGGAGGCACCGCAGCACCCGGAGCAGGAGATGTATCAGTTGTGGTAACTGGTTGTTCTTGCTCTAAGAGCTTTTCTACTGTTTGTTTAAATTCTTGTGAATATTTTTCTACTAGTGTGTTTTCAGCATTTTTGATAGCTGCTTCTTTAAGAGCAGCAGCATCAATAATAGCTTGTTGTAACAAATCAGACATTAAAAATTCTCCTGTAATTCAGGAACAAATACTAATACTTTCTCTTAAATAGTATATTTGAAACCAAAATGACAATTATTGTTTGGTATGTGTTTGCTTTTGCACAACTTTTTTCTTCTTTTTAGAAACTTTTTCTTCTGTATGCGCTTCTAAATTAGCGATTTGTGCGTTACGCTTATATTTTAATTGCCTTCTGCGTTCTAAAACACTTGGCTTATCATGCCTTTTTGTATATGCGGAATATTCATATAGATATTGTGTTAGTGATTCTTTGCTACAAGCTTTAAGAAATTTATTTATCAATAATTCATTATTTTCTAAAGATGGTTGTAAACCTTTTGGTAGTTTTGTTTCTAAATGTATCGGACGCTTACTCATTACTTATTTCACTTTCTTGCCATTAAGGGCATTAAACGTTGCTTTCATTTTACCACTCATTAATCTGCTAATATCAACACCTGAATCAGATGGATTAAAACTTGTTACTGCAATTGCTGGTGTATTTGGATTACCGCCTTCAGTTAGCGGTGCGGTACCAGCAAAAGCATCAAAACCGCCCATCCCAATTTCATCTAGCATTTTTTTTCTAGCTTCTACTAGATTTTGTTTTTTTTGTTGTACAGCTTCATTATTTAATTGTTGAACTATTTTTGGTTGTTCAACTTGTTCAGTTAATTTTACGCTTTCGGAAAGCATTTTAGTAAAACCTTCTTCTATTAGCACTTCCTTTAGGCATTCTTTGATTAAAGGTTTTATTAACTTTTTTAGTTCTTCTTTTTTCATGATAACCTCAATGTATAAATAGAATTTTATTACATAAAAGGTATTTTTTTAAATACCAAGACGTAAAGTACCGGTAGCAAAAGTAACATTTCCAAAAATACTAGTATTGCCCATAAGGTTTAAAGTACCAGAACATATAAAATTACTAGAATTAAAAGTTGTATCTGGTTTTACTTTAAGAGTTCCTTCATTAACTTTTATATCTCTTGAATTTAAAGAGTTTTTACTACCAGATAAAAATACCGTTCCAGTACCAGCTTTAATTAAATCATAATCGCCAGTAATATCGGAATAAATTGCTGTAGTACCAGTTCCTTTAAAAGTTGGAACACCAGATATCTGCACGCTGCTGTTTAAATTCAATAATCCATTTGATGTAATATCGTTAGTATAAGTATCAAATAAAGAATTAAAACTTGCTGTGTTGTTTGCCGTTACTGTTAAACTACCACCAGAATTAATTGTAAAATTACCTGCAACACTAGAAGTACAATTTAATATTAATGAATCGCTTATTTGATGAGTTATAGAATTAGAAGTCGTATTTAAACTTTGAGTTATAACAACAGAACCACCAAAATTAAAAGAATTACATTCTAAGCCTTTTTCAAAAGTTAAACTACTTGGATTTATTGCTTGAAAACCATATGTTGTATCCTCAGAAGAACTAACCGGCACTTTAAATATATATTGACTAGAACCTAAAAGACCATAACCAATTGTTAATACATAACTACCAGTGAAAGTACATGTATCAGTAGTATAAATTTGTCCAGTTGTTATATTTGTGCCAAGAGTTATAGTTCCACCGCCAGAAGAAAAATCCGCTTCTTTTAAAACTCCATTAGGCCAAACTATATTATCTCCAGAGCCATCGCTATTTTGATTCCAATTAGCAACAGACGTACTCCATGTGCCGCTACCACCTACTAAGCCACCATTACTACCATTCGTATCCCAATATATTGTATCAAATGATGGCATTAAACTAATCTCACTTTAATAGCTTTATTATCAGTAGCATTTATTATTTCTTGTACTGTTAAGCCAACCGGTGGAGTTACTGTTAAATTAGCAAAACCAGTCAATGTACCAGTATAAGTAATAATTATATATGTACCAGCTTTAGTAAAATTAGCAGAACTTAATTCAATGTTTGTTGAATTATTAAAAGATAAATCACCAGTTATATTCATAACTATGGTTTGCAAATTTGGATTTATATTTTTAACTATTATCGTTGGCATAATTAAACAGTATCAGCTTTAAATGTAAAATATAAATCAGAAAGAGTTGTGTCTTGAGAACTTGGCGCTAAGACGCTAAATGTTTCTCCTGCAACAAATGAAGCGGAATTTATTGTAACAGTACCAAAAGAATTATTAGCACTAAATGCCACTGACCCGATCAATGTTGCATTTCTATATAAATCAAAGGTTTTAGAAGCACTACTTGTTATAGCACTATAAAAATAATGATCTGCGCTGGTAGTGGAAAAATCATACGATCTAACCGCAATAAATCTAAATATTGTTTCTGAGGCGAGTGGTTTACCATTATATATACCCGCTATATCATATGCGGTACTACCACCACCGCCAGAACCAGTTATTTGCACACCATTAACATATAGCGATGTAAAATCAGCACGGGTGCCACTTAAATCATTTAAGAAAGTAGCCACTCCAACGGTTGTAAGTGTATTCGATAGAGTAGTTGGTCCAACTAATGATGAAGTATTAGCAACTAAAAAGTTACTTGCTGTTACATGAGAGTTTAATGATGTTATACCGTTTACTGTTAAATTACTAATTAGCTGCATATTATTAGATGCAGTAATGTTACCATTAAATATAATTAGTGGAGCGCTATTAACAATATTTGCAGAACTAGATAACAAAATACCACTCGTAGAGCCAGCAGTACCAACCGCTACATAATCTCCAGTGTACGAAATACCGGCATTAGATCCCGAAATCAATCTTACGCCTCTGGCAACTACAGGAAAAGAAACGTTTATTATATCAACACCGTATATACCACTTGAACCAATTCTATAACCAGTTGTAGCTATTGGAGCAGCAAAAGTTGGTGAACTTGTTGTAGCAATGCTTTGTGGAAGCGATAAAGTTACAGATCCACTAGCTGCGGCAGTGCCACCATTAACCAATACTTGATTTGCAGTACCAGCTATAGTAGTTAGAGATCTAACATCACTACCAAAATTACTAATATTAGAAGCAGTAATGTTTGTTATATTCGCACCACTACCACTAAATGAAGCAGTAACAGAAGTTAATGAAATATTTGGTTGTAACGTTATTGGGTTATCACTTGTGCCGCTACCAGTAATATTTCCTGAAGATGATACTGCGCTAACACCACCACCGCCAGTTGAGGATATAACTCCGTTAGTAATATCAATATTAGTTCCGGCACTAAATTGGCCTCTAACGTCATTTGTAAAATTACTAATATTTGAAGCCGTTAGATTGTCAATTTGTGAACCATTGCCAAAGAAAGAAGCAGAAACGCTTTGGAAAGTAACGTCATTTTTTATACCAATAGTAAATGTATTGCCAACTTGACTTGAAGTTAAATTAGAAGAACCGGTAATTACATTAAAAGATAAACCAAGCGATAAACTATGTTCATTAATAATTACAGAACTATTTTGTAAAGCAGAGTTAGGAATATTTGTTAGATAATAACCACTACCAGTAAAGTATGAAGCAGTAACAGAAGTTAATGAAATATTTGGCTGTAATGTTATTGGGTTTTCGTTTGTTCCGCTACCAGTAATATTTCCTGATGTAACTAAATTACCAGCACCGGAAGAGCCAGTTATTTGTACACCATTAACAAATAGAGTATCAAAATTTCCTAATGAACTTGTTATACCAGCACTAGCGGTAATTGGTGCATTAGCAATTATTTTATCAACTGTTGAATTACCAAGCGTTATAGTATCAGTACCGGCTGACGATATGTCCATACCGCCAGATGCGGTAATTCTTGTTAAAATACGCATTTATTCACTATCCTATACCAGCACTACCAGAATATTCACTTGTTAAGCTATAGCCAGTTATTCCCGTTAATTCTGCTGCAATATATACACCAGAAACATCTGTTGTAGTATTACTTAAAAGAAATAATTTATCTGTTTTCACTCTTAATTCAATATAATCGTTATTTTTACCAATATTTGTGTGTGGCTCTACTAGCCAATATTTACTTGCGGAACTGCCACTTACACCAAGAACACTAAAGCCAACTCTTAACCCATTAGTAGCATCATTGTTGTGAACATGAATTCTTTGTGTTATAGAAGGAAATGTAATGACTGTTGGAGCTTGCGTACTAGCAGAAATAACTAAGTTTCCGGTGACATAAGGTATACCACTTACTTGATAATTTCCAACACTTCCTAAACCTGCTTTATATTGAAATTCAGCCATTTTCTTTATCCTTTTACTATTTCATTAAGTAATCTGTTTAAGCGATCTGCCTTTGTCCATATTTTGTTTGGATCAAGAGTGCGCTTTTTGCCTTCGCTCATCATAAATGCACCGGGAGTGCTTGGTTCTTGAACGAAATCAAAACAAATAAGCTGAAAATCATCTTCAACTATTGTTTTTCCGCCTTCTTTACGAGTGCTACCCAAGCCACGACTAG
>Ga0194115_10001398_pt1 | contig 30983 bp, 31 predicted proteins | sample TA2MahsurfametaG_3_FD_148656 | JGI IMG/M metagenome (GOLD analysis project Ga0194115, IMG submission 148656) | Freshwater microbial communities from Lake Tanganyika, Tanzania - TA2015002 Mahale S4 surface | ecosystem: Environmental > Aquatic > Freshwater > Lake | place: Tanzania: Lake... | reverse complement strand
TTAAAGACGGCTACGAACTAATTAAAGATATGGAGCGCCAAGGCAAGTCGATAAACGATTTAAATGTGTCAGAAAGCATTAAAAATAATTTAAAAAGTGTTACAATTGACTCCTATGTTGCTCACATTAGGGACAAATATTAATGGCTAAAAGAATTTATGTACTAGATACAAATGTCCTACTAAGTGATTTTAATTCGGTTCATGCATTTAAAAGCAACGATCTTGTAATTCCATTAAAAGTATTAGAAGAAATTGATAAACATAAGAAGCGTCAAGATGGTGTTGGCGCTAATGCACGACAAGTAATTCGTGTGCTAGATGCTCTACGAGAGAAAGGAAATTTAAGTGAAGGCGTCAAATTGGGTGCTAGAAAAGGCACTGTTTGTGTTCGTGGTTACGATAAAAACCATCTTCCACCCGAGCTAAACATAGCTGATCCAGACAATCAAATTCTAGCTACAGTGTTCAGTCTTGTTTATGGCGTTGAAGAAGGAACTAAAGTAGTTCTTGTCTCTCAAGACATCAATGTTCGCGTCAAGGCAGATGCGCTTGGGATCACAGCGGAAGACTACACAACCAATCAAATCGTTGAACGCGCAGAGGAAGTTTACACTGGGTTTAAGCACCATCTAGTAGACGATGCGCTCATTGATAGATTCTATTCTGGTGAGAAGATTTCACTTGATGAAAAGGACATAAAGCTAGTCCCAAATCAATTTATTATGCTAGTTTCTAACGCTAACGACAAGAAAACCGCACTAGCAAAGTTTAAAAATTACAACCATCCACTAGCAAAAGTTCGTGAGTACAAAGAGGGCATTTGGGGGGTTCGTGCCAAGAACAAAGAGCAACAATTTGCTCTTGATTTACTCATGGATCAAGACATAAAAATTGTTTCGCTAGTAGGTAAAGCTGGCTGTGGAAAGACATTATTAGCACTATCAGCTGGATTAAAACAGATCCTTGATGACAAGACTTACAAGAAGCTAATCGTGTCCAGACCGGTGCAACCAATGGGTCGTGACATCGGCTTTTTACCCGGTACATTAGAGGAAAAAATGGCTCCTTGGGTTGCTCCAATACAGGACAATTTAGAATTCCTAATGGGCGACGACAAGGAAAGTTTGAAGCTGTTACAGGAGCAAGGCACGATAGAAGTAGAGGCGCTAACTTTCATTCGTGGACGCTCTATTGCTAATGCTTTTATCATCATTGACGAGGCGCAAAACCTCTCAATGCATGAGTTAAAAACGATCATTACCCGCGTTGGGGAAGACACAAAAATTATTCTAACAGGCGATATTCACCAAATAGATTCTGCGTTTTTAGACGCTACTAATAACGGCTTAACATATGCCGTAGAAAAATTTAAAGCTTATGAGTTAGCTGGACATATTACACTCCAAAAAGGCGAAAGATCTTCAGTTGCAAGTTTGGCAGCGGACGTTTTATAAAATGGACATAAAAGAATATAAACACGAACATTATATTAAAAATAAAGAAAAATATAATAAAAAATCGCAAGAGTTTAGAGACAACAATAAAGATTATCTTAAAGAATATTTTCGTAAATATAGGGAAGAAAACAAACAAATTATAAAAGAAAGAAGAAAAAAACACTATCAAGAAAATAAACAAAAAATAAATCAAAAAAATATTGAAAGAAAAAATAAAAATCCAAATATTAAAATAGCTCATTCTCTAAGAAATAGAATAATAAAAGTGTTAAACGGAACGTCAAAATCAAAATCTACTGTTGAACTTCTTGGTTGTTCTATAGATGAATTTAGAATTTTTTTAGAGAATAAATTTTATAACAATATGTCATGGGAAAATTATGGATCTGTCTGGCATATTGATCATATAAAACCATGTGCTAGCTTTGATTTAATATTACAAGATGAACAAGAAAAATGTTTTCATTATTCTAACATGCAGCCGCTTTTAGCAGAAGAAAATCTTTCCAAGGGAAAGAAAATATTATGATAAAATACATAATTGAATCAGCAAATAATGCTCAAAAACGTAAGCGAGATTACGAAATTTTTGGCAGAGTAACAGTTAAATTAAACGATTTTTTGCCTGATAGCGTGTCACTAAAAGATGTAATAAAAAGCATAGAAAGTAAAATTCCAGAGCATGTTTTGTACGATGTAGACGCAATTTACATTGGCAATTGCAAGCCACTAGATGACCGCCAAGTTGACTCAATTTATGTTAGCGGTTCTATTCTTATGAAGCCAAATGCAGAATCAAATAGTGACCTATTTAACACGCTTGTTCACGAATTTGCGCATGCCATAGAACAAACTGCAAAGGATTTTATCTATGCAGATGGTGATGTTGGAAGTGAGTTTTTAGGCAAACGTAATCGCCTCTACAGCATGCTAAAAGACGACTACAAAATCTCTAAAAAACAGTTTTTAAACATAAATTTTGATCAAGCTTTTGATGATTTCTTAAATAAAGAAATAGGTTACACTAACCTTGGAATGATGACTTCCGGCCTGTTTTTATCACCATATGGCGCTACTTCGTTGCGTGAATATTTTGCTAATGGTTTTGAACATTTTTACATTGAAGGCCCACAAACAGTAAAGCAATTATCCCCAGCCGTGTTCCATAAAATTAAGGGAATTATACGCGGCGATCACATAGAATAAAACAACTTTTTTTTGCCTAGAAAGTGTGGTAGACTGCTCTTACAAAGGAGCAAGTTATGCCACATATTTCTTTTTCGGCATTGAAGATCTGGAAGGATTGCGCGCACAAGTACAAGCTTAATTACATCGACGGCAAGAAGAAGTTTCTTGGCAACGAATACACAGTTTTTGGAACTGCGTTACATGAAGCGTGCGAACGCAAAGTGCTTGATAACAGCGTTGACGAAGTGCAAATCTTTATTGGCAAATTTACAGAAGAGCTTAGTAAGCTGCCGCCTGAAGTAATTGTAGACACTAATGTAAAAATGCAAATGCAGGAGCAGGGCGAAAGGCTTGCTAGCCTTGTGCTTGGCGCACTAACTCAATATTTTGGATCATTTAAAGTTGTAAGCGCCGAAGAGGAGCTGCTACGCAGCCTTGAAAACACGGGATACGATTTTAAAGGTTATGTGGATCTAATTTTGCAAACAGATGATGGAAAATTTCACATCATTGACTGGAAAACTTGTTCATGGGGCTGGCCTGCTGAGAAGCGCAACGATCCTATGACCAACTATCAGCTGACGCTCTATAAACATTTCTTTACACAAATTAAGGGGATTGATCCCAAAATGATAGAAACACATTTTGCTCTGCTTAAACGAACGGCAAAGAAAGATCACGTAGAACTGTTTCGTATTACAAGTGGACCAAAAAAAGTAGAAAATGCTCTTAAAATTTTAAACAATGCAGTGCATAATATAGCAAATAATAATTTTCCCAAGAATAGGCTTAGTTGCAAAAACTGTGAATTCTACAAAACAGAAGAGTGTCCATAAAAAACGCATAGTGCAAGTGCTGCTACATGATGAATGCATAATTCATCTAGAGATAATTTCTTGTGAAAATCAAATTAATGATCTTGTAGAATTATTATCTAAGCATTACTGTGGTAAAACTATTTTTATTGATAAAAAGGAAAAGTCTTAATGGCAAAAACAGCAATTATAACTGGAGTTTCTGGACAAGACGGTAGTTACCTAGCAGAATTGCTACTTGATAAAGGCTATAGAGTAGTTGGGATGGTAAGACGCTCTGCTATGGAAGATAAAAAGTTGGTAAACATAGAGCATCTACTAAAAAATGTAAATCTAATCTTAGAAAACGGTGATCTAACAGATAGCGCCTCTATCTGGCGATTAGTTCAGCAGTACAAGCCAGATGAATTTTACAATCTTGCAGCCCAAAGTCATGTTGGTGTTTCGTTTACTAGCCCTGAAAGCACATTTGAAATAAATGCTACAGGTGTTCTTAACTGTTTAGAAGCTATTAGAACAGTTTCCCCAAAGACTAAGTTTTATCAAGCAAGCACTAGCGAAATGTTTGGCGATAACACACAGGCTCCGCAAAGCGAAACTACAGTCCTGCAACCAGTTTCACCCTATGCTTGCGGTAAGGTAGCAGCCCATAATCTTGTGATTAATTATCGCAAAGCTTATGGGCTTTTTGCGTGTAGCGGCATTCTTTTTAATCACGAAAGCGAACGTCGTGGTGAGCAATTTGTTACTCGTAAGATTACTAAGGCTGCTGCGCGCATTAAACTAGGTTTACAGAAAGAACTACGCCTTGGTAATCTTGACGCTAAGCGTGATTGGGGCTATGCCAAAGAATATGTTGAAGCAATGTGGCTTATGTTACAACAAGAAGTTCCAGACGATTATGTTATTGGAACCGGAAAAACATATTCCATCAAAGAATTTTTACAGTTTGTTGCCGAAATAGCCGGTTTTAATCTTATGGATTATGTAGTTGTTGACGACAAGTGGAAACGTCCTAGTGAAGTTCCGCTGTTGCTATCTGATCCTTCTAAAGCAAAAAGCAAATTAGGCTGGGAAGCACAAACAGATGTTAAAAAATTAGCAGAAATAATGTATTATTCCGACCTAGCAAAGGAAACCGCAAATGTCAGATAAGAAAAAAATTTTAGTGTTAGCCGATCATCCATTTTCTCCAAGTGGGGTTGGCACACAAACAAAGTATTTTGTTGAAAGCTTATTGAAAACTGGAAAATATTCTTTTATTTGCCTTGGGGGAGCAATTAAACATAACGACTACAGACCAATGAAAACCGCTGAGTGGGGGGATGACTTAATCATAATCCCAGTTGATGGCTATGGCTCCCAGCAACAAATTCGTGACATGATTCACGCACACAAATTTGATGCACTTTGGTTTATGACAGACCCACGCTTTTGGACTTGGTTATGGGCGATTGATCAAGAAATTCGTCCAAACGTACCAATGATTTATTATCACGTATGGGATAACTACCCTTATCCAAAATTTAATAAACCATTTTATTTATCAAACGATATGATTGTTACAATGTCTAAAGTTTCTAGCGATATTGTAAAAACAGTAGCACCAGAAATTCCAGAAGTTTACATTCCGCTTACTGTTAACAGCCAAATTTTTAAACCATTACCAGAATCGGAATGGAAACAATTTAAACCAGACGGCAAAACTATGTTTTTCTGGAACAATAGAAATGCTAGACGCAAGATGAGTGGTAGTGTTTTATGGTGGTACAAAGAATTTTTAGATCGAGTTGGGCACGATAAGGCTTTTTTTGTTATGCACACCGATCCAAAAGATCCACATGGTCAAGATCTTGAAGTAATTGCAAGAGAAGTTGGCCTAACAAGAGATAATTTTGCTATTTCCGTTAGTAAAGTACCGCCAACCGAACTAGCAAAATTGTACAATGCAGCTGATTGCACAATAAACATTAGTGATGCAGAGGGCGTTGGAATGGCAACCATTGAATCAATGGCTTGCGGAAAACCAGTTATTGTAAACATGACAGGTGGTTTGCAAGAGCAAGTAACAGATGACGAAGGAAATTGGCTTGGAATTGGAATAGCGCCAGTTTCAAAAGCAATCATTGGCTCTCAAGAAGTTCCATACATTTACGAAGATCGTGTTTCAAAAGAAGACTTTATAGACGCTATGGTTAAAATGCACAATATGACTAAAGAGAAACGGGAAGAAATGGGCAAGAAAGCAAGAAACTTTGTTCTTAAAAAATATGATTTAGAGCATTTTGCTAAAGCATGGGAACAAACAATGGATAAATTTATTGAAGATCATGGTTCTTGGCAAGAACGGAAAAACTACAATCACTGGACGCTAAAGGAATTTTAAAATGAAAAAAATATTAGTCAATGGTCCTGTTTTAAGCCGTAGTGGCTATGGGGAAATGGCAAGATTTGCCCTAAATTGTCTTAGAAGTCACCAAGACAAATATGACATCTATGTTAATGTAATTAATTGGGGCGCTACTGGTTTTTTGCACGAAGAAACCGAGGAGTTTGAATGGATAAAGTTTCTTAGAATGAAAACAGAGCATTATGTTAAGCAAGGTGGATCTTTTGATGTTTCTTTGCAAATAACCATTCCTAACGAATGGAAGAGAATGGCAGCTGTTAACATAGGATACACGGCAGGGATTGAAACTCACATAATTTCTCCTGCATGGTTAGAACCCTCTAATCAAATGGATAAAATTATTGTTATTAGCGAACACGCAAAGCAAAGTTTTTTGAATACAATTTTTAGCGATCAAAACGGCAATAGATTTAATGTTACTTCACCAATTGAGGTTGTCCATTTTCCTGCTAAACAAAAAACTTCACAAAAAATAGATTTAAATCTATCTACGGAGTTTAATTTTCTTAGTGTTAATCAATGGGGTCCAAGAAAAAACATTGAATTTTTAGTTTCTAATTTTATTGATGAATTTAGAAATGAAAATGTTGGTCTTTTATTAAAGTCTAACACCGCTAATGACTCTACAATTGATAAGCTAACAACAGAAAGTAAATTAGCCACTCTTGTAGATTCAAAAGGCCCTAAAAAATGCAAGATTTACTTGTTACACGGTCATTTAACTGACGCTGAAATGTCAGCTGTTTACACCAACGAAAAAGTTAAAGCATTTGTAACTGCTACACACGGAGAAGGTTTTGGAATGCCTATTTTTGAAGCGGTTAATAACGAACTCCCGGTCATAGCTACCGACTGGAGTGGGCATTTAGACTTTTTGTCTATGCCTAACGATAAAGGCGAAAATAAAAAGATGTTTGCTAGAGTAGACTTTGTTATGAAACAAATAGAACCACAACATGTATGGCCCGGCGTAATGGAAACAGAGGCTGGATGGGCGTTCCCAGAGGCTAATAGTCTTAAAGAAAAAATGCGTCAAGTGTACAAAGATTACAGCCGTTTTAAGAGCTGGGCTAAAAAACTAGCTGCCTACAACCAAGAAAGGTTTTCAGAAGAAAGCGTTTCTAAAAAATTTATTGATTGCCTAGGGCCAGTGGAAGTTCAAGAAGATGAATTAATTGTTCTTTAGGGGATTTTATGATAGAAAAACTAAAAAACATTAATTTTTCAACAAGTAATTTATTTCAAAATAAAAAAGTGGCTGTGTTTATCACAGCTTTTAATAGACCAGACATGTTGGAAAGATGTATTGAAAGCTTAAATCTATGCGATGAGCTAGAAAATGTACCTATTTTTATTTATCTTGATGGTGGAGGGAAGTCTAAACAACAAGAAAATTTAGAAATAGTGAAAAAAATTAAATTTAAAAACAAGTATCTTATTAAAAGAAGCGTAAATTACGGCTGCGACAAAAATACTATTGCAATGTTCAACGATATGTTTGTTGAGCTTGGTTTTGACTATGCTTTTCATGTAGAAGACGATTTTGTGTTTTGTAAAAATTATTTTAAATATTGTTTTGATGAATTTAATAGAATTAAAAACACCGTTGATCCTGAAATTGGGGTCTTTCAAGGTTTTTCTATCTGCTTTTTAACGCCAGAAGACAAGAAACAAAAACTTTTTGAAGTGCAAACTACAGAAAAAGATCATTTGTGGGGTTGTTTATACTCTAGAGAGGCGTTTTTATCTTTTAAAGAACGTATCACAGAGTATGAAAAGATAGTTAGCATGTTTCCGACCAATGGTTTTTCTAAGGATTACATGTTACAGATAGCAAATTCAACTATTGCTAATTGCTACAATGAAATATTTGATCAAAGCCAACAGCCAATGAGTGAATACATCAAAAAAACTTTCTATGATAAGTTCAACGAACATTTTACAGCAGGATGGGATGGGGCTTTTGTGCTTGGCTTGGCGTGTACAAAGTACAAACGTTACATGCCTACTGTAAATAGAATGTTAAACATTGGTGATGTTGGGCATCATTACAACAAAGCTGCCTTTGAATTTCACAACTTGCATAAAATAACTCTTGATGAAGTGTGGTAAACGTGAAAAATATAGTTTATGTGTCTGATTTTTTTATAGAAAATAATTTAGGAGGCGCTGAAATTTGCGATGAAGTTATAATTCGCAAGCTCGGCGCTTTTAATTTTAATATTAAAAAAATATTATCAAGAAATCTAACAATCAATTTATTAAATTCCAATAAAGAAGCTTTTTTTATCATAAGTAATTTTTCTATGATTCATCCAAGTGTCCTGCAAACGATCATAGATGGTAAATATAGATATATTATTTACGAACACGATCATAAATACGTTGTTGATAGAAACCCTGCTGCATACAAAGATTATATTGTTCCAAAAAATAAAATTGTTAATTATGATTTTTATAAAAATGCTGTTAATGTAGTGGCTCAAAGCAACTTTCACAAAGATATAATAGAAAAAAATCTTAGTTTGCCAAACATAATAACATTCTCTACTAATTTTTGGTTTGATGAACACTACGAGTTCATGGAAGAACTGTCTGAACGTGATAAATTTGAGCTTATATCCATAATGGATTCACCAATTTGGCACAAAAATACAATCGGCTGTGTAGAAGCTTGCAAAAAGCTAAACAAACCATTTATACTCATAAAAGATAATCATTACATGAGTTTTTTAGAAAAAATAGGTTCTTACAGTTCGTTTATTTTTCTTCCAAAAACTCCCGAAACGTTCAGCAGAACTTGTGCTGAGGCACGCATGATGAATGTACAAGTTATAGGAAATAGCAATATTGGCTGTATTAAAGAAGAATGGTTTAAAACACACAAAGGTTCTGATCTTATTAAATATTTAAAAAACTCTAACAATGAAGCTATAATAAAAATTATTAATATAATAGGGGAATAAAATGTCAATAAATTTAAATCACTACAAATATAAGTCGGTTGGTTCTGCCACAGATGAAGCGCAGGTTCATAAAGAAATAGCAGCAGAGTGTAAACATGGAATTGTTGAACTTGGAGTTTTAAATGGGGATACAACAAAAATTTTTTGTGAAACAAATTTAAATATTAAAATTTTTGGTATTGATCCAATAATTCCTGATTCAATGAATGCAAGTTTAATAGGCAATAAAGAAAAAATTTTAAAATTATGTGAAAAATATAAAAATTTTACTTTTATAAACGATTACAGTTTTAATGTAGTTAAAAATTTTAATGAAAAATTTGATTATTTATTTATAGACGCTGATCATGAATATGAAGCAGTAAAAAAAGATTATTTAGACTGGTTTCCAAAACTAGAAAATGGTGGATATATTGGATTCCACGACTCTTCTGCAAATCGTGGAGGACCATATTGGTGGGGCGGACCATCTAAATTAACAGATGAATTAATATTAGAAAATAAGTTAGAATATGTAAAAACTATCTTTACCCTTACTGTTTTTAGGAAAAAATAAATGAAAAAAATATTAATTAATTATGCGAATAATAATTTTTATAATTCTCAATTATCTAACAGCGAATCTGCTCTAAACTTTGGAGGGTTTACTGATACAATAAAATATCGAATTCAAAATTTAGATAATAAATTTGTAGAAAAAAATAAAGAAATATTAAATTTAAAAAGGGGAGCAGGGTATTGGCTTTGGAAACCTTATATTATTTTAAAAACATTAGAAAGTGTATCTGAAGATGATATAATTTTTTATTGTGATTCTGGGGTTACGTTATTAACATCTTTTGAGCCATTATTTAAACTATGTCAAGAAGATGAAAAGGGAATAATACTATTTAATGGCGCTCACATAAATAAAACATGGACAAAAAGAGATTGTTTTTACTACATGGATTGTGATAATACAAATTATACAGATTGTTTTCAACTAACAGCAACTTTTCAATTAGTAAGAAAAACAAATTTTTCTATTAACTTTTACACGGAATTTTTAAAATTTTGCGAAGATAGACGTATTTTAACTGACGATTTAAATTTTTGCGGATTACCAAACTATGAATCTTTTGTGGAACACAGGCATGATCAAAGTATTTTAACAAACTTAAAAGTAAAGTATAATGTCTCAGCCATTGAAGATATTTCTCAATACGGAAAATTAGAAAAAATGTTTTTAAATAAACAATTTGTCAATCATCATAGAATAAGAGCATGAATAAACTAAAAATAAATTTTGTAGATTTTTGGCCTAATTTTATAAAAAATGACAATTATTTTTTTAATCTTTTATGTACAAAATACAATGTAGTAATAGACGAAAAAGACCCTGACTTACTATTTTTTTCTGTAGACTTTTCTAAATCTAATGAAAGAAAAAAATATGTAAATCATCCTTGTAAAAAAATATTTTTTACTGGCGAGAATGTCTCTCCTAATTACACTTCTGAACTAAACATTGATTATCCTAGATATTTAATAGGAAAATGTAATTATTCGTTTTCTTTTGAAAAAACAAGTGAAAAAAATTATAGATTACCTCTATGGGTTCTTTTTATAAACTGGTTTAACAAAAAACACGATGATAATAGAGATATTTCTTATCATATTCCATTAAAAAATTTTTTTAGAAGAGAATTTACAAAAAAAACAAAGTTTTGTAATTTTGTTTTTTCTAACAATCAAGGACCAAGAGTAGAAATATTTGAACATTTAAACTCATATAAACATGTTGATTCATATGGAAAATTAAAAAATAATTCAAATTTTTCTATACCGGGAAGAGGAGATCAAAAATATAAATTACACTTTTTGAGAGATTATAAATTTACTATAGCGTCAGAAAATTCAAAAGCAGACGGATATACTACTGAAAAAATAATACATCCCTTGTCAGTAGGTAGTATTCCAATATACTGGGGTTCTGAGCTTGTTAATCAAGATTTTAATAAAGATTGTTTTGTAAATATTAATAATTTTTCTAATTTTGATGATGTCAAAGAATACATTATAGAAGTAGATAATAATAAAAATCTTTATAATTCTTATCTAGAATCTCCTATATTTGTTAATAACAAAATGCCAGATCATTTTTTACCAGAACAAGTACTTTTGTTTTTTGAGAAAAAAATATTATGTTAAATATAGATAAAGTTTTTGTTACTCATTTTTCTCCGTTAAAAGAGAGAAAAATAAATTTAGAAAAAACTCTAAAAAGTAATTTAATAGATGTAAGTTGGGTTGAAAAAGAGCCAGAAGATATATCTAGTTTTTATGAATTTTCTGAAAAAAACTGGTTAAAAAAAATAGAACCTTTTAGTTATGGAACTATAATTTCTCCAAGAATTTTAAAAAAATCTGAATTGTCACTAGCCTATAAACATATAGAAATTTATAAATTTATAGTAAAGAATAATATTCAGAATGCCTTAATCTTAGAAGATGATGTTATTTTAATAAATAATTTTGTTAAAAATTTTAATATTTACATAGAAAACAATCCAAAAAATTGGGATTTTATTTTTTTAGGCAGTGGTTGCGATCTTAGAATTCCGATAGAACAAAGACAAAAAAATACTTTGTGCTATTTAAAAGATCATCCAGCAGCTAAATGTACAGATTCATATATTATTAATATTAACTCTGCAAAAAACATTTTAAATTCAATTAAAAAAATTACACTTCCTATTGACTTTGAATTAAATTATCTAATGTGGTTAAATAAATGTAATGTTTATTGGTGGGAGCCACCACTTGTAATGCAAGGTTCTCAATGCGGTCTTTTTAATAGCGCAATTCAATAATATGAAAACTATAGCATTTTATTCTCCTCATTTAAGTGAGCGCGGCACAGAAGTTGCTATGTATGACTATGCGCATTACAATGAAAAAATACTTGGGAACAAGTCAATAATTATCTATCACGATAAATGTACTAAAAATAACATTACAGCTATAGAAAAATTTAAAAATAGATTTGAAGTTTTTGAAATCTCAGGCCCAAATTATGATTTTGGTTGGAATGCTGAAATTATTGTTCCACTAATAGATAAAATTATTTTAGAACAAAAATGTGACGTATTATACATGCAAAAAGGCGGAAAAAATGATGGTGTTTATTCCAAAATTTGTAAAAATTTAATTTTGTGTTGTTCTAACTATTGTGAGCCTCATGGAGATGCATATGTGTATGTCTCTAAGTGGTTAAGTGAAACAAATTCAAATGGTAAAATTCCTTGGATACCAATAATTATAGACCTCCCAGTTCCTAACCATAATTTTAGAAATGAATTAAGTATCCCAGAAGATGCTATTGTATTTGGAAGAACTGGAGGGGTGGATACTTGGAATATCCCTTGGGCTTCTAAATGCGTAGAAATTTCTTTAGAAAAAAATCAAAATATTTATTTTATTTTTCAAAATACTCCTAAATTTCTTGAACATCCTAGAGTAAAATATATAAAAACTACGGTTGATTCTCAATACAAATCAAATTTTATTAATGCTTGCGATGCGATGTTGCATTGTAGAGCTGAAGGTGAAAGTTTTGGACAAGCCTGTGCAGAATTTTCAGTTATGAATAAACAAATTATTACTTGGTTTGGTTCTTTTGAAAGAAATCATATAAATACATTGCAAGAAAAAGGTATTTACTATAATAACGAATTAGATTTAGTTAGAATTTTGACAACTTACAAACCAACTAAAAGAAAAGATTTTAATTGTTATAAAAATCATAAACCAGAAATAGCGATGGAAATTTTTAAAAAATTATTAAATAAGGTTATTTGAATGGGGAAAATAGTAAATAAAAAAACTTTAGGCAATCAAAAAAAACTAAAATATGCTTTTTTGTACACAATTCATAACGCTTTTAATGAACTGGAGTTAAATACTTGTTTTTTTAACAAAAGTAAATTTTTATGTGATAATTTTGACGTAATTATAAACTGTAATGGGACAAAAAATTCTCGTTTGGATGAAATAGCAAACAAATTTAATACTAATAGAATAGTTTATTTTTATGACATTGAAAGAAAATCACAACAATACATGGGGCCTCCTGAACAAATTAACGATTGTTATGAAGAATTAATCGAATATGAGCTTGTTCTACATCTACACGCAGATGTTTACATTGTTTTTGATAAAGGAATAAAAAATTTTATAGAAAAATATGAATCAGAAACACAAAAAAAAGATTTTTATGTTTTTCAGTTACCAAATAGGATAAACCAATACGCTTTTGATGCTTGGTTTTTTAAACCAGATGAAAATAAAAATATTTTTAAACATTGGGAAAAATACGTAGATGGAGCAAGAGGACACGCAGAACCTTTTTTTTATGATGTTATAAAAGATTTTAATTGTTCTACCGGCTTATTTGACAGAGGTCCATGCGCTGGCATGCAGGAGAGTTTAGAACCAATCTCAGGATTGTTAGATACAACAGACATAAATAAAGCAAAATATTTTTTGGAGAAATATAAATGATAAATTACATTGAAAAATACTTAAAAGAAGTAATAAAAATTTCGGAAACAATTGATAAAAGTTCTTTAGAATTATTAGCAAAAAAAATTTTACAACTAAAAAAAACTAATGGTAGATTGTTTATAATTGGCGTAGGAGGAAGCGCAGCAAATGCTTCGCACGCCGTTAATGATTTTAGAAAAATTCTTGGTATTGAGACTTATTCCCCTCTTGACAATGTGTCAGAATTAACTGCTAGGATCAACGATGACGGCTGGGACACAAGCTTAGTTAATTGGTTAAAAGTATCAAAAATTAAAGATAGCGATGCTTTATTAGTTTTTTCTGTTGGTGGAGGATCAGAAACAACTTCTAGAAATCTAGTAGAAGCTATGGATTTCTGTAAACTTAAAAAAACACAAGTATTTTCTATTGTTTCTAGAGATGGCGGTAAAGCTAAAGTGTTATCTGATGTTTGCGTGCTTATTCCTGTATTAGATGATAAAACAATTACTCCGCATGCTGAAGAATGGCAGGCTGTAGTTTGGCATATGATAGTATCTTGCGTAAATGATTGGGAGAAAACAAATGAAAACTAAAGTTTATGCGGATGGAGCCGTTATTTCTGAAATGGTAAAACTTTACAAAGAGGGCTTTGTAAAAGGATTTACTACAAATCCAACTCTTATGAATAAAGCTGGTATAAAAGATTACAAACAATTTGCTATTGATGTTCTTGCACAAATTAAAGATTTGCCAATATCTTTTGAAGTTTTTTCAGATGATTTTGATGAAATGTTTAAACAAGCAAAAATATTAAATTCTTTAGGAAATAATGTTTATGTTAAAATTCCTATTATGAACACTAAAGGAAAAGCTTCATATAAATTAATCAATAAACTTGATAAAGAAAAAATTAAAATGAATATAACTGCTGTATTTACTAAAAAACAAGTAAATTCAATTTTAAAAAATGTTTCTGGTGAGACACCACACGTTGTGTCTATTTTTGCTGGGAGGATTGCCGATACAGGTATTGACCCAGTAAAAATTATGAAACAAAGCTTGAAAAAAATTAAAAAGCATAGTCAAAATTTAGAATTACTTTGGGCTTCACCACGGGAAGTTTTAAACATCTATCAAGCAGATGAAGTTGGATGTGACATCATAACCGTAACTCCATCAATTATAGAAAAACTAGTGTTTAAAAATAAAGATTTAACAGAATTCTCTAGAGAAACAGTTGAAATGTTCTATAACGACGCTAAAAAATCAGGTTTTACATTATGATTATTTCTAGAACACCGTTAAGAATTACACTAGCTGGCGGTGGTACAGATCTACCAGAATTTTATTCAAAACACGGAGGGTCTGTCACAAGTCTTGCTATTAATAAATATATTTTTGTTACTTTTAAAAAAACTATTCTAGAAAACATTGTTAAACTTCGTTACATGAAAACAGAAGAAGTAGATAATGTTAACAAATTAAGCAATGAAAGAGCAAGAGTTTCGTTACAAAAATTTAATATATTTGAAAATTGTGAATTAACCAGTATGGCAGATTTGCCATCTAATAGTGGCTTGGGTTCTTCTGGAACTTATCTTGTTGGTGTTATAAATGCTTTGCAAACATTTTGTAAATCAAATATGACTAAAAAAGAGATAGCCGATCTTGCTTGCCATTTAGAAATGGTAGAACTTAAAGAACCTGTCGGCAAACAAGATCAATATATTGCTTCTTTTGGAGGTATTAAAACTTTTAATATTTCTAAAAATGGAAAAGTTGATGTAGAAAACTTTATTATGAGTCAAGAAGATTTAACTGAATTTATAAAAAATAATAGAATTTATTACACTGGGGTAAAGAGAAGCGCATCAGAAGTTTTAAAGAATCAAACAAATAACAAAGAAAATTTTGAAGATAAGATGAAAAAAATTCAAGAATTAGGTTATAAATTTACTGAAGCTTTAAAACAAAAAAATTTTGATGAATATGGGAAACTTTTAGATCAACACTGGAAATACAAAAAAGCATTATCTAATTCAATTAGTTTTTCTAAAGTAGACAATATTTATGAAGAACTTTTAAATAAAAACATGATTTTAGGAGGTAAAATAATAGGCGCTGGTGGGGGTGGTTTTATTTTATTATATACTCCTAAAAATCATTCTATGCTTGATAATTTTATGGCAGATAACCAATTTACTAGAGTAGAATACAACATTGATAATGATGGCTCTAAAATAATTTATGGTGATTAATGATTTATTGTTTTGATCTTGATGGTACTTTATGTATGACACAAGATAAAAAATATCTTGAATCCATTCCTATTAAAAAAGCGATTGAAGAAGTAAATAGGCTTTATGAACAAGGGCATGAAATAAAAATTTTTACTGCCAGAGGAACAACTTCTAAAATTGATTGGACAGATTCGACAAAACATCAGCTTGACTTATGGGGATTAAAATATCATAAATTAATTACAAACACTAAACCCAGTTTTGATATTTTAATAGATGATAAAGCTATTAATGCAAATGATTGGTTGAAAACAATTTATAAAAAAGTTGGTTTTTTAGCTGGCTCTTTTGACATTATTCATCCCGGTTATGTGTTAATGTTTGAGGAAGCAAAATCTATTTGTAATCATTTAATAGTAGCGTTACAAACAGATCCAACCATTGATAGACCTGAAAAAAACACACCAGTCCAAACTTTAGAAGAAAGAAAGTTAATATTATCTTCTATAAAATTTGTAGATGAAATAGTCACCTACACAACAGAGGCTGAATTATATAATTTATTAAAAAATACAAAAATTGATGTTAGAATTCTAGGATCTGATTATAAAAATACTAAATATAATGGATGGGATTTAAAAATTCCAATACATTTTCATAACAGAAATCACAATTGGTCTGCAACTAATTTAAAGAAAAAAATTATTAAAATGGGCATAAAATAAACTTATTAGGGACACAAATGAAATTTACAATTGCTTATTCTATTTTTAACAAAGCACATATGCTTGAAGAAATAATTAATGGATTAATTAAAAATATTAACGAAGATGTTAATTATATTTTTATTTTTGACGGTTGTACTGATAATAGTTATGAAATCTTTTCTCAGGTTAGCAAAAAATTAAAAGGGGATATTAAAACTTTATTTACTGATAATATTTTCCAGCTTAAAACAAACAATTTAATGATGGATATGTTTGAGACAGATTTTTTAGTTATTTTTCAAGATGACATGGTTTTACAAGATAAAAATTTTATTAAAAATATAAAAAAAATATATGAAATTTACAAAGACAATTTAGGAATAATTGGCTGTCGTGATGGGTACGAAAGAGGTTATTCTCAAATGATTGGTTCTCCGCATTCTGAAAGCAGAAGAGAAATCTTACAAGTTGGAGAGTTTAAAGAGCGTTCTATGATTAATATAGGACCAATTGTATTAACAAAAAATTTAATTAATAAAATTGGCAAATTTGATGAAATTTATGGGGTTGGAGGCTATGAAGAAACTGAATATGCTCTTAAATGTAAATACGTTCATGGATTAACAAACATAATTTTAAGTGTAGATATTTTGCATAGTAAGTTTGAACATAAAAATAAAAATAAAATTAAGCACACTAGCGGTGATGTGCTGTCAGAACAAATTAGTCGAAACCACTCAATTTTTTCACAAAGATGGTTTAAATACGCTGGCATATGAAAAGTCTAATAATTACAACTATTAATAATAATAATGTTATTAAACATTATATTGATGAATGCAAAAAAAGAAAAGTTAAATTATTTATAATTGGTGATAGAAAAACTCCTTTTATTGATAGCAGTAGTTTTTTTTCTATTGACAAACAGCATACTTTATTAAAAACAAATTTGGCAAAATTAATTCCAGAAAATCATTATTCTAGAAAAAACATAGGTTATGTTTTAGCAAAAAATTCAAATACGATACTAGAGACTGATGATGATAATCTTCCTTATGAGAGCTTTTGGCATGCTTCAGCCGAAGAAATTTCATGTCCAGAAATTAGATCAGAAAAATGGATAAATATTTATAGTTTTTTTTCTGAGCAGACGATATGGCCCAGAGGTTTATCTTTAAATCATATTCATAACTCAGACTACAGCGTTATCTTTAAAAATAATTCTTGTCCAATCCAACAAAGATTAGCGGATTTAAATCCAGACGTTGATGCAATTTTTCGTTTTATTAATAAAAAAGATGTAAAATTTTTTAATGGTAATTATTCTCTAGCTTGCGGCACTTTTTCCCCTTTTAATAGTCAAAATACTTTATGGTTTAAAAAAGTTTTTCCATTGTTGTATTTACCAACTTATTGTAGTTTTAGAATGACAGATATTTATAGGAGTTTTATAGCACAAAAAATATTATGGACATTTCAAAATAACGTTTTGTTTTCTTCTCCATCTGTGTACCAAATAAGAAATGAACACAATATTTTATCTGATTTTAAAGAGGAAGTTGAAGGATATTTAAATATTGATAAAATGATAGATATCCTCATAAATCTTAAACTTGAAAATGGAATTGAAAATTTATCAAAAAATTTATTATTATGTTATCAAGCTTTAATAAATCAAAAGTTTTTTGATAAAAAAGAATTAAATATATTAAAAAGCTGGCTACAGGAAATTACATAAAAGGAAAAAATGTTTATAATAACTGGCGGTTCTGGCCTTCTAGGAAATGCGTTTAAGAATGTTTTGCCTGCTTCTAAAGAAATAAAATATCCAACTCGTAAAGAAGTTAATCTTACAGATAAAACTTCAATTATAAAATATATTGATAAGTTTAATTTTTCTAGAGATAATTCTAACGTTGATACAATTATTCATTTAGCTGGTATGGTCGGCGGCGTAAAAGCTAATACTGAAAAAGTATTTAATTTTTACACTGAAAACTCAACTATGAATAATAATGTTATAGATGCGGCTGTTTATACAAATACCCCAAAATTAGTTTGTTGTTTGTCCACTTGTATTTATCCTGACGAAAAGTACATAACATACCCATTAACCGAAGATCAATTACATAACGGTCCACCGCATGATTCCAATTTTGGCTATGCTTATGCAAAGCGTATGGTGGATATTCAATTAAGAGCGGCAAACGAACAGTATTATACAGAATATATATCAGTCATTCCAAACAATATGTATGGCGAACATGATAATTTTGATCTAGAAAACGGGCATGTAATCCCAGCGCTAATTAGAAAAGTTTGGGAAGCTAAATTAAACAATAGGCCATATTTTGAAGTTTGGGGGGATGGGGAGATTTATAGAGAATTTACATACGCAGAAGATATCGCTAGAGCTATCTTGTTTTGTTTAGAACAAAATTACAACGGTGGACCTATTAACATTGGTTGCACAAAAGAATACAAATTAAAAGATATAATTACTTTAATTTGTAAAGAATTAGAGTACAATGGTGAAATAAAGTATGATCTTTCTAAACCTAAAGGACAAGTGCGTAAACCAACTTCTAATGCTAAATTTATTGAATTGGGATGGCGTGATGAAATGTACACGCCTATTGAAGTTGGATTAAAAAAAACTTGTAATTGGTTTAAAGAAAACTATCCTAACATAAGAGGAATTTAAAATGAAGTTATCAGATCAAGCTCTAACATGTGTTATGGTTGCATTACAAAAGTCACTTATGGAACAAAGCGATATTGTTCCAGTGCTAAAAGGTTTTGATTTAATACTTCAAGTGCAAGAAGATGGGAGCGAGCGGCTGGTGGTTCTTAATCCTCCCACGCAGATTGTTGCTCACCAAGGCCAATTTGTGAGCGAATAATGCCTTTTTATTCTTATTCTTGTGAAACTTGCAAAAAAACATTTAAAGCATTTCATTCTCCTGATGAAATAGAAGAAAAATGTATTGTATGTAAATCTACTAACTTAAAAAAAATTATCCCTACTGTTAGAAAAGTAGATTCTATTAGAAATGAATCAGCCGGTTCAAGAGTTGAAAAATTTATTGAAGAAAGTCGTGAAGCGCTGCAACAACAAATGCAAGAATCAAGGAAAGATTACAAATGATTTACTTTTTTCTTTTGCTATCTTTAGTCTGCAATGGGCTATTAATTTGGTATGTTCGTAAAATTTTAAATAAGTATTGGTATGATGTAGAGGCTCGTAAAAGCTTTTCTACAATGCTAAATGATTATGAACAAACTTTAACATCAATTTACAAACTGGAAGAATTTTATGGCGAAGAAACCCTTAAAAAAGCAATCGCGCAAACGAAATTTGTCGTCCAAGCGTGCGAAGAATTCAAACAAATCCTTGAAAAAGACACGATTGAAGAAGCCGAAAGTATCCCCGAAGAAGAAAGTCTCGAAGAAGAAACAACCAAAGAAAAAGAGTCCGTCATTAAGCTCAAAGAGGGCGAAAAAGTCACTCAAGACGCCTCCTCCTACAAAAGAGTTGTCACCGAACCCTGAACCAATTTCGGTTATTAAAACAGCACTGCCTATTAAAAAAGTTATCAAAAATATAGCTAAAAAAAATGAATATTTTACAAAAATTCATGAAGAAGCTATTATAAAGTACGCTACTAGTGAAAATAAACAAGAAAAATCAGTTTTGTATGTAACGCTTATTCAACCAGCTTTTAACGAAATGGTTAATAAGATTGTTTTTACTTACAAATTTACTAGTCTACCAAATATAGAAGATCTAAAAGAAGAATGTAAAATTTGGCTTACCACTATTCTTGATAAATTTGATGTAGGAAAAGGCAGTAAAGCCTTTTCCTATTTTTCTGTTATAACAAAAAATTGGTTTATTCATAAAGTAAAGAAAAATTCTAGCGGTAGAGAAGTTTCTCTTGAGAACATAACACAAGAATTTGAAGAAGAACACCTTTTTTTATTAAATCAATATGATGAAATACGTGAAAAGGAAGAATTTTGGCAGGCGCTTGTTTGCGAAATCAATAGTTGGGCGCTAGTTTCTAAAAAAGAACAAGAAAAAAAAGTTTATGAAGCTATCAAAGAAATTATTGATAAAAAAGAAGAAATACAAATTTTTAATAAAAAGGCTATTTATCTATACATTAGAGAGATAACGGGATTAAACACCAAACAAATTGTAACAAACTTAAAAAAATTTAAAAATTTTTACAATAGATTTGTTTTAAATTGGAATAATGGGAACATAAAACACATTAGGATAAAAAACCTCAATGATGATAAAAAATCCGCAACAATTAGCTGAAAAGGCAATAGAAAACATAATAGAAGATCGAGCATGCGCTAATAAACTTATTACTGATTTAATGATTATTATGGCTCAAGAAAATAATTCCGATAGCCATAAAAAGCTAGGCGAAGTTGCTTCTAGGTATCTAGAAACCTTACAAAGATCAAATGAACAGCTGGTAAAACTAACAGCTATTTCGGCTAAATTAAATGATGCCAAAAAAGGTTTTTCTAAAAATGAAATAGATTCTATTTATGGTGAGGTTTTATCTGAGGAAAAATAGTTGGCAAATGATTTAAAACCAAGTACTCCTTTAAACCTAAACGCTGCCGCTGACCCAGCAGATTTTTCTTTTGCTGTTCAAGATTTGAACGCAGAATCGGTTGATACCTCTTCTGTTATTACTTACGATCCTTCAAATCAAAGTTCATTACTTGTTTTAAGAAAAAAAATACAAGATTTATATAGAACTAAAAAAATACCTAAGTCTGAATATTTGGGAGTTGTTTTAAAAGTTGAAGATGAAGTAGACAGTGTTAATAATAAAATAAACAAAAGAATTATTGTTGATGTTCCAAACAAAGATTTAAATGCAGTAGTACATCAAGATTTTATTGATCCATCAGCAGATTTAGATTTAGAGCATAAAGTTTTTTTTCCTGTTAGTGAAAAAGTTGCCAAAGAAGAATTGCCACATGTTGGTGATTTGGTTAGAGTTTCTATCCCGCCAGATTACTTTTTTTCTAAAGTTACTAATCCAAGAAACAATAAATATTTAGGTATTTTTGATAATAATATTGTTTCCGCTCTTGCCCCACCCAGTACTTCTAATAATAGACAAGCAGAGCCTAAGCTTGATTTTACCAAAGCTCAAGCTCAAGATAGCCTTTTTACTTTTAAACCAGAATTTCCTATTAATGAAACGGATTTAGTTTCTTTACCGTTTGCAAACTCTAATGACTTTTTAGTGACTTCGCTCCCAGCGTTGAGAACACCCCCTCGCGGTGGCGCTGCCGAACGACTTGGTCAAAGAGTACAATCTCATATTGCTATTGATGTAGGAATGCCCATAGGCACCCCCATTTATGCTTGCACGGATCATACCCTAGTAAATACAGAATTTAATGGCCCAAAAACAGATAGCGACTCAAGCACTCCGGGTTTTGGAAATTACATAAAAGCCACAAATAATAAATTTATTTTTATCTATGGTCATTTAAAAGAAAAAGTATTACCTAGTGACCCAAGAAACAAAAGAACAGATAATGTTTACAAAAAAGGTGATCTAATAGGTTTTTCTGGTAATTCTGGTAATAAACCATCAAGCCCTTATGCGCCTCACCTACATTTTGAAATTAAGGATATTAAAACAAATAAAAAAATTAATCCACTTTACATTTTAAAAGGAAATATCAAAATTAATGATGAAATGCAAAAAAAGTTTTCTTTTAAGCAAAACACTTTATTACTTCCATTAGCGTTAGAAACTAATAAAGAAAACATAGGAATTTTAGATTTAACAAAAGAAGACCCACAGTTACCACCACCTCAAAAAACTTTTGCTAAACCAAGCGCTCCTAAAGTTAGATTTAACATAAATTTAGCTTCGCTAGAAGAAGAAAACAAAGCGCAACCGCAAAATATTCCACAACCAGTAGAAGAAATTGAGGCAGATGAAATTTTAGATTTAGTTTCAACAATTGATGGCGAAACAAACAGCCTCCCTGTTTCAAAACCGTATTTACCAATAGTAAAATTTGAAGCTGATTTGTCTAAAAATGTCAACGTGGCTTCAAAAAGAGGAACAAAATTTATAAAAATTAGAGAAGACATTTTACCAGATTTAAAAAAAATTAAAGATATTTTAGACACTTATGATGCTAGAATGACTATGAATTTTATTGATGTTTCTTTAAGTAATAACACATCTAAATTTGCTCAAGTTGGACTGGAGGTACAATTAAACAATAACGCTGGTCTTAATTTAGAATCAAATTATGATTTAGATGATTATTTAATTGGACCTGACTATTCTGTTCAATATGGCGTTGGCTACAAATTAAAAGTTTATGCCACAACAAAAAGAAATATAAATGTTTTTGAAAGTAAATATATTTTTCAGCCATCAATTGTTGATATCTACGACATCAAGTCAACTTATTTAAAAAAACAACCAAAAATCATAAAAGTATTTAAAAGACTTATTGATTTAAGTAAAATTTTTGAAGATTTTGGTTTTATTCAAGTCCCTCCTTCGCAAGATTTTTTTATTAAAAGCGATTTTAAAAAAAGTAATTGGTTTCGTTTTTACAAACCAAACAAACTTCAAGTAGGCACATCATACAAACAAATGCTTTCAACTGTTTACAAAAAAAATAATAATCCAATTTGGAATTCGCAAGATATGTTTTGGGATGGGAGTAAATTTATCTAATGTCTGTTAATCCTGTAGAAGACGCAGTAGAAATTTTAAAAAATCTTGCTATCTCTGGTGATTTAGAAAAAAAACTAGAGGAAGCAAAACAACGCCTGCTTGATACTTATTACACTTATTCTGGCATTGCTAATCAAAAGCAGTTAGAAATCAAGCCAAATTATGATCAAGCTAGCAATGAGGTTGTAATAGAAGGTAAAACTAATTCCTACATTATTCTAGGATCGGATAGAGATGGCGGTTTAGAAAGTGGTCTTGGTGGTGTTGGCACAACAGCGGCTGCTTCTGTTGACATAGTAGCCGGTCTTATGGGTCAAAGGCCAGCCAATAACGTTAATGGTGTTCCAGCAAGAGCTTCAAAAAACTTTTTTGTTGATGCCGCTAGAGTTTACATTAGTCAAGCGTCAGATATTGATAAAACATTAAATATTCCCAAATATTCTCACACAGTTGGAGCAGCTACAGTAGACGATCCAAGCTGTGTAGGTAAATCAACGGTTGCGATTGTTTCGGATCATACAAGAATTTATGGTAGAGAATCTGTAAAAATAATTACTTCACATTTTGGAACAAATGCTACCACCACAGACGTTGAACCAATTGGCGTTGATATCATAGCCGGTTACGATGTTCCTGATACCCAGCATTTACCGCAGCCTATGGTAAAAGGAAACAATTTAGTTGCTTGCTTATCAGCAATAATTAATAATATTCAATTAACACAAGCCACTGTTACAACTTTTTTAGAAAGACAAACAAAAATAAACCAAATTATTGTTAAACATACGCACATGGATAGCACAGGCAGAACAACTAAGGAAATGCTAGAAAATGGAGTTACAAAAGAAATTATTGAAATACAAAAAACTTTAGTACCAGATATTATTAAAAATGAATCTAAGTTTTCTAAAGATATTGCAGACTATTTTAATCCCATTTCAAAGAGATATATTAATAGTGTATTTAATAGAGTAAATTAGGCAAAAACATGGAATATTTGTATCCAAAATTTAATAAAACAACACATAAAATAAAAAACACAATTGGAATTGTTAGGGATTATCCAATTAACAATAGCTTTTCTTCTAAAGTAGATTATGCTTTGCCGATCGGAACCGATATTTGCGTTGTTGAAGAAAATGTCGGCTTTGAATGTACATGGTCTAAAATAAAAACCATCAATTTACCTCTAGAAGTAGAATATGTTTATGTTTTGAATAGCAGTTTAGAAAACGTTGGTGGTAAAAAAACATTTGAACCAATTTGCGATGCTGCTAACGAACCTAAACTTAACGCCCCAGAAATAGACCCAAAGTTAAAAGAAATATTTTTGCCATACGTGGATACAAGAAATGGATTGTTTTCTGTTAGGGTTCAAACAGATTATTTAAAAGTTTTGGATACTTACACTTTTGACACCTTATTGCAAGACGTTCTTTATGAAGGCATCAATATTCTTTTAGCTTCTAGAGGTTTTAGATCTGATAATGCAACAATAAGTAACCTTATTTCCGATTATTACACTTTTGCTTACATTAACAAAGATTTAGATTTAACTGTGGAAAGAGTATGCGAACCATTAACTTTTACAGTTTCTATTCCATTAAGATTTTTTAATAATTTTCAAACTTCTGAGCAAGAAACCGTTAACTTTGATCAAGTAGCAAAAAAAATAATAGAAATAAGATCCGGTAACAGAAATGATCCACTAAACATTGTAAATATTACCAATAGATTGCTTAGAGCGCTTTCTTCAAGAGCTGGAGATGTGCAAGAATTAGTGTTTCCTGATAAATTTATAGAAAATTTTATATTAGATTTTGAATTGCAATCGTTAAAAAATTTTGCTGTTACATTTAATAAACTTTTTACCATTGCAGGTTTTGCACCTGCGACTTCTGGCTTAATTAATTATTTTATTGGTTTTGATAATTCTTTTAATCTTGTATCAATTAAAGTGGAACGTATTTTACCTAATGGGTCTTTAGAAACAAAAATCTTAAATCAGTCATTGTTGTCACAATTTAGATTAGATTCTACTTTTAATTCAAAAAGAATTTTTAATTACATCGAAAACCTGAATAATATTCAGCAAGATGTTTCAATAGGGATATTGGATTTTTTAGACCGTTATGTAAATTACCCAAAAGCCAAGCTTAATACCCAAAAATTTTCAATAACAGAAAATGTTACATTACCACCAGAAACAGTTAAAAGATACAGACAACGCCACGAAGACGCTAAAAGTAAAGTTTTAAGAGCTTCTGATGTTGCTGGGGCTGTTACATCAGGAATAGAATTCTCTGACACTATTTATTCTTTATTTTTAGAAAAAGAAACATCAAAACGTTTTGAAAATTCTTATGCTGGATACAAAAAAAACTTTGGCATCATAGAAAGTTCTTGGGATAATGAAAACGTAAATTTACAACCTTTCCAAGATAAAGAAATCGGAGTTCAATTTTCGGAAGGCGCTAAAAACGCTGGTTTGGCGCTGGCAGAAAAATATTCTTCTTTAAATACTTATGCTTACATCCTTAGAAGATTAAATATTAAAAAAATTCTTATGCAGCATATTTTTTGCTACATAAAAGGAATAAATCCACAAGGGAATAGTGCAGCAGCTGCTGAAATTTCATCTATTATCGCTAGTTTACCAGAAGATGTAATTTCTTATTTTAATTATTTACAATCTATTAAAAATTTAAAAGGCTTAAGTTATGCAAGAGCCGTTGCTGCGGGTCTTCCTGTAACTGATTTTACTTTGTCTAATAGCAATGCTTCACTTGTTTACTTTGTGAAAGCTTTTGCATCTATTGCTAAAGCTTTTAATGTTGTTGGAACAAACCTTATCAATGTTGTTACAACTCTAGATAATGGAAAAAGAACAAAAAATCCATTCAAGGCAGCAGCAGAACAAACTATTCTTGCAATAGAGCAAGCTATTCTTAATGAATTACTAAACATTGGCAGAGAAGCGCTTGCAACATCATGCGAAGATGACTTATTAAACAATCAAAATAACACACAAAACCCCTATCAAACTCATCAACCAGTTAGAGGATTTCAACAGCCCATTAATTCTGAGCCTGCAAGAATAAATAAAAATAGAGGAAATGCGCTAGACGATACATTTGTAGAATTAGAATTTGGTGTCGATAGACAATATGTTGTTGATTTATTAGATTATTTATTAACGGACATAAACTGCATTTTGACCCCTATTGAAAGCGTGTCGCTGTTAAAAGGTAGACCAACAGAGTTAACAATAACTCTTGTTAAAAACATAATAAAGAGTAAATATTCAGCTGCCCCTAACGATTTATCATTTATGTTAACTGACAGTAATAAATTGCAAGATTTTTTTAGAAGGTTAGGACAATCTGTTGATCAAACAACCTTGGCAGAAATAGAAAAAACAATAATAGAATCAAATATTATTTCTAAAACTGATATTTGTAATCCACAATATGAAAAAGTAAGAGAAGAAATATTAAATAACAAAGTGCCACCGGAACTTGGGATCTTAGAATCACAATTAAGAAATCGCTCTAAAAAAGCTAGAAAATTATTTGAATACATACAAAATGGTGAAACTACAATAGAGATTTCTCCGCTTTGTCCTGATTTGCCATCTGAGGGAATAGAAGAGCTAAAAGATAATCTAGTCCAAAATTACGATAGGCTTATTAATGATATTTTTACTCCTGTATTAGAAAATTTTAATTCTGATGTTGCAAATCTACAAACAAAATTTGCTATTAAAGGCAATTATTACAGAAAAGATACAAGTGGGAATTTAATTGATATTGTTTCCTATGACACATATTATGGAGACTTGTATTTAAACCTGTATTTGCAAAATAATCTTTCTATCATAAGCAATAAATTAAAAAATAGTCCTGATTCAGTAGTTGCCAACGAGGCACAAATTAATTACACAATAGCTGGGGCAACTGATCAGATACAGGAAGCAGCTGCGGCATCTTTTGCTTTTACTGCTCCCCCTTCGCTTGTGTTTTGTCCTCCAAATCAACAACAAATTAATAACATAGAAGATTTTTTTAATAGAGGGGATAATTTGTACATAGAGTTTGTCAGAGAAGATTATTTTTTTGATGGCGGGAAATGGTCTGGTACAGATTTGCATGATTCAAGAAAAAGTAATTCATATTTGGGGGAAGAATTAAAGTCAAGACCCTATTCTCTTTGCATAACCGCTGATGCAGAAGCTGGTAGCGATGATTTTGTTAATTTTAAATTTATTTACAATAACAAAAAAGATAATAAATATGAGCATGCAGATTTAACTTTTGAAGGAACATTTAAAAACACTACACTAACAACAGAACAATTTTATGACCAGTTGTACCCGTTTATCACGGATAATAAAAATCCGGACCTTCAACAAGACGATATTGAAAACGAATGGGAAAAGCTAGAAATTGCTATTAGTGCAGCTGGGGTTGCTGGCGCTGGTGCGGCTGGAGCTGCTATCGCTTTAACTTCAGCCGGTTTAGGCGCTTCAGCTGGGCTAGGTCTTGGAACTTTTTTAACTTTTATTGCTAGTAATCCAGTTGGATGGGTGGTTGGTACTGCGACTTTGCTAGTAGCCGGTATTACAGGTTTAACTTATTTTCTAACAAAACCACTTGTTTATCGTATTAATAAAAACAATTGGTATGCAATAAGCCCAGAAATTAGAAATGTTTTAACTATTATTTTTAACGAATTTTGGTTGCCAAACATAAAAAACGCTGAAAAACGTGTTGAACTTGAAAGACGAACAGCAATATTAACTGGTAACCCAATTTTCAAAAAAAATATAAAATTTGATTTTGAAACAGGAATAAATTCAGATAAAGTTTCCCTATTAAGCGGGTTGGATAATCAACAGATAGCATCTTACAAAGATTATTTAAATATCAACACTAAAATTAACAAAAACATTCTTAAAGATGCGTTTAAAATGCTTGATTATTCAAGAATTTTTTCTAATGCATTAACAGATAAAGAAAGCAATAGCCTTTTTTCTTTCGCTAACGAATATTACACACCAGAAAAATATTTTTATGAGTTAATCTACTCTATTCAAAACACTATAGCAAATAAAACATCTGAAAATTATTATCTAAAATCTACATTTGACAGAGCAAGAGATTTTATTTTTTATGAAAAAGAACCAGCAAACAGAAATGTAATTTACACCCCTCAGAACGAAACGGAGTTTAATGCAGCCCTAAAGTCTTCTAAATATAGTATGACTGTGAACAACAGCAATACAATTTACAAACAAAAATATGGAGTATTGGAGTTATTTTATTTAAAGCAAGGAATAAAAGAAAAAGCGTGTAATATTTTATTACATTATTTAAATTTAGATTTTTACAAAAAATCCGCTCTTAACGAACTTGGAGATAAAATTTGCGATAACAATTTGGACATTGGGATTGATAAAGCAATAACAGAGATACTAGTAAATTTAACAATAAGAACTTATGTTACAGACATTATGATTAAAGCTATTCCCTTTCTTTCATTGCTTGATAAGGAAGAATTAATTAATTTGTACAAAAATGAACAAATAATAGATAGTTTACTTGAAATAATCACAAAAGATCAGCAAGATATTGCCCCTCAAACAATTAATTACAGTAATTCATCCGGCGCAAATATTACAGAAAATAAATACAATAAAACATTTAAAAAATATGTTAACGAAGTTTATGACGAATACATAAATAATGGAATAGCTTACGGGCGTAGCGATGGTCGTTCAAGAATTATTAAACGCTTTAACGACGATTTAGACTGTAGTGACGAATATTACAAATACAAATATTTTATTAAAAAAGAAATATATCATTTTGTAAACTTTATTTTATTAAAAGAAATTTTAAAACCCAGCGAAGAATCCGTTTGGAAATCTTTTATTAAAAATAACGAGATCCCATACAAGCAAATAAAAGACATAGATTTAAATGCAATACAACAATCTTTTGGATCGAGCAAAGTTTTAAGGGAAACAAACTTTTGGAATTTTTATGGATCATTTGATAAATCACTTATTTCTGTCCCATTTTTTGTAAATCCAAAAAACTATTTCTTTAATGTTATTAATTCAGTTAAAGAACAATTTGCAAAAGAAAAACAAATTTCTAGTAAAAATTACAATGAATTTGAAATAGAAGATGAAGAACTACTTAAAGAAAAATTTGAAAAAATTTATGGTTTTCCGTCAATATCAAAATCAAAAATAACGGGTGCAACTAATTTTACATTATTTGTAGATAATAATGTAAAACAATTAATTAAATCTTTGTTTTACAGTTATTTTACATACTTTGTAACTTGTAATAATGTTGATATTTTCAAAAGAAGTATGTTTTTTACTACAAAATATCAACTTTACAATATTTTAGCGCAAGCAGAGCTAACAAAAAACTCCGTAGAAGGCCAAGAAACGGATTATAAATCGCAGGATGATGCTTTAAATGAACAAGCTAAAATTACAGCCTTTTTAGATAGCCTTTCAAGATCGCCTGCCCCATACGCAGTTGCAATTTTACAACCTAGATATTTAAAAAATGCTATGGAGTATTTAAAAGCTGCTACTGATACTACTAGATTAATAGTTGGAACTGCCGCTAAATCTGGTGATTTTAATATCAACTTAGCAGATAAAATTAATCAAGTAATAACTATTGTGTCGCTTACCACTTGGTCTTTATTTAATGAAGAGACTAGAAGAAACTTAATTTATCAATCCCCTTCGCTTGAAGAATCTTATTTTTACAAACGCTTAGAGGATGGTAGATCCCCAGTGCCGGGAAGTATTCAAGTAGCTTCATTGGGAGTTTGGCTTGGAACTTTAATTCCTCCAACGCCAATAGGATTTACGTATTTAGCAGTGGATGCTCTAGACGAAACGCTGTACAGCATAGAATCTATTGCTAAACTACGCGAAGAAAGAGGCTTAGTAAGCCCAGAAGAGGTGATTGACCCTTGTAGTCCACAAGTACAAAATGCAACTTTAAAAACTATTACATACGAATGTACGCCTGAGAATAAAATTGAATTAATTCAAACCTTTAATAATACATATGAAACAGTTGTTTCTAGTGATAATGATCTAATAACAAAAGATAAATGCTAAAATAATTTGTAAATCTATTTATTATACTAAAATGGCTAATGAAACTTTTGGATTAAAACTACCAATTCAAGTTGATAATGACGGAAATTTTATTAATATTTCTGATGTTTTTGAAAATGCACGTCAAAATATGAAAATGGTGTTGCTTACTAACCCCGGTGAAAAAATAATGAATCCCGATTTTGGGGTTGGTATTAAAAATTATCTTTTTGAAAATTCTTTTATTCTTGAACAAACTCCATTAGATAATTTAAGAACAAGATCTCTAGAGACAACTGTTAAAAATGTTATTGCGGGTCAAATAGAAAAATACATAAAAGACATAACAGTTACAAGTATTGAAACTTCTGTAGAAGAAAATAAAATGAATATAGTAATAAATTACACTCTTTCAGATTTTTTAGAAGATACGCTAAGCTTGTCGGTTGGACTATAAAATGAAAAAAAACGTAAAAATAAATTATTTTTCTAGAGATTTTTCACAAATAAGAAATCAGCTAGTAGAACACGCTAAAAGATATTATCCAACTACCTTGTCTGATCTTTCGGAGGCTAATATAACTTCCTTTATGGTTGATTCGGTTGCTTATGTTGGCGATGTTCTTTCATATTATCTTGATTATCAAACAAACGAATCTTTTATTGATAGTTCAATAGACCCAACAAATATCTTAAGATTAGCTAAAACATTAGGCTACCAAGAGAGAAATACATTTACAGTTTCTGGAAAATTAGCTGTCTACATGTTAATCCCAAGCGATGGTTTTAA
>Ga0194115_10001395_pt1 | contig 31011 bp, 21 predicted proteins | sample TA2MahsurfametaG_3_FD_148656 | JGI IMG/M metagenome (GOLD analysis project Ga0194115, IMG submission 148656) | Freshwater microbial communities from Lake Tanganyika, Tanzania - TA2015002 Mahale S4 surface | ecosystem: Environmental > Aquatic > Freshwater > Lake | place: Tanzania: Lake... | reverse complement strand
ATCGCGGCGGAACACTGGCAGAAGCTGCCGCTTGTTAGCCGGCGGAATTACTGCGCCAATCAACCGCCCGGCTCCGATATTCATGCGCCGGGCGACGCTATCGCGCCTGAGTTGAAAGCCGCAAAGGTGACCGCGAAACAGTTGGAAGTGGGGTACGAAAATTTTGCTGTGCTGGTCTCGACCGTAGATCAAATCGAGTGGTTACAGCTTTCTGACGAAGGCCATCAACGCGCCGTCTTCAACTGGACGGCCGCGCGCTGGAGCGGTTTGTGGTTGGTGCCTTAGGAAGTCAGATCAAGTCTCCAGCGCCTTTGGCGGAGCGAGCACGAAGGAGGCGAGCAAGGCTTGTCGGGCGGTGGCGGGCTGGCGGAGTAACCCCACCACGGCACGCAAGTCGGCTGATACGACTTCCTTGCGGGCGAGTTGCGGCAGGGTAATCGGATTGCCATGCCTTTCGGTCTGCTCGCTCACCTGGCGCATTCGGGCGGAGATAGTCTCATGGAGTCGCGTGGCGCGATGATAGGCCTGCGTGTTGTGCTCGAGATGGGCAAGCGGCTTCGTCGGCGCAGGCAGAGAGTCAAGCGTTTCATTCGCCCACGGCGAAGAGCTCTCACGGGCGGCGTAATTTTCCTCGGGTGGCGTCTCGCTTTCGCGCGCGATCGGTTCGGGCACCGGAGGTGGGTCCGTGCGCCGGATAATGGGCGGCGGGGGCGGGGGCGGAGCGCCCACGGTGCCATCGAGCGGTGGCTTACCCTCGAGCAGCCGCTTTAACTCTTCTTCCCAATTAAGCGGCTGGTTCGAGTTGGAGGTGGTTCCCCCGCCGGTCTGAGGGTTGGGCTCGTAGTCTGCGTTTTCCTCGCCCCCCCACCGCTCAGCTTGATTTTGTTTCTTTTTGCGGTTTTGTAACCAGCTTGAAATGGCTGAGATGACTACGATTGCAAGGATGATATAAGGGTTGTCGGTAAACCCTAACAGCCCGTGAGTTGCCAGTCCTGCGTGCATCAGTAATGCCACGGTGAGGCGTTCAGCTCTTCACTTGAGGGGTAGCCCCGGCGGTGGCGATGCTATCGCGCATGCCCGTGTCGGCCTGCACGTTTTTCATCTTGTAGTAGTCCATGACGCCGAGATTGCCGTTGCGGAAGGCCTCAGCCATTGCCAGTGGCACTTGCGCCTCGGCCTCGACAACGCGCGCCCGCATCTCGGACACGCGGGCGACCATCTCCTGTTCGGTGGCCACGGCGGCGGCGCGACGGACTTCGGCCTGCGACTGTGCGATGAGCTTGTTCGCCTCGGCTTGCTCGGCCTGCAGCTTCGCGCCGACGTTTTCGCCCACATCCACGTCAGCGATGTCAATGGAGAGGATTTCAAACGCAGTGCCAGAATCGAGGCCTTTATCGAGCACGGTCTTGGAAATACGGTCGGGGTTTTCGAGTACAGCCTTGTAACTGTCGGAGGAACCGATGGTGGAGACGATGCCTTCGCCTACCCGGGCAACGATGGTCTCCTCGGTCGCGCCGCCCACAAAGCGGTCCAGGTTGGTGCGCACGGTGACGCGGGCTTTGACCCTCACTGCAATGCCGTCCTTGGCCACGGCATCGATGGCCACCTTGCCCGAGGTGGGCGCGGGACAATCAATGACTTTGGGATTAACCGAGGTTTTTACGGCTTCGAGGACGGTCTTACCCGTGCCCTTGGTGGCGAGGTCGATTGCGCAACTACGGTCAAAGTTCAAGTGTATGCCGGCCTTCTTGGCCGCGATCAGTGCTTGCACTACAGCCTCGATGTTGCCACCGGCAAGGTAGTGTGTGGAGAGATCGTCAATCGACATGGGGATTCCGGATTTCACCGCGGTGATGCGCGTGTCCACGATGCTGCCGACAGGGACGCTGCGGAGCTTGAGCGCGATGAGCTCAGTGAACGTGACCTTCGCGCCGCTGAACAAGGCGCGGATGTAGATCATGCCGAAGTTCAGCACGATGATGGCAATGACGAAGGCCACCAGTGCGAGGAAGCCGAGCAACAGCGGGCTTCCGGGGAACTCCAAGGCGAGGATGGGATCGAGTTTCATGAGTGTGTTGGATGGTTGACTGACGGAATTCAAACTTGTCGGACGACGACGCGTGCACCTTCCACTGCAATGACGCGGACGTTCGCGCCGCGCTCGATCAGCGCACCTTCGGTCACGACATCCACGCGCTGTCCGCCGATGACCGCGACGCCCGAGGGTCGTAGCGCCGTGTGCGCCACGCCGGACTGGCCCACCAGCTCCGGCCGCTCTGTGCCGATGTCACCGACCGCGCCCTTCGACGTGTAGAGCCCGGCGACGCGGCTTTCCGGAAAGTATTTTAGCCAGAGGGCAAACCCGACGCCCAGCCCGCCCATGGTCCCGATGAGAATCCAGTTCCCGGTCGCCACGCCGAACTCCTGGTAGCCCACGACGACCCCCGCGACCAGGCAGCATGCGCCGAGGATGCCGGCGATCATGCCCGGCAACACCGTCTCCGCGAGGAGCAGAATAGCGCCTGCGAGCAAAAGGGTTAAAACCAAAGCCATAGCAAAGATTAGTCTGGCGACGTTGTCTGGCCAAGTGGAATTACGGTGACGGTTTTATAGGCCGTCACCCGAGTCGTACCGGGCGTCAGTCTACCGGCGATTCGGCCAGCAGTTTGCGATAGACCTGTCGGGCGTGTTCGTAATCCTTTCGGGCCTGGTCCAGCTCGGTCGCGGCGTAGGTGCGCTCCTTCTGCTGCCAGCAGACTTCGAGTGATTGCGCGCACCACTCGGCGCTGCGCTTGGAGGCGCGCACGGGTTGGTCGCCAACCATTACCCAGATCGGGTTCGTGTGGCTGCTGGGCAGAATGCGCAAGGCGACCCAACTGCTGCGGTCGATCTTCGTCTCGAAGACAAGGTTCACCTGCGAGCCATCGGCGACGATACGCTTCGTCTCGACGGCCTTGCCATTTACGGTGAGTTCCACTGGCACCTCGCGCGACTCGCCGATGCGGGCGCGTTCGATGTCCCAATACGGCTTGGCGCTTTGCGGACTGGCCTTAATCACGGGATTGGGCTGCGGGTTGAGATAGGCGGCGACTTTTGCGGTCACTTTCACTAAGCCGGGCGCGCTCAATTTCATTTCACTGCCCCGCTCGCCAAGCGCCGTCGCGTTCACCTTGAAGTCGAGCAGATGGCTGCGGCCATCGCTCACATAGTTGTTCCCCGCGCGAATACCTTCGCACCAGTCCTCGTAAGTCCACTTCGTCGGCAGCTTCACATAGCTGCGGCCGAGGCCGACCTTTTCGCCGTAGATGCAGGGGAAATCCGTCTCGCCGCTGATGCGGGTGCGGAAGCCGACGTTGAGCGTGTGGTACCAAATGTTCAGCTCCCACAGGTGGGGCGTGTCCACCATGCTGAGGAAGTCCACGGCCGCTACCGGCTTGCCGTCGGGGCCAGGCACGGTGTGCGTCACGTTCATGATGTATTCGTTCGCGCCAATGCCGTTGAAGGGCGGCACCACGTAATTTGGCAGCGCGTCCGCCACACCGCGAAAATCCTGCGCCGTCTTGCTGGACACCGCGTCGCGTTGGCCGGGGGCCGCAGGCTGCAAGCCCCAGCCCGAGTGCGCCGGGCCCACTAGCGCGCCCTGCCGCTTCGCCCAGCGCAGCGTGTTCAGGCCGAGTGTGGGCCAGTGGTGCTTTGATTCGCCGCCGGGATACATCTGCTCCTTGAGCCGCAACAGGCACAGATGCCCGCTCTGGTGCGAGCCGAAGCCGGAGACCTCCACGTCGTAGCGCAGCACGTAGGGATGCAGCGAAACCTTGTCGTCCTTACCCGTGAAAAACTGTTTCTGATAATCAAAGCACGGTCCCCACGTAAGGTTTGCGCCAACCTTCAAGTCCTCGCCCAAAATGTGCCGCACCATGTCGGGCGCGTGGACGCCTTCGGTCGGGTTTGTGTAGTGCGCGCAGCCGGCGGCGTGGATGTGGTGGTCGCCGGAGACGTAGCCGAACTTGAGCGGGTCAATCCAGCGTCTCACTGTGAAATCCAGCCGCTTCGTCGCCACCGTCACGTTCACCGTGCGGGTCTCCTTCACCGACTCCGGGCCGCGATCAAACTCGATGGTGTAAGTCCCCGCTGGCAGCCGCAGCTTCTCGCCGTCCATGCGATAGACCTGCGGATGAAACGCGAAGTCCGGCGCGAGCCGCTTGGCTTGCGACGGATACACGCGGCCTTGCGCGTCGCGGATGAGGAAGCCGGCGGTCGCGGGCTTTCCGTTTTCGTCCTTCACGCCCAGCGTGATTTCCGGCGTGGGAAGACAGGTGAAGAGCAAATCCACTTCGTTGCGGAAGCCGATGTCCTGCGTGCCTTGGCCAACGTTGAAGCTAATCTTTGCTTCGCGCTTCCCAGCGTCGCGGCTGTAAAGCTGCACGATGCGATACTCGACCGTGAGGCCGGAGAGCGTGGGCCGCAACGGCTGCTGGTTGAACATCTGCAAATCAAGCCACAGATCCGTTAGTTTGAGCGTGGGCGTGTCGCCGACCTTACGCAGCGCGCGGTCGGAGGATGTCGTCGCCGTGCGGACGTTGTGGACAGACTGCGCGTTCGGGCTGACGGCGGCGAGCGGCGCAGTGGTGCCGGACTCGTTGGCGACCTTCACGAGAAACTGCCGCCAGCCGTCCTGCGTGAGCTCGGGTTTCGCGTCACCTTGAGCGACTTTCACGCGCATCTCGGGGTTAATGTGGACGCCGAAGATTGCGTAGCGGTCGAGGATTTCCTGCAGCTTCGCGATGGCGGCCTTGTGGTGGGGCGACTCCATTGTGGCGTTGAGTGCCGCCTTGTCCGCCGCACTGAACGGCGCGCCGAGGTAGTCGGTCGCCTCGATAAGCCGGCGCACTTGGGCGACAAACGGTTGGAACTCGACTTCGCTGACGATGGGCAACGCGGCCGCGAACGTATTGGCCGACAAGCAAAAAAATAGAATAATTGAGAGCAGTAACGAGCGCAAACGCGTGAGGGGTTAAAGTTAGTCGTAACGTAACACCCCGCTCCGCGTTGCGAAGGCGAAAATTTTTCTTTGCCTGTTGGCGGCGAATGCTGGCTCGCCTTCCTCTGGCCAACCGGCTAAGACTCACGCTGTTAGTTGCCATGACGCACGCCCAAGCCAAGTCTCGCCACGCGCAGCTCGCTGACGAACTGCGCCGCCACGACCATGCCTATTACGTGGAGGCCAAACCAACCGTTTCTGACCGCGAATATGACGCGCTCTACACCGCGTTGCTAAAGTTGGAGAAGGAGTTTCCTGACCTCGTCACACCGGACTCGCCTAGTCAGCGCGTTGGCGGAGCACCAACGCAAAGCTTCCAACGCGTCACCCACGAGCAGCCCATGCTCTCGCTGGAGAAAATCCAGGCGTCCGACTTGCCCACGAAGGACGAGGAGCCAAACCGCGAGTTGCGCAACCGCGCGCAAGATGAACGCACGCTGGAGGAGCTCCGCACGTTCGACGCCACCATCCGTAAGCAGCTTGGGCGCGAACGGCTGAGCTATTTACTAGAGCCAAAAGTGGACGGGGTATCCATCAGTGTCCTTTACCGTGACGGCAAGCTCGTGCGCGGGGCGACGCGCGGTGATGGCCGACAGGGTGACGACATCACAACTAACCTCCGCACCATCCGCTCAATTCCGCTTCAGCTCGACACGAAGCGTCCGCCCGCCCTACTCGAAGTGCGCGGTGAGGCTTACATGGCGACAAAGGAGTTCGAAGCACTCAACGCGAAGCTTGCTGCCGCCGGCGAAGCGCCGTTGCCCAACGCCCGCAACGCCACCGCCGGCACGCTTAAGCAGCTTGACCCGCGCATCGTCGCGCAACGCCCGGTGCGCGCGGTGTTTTACGCCGTCGGCGTCAGCGAGGGCGTTGAGTTCCGCACGCACGCAGAAATGTTGGAGCAGCTTCGCGCCCTGGGCTTGCCGGTGCAGACGGCTTGGTGGAAATGCAACGACATTGATGAAGTCCTGCGCCAATACCGTGAGCACGTCGTCTGCGGCTATGACGAGGAGCGCGACTTGCGCACGCGGCTCCCTTACGAAATTGATGGCGTGGTGCTCAAAGTGAATGACCTAGCTGACTGTGAGCGCATCGGGCTCAAGACTCGCGCCCCTGGTTGGGCCATCGTTCACAAGCCCATCCCTTGGATTCAGCCCGCCGAGACCGTGCTGGTCGCTATCACCGTGCAGGTGGGTCGCACCGGGGTGCTCACGCCGGTTGCGGAGCTTATGCCAGTCTTCGTGCAAGGTTCGACCATCGCGCGCGCCACGCTGCACAACGAGGACGAAATCCGGCGCAAAGATATCCGCATCGGCGACACTGTCGTCATCCGCAAGGCCGGCATGGTAATTCCGGAGGTCTTTGAGGTGATGAAGACCAAGCGGCCTCCGGGGGCAAAGCAATTCGACTTGTTTAAGCACGTTGGCGGCAAGTGCCCGGCCTGCGGTGGGCCAATCGCGAAGGAATCGGTCTCCGCTGGCGAGAAAGAAGAAGTAGCGTGGCGCTGCCATAATGTCGCGGGTTGCCCGGCGCAGCAGACGCGGCGGCTTGAACACTTCGCGCAGCGCAAGGCACTTGACCTTGAGGGGCTGGGCGGCATTGTGGCTGAGAAGCTCATTGAACGCGGCTTAGTTTGCGAACCGCTTGATGTCTTCAAGCTCAGGCTCCCCGAACTTAGCGCGCTGAACCTCGGCACCAACGAAGAGCCGCGCGTTTTCGGCGAGAAGAACGCGGCCAAGCTGATCGAGGCCGTCACCCGCTCACGCGCCATGCCGCTTTCGCGCTGGTTGTTTGCACTGGCGATCCCCGAGATCGGCGAAGAGACGGCGCGGGATGTTGCCCGCTTCCATGCGGACCTCGCGGCGGTGCCGCCATCCCCCTTGCTCGGCGACGTGGTGGCTTTGCACCGCCTCCGCGAAGCAGCCGAAGCCGCTAGCCCGCGCGCCAAGGTGAACAAGGACAAAACCGATTTGGAGAAGCAGCAGCTTGCCGCACGGCAGGCTGAGTTGCTCGCGCAGGCCAACGCGACCGGCGCAAAACTCATCGCCGCTGGCTTCGCCGCACCCGCCAAAAAGAAAGGCGCGGCGGACATGGACGCCGTGGTGGTCGTCGGCCCGGTGGCGGCGCAGGCATGCTTGGATTGGTTTGCATGTAAGCTTGGCAAAAAAGTTTTGCATCGCTTGCATGCGTTAGACATCAATCCACGTGGGGAGCAAGGTGCTACGGCGGACGCCCCATTCACCGGCAAAACTTTCGTCATCACCGGCACGCTGGCCAGCATGGGTCGTGACGAGGCTTCCGCGAAGATCAGGTCGTTAGGCGGTAGCGTTTCCGGCTCGGTGAGCACCAAGACGCATTACCTTGTCTGCGGCGCGGATGCGGGGAGCAAGTTGGCCAAGGCGCAAGAGTTGGGCGTGACCGTAATAGAGGAAGCCGCGTTTTTGGCTCTCTTGAAGCGCAGCGGCAAAGCTCCTGCTGCATCTTCGCCCGCGCAGACGGCACTGCTTTGATGGACAGGGAGTGCGGGCGGTCCGCTGGTTATGCCTCTCGCCGATACGCCTCCGCGAGCAGCGTGACAGGGTGCGCGGTGCGGAGGTTTAGGCCTTCCGCCTTCGCGCCGTTGACGATCTGGAGCAGGCAGCCGGGGTTGCCGGTGGCGACGACTTCGGCCTTCGTCGAGCGGATGTGTTTGATTTTCCGTTCGAGGAGGTCGTTGGCCATCTCAGGCTGCGTGAGGTTGTAGATGCCCGCGCTGCCGCAGCACCAGTTGCTCTCGGGCAGTTCCACCAGTTTTACACCGGGGATGGCCTTGAGCAGCGCGCGGGGCTGGGCGGTGACTTTCTGGCCGTGGCACAAGTGGCAGGACTCGTGGTAGGTGACCACAGTTGAGGGTTGAGAGTTGAGAGTTGAGAGTTCAGAGGCAGAAGCGTCGGGTTTCATTCCGCATTCCGCATTCCGCGTTCCACATTCCGTTCGGGGCTTGGGCGGCTCGATGCCGATTTGGGCGAGCCATTCGTGGATGTCCTTCACTTTCCCGTCCCACGCGTGGGCGCGCTTTTCATACACGAGGTCGCCTTTGAGCAGCGCGGCGTAGTGCTTCAGATGCGAACCGCAGCCGCCAGCGTTGGTGATGATGGCGTCAAACTGGTCCGGCGGGAACTGGTCGATGTTTCGGCGGGCGAGGCGCTGCGCGAGTTCCCACTCACCGTTATGAGCGTGGAGGGAGCCGCAACAGTGTTGCTCGGGCGGGGTGATGACCTCGCAGCCGTTGCGCGCGAGCACCTCGACGGTGTCTACGTTGACGTCGCTGAAGATGAGGTCTTGCGCACAGCCGGTGAGCATGGCGACGCGGTAGCGGCGCTGGCCGCGAGCGGGCGTAAGGGGAGCGATGAGGTCAGCGGAGAGCGCAGGCTGGATGTCCGGCGTCATGGCCTCCAGCTCGCGGAGGCGTTTGGGCATGAGCTTCATCACGCCGCTGTTGCGCACGAGCCATTGCACGCCGAGCTGCTGGTAAAGGCGCATCGCAAAACCGAGCACCTTCAATCGGTTCAGGTCCATGAACAGCCAGCCGACGCTGAAGCTGCGGATGGCGTTGCGTTTCGGGTTGTTCAGCACGCCTTTGGCCTCGACCTCGGCGCGCGCATGCTCGAAGAGTTCGGCGTAGTTTACGCCCGCTGGGCAGGCGGTCATGCACGCAAGGCAGCCAAGGCAGAAATACATTTCCTCGCCGAACGCCTCGGTCGCCTCGAGCCGGCCGTCAGCGACGGCGCGCATGAGGGAGATGCGTCCGCGCGGGGAGTTGCGCTCGAGCTTGGTGGCGTCGTAGGTCGGGCAGGTGGGCAGGCACAGGCCGCAGTGCATGCACTGTTGCACGACGGAGTAATCGAGGTCTTTGAGGTGCGAGAAGGGCGCGGCCATGTCGTTCGTTGCGGGCAAATGACAACGCACGACGCGCCGGGGGGCAATCACAAAGGCCGGAGCGTGGCTCAGGCCGGCCCGCCCAGTTTGGCGCGGTGTCGCCACAGTTCGCCGGGCTTGAAGATGCCTTCGGGCGTGATTATGCCGGTGATGAGTTCCGGCGGCGTGACATCGAAGCCCGGATTGCGCGCCCTGCTCGTTGGGTTCGCCACGCGCACGAAGGCGCGCTCGCCCGACTTTAAACTTTGGACCTTGGACTTTGGACCTTGGACAATTCCCCACGCCCCGAGCACTTCACTCTCACTTCGTTCCTCGATGGGAATGTCCCGGCCCGACCGCATCTGCCAGTCAATCGTCGAAAGCGGAATGGCGACGTAAAAGGGAATCCCATGACGCTTCGCGAGCACGGCTTTTGTGTAGGTACCAATCTTGTTCGCCACCTCGCCGGTGCGGCCCAGCGTGCGGTCGCTGCCGACGATGACGAGGTCAATCTCGTCGCGCCACATGAGGAAGCCCGCCGCGTTGTCGGCGATGATCTGATGTGGCACGCCTTGCTGCGCCAGTTCCCAGGCCGTGAGCGTCGCGCCCTGCGAGCGCGGGCGTGTCTCGTCGCAGAAGACGTGGAAGCGTCGACCCGTCGCCTGAGCTGCATACATCGGCGCGGTGGCGGTCCCGATGTCCACAAAGGCCAGCCAGCCCGCGTTGCAATGCGTGAGCACCCTCATGCCGTTGCGAATCAGCTTCGCGCCGTGCCGCCCGATGGCCTTGCAATGCGCCACGTCTTCGTCAGCGAAGCGCTCCGCTGCCCTTAGCGCGAGGGTTTGTTGCTCGGCGACGGTCGTGCCGACGGACATGGCTCGACGCAGGTCGAGCATCGCGTTCACAGGGTCAACGGCGGTGGGCCGGGCCTGCGCCAGGGTTTGGAAGACGGCTTCCACATGTGCTTGAAACTTTCCCAAATCCCGCCCGCGAAACGCCCGTGCACCTTGCGCCAGACCGTAAGCCGCAGTCGCGCCGATGGCGCCCGCGCCACGCACGACCATATCGCGGATGGCAACGGCGGTCGCGCGGAAGTCGCGCGTGCCCACGACTTTGAATTCATGCGGCAGCAAGCGTTGCTCGATGAGCAGGACCCGGTTTTTCGCCGCGTCAAAGCTCACAGTACGGAAGTGGCGTGTGCGTCCACGGACGGTCACATTCATGTGTGGGATTGTGGGGAGTGAACGAGGACGGGAAAAGGAATTTGAAACAAAGAAGCAAATAACTCGGCCCTTGCCCAACGGGGCTAGCGGACGGCCAAAGTGTACGATTCGTGCCAGCTGGAATTACTCAGCATTGAAAAATGAAACGCGCAGAGTAAATGCGCCCTCTGGATCACCGCTTATTCCCAATAAGTTGCCGTGAACTCCTGGTGACCAGGTACTCACCAATCTCACGGTCAACTCTGACTTAGCCGCTTCACCGGAGCCTCCCACATCATTGCATGGGCTTCGCGGAGGATTTGCGGGATGCGGGCGGCGAAGGGGCTATTTTTGATGGTCTCCATCAGCTTGCGCTCGTCGAAGCTGGCGGCATTTTGGCCGGGAAACCAGTGGTCGGCTTGGCCCAGCAGATTGTAGCGCATCTTGCCCCAGTTCACGAGGCCGAGGGACTTGGCGTAAGTCCAGAGGCGGAGGATTTCAGTCACGTTGATTTCGCCTGGCACATCCACATAGTGCGGGAGGCCATCGGCCCAGCGGCGGCACCAGTCTTCGCCGAGGACGCGAAGCATCTCGGCGCGGAGCTTCGCTTCAATCGGCGCGGTGATTTCCGCCGCGCGGTCGTAGTGGGCGAGGCCGGCGATGTGATCGTCGAAGTCAGAGGGTTTGGCCGCGCCGCAACTGAGGGTGTGGACTTGCGGGCGGGTGAGGCAGTAGAGGGAGTTAAACTGCATGGGCGTGAGCGGCGCGCAGAAATCCACAAGCTTCGGGGGCGGGGCGTAGAGTTTGCCGCCTTTGTCGTTGGGGCTGATGATGAAGACGCCCATGTCGAGGGCGGTGGCAGCTTCGATGGCGGGCCAGTTGAGGTCGTTGACGAAATACCAGTGGACGTTGAAGTAAGCGAACTCGCCGGAGCGGACGGCGTCGAGGATGATGTCGGTGGTGGCGTGGGTGGAGAAGCCGATGTGGCGGCAGCGGCCTGCGCGCTGGAGTTTGCGGGCAGCTTCGAGGCAGCCGCCTTTGCGCAGGGTCCATTCGAGGTGCTGGCGGTGGTTGATGCCGTGTAAGGAAAGGAGTTCCACGTGGTCGAGCCGCAGATACTTCATGGACTGGTCGAAGGTGCGGAGGAATTCCTCGGGGTCGGCGAAGGGGGCGACTTTGGTCTGGACGATGAGGCGGTCACGCTTGATTTGCGGGAGCACCCAGCCGAGCTGCATTTCGCTGGAGCCGTAGCCGCGCGCGGTCTCGATGTGGTTGATGCCGAGTTCGAGGGCGCGGCAGATGGTGGCTTCGAGGTTGGCCTGGCCGTCCTTGGGGATCTCTTGCGGGGGCACGTCCTGCCACTTGTGCTGGTAGCGCATACCGCCGCAGGAGATGACAGGCATCTGTAACTCGGTCTTACCAAAGCGGCGATATTTCATGGACGAAGTTTGGCGGGCCAAGGAACGAGAGGCAAGGGGGTGGCCGGATACGGCGATTGAACCCCATCACCCCGCAATATCAGTCAGCCAACTTTTTGAAGCAGCATTTTGCTTCGGCTTACGAATGTCGGAGAAAACGCCGTTAGACGGGACATTCAGTGCGGGGTGTCCCTGCTTGCGTCTCAACCGCCCTTCAAGCAACCACGCCCTTAACCACTTCGCCCTTCACGTCGGTCAAGCGAAAGTCGCGGCCGGCGTAGCGGAAAGTCAGCTTCTCGTGGTTCAGTCCAAGCAGGTGCAGGATCGTCGCATGCAGGTCGTGGATGTTGACCTTGTCTTGCACCGCTTCAGCGCCGTGCTCGTCGGTTGAGCCATAGCTGGTCCCGCCCTTTGCGCCCCCGCCGGCCAACCAGAGCGTGAAGCCCTTGTTATTGTGGTCGCGGCCGTCGTTGCCCTGCGCGTAGGGCGTGCGGCCGAACTCACCGCCCCATATGACGAGCGTGTCCTTGAGCAGTCCGCGCTGCTTAAGGTCGGCGAGCAGACCAGCGATGGGCTTGTCCACACCGCCACAACTCCGGGCCAGCGCGCCGGAGAGATTGAAGTGGTGGTCCCAGTTGCCGGACCCGACTTCCACAAAGCGCACGCCCGCTTCGATGAAGCGCCGGGCCATGAGGCATTTCCTGCCGAAGTCATCAGTGTCGCGCTCGCCGATGCCGTAGAGTTGTCGCGTCGCGGTGCTTTCCTTGTTCAAATCCAGCACCGCGGGCATCTGGCTCTGCATCTTGTAGGCCAGTTCGAAGCTCTCGATGACTCCCTCGACCTCTGCGTTATGCGGGTTGCGGGCGAGCGCCTCGCGGTTGAGCGTTTGAATCAAATCCAGTTCCAGCCGCTGCGCCTGCGCGGTGCCGGGCGGTTGGAGGTTTTTCACTTGTGCTTGTGAGCCAGTGAACCGCCCGCCGCTGCCAATGCGCGTACCCTGATAAATTGCCGGCAAGAACGCGCTGCCGTAGTTCTGCGCACCGCCGACGTTGTTGGGTGGCGCGATGGTAATGAAGCCGGGCAGGTTCTCGTTCTCCGAGCCGAGGCCGTAGGTCGCCCACGCGCCAAGCGACGGCCGCACAAACTGCGACGTGCCGGTGTGCATGCGCAGGAACGCCTGGGGATGCGCGGGTAAATCCGTCTGCATTGAGCGGACAAGCGCGAGGTCGTCCGCGTGCTGCGCGACATTCGGAAACAGACTCGAAATCCAAAGGCCGGATTGGCCGCGTTGTTTGAACTCGGCTTTCGGTGCCATCCACACACTGCCGGGGCGTGAGCCGGGCTTGCCATCGTCGGCCACGAGCTTTGGCTTGTAGTCGAACGTATCCACGTGCGACGGCCCGCCGTTCATGCACAGGAAGATGACGCGCTTGGCGCGGGGTGTGAAATGCGGCTGCTTTGGCAGAAGGGGCTTGTCACCAGCGGCAGCAGACAACTTGTTGGCCAGCGCGGAAAAAGCCAGCCAGCCAAAGCCGCACGACACGCTGGAGAGCGCTGCGCGGCGGGTGAAAGGGAGCGTTTGCATAAGTTGAGCAATCGTATGAGTTTTAGCAGACAGACACGGCGAGAAGATTAATTCAACTGTCTAAACTCTGCGCTCGCAAAGAGCGCGCGGCAAAAACTAGTCCACGCGGCGGCTTGCAACGCGGGGCTGGCCGGCTTGTCGCCGAGGAACTTCGCAAAAAAGTCCTGCGCGGCCTTGAGTTCGTTCGTGGTAGGCGGGCGGGTGAGGGTGAGCCAGTAAACCACATTCACGCGTTCCCTGAGCTGCGCTGTCTCATCCGCACTCACGCCGCTGGACTGCCAGCGCAACAGTAGGTTTGCGAGTGACCCAGCCAGGTCTGCGACGAACGGGCTGTTGAGCAGGAACAATGCCTGCGCTGGCACGCTCGTGCTCTCGCGCTTGCCGGTGACCAGGCTCGCGTCGGGAAAGTCGAACAGTTCGAGCACCTCCGGCTCACGGTCGCGGACGATGGGCAGATAGACGGACCGGTGGCTAGTGTTGGCATTGAGCTGCGCTTCGGAAAAACCGAGCGCGGCAGCATTTGGCCCATCAATCGGAAAATCTCCCTTCGTGGCGACGACGGATCCTATGGGAGCCTTGAGATCGAGTCGTCCCGCCGCGTGTAGCATCGCGTCGCGGACGCCCTCGGCATCAATCCGGCGCGGCGACATGCGCCACTGAAGGCGGTTTTCCGGATCGGCGGTGTGGTTGTGTTCGTTGTAGTCAGTGGACAATTGGTAGGCGCGGCTTAACACGATTTCGCGAACAAGCTGTTTTGTGCTCCACCCGTTCTCCATGAAGCGCACCGCCAGCGTGTCGAGCAATGCCGCATTGCTCGGCTTGCCGCCCGTGGTGCCAAAGTTATCCGGCGAGTTCACAAGGCCCTCGCCGACCAGCCAGCCCCACACGCGATTAACCCAGACACGCGCCGTGAGCGGGTTGCCCGCGCTGGTGAGCCAGTCGGCCAGTTCCTTGCGTCCGCTGGCGGAGGTCGGGATGCGCGGTGCCGTGCCGTGCGTGAGCGCAACGGGAAGGGCGCGCGCGACTTTCTCGGCGGGCTTACTGGCATCGCCACGAGTGTAAAGTGCGGCGTCTGCGATGGCGCTGAACTCGTCCGGGCGTCCGCCGCCGATGCGGCCCTCAGCAAAGCGGCGGAAATTAGCCATCCGCTCAGAGGTTTGCGTGCGCGGCAGGTCCTGGACGCCCATCGCCAGCGCCTTTTCTTCGCCGGTCTTGGCATCGTATTGCTTGAGGCGCGATTCGAGCTGACCGGTCTCGAATAGCAGGCGCAGGCGTTCCAGCGTGCGGCGCGGGTCGTTGTCCGCCTGCGGCCCTTTGCCCTTCTGGCCGGGCGCGGGTGTGAAGAGGTCGCGCAGTTCAGTGCGCTTGTCAGCGAGTTGCTTCTCTACCCGAGCCCGCTCTTCGAGGTTCATCGTACGATTGAGCGTCGGTGCGTTGGCGTTCTTTGGCAGGTCAAACAGTTCGGACGGACGCCGGGTCTGCACGCCTTGCACCGTGCCATAGCGTGTTTCCGTGGAGAGAAAAATCCCGGCCAAGGCGTAATAGTCTTTTTGCGAAATGGGGTCGAACTTGTGGTCGTGGCAGCGAGCACACGCGATGGTTGTGCCGAGAAACGCCTGCGAAAGTGTGTCAATCTGCTCATCCGCCAAGTCGAGGTAAAACAGACGCCCATTTTGTTCGTTGAGGCTGCGCGGACCAATGGCGAGAAAGCCGGTGGCGACGAGTTGACTGGCTCTTTGTTGGTCGGAGGTCGAAGGCAGTAAATCTCCCGCGATCTGCTCGCGCACGAAACGGTCATAGGGCTTGTCCGCATTGAAGGCGGTGATGACGTAGTCGCGGTAACGCCAAGCGTGTGGGTAAGGCGTATTTACGTCCTTGCCGGTGGACTCGGCGTAGCGCGCCACGTCGAGCCAATGCCGGCCCCAGCGCTCGCCGAACTGCGGCGACGCGAGCAACCGGTCCACGACGTTCGCGAACGGGTCAGCGGACTTGTCGTCGAGGAAGGCATTCACCTCATCAAAGGTTGGTGGCAGGCCGATGAGGTCGAAGTAAACTCGGCGCAGCAGCGTGAGCTTGCTGGCGTCCGCAACCGGTGTAAGGCCCTTCGACTCCAAGTGCGCGAGCACGAATCGGTCGATGTCGCTCTTAGGCCAGACGGCATTTATCACGGAGGGCACGGGCGATTTCTTCAAAGGTTGATAGGCCCAGTGATCCTTTGCCTTTGAGCCGTCGTATTCCTTCTTTGCCAGCCCGCTGCCCGTGCGCGGGTCAGCAGCCCCGGTCTGAATCCAACGCTCGAAGTCCTTGATGACCGCGTCGGAAAGCTTGCCGCCGTCCTTTTCCGGCGGCATCTGCAAGTCATTCTTCGTGTAACGAATAGCTTCGAGCAGGAGCGACTTCGCCGGGTTGCCGGGCACAATGGCCGGACCAGAATCACCGCCTCTGCGGGCACCATCGCGCGTGTCGAGCGCGAGGCCGCCTTTGATTTTGTTGCCCTCGCCCGCTGCGTGACACTTGTAACACTTCTCCACCAGCACGGGACGAATCTTCGACTCGAAGAAAGCCAACTCTTCTGGCGAAGTGGTGCGCTCTGGGGTTTTCGCGGGCGTCGCGGACTTGGGCGAGGCGAATTGCGACTGCGCTGGATCATTGCCGCCGGGACGCGGACCACCCGGCGCAAGGGCGAGCACCTCAGCGAACTCGGCCCGCGTGAGGGAGCCGTCCTTGTTTTTGTCCAGCAGTGCAAATGTGGCATCAGCCAGCTCACGCTGGTCTCGGAATCGCGGTGAACGTGCGAACTCAGCCTTGTCCACTTTGCCATCGCGATTAGCGTCCAGGAGACGAAAAGCCGTGCCCGGGTCAAACGGGGCTCCCGCACCGGGAAAACTTTTTTTTCCGGGCGGTTGCTGTGCGAACAAGCCAGCAGCGAGCAAGAGCGGGAGTGTCCAGAGGAGCTTGTTCATGGCAGCTTGATCAGTGACTCGTTACAAGAGAGACGACGTCATCAAAAGAGGATGGTTACAAGTTTACGATGCAGGCATATCGGCTTACTGGCGGTAATGCCGTCGGCCACCCACATTCGCCAGAACCCCTTGGCTATAAAACAAAAAAACCCGCCAGCAAGCGCGGGCGGGTTTTCTTAAAGCAGATGAAAGATCAGCCGTTGTCGCCGATGGCTTCCACGGGGCAACCCTCTTTGGCTTCCTTGCATTGAGCTTCTTCTTCGGGGGTTTCGGGCTGCTTTTTCACGTAGGAGTAACCGCCATCATCAAAGCGCGTGAAGTTTTCGGGGGCGGTTTCGCGGCACAGGTCGCAGTCAATGCACTGATTGTCCACGAAGAATTTTCCAATGACGTTATTTTCGTATTTATTAGCGATGTCAGCCATACAGTTCGATAGTTGAGACAAATGATTTATGCGGGGGAGGCGGCACATTGGCAAGCGCCTTCTCCAAAGTTTCAGTCCGGCTGAAGCTGTGGGGGAGCAGGATAATGAAGGCTTAAGCTGAATTTTAAAAACATGTTGGCCCAATCGAGGTTTAGTCAGTCCCTTTTAAAAAGATCCCGGGCTTCGCCTGGGATGCGAAAAAACCGCGCTTTGGGCTTAGCCTCAGCTGGCCGACGCGGTCCAAGCCCGGCCGTGAAATTAAACCTGTCTCACAGTTCACTTGAACTTCCCGAGCTGCTTGAGGGTCTCGTCGAGGCAATACTTGATGTAGTAATCCGGCTTGTTCGCGTCAGCTTCCTTCTCCAGCGCGCTAAGCGCGACTTCGGCGGCGGCGCTAGTGGTGAAGAAGCTGCACGCGCGGATGGCTTCGAGGCGGACGCGCGGGTGGGCGTCGGCGGCCTGAACTTTGAGGAGGTCAAGCGGGGCTTTCACGCGGTCGCGCCAGTAGCAGAGCACGCGCGTGGCGGCGGCGCGGGCGCGGTGGTCGGGGGATTTCAGCACGTCCTTGAGGAGCGCCTCGTCCACGACATTGTGCCACTGGTGGACCCACAGCCCTTCGAGGCGGTGGTGCTCGTATTCGGGGTCGGTCTTGCTCAGGCCGGCGATCCACTTCTTGGTCGCGGCGGTGACCTTGGCGGAGTCGTGCTTGCTTAATTCGATTTTGGCGCGGGTGCGGACGTCGTCCTCCGGCGTGGTGAGGGCGGCGAGCAGCTTCTCGATGGGCTCGCCATCAATCTTAACCGGCTTGAGCAGCTGGCGGCCCTCGAAGGTGATGCGGTAGATGCGGCCGTGGGTCTTGTCACGGCCTGGGTCGCGGATGTGGTGCTGCATGTGGCCGATGAGTTCCTTGGCCCAGTCGCAGAAGTAGATCGAGCCGTCCGGTGCGACCGCCATGCAGGAGGGGCGGAAGTTGGGAATCTGGTTGTTGTCGCCCTTGATGAGGTCTTCAAGCGTTTCGCCTTTCAAGCCCGCGCCGTCCTCGCTGACTTTCACGCGGAAGATGCCTTGGAAGCCAATCACGTTTGCGTTGAGGAAATTGCCCTGCCAATCCTCCGGGAAGTGACGGCTCGAAACCATCCCGGTGCCGGGGCACGGGCGCGAGGGGCGATTCCAGAACTGTTTCATGCCCGGGTGCTTGCTGCCCGCGTCGCCGGTGAGCATGCCGCTGAAGGCCGGGCCGAAGTAGTTCGCGTTGCCGGTGGCGTCAGTGATGATGTCGTTGCCCCAGCGGTCGAAGACCTTGCCGTGCGGATTCGCAAAGCCGTAGGGGATGTAGCGCTCAAGCTTATGTGTGAGCGGCTCCCAGCGATAGATGCAGCCGTCGCTATTGCGGACGGGTGGGCCGAAAGGCGTCTCCATCTGCGTGCGGTGGAAGACTCCGTCGCTCAGGAAGGTGTCGCCGCCGGGGCCGTAAGCCATTGCATTGGCGGTGTGGTGGGAGTCAGCGGAATCCAGGCCCATGAGGACGCGTTCCTTCCAGTCGGCCTTGCCGTCGCCGTTGGTGTCGCGCGCGAACCACACGTCGGGTGACTGCACTACGAGCACGCCATCCTTGTGGAACTGGAAGCCGGTGGGGCAGTTCAAGCCGTCGAGGAAAGTGGTGCATTTCTGCGCCTTGCCATCCGCGCCGAGGTCGAACACGAGCAGCTTGTCGAACACCTTATCCGTCGGGCGCAGCTCGGGATAGCTCGGCCACGCGGCGACCCAGAGGCGGCCCTTGGTGTCGAAACCCATCTGCACCGGGCTGGCCAGCTCAGGAAATTGCTTCTCCTCGGCGACGAGCGTGACCTTCGCGCCCTTGGCCACGGTGATGTGCTTGATGGCTTCCTCGCCGGTGGGGAAGGGCTTGTAGAACTCGTCGGGGCGGTTGGACTTGAGCGTGCGGACGGGCGGAAGGTTGCTGTCGTCCACCCCGGCGGTGCCGCCCTTGGCCACGGCCCACACGGCCTTGTCTCGGTTGGCGGTCTTCACATCGCGCTGGGCCATCTCGTCCTGCATGACGTCATAGTTGGTGATCTTGGGAGCGTCCTTGCCCTTCGCCGCGGCCCCTTCCACGGGGAAGGAAAGTTTGGAGCGGCCGCCATAGACGTTGTAGCCGTCCACGGTGCGGTAGCGTTGGTGCCAATCGTAGTTCTTCTCCAGCACGGCGGCGCGGAGCTTGTCGAGGTTGCCGCCGGGCGCAGTCTCGCCGAACAGCGCGCGGAACGCCTCGGGCGCGAGCGCCTTGTCGCCGGCCTCGGAGAGGTGAACCGAGTTGAAGGTCAGCGTCTGTCTGGCCTTTGCGGCGGCGGCGAAGAGCTGTTCCGACGGCGTGTGCAGGTCAATGAACGGCACGTTGTTCGCTTTCGCCACCTCGGCCATCGCGGCAGAGTATTTCTTCAAGTTCGCGTTGAGCGGCGCGGCGACCGGGCGGTTCGGGTCGTTGCTGGGCTCGGCGGCGATGGGCGAGAAGAGCACGAGGCGAGCGTTGCCCTTGCCACTGTAGTTTTGGCTGGTGGTGTGCTTGATGACGCGCTCGAGGTCGGTCTTGAACTGCGCGAGGCCCGCATCGCCGGCGAAGGACTCGTTGTAGCCGAAGAACGCCCAGACCACGTCGGCCTGCACGCGCTTGAGCCAGTCGTTGGAACTGCCGAAGTTCTCCGACCGCATGCGGAACTTGGTGTCGGGCTTTTCGGTGAAGCCGGCGACCTCGTCACCGGCGGCTGCAAGGTTGCGGAAGACGAGATTGTGCTTGGGGAACTTGGCGTGGACGAGCGTCTCAAGCCAGCCGTGATGCTGCATGCGGTCGGCGAGGCCGTTGCCGATGAGCGCAACGTTTTCGCCGGGCTTCAGTTCAACGGCGGCGGCAAACAATTGAGTGAGCGAGGCCGCGAGCAGCGCGCCAGCGGCGAGGAGGGACTTCAGTTTCATGTGATGACAGTTGATCTGACGGGCCAATAGTTGACGTGCGGCAGCGGCTTTTATTGAGCGCGACTGCGTTGGTGGCGAGCATAATTAACGCGCCGCTCTCGTCGGCGCCTCCCTGCCACAAAGGATACCCAGACCAAAGCCGGGGTTACCTAGCCAAAGTTGCAACAGAAACTGGCTTGCGTTTTTTTCCCTCCCCGAAATGATGACCTTATGTTCAAACAATTCCTCTCCCCCAAGTTCATCGTCCCCGCCGCTATCGCCAGTGCGGCAATCGCGCTAACCGCCGCCGACGCGGCCAAGAAGAGCCTCGGCTACGAGGCTACTTCGCCCCTCATTCCCGGCACCAAGTGGCACGTCCACGACGGCACCCGGCCCGCGCCGCGTGTCGTAACGTCTGCCGCTACCTTCAGCCATCAGGCCCCACCGCCCTCGGACGCCATCGTATTGTTTAACGGCAAGGACCTTTCCAAGTGGAGCGGGCCAAAAGGCGATGCCACATGGAAGCTGGAAGACGGTTACATGGAAGTCGCCCCCAAGAGCGGCAGCATTCGCACCAAGGATGGATTCGCTGACTTCCAGTTGCACTTGGAGTTTGCCACGCCGGCCAAGGTCGACGGCAACAGCCAGGGCCGCGGCAACAGCGGCGTGCTCTTCAACGGCATTTATGAGGTTCAAGTACTCGACTCCTTCGAGAACCCGACCTACCCCGACGGCCAGTGCGCCGCCCTTTACGGCCAGTCCCCGCCGCTCGTGAACGCGAGCAAGAAGCCCGGCGAATGGCAGAGTTACGACATCATCTTCGAGTCTCCGCGCTGGGGCACTGACGGTAAGATCGCAAAAAAGGCGGCGGTGACAGTCATCCATAATGGGGTCGTGGTGCATCACCGCAAAGAGTACCAAGGCAACACCCCGCACCAGCGCAATGGCGACTACAGCAAACCGCATCCGCCCGAAGTTTTCATCCAGCTCCAAGACCACAATAATCCAATGCGCTTTCGCAACATCTGGCTGCGCAAGCTGGGTGATTACGACCAGCCTTAAGCCTGGTACAGTCGCCGGTGTTTTCTGCAACCGTTGGCCTTGCGCCGGCGGTTTGCTTTTCGGGTCACCCGAGCCGGAAAGGAGGCGACAGGGAGAAAGTGTTCGGCAAGTGTCGCACCTCGCGCACTGCGCCTCCGTTGAGCAGCACCTCGACAATGTCGAAGCGAATTTTCACCCGTGGGTCTTTGAGCAGGCGGAGGTAATCCATTGCCACCAGCGATAGGAGCCGCTTTTTGCGTGCGTTCACGGCGGCGGCGGGACGCGTCCAAGTCTCGGAGGAGCGCGTTTTTACTTCGACCAAAACAAGGCAGTCCTCGTCACGAAAGATCAGGTCAAGCTCGCCACGCGACGAGCGGAAGTTGGCGGTAAGGAACTTGAGGCCAATGGCCTGCAAGTGTGCCTTCGCCGCGCACTCCCCGAGCCGACCTCGCCGTAAATGTTCCGGTTCGTCGGTTGCCACGATGGCTCTAAGTTGCTGCCAAAGTTTCTTCACTCGTGTGAGGAGAATATACAGTCGGCATGCCCTAGCCGTAAAATGAGAACAGGAAGTTGGGGGAACCTCGGGATGACAAATTCACCAGCGCTGGTTTTGAGGATGCGAAGCAGAATCGGCACCAACTCACCCGCCCCTTCTCTGGCAGTTGCGCGAGGTGATGATCCCTTCCCGCGCGGTGTGACGGCGGGAGTCTCGGCCGACGCAAACCCGCTAAAATACCCATGACAAACTATTCGACGACACTACGCCGTTGGCTTCTCGCTTTGTGCGCGTCCCTGGATTCGGTGTCACGCGGCCGGCCCCAGCCACAAACATCAAGCCATTAACTCATCCAGCTTGCGTCGGCTCTCGCCGAATCCGGGAGCTGGCACGTCCATTCGTTCGGCGATGGTGCGAAGCAGGTCCGAGACGCACGCCGGGTTCTTGCCGAAGTCTTTGTTCACGGTTGGCGCCTTGCCGACGGCGGCGTTCACTGGCGCTTGGTTGTTGAACGCGACGTGCCGGCTGTGTGACTTTCAGAGGTGCGAAACTGCGGCGGTGAATGGGGCAGGGGCCGAGTCGCGCGAGGGCGGCGAGGTGCGTGGGGGTGCCGTAACCCTTATGGTCTGCGAACCCGTAACCGGGGAACTCCCGGTCGAATTCCCGCATCAGCCGGTCGCGCGTCACCTTGGCCAGCACGCTGGCGGCGGCAATCGAGTAACTGCGCGCGTCGCCTTTTACGAGCGGGGTCTGCGCCCACCGCAGCGACTTTACGCGCAAGCCGTCCACTAAGACATGCGCGGGCGGAGGCGTAAGTTGCGCGAGCGCTTCGTTCATTGCGTGATGCGTGGCTTGGAGGACGTTGATACGGTCAATCAACCCGGCATCTGCTTGCGCGATGGCATAGGAAACTTCCGAGCGGGAGGTAAGCCAAGTGAAGTAGTGCTCGCGCTGCGTTTCCGAGAGCTGTTTCGAGTCGTTTAAGTCGCGCAGCTCAGCGGGAAACTCACCTTGCAGCCAGCCCAGTGGAAATATCACCGCCGCCGCGACCACCGGTCCCGCCAGCGGGCCGCGCCCGGCTTCGTCGAGACCGGCGAGTGGAGTGAGCCCTTTGGCTGACAATTCGCGTTCGCACGCCAAACGGTCAATCACCATACCCCACTCTGCGCGTACTGTGCGGCTTTTGCGTGCGCCAGTTTTTGCCATGCGTTAACTCAAAGCTTTGACCGCCTCTGCAAAATCCCTCGGCCAGGGGGCTTCGACAGCAACCATCTGGCCTGTCTGCGGATGAGCAAAAGTTAGCCGCGCGGCGTGCAGCATTTGGCGTGGCGCTGCATAGCCCGTCTGCTCACGCAGCTGCTTATTGAGCCGCTTACCATAAATCGTGTCACCTACGACGGGATAGCCGAGGTGTTCTAGGTGGACGCGAATCTGATGCGTGCGGCCGGTATGCAAGGTGCAGTGCACGAGGCTCGCGGCCTTCATCCGGCGCTGCACTTCGTAGCTTGTCCACGATGCGCGCCCGCCACTTTCGGTCGCGGCCATGCGCTTGCGGTGCGTCGGGTGGCGGGCGATGGCGACCTTAATCTCGCCGGCGTTGCGCGTGGGGGAGCCGCAGACGAGCGCGTGGTAAAGTTTTCCGACCGTGCGGCCGGCGAACTGTTGCGATAGCGCCAGGTGCGTCGCATCGTCTTTTGCCACCACGAGGCAGCCGCTAGTTTCCAAGTCAAGTCGGTGCACGATGCCCGGCCGCGCCACGCCTCCAATGCCGCTCAACTGCCCGTGGCAATGGTGCAGCAGAGCGTTGACCAACGTATGCCGTTCGTGGCCATTACCCGGATGCACGGCGATGTCTGGGGATTTGTTGACGACCACGAGCACGTGGTCTTCGTAAAGCACGGCCAGCGGGATGGCTTCCGGCTCGGCCTTATCCGGGCGCGGGCCAGGCCAACGTACGGTGATGGATTCGCCCGCATGCGGGACGTGCGTGGGCTTGATGGACTGACCGTTGACGGTGATTTCGCCCTCCTCGATGAGCCGTTGCAGCGTGCTGCGCGAGGCCGCCGGATAGCGCGCGTGTAAAAAGCGGTCGAGCCGCTCGGTGGGTAGCGTCAGCTCAACGGTGAAAGTCTCAGAACGCTCGCTCAGGCGGGTTTGGGGTTGGAAGGTGAGAATTTAGAGTTGGCGGCGCGCCGCCGTAACCAGAAGTAAAAAATGATGCCCGCCGTGAAAATGCCGATGCTCACGAGTTGCCCCGGGGAAAGCGGGCCAATGAACTTTGTGGGCGCGTAGTCGCCGCGATAATGCTCCACCAGCGCCCGCACCGGCGCGTAGGCCATGAGGTAGAGGGCGAAGACTTGCCCGTCGAATTGCTTCCGTCGATACCACCAAGCCAGCGCGCCGAAGAGCGCGAGGTTTAGACCCGCCTCGTAGAGCTGGGTCGGATGCACGCCAATACCTCGGGTCACATGGTCAGCTGGGAAATGCACCGCCCAAGGCAGCTCACACGCGCGCCCGTGGCAGCAGCCCGTCATGAAGCAGCCCAGCCGCCCAAAGGCATGACCGAGTGCCACGCTGGGCACGAGTGCATCCGCCAGCTTCCAGACTGGCAGCGTTTTTCGGATTGCGTAGGCGATGCCGCACACCGTCGCGCCGATGAGGCCTCCGTAAAACACAAACCCGCTGCGTGTAGTAAAAACTTTTGTCCACGGCCCGTCTGCGAATTCCTCGCGCCAGTAGCTGATCACGTAGAGCACTCGCGCACCGGCGATGCCGCCGAGGAACAGCCAGAACACCACATCCGCTACTGCATCTGGTGAGAGGCCATCACGGAGGCCTCGGCGTTGGGCGGTCCAATAACCTGCCATAAAGCCGAGGGCCACAAGGATGCCGTACCAATGGACCGTCAGGCCTCCGAGCTTAAAGGCGATTTCGTGCATCGCGCGCAGCATAAGTGGCGCCGCGAGCATCGTCGAGCTTGAGGAACAACCTTAGCAAACCAGGTGACGCCTCTCCAGCCCCCAAGTCGAGTTGAAGAAGCCAGCCCAAAAGGAAACAAGGCTGTTCGCGATGTTAGCCGGGAGGGGGTAAGACGGTGCTTGGTGGTGCGCACGGCAGGACTTGAACCTGCACGCCGTAAGGCACTACCACCTCAAAGTAGCGCGTCTGCCAATTCCGCCACGTGCGCGAAGAACGCCGCGTATTGAATCGCTTTTGCCCGGTGGCGCAAGCCGAATCTCGGCCATCTTGCAGCCGCAGACTTTTTCCTTTCGGCCCCACACGAGCCGGTATTTTGTGAGGGGCAGACTTTGCCCTCGCTGTTTTGCAGTCGCTGTCCTAGAAAACTGGCTACATGAAACTACGCTTTTGCCTCGTTGTAGCCATGCTCTTCGTCTGCGTGCCCGCGCGCGCAGAAAAGATCGTGCTCGTCGCCGGCGGGGTGCAGGACGCCGTCGGTCTACCCGCCTCGGAAGCGAAGCTCAAAGAGCCGTTCGGCGTAGACTTCGACCGCGCGGGGAACCTGTTCATCGTCGAGATGGCAATGGGCAACCGGCTGCTCAAGATGGACACGAAGGGCTTGCTGACGCACATCGCGGGCACGGGCAAAGCGGGCTTCTCCGGCGATGGCGGTCCCGCGCTGGCCGCCGAGTTTAACGGCCCGCACAACCTCGGCGTGCTGCCCAACGGCGACGTGCTCATCGGCGACACTTGGGCCGGGCGCGTGCGCCAAGTAGATATGCAGACCGGCACCGTCAAGAGTCTTGCAGGCTACACCGTCCCGGCGGATAAAGCGCATGGGAGCGGGCCTTACTGCATCACGCTCGACTTCACGGGCACGAAGCTCTTCATCGCCGACCTCACGCGAATTCACGAGCTGGACATCGCCACGGGCAAGACCCGCGTCGTGGCCGGCAACGGCGAGAAGGGCCGGCCCGAGGATGGCGCGGTCGCGATCGAGGCCCCGCTGTCCGACCCGCGCGCTGCCGCCCCGGACCGCAAGGGGAACCTTTACATCCTCGAGCGCGGCGGCAACGCGCTGCGTGTTGTCACGCCCGACGGCAAGATCAAGACCGTCGTCAATGCCAGTGGCAAAAAGGGCAGCACCGGCGATGGCGGCCCTGCCCTCGAAGCCTCCATGAACGGGCCGAAACACCTTTGCGTAGACCTCGAGGACAACGTCATCATGGCCGACGCTGAGAGCCATCTCATCCGCAAGTTCTCGCCCAAGGATGGCCAGCTAACGCGTGTGGCCGGCACTGGCAAGCAGGGCAGGGGAGCATTGGGAGGTTCACCCTTGGAATGTGATCTGGCTCGGCCACACGGCGTCACGGTACATCGCGACGGCACGCTTTACATTACAGACAGCTATAACCACCGGATTCTGAAGATCACTAAGTAGGTTAGAGGTGCTCGCGGGGCTTTAATTTTCAGCAATCGTAGCAGCGGATTAATTGCATCGCGCTGTTACCCAATGCGACGGTGGTTGGCAAAGAAGCGGTGTTCGAGCCTAGCGGACTGAAATAAACTAACCGGCTACTTGGCCTCGGCCTTCTTTTGGGGGAGCAGCATTTCGATGGCCTTGTCGAGTTGCGGATCGCGTTGGGTGAGCCAGTCTTCAGGCGTGAGCCAAAGGCGTACGTCGGGTTGCTCGCCTTGGTTTTCCATGTTCGTGCCGTCCATGCGGAAGACACCGCCCTGCGGCATCCGTGCGCCAGTGCCATCGGTCAGGCGCAGAGCCCAAGTCCAGATCACATAGCCCGGCGTGGGCATGCCAACGATCTTGGCAATGCCGCGCTGGCGCATGGCGTAGGGGAACATTTCGCCGTTGGAGTAGCTGTGCTCGTTCATCAGCACGATGACGGGTTTTTCCCACGAGCGGTTGGGCGCGGCTTCGGGGCCTTCGTCGCGCGGGCGATACCAGCCGTGTTGTTTGCGCTCCAGCCAGTCAATAAGCGTGTCCGAAATATTGCCGCCCCGATTGAAACGCACATCAATGATCATGCCCTGCTTGCCGCTCATGTATTCGTAGGCCTCGCGTTCGAAGCGGGTCTGGTTCTCGCCGCCCATGGCACTGATGTGCAGGTAGCCGAGCTTGCCACCGGTCTGTTTCTCCACGTAGGTGCGTAGTCGCTCAATGCGGTTTTGGTATTGCAGATTTTCCCACTCGGCGGCGGTTAGCACTTTGTATTTCACCTTCCGCGCGCCTTCCTTTTTCGGTTCCTTGTTCACGAGGAACTCGAACTCGCGGTCCTGCCGGTCGTTGATGAACTGGTAGAGCTTTTCATTCAGCGCCACGTCCTGCCCGTTGATGGTCAGGACGTAATCGCCAGGCTTGATCTCAGTCTGTTTGTAGGAACCGGGCGCACCGGTGGGCACGTTGGCCACGCGCAGGCCCGGCCCAGCGTGCGTATAATCTAAGGTGAAACCCAAGTGCGGCGTAACTGGCTCCGGGGTGCTGCCCGCCGCCGGGGTAACCTCGCTATGTGAGGCTTCCAGTTCCCCAATCATCATGCCCAGCACGGTGGAGAAATCATCATGGGTTTCAACCGAATCGAGCATCGGCTCATACCGTTTGCGGATGGCTTCCCAGTCGCGTCCGTGGAAGTTTGGGTCGTAAAAGTTGTGGTGGTAACTGCGCCAAAATTGCGTAAAGGCCGCCTTGCGCTCCGCTTTCACGTCGCGGTCAAAGTCCGCGTTGAAAGTTACTTTTTCCGGGCCCTTCAAGTCTCCGAGCCTAAACTTCCAGACCTCGGCGTTCTGCACGTAGAGGGCGGCCTTGCTTTCCGGCAGCACGCGCAGACCCGCTTTGTTGCCGCCCGTGGTCAGGCGCTTAGTTTCCTTGCCGTCGTAACTGACCGTCCAGACATCGCCCTCGGACATGAACGCAATGGTGCCGTCCGCCGTGACCAGCAAATCCGCTTGGGGGTTTTGCGATGAAAGCTTGCGGATGCGCCGTTGGATGTCCGTAAAGTCAATTTGCACTTTCACTTTGTCCTTGGGCTTCTCGAACTTCAGGTCTGTGTCCGTCAGTCGGGCAGACTCAGGTTGCAACGGCAGCACGTAGAGTCCGAGTCCGTCTCGGTCGCTTTGGAAGAAGATGTATTTCCCATCCGGTGACCACGTGGGCTGCGTGTGCTGCGCGTTGAGTCGTGTCACGTTCTGCGCCTCGCCGCCCGCAGCGGGGACAACCCAGATGTTCCAACTCCGTGTTTCGCCCTTGCGCATATAGGCAACCCACTGCATGTCCGGCGACCACGCGAAATCCCCGCCACCTGACGTCCGCCAGTGAGTGCCGGGCACATGCACGATGCGCTTGGTGGCCCCGTCCGCCAATGCCAAGGTGTAGAGACCACCGTCGTTACCCGCGACCCAAAACGCGAGGTGCTGGCCATCCGGGCATAATGAAAGCCGCGTGATTTCCTCGGAGCGCTGCCAGAGTGATTTCACTGCGAGCGTGGCGAGGTCCAATTCGTAAATGCGCGTGTTGAACTCGCGGTCGCTGGTGAAATAGAGCTTCTTGCCGTCGCGCGCCCAAGTGAAATCGGAGTCGTCGCCCACCCACTCCGTGAGCCGCCGCGCGAACTCCTCGCCACGGCCCGCTACGCCTTTGCTCTTCTCCATCGCCACCGTCCAGATGTCGCCGCGCAGACCGAAGGCCAGGGTCTTGCCGTCCGGCGAAAGCTCGGCTTCAGTCACACCACTGGTGAGTTTCTCGCGTCGCCGGGTGGTTTGTTTTTCATCTGCACTGACCACGAACTTGAGCTTGGTGGCAGTTTTAGTTCCGCTCTTCAGCAACCACAAATCCGGTCCGTACTCGAATGCGATGTCCGCTGATTTCATCGCCACCGTCGGCCAGCGCACTGCGTCGCCGGTGAAAAGCGTGAGTTGCTTGCTTTTGCCATCGAGGTCATAGAGCCAGAGGTTGGGCGTGCGCGCGGGCGAGTCCGTGACTTTGGGGATCGGTTCGTTGAGCTTGCTCGCGGAGGGCGTGACTTCACCGACGGTGACGGTGAGTAGGCGTTTGCCATCGGGGAGGAACTGCGTCCAGAGATGCTGCCGATCGTCGTTGGTGAGCGGTTTGCGGCGACCGTCGGCGATGTTTAGCGTCCAGATTTGCGCCGCTGCCGCGCCGGTGTAGCGTGGGCGCGTCCACGGAAAACCGTATCGCCCATAGACTACGGATTTCCCGTCTGGGGAGAAGCTTGGGTAGTTCAGCGCCGCATAGTCCTCCGTGAGCCGCGAGGTGCCCAGAGTCTTCAAGTCCACTGCATAGAGTGCATAGTTGGGTGTCTCGCGGCGACCGGCGAAGATTAGTTGCTTGCCGTCTGGACTCCAGCCGCCGGGATATTCCGCGCCACTGTGCCAAGTGATTTGCTGCGCAGGCCCACCTTCTGCCGGCACCACGAACAGGTCCCACCCGCCATTGCGTTTACTGGCAAAGGCAACCCATTTGCCGTCTGGCGAAAAGCACGGGTAAGCATCTGCTTCGACGTGCGAGGTCAGCGCCGTCGCGCGCCCTCCCTCGCTTGCCGCCACCCACACATCACCGCGATACACAAAGGCAAGGCGCTTGCCATCTGGACTTAGCGTTGGCTGGCGAGCCCCGACGACGGGCTGTGGCACGGGCGCGGTGAGCTGGGCAAAAATGGGCGTTGTAGTGGCAAGCAAACCGGCAACACCTGCGAAAACGAAAGAAAGTCTCATGAGCAACAGCATTTTTGGCAGACTGTACCTGGACAGTGACGCGGAGCAATGTTTCCTCAAACTTAATTACTGCATCATTCGCTCCACAGTCCACACGACTCCGGTGAGCGCGATAAGCAAGCAGGCGGGCCGCCGCACCCATGGGCCATACCACGCGCGGTCGGCGCACCATCTCGTCGCGGCGAAAGCGAGGGCAATGACTGTAAGTTGGCCTAACTCCACGCCCACGTTGAAGCACAAGAGTGCCATGCCAAGCTGATCTCGGGGCAAGCCCACTTCGCTGAGGACGCTGGCGAAACCCATGCCGTGAATCAGCCCGAACCCGAACACCGCCGCCCAACGCCCCGGCGAAACCTCACTGCGAAACAAATTCTCAATGGCCACCACCGTGATGGAAAGCGCGATGATGGGTTCCACCATGCGCCCCGGCAGCGCGAAGATGCCTAGCACCCCGAGCGCGAGCGTGACCGAGTGCGCGACGGTAAAAGTTGTCACCTGCCAAAGCAGCGGCTTGAGCTTCGGGCTGAGGAGGAACAGCCCAAGCACGAAGAGGATGTGATCCAAGCCCTGGGGCAGAATGTGCTTGAAGCCAAGCTCGGTGAACTGAGCCGCCGTGTTACGCACCACGGGCGCGGCCGGTGGCACGTCTCGGTGCTTCGCGGGATCGGGCTGTTCCACGGTTCGCAGGTCTTCCTGAAACGCAGTGAGGTCAATCACCATGGCCTGCCGCGATTGCACGAGTTGCAGCACGGGCGGGACGTCCTTGCCGCGGTGGAACAGCACCTCAAACAGCGCAGCGAAACCAAAGGTCGAATAAAGCGAAAAGGACAACTCCATCTCTTTGGCACTCGCGGGAATTTTCCACTGCACCGTTAGCGGCAGTGGCGCCGGGACGACCTCGCCGGGCCGTTCCTCGCGCGTGAGCACGAGCGGCGCGGGCGGCCAGTTCGAGAGCACGCCCCGCACGGGCGGGTTTGTATCCAGCGCGAAGTGGATACGCGACTGGACGTAGTCGGCAATGTTCGTGGCAAGCGTGCGCACCTGCTCCGGCGTCATCAGCACGACCGCGTCGTTGGTGCGGCCCGCCAGGAACTGGAGCAGATCCGGCTGGTTGAGTTGGAAGGTGAGCGTAAGGGAATTGGTCGTGAGCCGCGCATCCACTCGCGTGAGTGAGGCGGTGTGGGCGGCGGCGTGTTGGAACGGAGCCGTTGCTAGAAGAAGAAAGACAACCCAAAGCACGGGGCCGAACAAAGATTTCACCCCTGCTCTCTTCAATTGCCCAGAATGTTCGGGCTCAATTTGCCTGTCGCCGAGGGTAGCGACACAGCGTCGAGGAGCGCGACCGTTTCCTGCCACATGTTTGACAAACTTTCCACATATCCGCTTTTGAACAGCGATACAGCACTGGCGCAGTCCAAGACCTCGCGGAAGCAGGCGCACTGCGGTGGCTCCCTTCGCTTACTTCTTTCGTCCGCGCGCCGCGGAGTCGGAGAGGTTCTTGAGATACTGCTCGACCAGCGGGCTGTATTCCTCAGGAGCGCGTTCAGTCTGGCTTTGGAGAATCGCATTGCGGTCGCGCGCGGGTAAGCCGAGAAAGCCGCTGCTACCCTTGGCTTGACGCGTTGGGCCGTCCGCCCCGCCCTCACCGTTCCAGTTGCCCTGCTTGCCATCCCCTTGGCCTTCCTTGCTGTTGGCCTGCGGGGTGTTTTGGCCGGGGCCTTGGGCCTGACCTTTGCCCTGTTGCTGGCTTTGGCCTTGGCCCTGTTGTCCTTTCCCTTGCTGCGCCATTTGTTGGCCGACGCCTTCCTGGGCGAGCGCAAGCGCAGCGGCGGCCTGCGCGAGCGCGGCTTGCGCGGCCTCGGCGTTGGCTTGGGCGGGCTGAGCTTTGCCAGCCTCTGCCTGCGCGGCGGCTTGGGTGAGCGCTTGTAGTGCCTTGTCGAGGGACATCTGCGCTAATTGTGGGAGCGGCCCGGCCTCACCGGCAGCCAGCGGAGCCACCATCTGCGCGGCCGCATCCAGCGGTGACGCGGCCTGTTGCGCGGCCTGCGACGCGGCGAGTTGCTCGGTGAGCGCCTTCACGTCGGCTTGCTGTTTGGCAAGCTGCGCGGGTGAAGGCGTAGGCTTGCCGGCCTGCGGGGATCCTTCACCGGGTTTACCTTCACCGGGTTTACCTTCACCGGGCTTACCCTCACCGGGCTTACCCTCACCGGGCTTACCCTCACCGGGCTTACCCTCACCGGGCTTACCCTCACCGGGCTTACCCTCACCGGGCTTACCCTCACCGGGCTTAC
>Ga0194115_10001393_pt1 | contig 31025 bp, 47 predicted proteins | sample TA2MahsurfametaG_3_FD_148656 | JGI IMG/M metagenome (GOLD analysis project Ga0194115, IMG submission 148656) | Freshwater microbial communities from Lake Tanganyika, Tanzania - TA2015002 Mahale S4 surface | ecosystem: Environmental > Aquatic > Freshwater > Lake | place: Tanzania: Lake... | reverse complement strand
GTCTCCCGCTGCCCCGTAACTTTTTGCACCCCCCCCCTAGGTATAGACGCTGCTATCAGATGTTCTTAACAATTTGCTTGAGCACCCAGCTAAGCAGGATCGAGACGACCATCGGTGGCACCGACGCAACCGGATGTCCATCGGATCCCTCGCTTGCAGCGAGCGTCTCGAGGGCGATCACGACCTCCTGATCGTTGGGCTCCTCGCCGCCGGCGATGATCTGTTGCTGCTGACCGAGCCAAGCGCGGCCGAAATACCCGAGGACATCGATGGCCGCATCAAACACTTCGATGCCCCACGACTTGCGCCCGCGCGCGAAATCAAGCAACACGAGCAAAGATTGCGACGGAAACATGATCACCTCCTACTACGCTCCCGTCGTAGTCGTACTTGTCGTGGTCGTCGTGACCATGCCTGGCGTCGACTCGATGCAGGAGATCGTCTCGTGTGTCCGGTATCCGGTCAGATCCATCACGCTCACGACCTCGAGGATGCGCGAGCCGTAGATGATCCTATGCGACGGGCGCACATCACCGCGATACCGGATGATGACACGATACGGTGACAGCGCCTGCTGCGACGATCCGACTTGGATCTCCGAACCTGAGCTCATCTCGACGCTGGCCCACACGGTCGCGTATGTCGACCAGGCGCGCACATCCTGGCCGAACGAGTCGGCCGCCTCGCTCGAGGACTGGATCTCGATGCGGTGGCGCAGCTCGCCGATCAGCGTGCGCCGTGCCATCAGCCGAGACTCCCGTCCTGATATGCCATCAGGATCGACTCGACCGCCATGGGCACGGTAGACATCGTGCCAGGAGCGACCGCCTCACGCTGCTCGTACCAGTGCGCCACCAGCATTCTGATGATCAGCTTGAGCGGGGCCGGCACGGATGCGGCCGCGGCACCGTACCCCGCGATCCAGTCGATCTCGATCCCTCCTCGCAGCGCGGTCTGGAGCGATGGCCAGGTCGTATCAGGATACAACACGAGGCGCGGCGGGTTGTCGTTAACCAGAGTGTCGAAGTCGTCGGCCGCGTAGGTGAGCGTCTGCTGGACTCCGTTCTCGTCATAGTACCTGATGCGCGGTGTCGCGTATGCGATCCCCGCAACCGTGTTGCTGGCCGCGACGATTGCGGGCGATCTCGGTAGCTCAATGTCGTGTGGCCAGAAGTCGAGCAGGAGTCGATGCCCGGTGTAGATTAGGCTGCGTCTCGTGTATCGCTCGACATGGATGCGAGCCGCGGTGATCAGCATCGAGATCGTGCTATCCTCGTCCGAGCTGTCGACGCGCAAGTGCGCTTTCGCCTCGGCCAGCGTGACCGGCTCGACAGCGGGTTCGACGAGCGTGACGAGATTCATCTCGTCTCCCGTCTGCTGCGGGATCGCGAGCGTTCAGGGATCTCGGGCTCTGGTATCGGTGGCGCGGGCGTGTCATCGACCGGCACCGCGACGCCGGCCGCGATCGCGAGGCGTGCGTCGTGATCAGGCATGTCGACGATGTCGTTGCACTGGTAGCTGACGATCGTCCCGACCATGTGCTGGAGGATGCGGATTTTCATGCAATGATCCTATTCCGGGCCGAGCCTGTAACGCAACCGATCCTGCGCCGTTTTCATCGAGTGACACGACGCGCACAGTGGCTGGAGGTTAGCTCGATCGTTCGCGCCACCGGCGCGTAGTGGCACGATGTGGTCGACCTGATCCGCGGATCCGCCGCACATGCGACAGACAGGCTCCTCTCGCAGGATCATGAGGCGCCAGCGTCGCCAGGTGCGATCGTATCCGCGCTCGTGTGCCGAGGCGCGTGTGTCGCGACTCCGTGATGGTCGTGACACGGGCCTCGCAGGTCGATGATTCGGGATGCGATCCGCCACAGCGTCAAGTCCTCGGCGAGGGCAGCGAGGCGACCGATAGGGAGCGAGTGCACCGAGCCGAGGACCACGACGCCGTGATCGTTTGGCACGATGTTTGCTTTAATACAGTAACTGTATTAAATACATTATCACTGACACTTCATAGTATCGTGTCTGTGTTCATGAGCCTATTGATTTTTTTCATTTCGCCTCCGCTGTCGCTACGGCTCACAAAAAAAATCTGAGGCTCGATACACTCGCGCGCGCGCGCGTATGCGAGGCCGTGATCAGGCCGCCATCAATGGTACGCCATTGCCCGCCAGATTCGCATAACTGGCCCTAGAAGCGACGATCTTTGAAATGTTGGACGGATAGTCGTCTAAAAAAATAGGTGGCTTACTGCGAAATTCTGACGGTCACATCGACGCATGCTGCTGGCCGCGGCATCGTGTCGAGTGAGATCGTGACATGCTGCACGATTGACCAGTCGTCGTTCTCGATGATCTGCCAGGACACGAGCCAGTCAATGATCGGCTTGGCCGTGTTGTCTAGGTCGCGACCCCGCCTCCAACCGTGACCGGATCGCACGATGATCTCGACCGAGACGGGCCGAGCGTAACGCGGTCGAGGGATCATGCCCTGCAGCGCAATGACATCGCAGGATGTGCACCAGTTGCGGTAGACCTTGCTCTTGCGGATGCGCTTGCCCTGGCATCGCCAGATGGCGTTGACGCTCGGTGGTATCGGGAGCGTCACCGAGACCGAGGTCGGCGGCATGCTCGTGACTCCATGAGTCGCATGACATCCTCGCGCACGAGCTGATGCCGGCCTGCACCACCGCGGGTCCGCAGTCGTCCAACCTCAATGAGGTGACGAATGTACCGATCACCGACCCTGAGTATTAAAGCGGCCTCGCGTGTCGTCATGCAGATCCTCCGACGATATGTCGATGATATCCCCGAGGAGGTGCAGGATGCGATACCGACTACTGCTGCTATTGATCGTGTGTAGTTCTCTTGGGACCGGATGCTCGAGTCCTGCCATGAAAATTTCCGGATCCGTAAGTTATGCAAGGGACGGGACATCCGTCTCGTTTAATTTTTCTCAGTAATTTTTTTTCTTGACTCGTTCATTGGCCTATGCGTAACCTTCCCCCGCCGGAACACGGCAGGAGGTGATCATGGGGAAACAACCGCAACGGGTGAGCGTCGTGACCGCGGCCGAGCTGCTCGGCGTCACGCCGCGAGCGGTGCGATATGCGATCACGCGCGGCGTCATGTCCGCGGAGATGATCGGCAGCGTGTACGCGATACCCATGACTGAGGTGCAGCGCTATGGGTCAGGTCGAAATCAGCCGCAGCCCCATCGACCGGGTCGTGCGACATCTCGGACTGGATCATGTCGTGCAGTCGGTCAAGGTCGACCGACGAGGAACGCGCGCCGTTCTCCGCGGTAGTGACGATGTCCTGCGAGAAGTCGACTGCGAGTTCGGTGACACGACCTGGACGCTGTTCGTTTACAGCATCGACCTCGAGCAGGAGACGACGACGACACTGCGTCCAAATTTTCAGACGCGGATGAGGATCGAGATGACAGACGAGACGGCGCAGCGACTGCGTTATATATCCGGCGCGCGTGGCGTGTCGGTGGACGAGCTGGTGGAGGATCTGGTCAGAGTAGCCATGGAGGGTGACGATGCGAGGATTAAGTCTGACGAGACGGCGCGGAGAAAATGTCGTTCTGCACATCCAGCGCAACGACGACGAGGATCCGATGATCCTCGGAGTGATCACGGTTCAGGAGATCGGCCGAGGTAGTGTGCGCCTGCGACTGGCGTGCCGACCAAGCATCAAGATCAGCAGGTACGACGAGGATGTCGACCTAGACGCATCGAACCAGGAGGGTAATAAGTGATGATCGATGTGCACATGAGCGCGAAAAATTTGCTGGCTGATGGGTACAGCATTTTTCCTATCGGGCGAAACAAGACTCCATCAGGCCGTCACCTGCCAGAGCATGACGGCCGAAGATCCTGGTCACCGTACCGTTCGGCGCATCCGCTCGACCGTGAGATCGACCACTGGTTCGGTCATGCTGACGCGGCCTACGGAATCGGCGTCGTGTGCGGTCGAATCAGCCGTAACCTCCTCGTGCTCGACCTCGAGAGCGAGACCGCGTACACGAGCTTGATTTTTCTCGCTGAGGGTGATCACGAGCTTATGCAGCTCTTGCTTGAGTCATCGGTAGCGGTCACGCCCTCGGGCGGCCGACACATCTACATGCACATGCAGGACGCCCCTCCTGGTGGGCGTGTCCTGGCACGCGACCTCGAGGGCGATGTCTGGATCGAGACCAGGGGCGAGGGACACTATGTCGTCGCGCCGGGATCGCGCGCCGAGGTGCACTCCAGCATGCGGCCGTACACATGGATGCGATATCACGGATCGGACGACGCGTGCGTGTGGCCGGCATCCGCGGTGAGCAAACTGCTCAGCATGTGCGAGAGCATGAACGCCCTGGTCGCGACGGGCGCCTCGAAGTCCCTGCCGACTCCCGCTCCGAGTCAGCGTCCTGTCGATCTGGAGGGTGACGGCCCCGGCAACATCTACAACGCACGCGGGGAGTGGCGCGATCTTCTCGTGCCCGAGGGATGGGTCGAGCTCGCAACAAACGCGGGCATCACACGCTGGCGCAGGCCCGGCAAGGATGAGGGGACCAGCGCCACGACAGGGCACTGCCGCGGTGATGTCGGCGGATCCCTGCTCTATGTTTTCAGTAGCAACGCTCAACCGTTCGAGGCCGGCAAAACATACTCGCTGTTTGGTGCGCGCGCGATCCTGCGACATGCAGGGAATTTTTCCGAGTGCGCCCGCGAGCTGCGTGATCTTGGCTATGTGCCAGAGCCCGCGCCCTGTGGCGTTCTGGCCGCACCTAAAACGGGCACGACCGAGTCTCCTGAGTCGGGCACTGCGCCAGCTCGTCGATACAAGCTATCGTCCGAGTTGCGCCGGATCGACGATGACCAGCGATGGATCGTGCACGGGATCCTGAGTGCCGGCCAGACGACGATCCTGAGCGCGCACCCCAAGGCCGGCAAGACGACGCTGCTGGCGCACATGATCCGCGCCCTCGGCACGGGAGAGGATTTTCTGGAGAGGGCGACCAGACCGTGCAAGGTGCTCGTCATGTCCGAGGAGGATGAGCCGACGATTGCGCAGCGGATCGCGGATCTCGGGATCGCCGATTACTGCGGATGGTATGTGCGGCCGTTTCCATCGAGACCGACACGCGTGCAGTGGTCGGAATGGGTCGCGGCCACTGTCGCGGACTGCCAGGCATTCGGCGCCGAGGTGCTCATCATCGACACGATGAGTCGCAATCTCCCAATCTCAGACGAGAACGACGCCACCGATGTGGACAACGCGCTCCAGCCCTTGTGGGCTTTGAACAAGTCGGGCGTGGCTATAGTGCTAGTGCATCACATTAGGAAGTCAGTGACCGCGGGCGATGACACGATCACCTCGAGCCGAGGCAGCATCGCGTTCAACGGGTTCGCTGAAATCATATTGAACCTAAGCAAATTGCAGGGCGATGGCGAGACGACGATGCGTCACCTGTCAGGTGACAGTCGCGCGTCACATGTACCAAAAGACCTGGTTATCGACCTCGTCGAGGGTCGATATGTCGTCGCCGGCGACCTGAAGGGCGCGGAGCAGGCGCGTGATCGCGCGCGCTTGCTGGCCGTGCTCGACGCGAATCCTATGACCGCCCGCGAGTGGGCCGTCAAATGCGAGCTAACGCAGGCGCGCACCGAGCGTCTGCTGCACGAGCTGATGATAGCCGGGCGTGTCCGGCAGTCAGGTGATGGATCGAGGGGATCGATCTATCGGTATCAGTTGGTAGGAGGGGTCTGATCGTGGCCATGAAAATGCGAGTCGATGTGTATGAATCACTGCCACCAGGGCAGTATGTTGCGAAGCTCAAGGAACGCAAGGAAATGCCGGCATCGGCGAAATTCCCTGACGCAGGCCCATCGTTCGCCTGGGAATTTGAGGTCGCGTCTGGCGAGCATGCAGGCAAGTCCGCGAGCGCCTGGACGCCAACGAGGCTTACGAGCCAGAACAATCTAGGGAAACTGATCGCGCGCATGCTCGGACGACCGATGCGCAGCGGCGAGGAGATCGACATCGATGAGTTCCTGGGGCACCTGTACTCGATCATCGTCGACTACACCAGCGACGGCACGAGGACTAAGGTGACAAGCGCCGCGCCCGTGCCGGCCGGAGTCGCAGCGGCCGTCACGAAAACAGCGGCACCGACTCCCGCTCCTGCCTCGATCCCGGCGCCGCCACCGAGGCCGAGCGCGGCGCCCGTGCCTCCTCCTCCTGCGACCGAGAAAGTTTTCGCCGGAACGCGCGAGGAGTTCAAAGATCGTTCGCGATGGACCTATGCCAGCATTAGCGGTGGCCCTGGCATCGAGGTGCAAATCGCCGAGCTGCGGAAAATGGTCGAGGTCGGCAGCGTGTCGTCCAGTGACGCACTGGTGTATCTTGTCGCTGATGCGGCATGGATGCCGCTGTCGGTAGTCGACCTGCCGTTCTAGTGCCGGTGTTCACCGGTCGCCGGGCATGGATGCCTGGATAGCCGGGGGGGCGGGTCGATCGCCCCTCTGGCGAAATCCAACGAGCTCCCGCAAGGGAGCACGATTGGGCTGGCGCTGTCTCCATACAGCGGGACTCTGTCGTGTCGCATGCCACCCAGCCTGCATGCGAGGGCGCGTGATCGTAGGCGATCCTTGTCCGGGTCCGACTCCCGGAGCGCGTCATGGAGATGAGATGGGCAGGAGACTGTGCAGCAAGCGATTGCGAGCCGCGCTGTGGATCGCCGCCAACGGCAAGTGCCAGATATGCGGAACCGATCTTCCAGCCGACTGGCACGCCGACCATGTCATCCCTTGGAGCAAGTCTGGCACCACCAATGTGCATGACATGCAAGCACTGTGTCCGAAATGCAATTTGAGAAAGGGGAAGAAATGACTACTGACAGGAAGCATCAGGCTGACGCGCGACTTGTTGCAAGTTTAATTACAGAAAATAAATATCCGTACAATGTGCTTATGCCAGTCACGCCTGGCGGTGGCAAATCTCGGATACCTGGCATCTTCTTACAACATCATCGGAATCTAAAGCTGGCTTGGTTTGTTCCTCGTCTTTCGCTGGCTCGCCAGGCCGCGCTTGGAATGAAGAAGGACTTCGGGATTGATATAAGGGAAAGCGGAAATGACATCAATCCGAGCCGAAATACCCGCGGATTTGTTGCTACTCATTCATCCTTGATGGCAAATCCGGAGTTGTGGCAGCACGAGTTGAACAAGAGCCCATATCTTCTTGTCATCGATGAGTTGCATCACGCGAAAATTTTTAATGATGGCAAACGCAATCCATTGACAAGGTCGATTGAAAAACTTGAATACAAAATCCGCGTATGTATGACCGGAACGCTCGAGACCAATGACAACTCCTTTATTTACAATGTGCCTTATCGTGAAACTTCAAAAGGATATGAGCCTGATATCAAGTCGTTTGATGGGTCAGTCATTGAATATGACAGGCCGACAGCACTCGGCGAGGGCGCGATAGTTCCGGTCGAGTTCCACTATCATGATGGCCCAATTAGCTGGCAAGAAAGGGACGGTGTTAAAGATGCGCTCTTGTCGGGAGTTGAATCGGAAAATGAATCTCAAGCTATCTGGACAGCTTTGAGGACTGATCTTGCCGACCAGATCCTTTCAAGTTGCGTTGATCATTGCAAGTATTCTGGCACAAGCGGAAAGTTGCTCGTCGTCACAGCGGATCAGTCATCAGCAAGAAGGTATTACAAAGATTTGCAGCGGCGTGGAATCAGCACGGGCTTGGCTATAACGGATTCGAATGATCCGTATGGTGACATTGATCAGTTCAGGAGCGGACGCTTTGATTGTCTTGTCACCTGCCAAATGGCTTATGAGGGACTTGATGTCCCATCTATAACTCACTTGGCTTGCCTGACGCATATTAGATCGACGCCGTGGATCACGCAAATGTTGGCAAGAGCGTGGAGAGCCACCCCGACTAAAAATAGGTGCTTCGCATTTGTTCCAAATGATCCCCGAATGAATCGGGTAATTGAGCGCATACGGTCAGAGCAGCAAGGTGTTGTCCGGTTTTCAACTGATCGTCAAATTGGTTCAGGGCCAGCATCACGATCGGATGAAACCGGCTTCGTCCCAATCAGCGGCGAGCTCACATCCGTGTCCGCGCAAATGCTTGACGGTCAAATTGAAAGTAGTCCTTTCGAATTACAATTCCGCGAAGTATGTCAAAATGCTGGTATCGCTTCAGATCATCCGTTAGCGGCTCAATTTGTTGATCTGCTGCGAAATAATCCACCAAGATCGTTCAATGACAAGACAATTACGCAACAAGAAATGGAGATACGCAAGGAGATACATAAGTCTTGTAGCCGGGCCGACTTCGTCAAGGAACGATCTGCTGGCACACATCAGAAACTTTTACATAAAGAGCTTAATTTTAAGAAGATTGAAGATCTAAGTTTGGAGGGCTTAAAATATGCACGCCAAATCTGTGCGCGTATCTGTACTTGATGAGGTTGGTAATCGCGACGCGCCGGCAGGTTCAAGGTCTTGGGCTTTGTGGATTGTCGCTCAAGCTAAATTGGGGCGCGACCGTTTGGATTTCGATGCCCAATTGCTTCGCGGCCTTCTTGTCGAAATACAACAGCATGAGACATGGAAAGCCTTGGATCTTCTTTCTTTTGACATGTTGTGTTCGACACGATTGAAACTGTCTCCTGATGAAGTTGAGGCCTTGCTAAAAGCTGAACGCGGGCAAACTGTTGGCGCCGTCATCACCAAGACCCAAGCCATCCGTGAGCGCCGCGCCACTCACCCCGGTGAAACGCAACAGGCGACGGCCGACGCGGTGGGGTGTTCTCAGCAAATGGTGGCAAAGATTGATCGAGCTATTACTACCGAAAGTTGCAATATGCAACAAAAGGTAGTAATCCCCGCATGGATCACCGAACCGCATCAGCAAGCTGACTTCCGCAAGCTCCCTGCCGAGGAGCGCGCGCGCCTGGAGGCGCTGCCTGAGAACGAGAGGCGGGGCTCCGTTCGCGCCGCCGCCATTCAGGCCGGCATCATCAGGGTGCCGACTCCATTGGAGCGCGCCATCAGGGCGGTCGAGAAACTCGATCAGGCTGGGCGGATGGAATTGCTGGCGTGGCTCAAGTCGTACACTCCTCCAGTCGGCGTGGCGCGTCGCCACACTTCTAGGTGATCGGTGTCATCCGGAATGACTCAGCCGACTGGAGGAGCTCCCATGGCGATCTCGGACGAGAGGCTGGCCGAGATCGCGACGACGAGTCAGGACGAGCTGGTGCTGGAGTTGGTGGCCGAGCTGCGCCGCGTGCGCGCCGTGATCCGCCAGCACTCGGGAGTACAGGCGAATCGATGGCCGGGGCGCGGGGCGATCGTGTATCCGCAGTGGGTCATGGATCTGCTCGGAGTGCCGCGGCCGGACAGGAGGGGGTGAGATGTCGTATCGCGACATGAAATTGCGCAAAGAAAGGCAGGACGAGATCAGGAAACTCGATGCCGAGATCGCTCGACTGCGCGACCGCATCCGTGATCTCGAGACCGCGATCATGATGCACGCGTCGCGCGACGCCTGGGCGATGTCGTTGCTCCAGCAGGAGGATCGATGATGCCCGCAAGGATCGAATGGGGACAGGTCGAGGACGCGAACGGCAGGTCGTATCGCCTGCCCGCGTCGACCCGTGTCATGGACTGCGCCCGATGCGGCACTCTGCTCGTGAAACGCCACGACCTGGCCGGACCGAGGACGACCCAGCCCAAGCTACTAGGCGGGCACCTGTTCGATGTGAACGGGCACCCGAGGCCGTATTGTCTCGAGTGCTATCTGCAGAGTCGTGGCATCAATTATCGCGCGCTGGGGATCACCGATGGATGAGTACGATGCGCCCGATGATCGAAACTGGACGCCACTGGAGCGGATGCTCGATGGCGTCATCGAGGGGCTGGCCGAGGCCAGCCTGCAGGCGTCGTCGCGCATCCGCGATCTCGAGTCCGCTATCCGCCGGCATCGGCACCAGATGCGCATCATGGCGATCCAGCACATGGACTCGTCGGGTAGGATCGACGACATCGGACTGCGCATGCTCGATGAGTCGTGTCGCGAGCTCTGGCTGCTGATCAGCGAGGACGCAAAACGATGAATCAGGTCGAGATCGATGAGCTGGCAGCCAGGGCGCGACTGATCGTGCAGCACTTGGCGAGGCGATATGGACTGCATGTCGAATCGCACCCGCACCTGTCGGAGCTGCTGGTGATCATCGAGTTGCTCCGCGGTGCGTGTCGGTGCGAACCTGAGGACTGACCAGATGTCTGTAAAAATAATAGTTGGCGATTGCGTCGAGTCGATGAAGGCGATGCCTGATCAATCCGTGCATTGCTGCGTGACAAGTCCACCGTACTGGGGGCTGCGCGACTACGGGCACGACGGGCAAATCGGGTTGGAGGACACGCCGGAAGCATATGTTTCCAAAATGGTCGATGTGTTCCGTGAAGTGCGGCGGGTGCTGCGGGATGACGGGACGCTGTGGCTGAATCTTGGGGATTCGTATGCGGGATCGTGGGGAAACTATGGCGGTCAGAACAGGGGCAAGGGTACGCAAAGGGAAATAATTAGCGGGAGCAGCGCGCACCAATCCAGTTATGACGGTTTGGAAAAATGGCGACCGCCGACAACTAACCCGCCCGGACTCAAGCAAAAAGACCTTGTCGGCATCCCGTGGCGCGTCGCTTTTGCCCTGCAAGCGGACGGTTGGTATCTGCGGCAGGACATCATCTGGCACAAGCCGAACCCGATGCCCGAGAGCGTGCGGGACCGCTGCACGAAGGCGCATGAGTACGTGTTCCTGCTCACCAAGAGCGAGCGGTATTTCTACGATGCGGAGGCGGTGAAGGAGGCCAGCACTGGGCGGCAGGGACAGTCAGCGAGATTCTTCCGCGAAGGCAAGATGGGTGGCCGCTATCAGCAAAACACGGGCGGCCCAAAGGATGCAGAGCGAGTCGATGACGGCACCCGCAACCGCCGCTCCGTCTGGACGGTCGCCACGCAGCCCTACAGCGGCGCACACTTCGCCACATTCCCGCCCGACCTTGTGGAGCCGTGCATCAAGGCCGGCACCAGCGAAAAGGGATGCTGCCCGACTTGTGGCAAGCCGTGGGAGAGGGTGGTGGAGAAGCCGGAAATGCCCAAGGTTGCGGCGAGCGATCTTGACCGATACGGCACCGGAGACGCTGGCGTGCATCGGAAGGTCGGACAAGCGTATCAAGACTGGCGAGATGCAAACCCCAATCGCACCACCGGCTGGCGTCCCGCATGCACCTGCGGCGGCTCGCCCGTGCCCTGCACCGTCCTCGATCCGTTCGGCGGCGCTGGCACGACGGCGCTTGTCGCCGATCAATTACACCGCAACGCAATCCTGTGCGAACTCAACCCGGAGTATGCGAGACTAGCCGAAAATCGGATCACGCAAGACTCGCCGATGTTTTCGGATGTGGTGCGAACCTGAGGACTGAATCCCCAGCCCGCATGGTATGATCGTTTGCCCGGTCGTGTCGGCCGGCAAGGAGGTGTGATGAGATCGTTTCTGTTGTTGCTAGTGTTGGCCCTGCCCGCTCATGCCGGACCTCTCGGACTGTTCGCGAAACGGACGAGATCGACCGGCCAGGCGAGTCATACAGGATCGAGCCTGACCGCATTCGAGTCGGCGTCGATCTCGGCTCGGGCCGGAGTCGCCGCGCATCGCGGTGGCGTGTACGCGTTCGAGGGCGTCGGCTTTTCGAGTGCCGGGCCCGATGCCGCGCTGAGGGCCTGCTGCTACTACGGGCAGCGGACGATCGTCGAGAGTGCCGTAGTGCAGGGGAGCCGCGGTTGGTTCGCCTGTGTCCGATACCGCTGATGATGGAGACAAGCATGTTGTCGATTCTCTTAGTCCTTTTTTCTGGTGATGCCAAGGTCGTGATCGTCCAGCCGGCCGCCAAGGTCGAGGTCAAGAAGGCGCAGGACGCGTTGCCTGGCAAGGTCGAGACCAAGAGCCCGATCAAGGGCGAGATCGTGCGCGAGGGGCGCATCCGGTGGTCGAGGCGCGCCAAGCTCGTCATCGAGTGATGCGCGCGATAGTCGGCCGTGCGCCGTCGTGATCCCGAGGGATTTTCCTCGGGATTATTTTTTTGGATTTTTTTTTTATGCGCCCTTGACGCTATGACCGATATCGGTCATAGTAGTCTTATCACCGCAGTGGTGATGGGACGAAAACAAGGAGTCAGACATGAGCAGCCAAACGATCACCCTGATGCCCCGCGACGAATACCACGCCCTCGTGTGCCGATACGCCGACAGCTTCAAGGATCAGGATCACAAGACAATTGCCGGCCGGTACAACGCCTGCCTGACCGCCGTCTCCCGCGCTGGCGCTGATCGGATGGAAGTGCTTCGCCGAAGCGCCGAGGCCCGCACGCTGGCCGCTCACCTGCAGGCGATCGAGGAGGCTCTGCCGCACGGAATGTGACCCGCTGATGAGCCTGCCGGCGGGCAGGCGAAACGCCGCAAGGCGTCCGGGACGCAAGGTGCGGACCATATCAGGAGTGACAGACATGCCAAGGATCATCCGACTCGACATCCACGATGTTCACAAGGCCGGCAATGTACAGCAGGCCATCGTGACATGGTGCCGTGCCAATGATGTCCTATGTGATGCAATGAGAAAAGAAGAATTAGACTGGGATGAATTTGTTTTGCGCTCGATGAAAGTAGCAGCACTACCGTTTGTCGATGCGCTTAGTGGCATGATAGTGAGACCCGAGGCCGTCACAGAGGATACGGATCCCGACGATATTCACGAAGACATTAAAGGCGACCAGTTTGTTCTAGGTAAATGGAGTAAATACTCTGTGATTGAGCTTATTTGTCCAAACGATAGGAATACCATGCTGTATCCGGAGGTCTCTGCACACATGGCTCAGTTGGCCGTAACTCAACACAGCGCAAAATCAAACCAGATGGCATGGCGCAAATTGATTTTCTGGATGTCGATCTTGGTGAAAGCGTGGGCGAATATACCAGGAGTGCAATATCCATCATGACATCCGACATCATCCATCTCACCGTCACCGAGGCCGCGGCGCGCCTCGGTGTCTCCGTTCGCACGGTGCGACGCGCATGCGCTGACGGGACGATCCCGTGCACGCGCCTCGGCCCGCGCACCTGGTCGATCCCTGTCTCCTCGTTGCCGGCCGTCATTCGCCAGCGCGCGCCGCACGGATGCGGTCGGCGTAAGCGTCAGCGTCCTGACGGACGCTCGGATTGATCCGTGACCATGACATCAGGTGCCCGTGCACGATATGGCACGGGTCGGCGCATAGCGTGAGCAGGTTGCTCGGCTCTAGCTCGAGGTCGGGTCGATCGCTGTACGCGATGACATGATGGACCTCTAGGTCTCGAGTGCGACCGCAGGCCGCGCATGCCGGATAGCGGCGCAGGTGACCCCTCCTGACCCGCGGCCACTGGCTGGACCTCGGACGCGATCCCGCGACGAGGTCGGCGTCGGCCGACAGCCATGAGCGCAGCCAGTCGAGGATCATGACTCGGATCTCCGGACAGTTATGATTTAAGTGACAATAGAATACATAATTAAAAAGGATAATAACAATGAATCCATATGAAATCAAAGATCCAACCGTAATATCCTTTTCTGGTGGAGCAACTTCCGGTTTCATGCTGCGACAAATTATAGACGCTCATGGTGGCAAATTGCCAAACTACATCAAAGCAGCATTCGCAAACACCGGGCTTGAGCATGAGGAGACTCTGAAATTCATCGAGAGATGTTCTCTGGAATGGGGAGTGGAGGTTGTTTGGCTTGAGTACGATGGGAAAAAAAAATGGAAGCAAGTAAACTACGCAACAGCGAGCAGGAACGGAGAACCCTTCAATTTACTTATCAGGGAAAGAAACTATCTGCCAAATCCGATTACCAGATTTTGCACCGTTGAACTTAAAATACAAACATTAGATAGATGGTCTGAATACATACCAGAATTTATTGAGGGTCATATTGAGTGTATAGGCTTGCGCTATGACGAACCGCATAGGGTCGCCAAGGTAAGAGCAAATTCTCGAAGAAATGAAGCTTATTGTCCAATGTTTCATGCCAAACACACATTGGAAGATGTTGAAAGATTTTGGGCCAATCAATCATTTAGGTTGGATATTCCGAGACTATTGGGAAACTGTGTTGGGTGTTTCTTAAAAGGAACAAAAAAAATCAGTCTCATCGCCAAACAATATCCTGAACTGCTTGAGTGGTGGGCGCAAGCCGAAGAACAGCCATTGCCAAGTGCAAAAAGAGGATATTTCAGATGGGATAGACCTAGTTATAGAGCACTGATAAACATGGCGAAATCTCAAAATGAAATTGATTTTCCCGACGATGAAACCCTGCCGTGCAATTGCACAGACTGAAAACAATCAATGCTTATGACGATCCCCGGATCACGGTCATTCCGTGATATTAGTCAATATCGCCTGCTTACTATTTACTGGTAAATCCATCGATTATATAAGCTTGAAGCGCGAAAGCTGGCAATAGAATTCGTTAAATCAGAATTGGAGGCTTCACGATGAGTCATTCTAATGCCCACCAGGAGCGCAGCCAGTCGAGGATCATGACTCGGATCCCCGGATCATAGTTTCGCCCTCGCCCTCGCGACCATGCCGGCATAATCCCGTCGCCATTGCGGGCGCAGCGTGATGTCGCCCGCGGTCAGTCGTCCCGATCGTAGATCATCGTGAGCGATGCGCTCGGCATGCGCGCTCGTCTGCCCTTCACCAATCCAGTTGCTGGCGTGACATCGTCCCGATGTCCCGAACCTGTAGATATAGTAAGCCTCGTGATGCGATATCGTCGTATGGACATTCCCATAGATGCGGTTGAGCGACTCGAACAGTCGCGTATCGATGCCCGGCCAGTCGGACTCCTCGTATCCGCCGACCGACCAGAACGCGGTGCGATCAATCGCCAGGTTCGCGTGGAATAGGTTGCGCGCCGGGATCACCTCGCCCAGCGACTCCTCATACCATGCGATCGGCGTGTGCCATATCCCGCGCTGCATGTGGTCGATCGAGTAGCTGATCCGGTGCGGCAGGTAGATGTCGTCGTCCTCCCAGACGAGCAGCACATTGCCCTGCGCCATCGATGCGACCGCGTTGAACTTCGCGCCCAGTGGCGTCACGCGCGCCTTGGCGTTGACTAGTCGGATCTCGGGATGATCATAGATGAGTCGCTGATCGTGAAGATCGTTGACAATGATGAGCTCCTTTTTCCCTCGATAATCCTGCCGCAAAAATGACTCGATGACCTCCTCGACACATTCAGGTCTGCCGTATGTCGGACACAGGCAGGACACGAACGGCAGCATCAGGATCCCTCGAGCGCATGCACACGGATGCGATCGGCGCAGTATTCGGCAAGGATGCGCCATGCCTCGGGAGTCGGATCCCGTTGCGCCAGCAGGTCGTCGAGAACCTCCTCGGCCCACACGCGCAACGGTTTCGGGTCGGGGATCGCGTCACCGAGCGGCGTCTTGCTGGCTCGGACGCTGTGCATGTTCTGTAGCGCCTGCGCCTGCACGGCCAGGCAGGCCGCCATCGTTAGGGATGTCCAGCTCTCCTGACCGCGGGCGAGCGCGCGCACTCGCTGGTACTGTTCGATCAGATCAGCCATGGTAGAGACCTCCTAACGAACCCGTTGACATTCGCGAATATCCAGGCGTCGCCTGACGCCAGCATGCCATTGATCACCTCGTCGTATGCGTAGAATCCCTCGGGGCCGGGATTGCCGGCACCGACCGGACCCGTGTGCGCGTCCGGTCCCCATGAGTTATCGATGCGTCCGATCTCGTCCTGTCCGAGTCGATCGTATCCGCAGAGCGTCATGCAGTGAGCCCATCGAGCGTTTGACGCCGCGACGCCGTTGCTGTCCCGCCTCATGGCGAATCCCTGAGTGCTGCAGATCGAGATCGCGTATCCGGACGCCAGGGCGCGCTTGGCGTCGAGCCATGTCTTGACTCGTGTCACCTGCCGCACCGGATGATTTTTCGCGATGGCCTCGAGCTGGTCGGGCACGCCCTGATCTCCCCATTCGCGAGCCCGTGTCTCGCTGTAGGATCCGAGGTCGATGTCGCCATACTTTTGCCTGGCCAGCACGCCCCAGTCGCGCGCCCATGTGGCGGCATGCGCGCCAATCGCGCCATCGCCGCGGATCCTGCGATTGCCGACCTCGACGCGGGCGCCGGCGTAGATCACCTCGGCCGCCAGCGCCTCGAACTCCTCGGGCTCCCCGGCCGCGATCTCGCACAGCATCGTGTACTCGATCGCGCGCGCCGTCCCGAATCCGACGCACGATCCGACTCGCCCCTGGTTACGCGGTGGCAGGAGCGTGCCGAGAACCTTGCGCGCCGCGTCCCAGAGATGCACGCGCTCTGGCAGGTCGCTCACGGATCCGATCGGCGTCGACGAGATGTCGGGCTCGACCAGCGTCGACACGACCTCCTCGACCGCGGCCGGATCATCGATCCATCCCGGCGTATACCAGTCACTCATGATCGCAGTCCCTCCAGTGCGCGCAGAACCTTGGTCGCGACGCCTCGGGCTCGGGCCCGTAGCTCGGGCGTCATCGGCGCGTCGGCGTCACCGAGGGCGCGTGTCCACTCCTCGGTGATCCTCTGCCTGATCGGCAGGATCGCGTCATCAGCGAGGCCCGCCTTTTTGCGCGCCTCGACGCAGGCCCGCATGAGCGCGTCAGTAGTCTTGATCTTCTCGTCGGCCGTGATCGACTCGATGGCGCGATAGGTCGCGATCAGGGCGTCGAGTTTCCTGTCCTTGTCACGCTCGACATGCCCGCCCCAGATACCGGACAGGGCCGACAGGAGCGCAGCATGATCGGGCACCTGGTCAGGAGGTGTCGGCCGCTCACCGATCACGACCGACACGACCGCGGGCTCGGTGGGGTTGCCATCGATGGCCGTGTATCCGAGGACACGATATCGCCCTGGCGTGAGTGAGAGCACGACTGTGCTCTTTTTGTCGGCCAGCAGGTGCGCCGGGAAAACCTGCAGGCCGGCATCGAGTGGCACATATCGCACGATCGAGCCACGCGTATCGGCCGTGATCGTGACGAATGTCCCAGGCTCCGCCCTGATCTCCGCCGGCAGTGTGAGCTGCGCGCAGCATGCCAGCACTAGGTAGATCATGTCCTCACCTCCACCGTGCGCGATGGCGCGTTATTCGCCGAGTTTCGCTCATGCAGGGCCGAGACGCGGCACGGCAGGGTCTCGACCTGATCGCTGAGTTTCTCGAGGTTGCGATCGAGCTTTTTCAAAAACTCCCGATGATCATCCCGCACCGGGATGAGGATGTTGACGGCGAGCCACCATGCGGCGCCCGCCATCGATGCGCCCATCGCGTAGAGGAGATACGGAGCGCCGTAGTTTTGGTTATCCATTTTAGTCGATCTCCCTGAACCTCGGGATGTCGGAGCAGTCACGAGTGAACGCGTCAGGATAGATCGCGGCGACCTCGCGCTCGACGACGATCATCTGGTCGCGCGCCAGGCGCTTGGCGAAATAGGATTGGAACTGTCCTATGTTCCAGCCCATCTCGTGCGCCGCGATCAGGTAGTTGCGGGCCTTGTCATTGATCGTCAACGAATACGGCACGGGCGCGAATCGGCAGAACCGATGAGACCATGACAGCGCCGGATGATAGATCACCTTGCCACCGGCGCGCCTGACCTTTTCGTGAATGTAGATTTCTTCTCCGGCGAATCCTCGAAAATGCTCCGAGAATCCTGGCCAACAATCACGACGCATCAGAGCGTATGCGCTCCCGTGCGCATGCACCTCGCGGATTTTGTTTGGTTGATCGGCGGCGACATGCCAGATACCGAAGAACTCGCCGCGCAGCTGAGGCAGGAGCTCGGTCGCGATGATCCCGCCCCTCTCGTTGAGCAGGGGTCCGACCCACATATCCTTGCCGATCTTGTCCTGATTGATCGCGTCGATGATGTACTTGACTGATCCGTTGCCGAGCAGGACATGACAGTCGAGCATCAGGACATACTGTCCGGTCGCCTGCTCCCAGATCGTGTTTTTCGCGTGCGCGGGCCCGAGATTTTTTGACCTGTTGATCAGGTGCGCGCCCGCGTTGGCGCAGGCGTTCTTGAGATCCTGGCACTCCTGGGGGTGATCGTTGATTACGAGCAACTCGATCCGCGGATCATGGATCCCGACATGATGCAGTCGCAGGCTAGACAGCGTCCACCAGACGCCCTGCGGGTCGTCGTATGTCGCCATCCCGATCGTCAGCAGCGGATCAGCCATGCGGCGCCTCGTAGTGCGGGCACTTCACGCATTGAGCGATCTGGTCGGTCGCCCTCGGCGCATAGACTCGACATTCGCCCAGTATACCGCAGGAATGGCGCAGCGAAGATTTTCCGCATCCGCACGAGCTGCGAGTCTCGAGCTCGGGCCCGAGGTGCGCGCACGGCAGGCGGATCCTCGCCTTGATGACGGCCAGCATTGCACGCGCCTCGGGCGTGATCGGCGGGCGCGGAGTCGTGCTGGTCGACTCGACCGACATGACCTCGGGAGCGAGTGTCTGTCCGACCAGTTCGCAATCGACCACGACTGTCACTCCGTCTCCGGGAGGCGTATATGTCGGAGCAGGTCCGCATACGCAGCCCTCACCTCCTGGATTGCACTCCTCAAATCCGCTGAGCAAGCTCCATGATTGAGTCGCCTCGGACCATATATAGATGCAGAAACCGCAGCCGCTTGTCGTCGTGGTCGTCGTCGTGGTGGGACAGCAGTCCTCGGATCCGCAACAGTCGGAGCAGTAGAGAGGAGCGCACTCGGTCGTCGTCTCTTCGCCGTCGACCTCGCCGGGATCTGGAGGATACGAGCAGCCACCATCACAGGTCTCGTTCTCGGGATTGCATCCGCGGTCAATTACCAGCCATGTTTCGCTGGTCGCGTTCCAGCGCCATGTGCATTCACAGGCCGGAGTCGTGGTCGTTGATGTCGTCGTGGTCGGCGTGATGCAATCGACGACGACTGTCTCATCATGCTCTCCGGGCTCTGATGGGGGATCGCCGCAAAGGCAGGTGACATCGACTCCGAAACAGTCGGAATCGAAAATATACCAGGCATTCTCGAAATCTGACCATGCCCAAATACAGGTGCCACTGCAGGCCGGAGTTGTGCTGGTAGTCGTAGTCGTTGTCGTGCTAGTGGTCGTCGTGCTGGTCGTGCTAGTAGTCGTTGTCGTGCTAGTGGTCGTCGTGCTAGTAGTCGTTGTCGTGCTAGTGGTCGTCGTGCTGGTCGTGCTAGTAGTCGTTGTCGGTTCTTCTGTCGTCGTAGTCGTTGTCGTTGTCGGTTCTTCTGTCGTCGTAGTCGTAGTCGTTGTCGGTTCTTCTGTCGTAGTCGTGGTCGTGGTGGTAGTCGGTTCCTCTGTCGTCGTTGTCGTAGTCGTTGTCGTTGCAAGACATTGAACCGTCAGATAGTCTCCGAGCTCGGGATCCGGTGGCTCGGTCGGAGCCGTGCATGGCTCGCATTCCTCCGAGCATGTGTCATTGATCAGCTCCCATGAGGAGCCATTCCAGAACCATTCGCAGAAACCTGTGCAAGCCATCAGCAGATATATCCGCCGGGTATGCAGATCGTCGTGTAGACGGGCGTGATCACGCCATCCTCGCATGTGATCGCGGTGACGACCGAGATCGACAGGGGAGCGGGCGTCGTCGTCGTCGTGCTCGTCGTAGTGCTCGTCGTCGTGGTCGTCGTCGTCGTGCTAGTGGTCGTCGTGGTCGTGGTAGTCGGAGCAGGAGTCGTTGTCGTGGTGGTCGTTGTCGTCGTTGTGGGAGCCGCGGCCGATATAGCGTAAACCGTGTCGCCGCCGCTCGTATAGCCGGCAAAACGGCCGAAATAACGAAAATTCGCAACCGGAACGGTGCCGTTGATCTCGAGCAGTCGGACATTCTGAACATCGGAATATGTGCCGGCGCTTGCGTCATAGCTGAGCAGGACGCCAGGATACAGGCCGCTAGTAGGCGTTGACGATGTGCATCTTACATAGTGGACGACAGGAGACTCGCCGGCATCATCGCGATCAGTCTGGCCAGGACTGAATAGCGTGCCCTGCTCGTAGTCGCGCAGCATCTTTGCCAGTCGGGCAATCGAGTCCTCGTCGAGCAGGTATCCCGGCATGACGGACTCCTACAGGCTCGGGAATGCGACCGTGTCATATCCGATATATGTGCGATATCGAGCCGCGTCGCCATCGGCCGTCACCCAGGGGGCCGTGCCGGTCGGATTCAGGTAGACAGGAGACGAGATCGATACGCCGTTGATCTCGATGTTTTTCAGGATGTCGGAGCCCGCGGTGATCCTGACTTTCTTTCCCATGTTCGCGACTGTGGTGCCCCATCCATTGGGTCGATACTCGAACACGATCGACCAGCGCCAATATGAAACATCGTTTTCGTAGACTAGTTGCGCGTTGACGCTATTGAGTCTCGCCAGGTACTGGCCGATCACATACGGGCCGACGGTGTATGATGCACTATTGATCATGCCGATCGCTCCGATCCATGCGGCAGTCGGCGGAGTCAGCGAATTGAGGCCGGCCGTGATCGTGGCGCCGCCGCGCATCACCTGCAACGGTGGCAGGAGTGGTTCTCCCGCTGTGTTCTGCACGACCTCGAGGGCGCTCGTGCTGGCATTGATCGCGCGATACAGGGCGATGTTGTGGGCGTTCGTTGCGATCTGATAGTCACGACCTCGGGATCCGGGAGCCTGCACGCGTGATCCCGGTGACACGCCCTGCTGCTGCGTGTCGACCGCGGGATTGCCCGAGGGCGCCGATCCCGAGGCTGTCATGTCGAGGTTGTAGCCGTAGGTCGCGACCACTCGCCAGAGCAGCGGATCGTCCTGATCCTGCGACGGCGCGAGCGTCAGACAGTACGCAAGGGCGTCCTCTGGATGCGGCGAGAATATCGCAGGTAGTGACGGATGCGAGCCCGCGTAGTAGGGACCGTATGTCGCGTTATCTGTTCGCACCAGGAAAACGCGCTGATAGGTGCGGTTGAACTTGGCGTCGACAGTCGCCTGTCGTCCTGAATGCACCTCGGAGAATAGCGTGTACGCCATCGACTCGCTCCTATTTCGGCATTACGAGCGTCGCGGGCGCGCGGCCGTTTGCCGCCGCGATGGCGACCAACTCCTTGAGCGCGCTCGTCTGCTGCTCTGACTGTCGTGTCTGCATGTCGAGCGCGGCCAGCACCTCCTCCTCGTTGGTGCGCATGCCGCGCTCGGCGCGGATGCGCGCCTCGACCTCGGCCGCCGATCCGGCCACCAGGGCGCTCGGGAGATCCTGCTGCTGCGACCGGAACTTTTGGATCGCCGACTGGATCTGCGCACCGACCTGCCGGCCGAGCGCCTCGCGCAGGAGCGCCTGCTGGCCCTCACTGGCTGCGCTCGCCTGCTTGAGTTTCACATCGATCGCCGAGATCATCTCGGCGAACTTCTCAGCGTCGGTCATCGAGCTCTTGAGCGCATCCTTGCGCAGGCGCTCGACGGTCTGGTTAGCCTGGCGCATCTCCTCTGTTTGTCGAATGAGGTCGGCCACGAACTGCTCGGTGACATCATCGACATCCTCGATCGCGTCGCCGAAGTCTCCCATTGCCGAGGCGCCGCCCTCGAAATTGCCGGCGCCGAGCTTTTCCTTGAGCTCTTCAGTCTCCTTGATGATCTGCGCGAGGTTGCCATTAGGGGCGATACCGAGGCCGAATCCCTTGTCGATATCGCGCATGATCTGCATGCCGATGTCCTTGCCGAACTCGAACGGGATCCCGGCCGCGCCCTTGGCGACAGCCAGTCCTGCGCGACCTGGCGTCAGTCCGCGCATGTCCTTGAGAATCGTCTTGAGATCGGGGAGAAGCGCCGCCATCAACTCCTTGAATGTCGCGGCCGCCTCGATCAGCGCCTTGCCGAGGGTCTTGCCGATCTCTTTTCCGGAATCGAATAAATCCTTGAGCTGCTTGCCCTTCTCGGCAGGATCGAGGACGGGAGCGAATGCGTCGGCGATCTCACGCACCGACTCCATGATCCCCTCAAACACGCCGCGCAATGCGGCGAACGCCTTCTCGGGCTCGAACAGTTTCAAGGCTTGCTGGCCGAGCTCGCGCAACATGTCCGAAAATCCGGCCGACAACTTCTGCAATTGTCCACCGAATGAGTCGCCGATCTGCTGGGCGGCGCCCGCCGCATCCTCGCTCGCCGTGAATATCGCCCGGATCGCCGTGCTCGACAGTACGGATCCCTCGCGCAGCATCTTGAGCGCGTCATCGAGGGAGACGGCCTGGCCTGTCGCTCTGCTGATCTCTTTCTGCAGGGCGCCAAACACATTCAGGCCCGAGGCCTGCAATTGGCGCAGCGGTCCCTCGCTCGCCATGGCGCTTTCGCGCAGGGAGCCGATCGCTCCCGTGACGAGACCCGCGGCCTCGGCTGTGCCACCGAGGACCGTGATCGCGTTGGCCGTTTTCTCAACGGCGCGCGTCGCGTCCTCGATGCTCATGCCCGATGCCGACAATTGCAGCATCGACTTGTTGAGCGTCTCGAGCGGCGCGCCCGTTCCGGTCGAGATCTTGCGCAGGCGATCGATTGACTCGGCGCCGCCACCGACACGCGTCTCAAGTCCTCGCGCGATCGTCTGCATGTTCTCTAACTCGGAGCCCATGCGCATGATCGAGATCATGGCCTGGGCCGGCACCATCACGAATGTCTGCATGACGCCGCGGATCATCTCGAGGCCCGCCTTAGCGTCGGCTGCACCCTTGCTCCCTAGAGTTTCAAACAATGTCTTGCCTGAGACATTACTGCTCGCCTTGGCTGCGGCGCGCGCCTTATCAGCGAATTGCTGCATCGACTTTGATGCCTGATCCAGTTGCTGGGTCTTGAATGATTTCCCAGCCTTGCCGGATGATTCGGCGAGCTTCAACATCGCCGATGATAATTGAGCGGATCCAGCCAGTGCCTCCGCACCGTTAAATCCGACCTTGACCGCCACATTGGCGATATTAGCCATGTCAGGTGATCCTCAATATCTTGGCGCCCGTTTCGCGGATGAGGTCATCGATGCTGGCCGGCTTGGCTGTGCGCCAGTCCTCGTTGCGATCCGGCGGCAGGAAGTCCTCGACCTTGGCCTTGCCGCCTGCGGCCGCCAGTGGAGACCATGCCGCGAGCGCGTGCTGGAGGTCGCTGCGATAGACGCCCCATGGATCGACTCGCAAAAGCTCGATCCACTCAGCCAATTCGCGGGCGCTCATTCGCATCTCGAGCTCCCCCACAGTCATGCCGAGCAGCGCGGCGAGCCGAAACTTGACCCGACGGATCGGGTCCGAGACTACTTTTTTTCCGGATCTCCTGAGAGGCCGGCGAGGTCGACGGCGATCGACCAGATCCTCGTCACGACCGAGGCCGGCATACGGCTGACCTGCTCGATGTCGGCGTCGCTGAACAGCCTGGCCCCCTGATCATCGCAGAGGACCGTGACGAGCAGACGGGCTCGCAGGTCGTTGAACCTATCCGAGCCCGTGTGCTCGATCTGCCAGGCGTCCCAGCGATCGCGCTCGCCCGCGGTCATCTCCCTCACGCAGACCTCGCCGCCCCATTCGGGCACCTGCACGCGCTCGACGCGCAGGGCCGGAGATGCCGCGAGGATCTGGTCGCGAGTCAGTGCCATCATCACACATCCTTGTCCGAGAGCTGCAGCGTGACCGTGAATCGGAGCGCCTCATCCGAGGACGCGACCTCGGGCGTGCTGATCTCGCTGATGTAGCCATCATATACCAGGAGGCCGTCGATGTTGGCGCCCGGCAGGTCGACGGTCACCCTAGTCCTCGTCTTGGCCGTGCGGCGGCCATTGAGAACAGTAAAAAGGTTGGTAGCTGTGCCCGTATCGTCAAGAAAGATAGTGAGTTGCACAGTGCCCGGATCATCTCGCACCGGAATGCGCTGCAGGGTCGTGTCTGACAACGCGGTGACATCGGCGAACGCCATCGACCTGGCATTCGCAGCAATCGAAACGAGTCCCGACAGCGATGCGGTCGTGCCGGTCGTAGAGTTGGCGATGGTGCAGAACGCCGCGGTGGCGCTTGGTCCTACTACAAATGCCATGACTAGATTCTCCTATTGGTAAACACCGACCAGCTCGATCGTGGACAACCGAGTCGCCTCATCATCCCCATCACTGACGACCTCGGACTGGTCGGCCGTGTCGTCGATGCGCCAGTGATGGACAGTCGTTGAGCCGATCGTCTGTCGGCCCGGATTCGCCTGTATCTGATCCCGGATCCAATCGACAACGACCTGCGCCGAGGCGCGTGTATTGCTGACGACCGTGACCTGCACACGCTCAGTCATGACCGCCGGCGTCCCGGACAGCAGCATCTGGGGCTGGGTCGTGATCGTCTGATAGACGACATACGGCATCGTCGTGCCAACATTCGCGATCTCGGGCGATATGCCACCTGGCACGGTCGACCCGTATCCGGCGCGACCGGAGAGATAGGTGCGGCATGCCTTGCCCAGCACGCTCATCCGAGCACCTCCCCCGTGTCGACGATGATGTCGCCCTTCTTGATCAGCTTCTCGATCTGGATGTCGAGCGACTCCCTGACCAGTTGCGTGATCGAGCCCGCGTTGGCATGCAGGGCAGGATTCAGGAACGGCCGAGCCGGGATCCTTTTTGTTTTTCCGCTGCGCCATATCTTGATCGTGGCGCCGTGCTCGACCAAGTGAGCGTAGAACTTGGGGATCACGGGCACTATCACATCACGCTGAGCCACCGATGTGCGCTTGGGCTTGTGATAATGCTTGAACGCGACGCCCGAGTATTTCCGGCCCTTGCGAGGGCCGACAACTCCGACCCATACCAGCGGGGCGAGCGCCGTGCCGATCGCGCTTTTGGGCTTGACGACCTTGAACCCGATCGACTTTTTCAGAGTTCCGGTTTGTCCGTAATACGGGATACGCTTGCCCTGATACTTGATGAAACTGCGACGCTGCGGCACGCGGGCTTTGGCGTCCTTGGCGATGCGCCGCGACGAGATCGTCACGGCGCGTTTCATGGCGGCCGACACGGCTTTCGGAAAGTTAAGCATCAGCGCGACGGTCCTCTCCAGTCCCTGGATGGAGACTGGAAAGGTGACATCGCGCCGAGGCTTTACCTGTCCGACTCTGGCCATGATTAGGCTGCCGGCTGCGTGAGCTTCTTGATCGCGTTGCTCTGCGCGACCTTGGCGTCGACGCGCTCGACGACCATGAAACCAGTTTGATACGCGTCTGCGTATCGCTCGTCCATGCGGATGACCTCGAGGTCTCCAGCCTGGCGAATGTAATACTTCGAGAAGTCGCCGAACAGCATCGTGATCGCACTGGCAGCGACCGAGCTCGCCATGTTGTTATTAACAACAACCGGATATCCGAGAAGTCTCGGACCGTTGCCGTTGAGCAGGTCGAGGAACAGCGGCCTGTTCTGGTTGTCGGCCAGCTGCAGGATCGTGTTCCACACGCTCTGGTGCAGCATGAACGAGGCGCCCTGCTGGTACGCGAAGTCCAGCGAGTTTACCAGCGACATGATGTTAGCCAGGGTGATGGTCGTCGTGGTGGCCGCGGTCGCTCCGGCGGATGCGCCGGTGACAACGCCCTGGGGCTGGCTCGATCCGGTGCCAGTCGCAAAGAAAGCAGCTTCCTTGCGCCCGATTCGCTCACCGAGGATCGAGGCGATCTCGCTGGCGAGGTCGAGTCCACTGTCGCGCAGCAGCTCGTTGCTGACCTGCACAAGGCTGTCGAGCTTGTACGCTCCGAGGCTGACCTGGCCGAACACGACATCGGTAGCCGCTGGCGCCGTGTTTTCGGCGGTCAGGTTGGCGAGATTGCTCGTGTCATCGGTGGTCGGGAACGGCAGGGTGTTGCCGGTCTCGGTGCGGATCACACGCGCGACGCCGCGCAAGGTGTTGTAAAAGAGGCGCCGCGACTCGAGCTCGGCGAGGAACCCTTGGGGGATTGTGAATCCGCCCGCGGTCGTGGTGGTCGACTGCGCGCGCAGGGTGAGCTTGTTGTTGCGCAGGTTGAGCCCGAGCTTGCGAGCGGCGCCGAGCTCCTCGGCGTTCGCGTCGTTGCCGAGGAACCAGGCGCGCAGGGCAAGGCCTCGTTCACGCTCGGCGCGCTTGTCGTCAAGATCCGACACGATCATCGGTGCTGGCATGATGCGTCTCCTCGAAATGGCAAGGCTGTCGATGACCTTGCGGACCTCGGCCTGAATCGTCTCCTGCAGTCCGTTCTTTTCGATGCCGCTCTCCTCGGGTTGCTCGGCCGGCATCTCCATGGCCTCCTCGATCGCCATCAGGCGAAAGTCGATGTTCTGGATCTGTGATTCGATGGCGTTGACCTTGCTCTCCTCCTCGGGAGTCCATGCGCGGTTTTCAGCGCCGGCGTGCAGCGCCTTGACTTCTCCCTCGAGCCGAGTGCGCTCGGCGCGGAGCTTCTGCTGTTCGTTCATCTCGTCCTCCTGCCGAGCTCGATGACTCGGATCCTGCGCTCGCGTAGATGTCGCCGGAGCTCCTGCTCCCGCTCCCAGCGATCACGCGAGCGCAGCGCGATCGTGGTATCCGGATACGCCGGGATCGTGACGACGCTGACCTCGATGAGGTCGACATCATGCACGACCCGGACTCGGGCCTCGTTCTCGATGATCCATTCGTCACGATTCACAAAAAATCCGAACGACATCTGGCTCACATCACCACGACCGATGAGCTCCTTCAGGTCGTTCGCGTAGCTCGTGTTTGGCGGGTCGATCTCGACGCGCAGGCCGGTCGAGTCGCTGGTCAGGCTTAGCGTCCCGGCCGACCTGCGCCCGAGGACGAGGGTCGAGTCATGATTCACCAGGGCACGGACATCGGATCGCGAGTCGAGCGTGCGCTGGAATGCTCCCGCTGCGATCCGCTCCCTGAATCCGCCGAGATCCTCGGACAGCGGACCGTAGACGCTGGCATACCCGACCAGCTTGCCGGCCGTGCTCGACAGCGATCCGGATGCGCGTCTCTCGATGATCATGAGCCTGCCTCCTCATCAGCCCGCTCCATGCGAGCCGCGATCGTCTCCGACCATGTCACCCCAGGGGCGCCGCCCCACAAAAGGAACGCGACATAGCCGGGAGTCGGCGGATTGTCCCATCCGGGCTTCTTGTCGGTGGCATGGCGCGCATGCCAGGCGCGCATGGCGATGATCTTCTCGGGGCTGGCCGGCTGGCCCGATGACATGCGAGTCGCCCATGAGACCGTGTCGGCCTGCAGGCCGTCACCGGAGTATCCCTGCTCGTGCAAGTCGAGGCCGCGGCGCAGCGCCTCGCGCACGCCCTGCGGCGGACTGAACGAGATGTCGGCGTATTTTTCCGGCACGGCGCGCAGGCTCGCGGCCTGCGGTGCGGGAGTTGGCGCGGGCGCTGGTGCGACGATAAAGCGCGCGAATATCGCGTCGACAGCCTGCTGCGACAACATCGGGAACGCGGCCGCCACGATCGCCTTGGCCGTGTCGATCGTTATCAATCCCAGGCTCGCCTGCGTGACGATCTCGAGGAGCGAGGTGACCTGCGCGCCATTGAGCGCGGTAGCGGAGACATCGACCTCCGGAGCCTGCGTGACGGGCGAGATTTCGGGATTCGCGACGACGGGCGCCTGCTCTGTATTCGCCGTGATCGGTGCCATGTTCAGCGGCGACAGATAAATATCGCCACCATCAACGGGATCAAGTCCCTCGAGTGCGCGGATCTCGTTGACGCTGAGCCATCCCCACTGGCGACCGATCGAGTAGGCGCTGTATCGCGCCGAGATGTCGGTGCGCAGCAGTCCCTCTACCTTGTGCTCGACATAGGTCGAGGGATCATCCAGCAGCTTGCGTCGGATCTCCTGCTCGATGCGCACGAGCCAGGGACGCAGAGTCTCCGACAGGAACGCGAGGTTCTCCTGCTCAAGCGAGTTGTAGCTGCTCGACTCGGGGGATCGCAGCTTGCTCAGCGGCAAGTTGAACCACCGAGCGATCTCCTCGATCTGGAACTTTCTCGTCTGCAGGAATTGCGCATCGTCAGGAGGGATGCTGGTCGTCGACCACTTCATCCCCTCCTCGAGGATCGCGACCCGATGGGCGTTGTCGATGCCCGCATGCAGGCGCTCCCAGTCACCGCGGAGTCGAGCCCGCGCATCGTCACTGAGTCGGCCGGGATGCTCGAGCACGCCCGAGGGGCGCCCGCCGGAGCCAAAGAACTGCGAACCGAACTGTTCAGCGGCGAGGCCGAGGCCGATCGCCTGGCGAGCCTGCCGGATGATCGACAGCCCGACGACCCCGTCCGTGCCAGGGCCGGGCAAGTGCAGGACATCATCGGCCGGCAGGTAGATGCGCTGACCGTTGCTCATCTGGTAGCCGTAGATGATGCTCGAGTCACTGGCTCGCTCGACGCTAATCGAGGTCGGATTGAGCAACCAGATCCGGGTCGGGCGTCCGAGCGTGTCACGCTCGATCTCGGCGTATCCGTTGCCATGGATCAGGGCGTGCGTGATCCATGACGCCCGAAACTGCATGGCCGACATCTCGGGGTTCGGCGCGATCCTGAGCATGTCACCGACGCCGATGTCGTCGATGATCACGCGACTGTCGCCGACGCGTCGATACACATGGATCGGCAACGAGGCGATCGTCTCGGAGATCAGGCGCACCGCCTGCCAGAATGGGCTGTAATTGGCGGCCGTGTCGGCCGAGACACTGGTGCCGGCATTGCTGACCGCGCCTCCGAAAAACATCGTCAACGCCGGATCACGCCACACCTGCGTCGTGCTGGCTGCGCGCTGCTCGGAGCGCGTGCCGGACAGGTAGCTCATGACGCGTTCGATGATCGTCATAGAGTGGCCATGCCTCGTGACTCGTATATGCTCGGCGCACCTCGCACCGAGCCACCTGCCGATCCGACCCTCGCCCTCGCGACCGCCATCACCGCGGCGACGAGGGCGTCTATTTTTTCCGACGATTTCGACTTCGAGGGCTTGATATTGCCCGCGGCATCGCTCTCTATTGATGCGTTGCCAAGACACCACCGCAATACCGGATGACCGTCATGTCGTATTTTCTTGGCCAGCACCAGGGTCTCCCAGTCCTTGGCGGCCGGCGACATGCTCGCGTAACCCTGGCCGAATGACACGACAGCGAGTCCGTCCGACTGCATCTGCTGGGCGAGCTGCGATGTGTTCCAGCGATCTATAGCGATGTCCATGATCCGATACCGAGCGAGCGTCGCCTTGATCTGCGCGTAAACATCCTCGTACTCGATGACATCGCCATCGGTCACGCGCAGGTGACCACTCGCCGACCAGTTATCGAATCTCATTTTGTTTCGGCGCTCGCGATCACGCAGGGCGCCTCGGGGAGCCCAGCACATCGGCTCGATCCAGATCGTGCCGTCATCGAGCGGAAACGCCAGCACAAATGCGGAGAGATCCATCGTCGATGACAGGTCGAGCGCGCCATAGCATGGTCGCCCGGCGAGCTCGGGGCGAGGTGACCGACACGCGTCCCATGCGTCGGGAGAGATCCATCTCGTGACCGTGTCCGTCCACTGGTTGAGGTGCAGGCGACGGAACGCCAGCTCGCGCGCCGGAGACTGCTGCGCGTCGGCGCAGGCCTGGCGCATGTAGTCGGCCAGCACCGAGACCCCGTAGCCTGGATTCGCTCGACGCCATGTCTCCTCGTGGCGCCAGTCATCACTGTCGCCGGCGGCGTAGATGACCGGCAAAAATGACGGATCATCGAGTGATCCGTCGAGGATCGACCTGGCGTGCAGGTGCAGCTCGTAGCAGAGCGACTCCCGATCGTGTCCCGCTGTCGTGATCGCGATCGTGAGAGGTTGCGTTCTCGCTCCGGTCGAGGTCGTGAGCACATCCCACAACTCGCGATTCGGCTGCGCATGGACCTCGTCGAACACTATGCCGGAGCAGTTGTATCCGTGTTTCGTGTGGGCGTCGGCGCTGATCGCCCGATACCGGCATCCATCTCGAGTCACGATCTCCTTGCGCAGGACGGTGCATACGCGTGACAGGACGGGCGACGCCTGCACCATCGAGGAGGCCGCCTCGAACACGATCGACGCCTGCTCACGATCGGCCGCCGCCGACACGATCTCGGCGCCCTGCTCGCCATCGGCCAACAAAAGGTACAGGGCGATGCCCGCGGCGAGGGTGCTTTTGCCATTCTTGCGCGGCACCTCGATGTACGCGGTGCGATACTGACGCATGCCATCGGGACGCAGCGTGCCGAATAGCGGACGGATGATATCCTGATATTGCCAGTCGCTGAGCGTGAATGCCTGACCGGCGAGCGTGCCCTTCGCATGGGTTAACGCGCGCTGGAAGAACAGCTTGACATTTGCTGCGCGCTGATCACCTAGCCGCCGAGGAGGCGCAGGATCGGATTGTCGTCGCCGCCTGGCAGGCTGCCCTTGGACTCGGCCGGCAGGCGTGTGCCGGCTCGAGTCCTCGGCGTCAGGTGCAGGTAGACGAGGGCCGTCTGGATTCGACCCTCGACCCGATCGAGGTCGCCGCTGATCGACTTGCGGATCGCGTCTCCCGGATGCAGGTCGACCATCGCGGCTCGGAGCTCGTCGGCTCGTGCGAGCTGGCGCGCCGTCAGCATCAGGAGGAGCTGGTCGACCCGCCCGCCGACCCCTACGATCGTCATCGCCTCGACGAGCCATCGGTAGTATCGCGCCTCCTGCGCATTCAGGCCGCCAGGTTTGGCCGGCAATTCTCCGCCGGCGCGCAGCCATCCCGTCTGATCGACCGCTTTTCTGCCCCTTTTCGCCATGTTATCGTCCTAGTTTTCCTAAATTACCTATATGGCCGTACAAAAACGCGTTCTGG
>Ga0194115_10001385_pt1 | contig 31150 bp, 31 predicted proteins | sample TA2MahsurfametaG_3_FD_148656 | JGI IMG/M metagenome (GOLD analysis project Ga0194115, IMG submission 148656) | Freshwater microbial communities from Lake Tanganyika, Tanzania - TA2015002 Mahale S4 surface | ecosystem: Environmental > Aquatic > Freshwater > Lake | place: Tanzania: Lake... | reverse complement strand
AAGCGGTACTTCAGCAACTTCTGGTTCTTCAGGAACATCTGCAACTGACGGCTCAAGCGGAACAAGCGGGTCTTCTGGTATTACTGGCGATGCGGGTACAAGTGGAGAAAGCGGGTCTTCTGGTACATCAGCAACCTCTGGCTCTAGCGGTACAGACGGTAGCTCTGGCACTTCAGGAAGCTCTGGTACTTCAGCGACTTCTGGCTCAAGTGGTACAAGTGGAGAAAATGGAACTAGCGGTACTAGTGGTTCAAGTGGAACGAGTGGAGCAGATGGAACTAGCGGAACGAGTGGTTCTAGTGGGTCTAGTGGCTCAAGTGGGTCTAGTGGAACGAGTGGAGCAGATGGAACTAGCGGAACGAGTGGTTCTAGTGGCTCAAGTGGGTCTAGTGGCTCAAGTGGCTCAAGTGGAACGAGTGGAGCAGATGGAACTAGCGGAACGAGTGGCTCAAGTGGGTCTAGTGGCTCAAGTGGCTCAAGTGGAACGAGTGGAGCAGATGGAACTAGCGGAACGAGTGGCTCAAGTGGAACGAGTGGAGCAGATGGAACTAGCGGAACGAGTGGTTCTAGTGGTTCTAGTGGCTCAAGTGGGTCTAGTGGAACGAGTGGAGCAGATGGAACTAGCGGAACCAGCGGTACTTCAGGCACATCGGGCAGCAGTGGCACAAACGGAATTTCGTGCCTCAGTTTTACCGTAACAGCACCCGCAGCCTCACCACCCGCAGGTCCTTATCCTTTTTCATACATAGATTGCTCGGGTGTAGCTGTAAATGCAACAGTAAACGATGGTGAATCCGTAACATTTTGTGCGGAAAGCGGTTCGGTAGTAGACCCATCCTCCCCATTTTTAACAATATCAAGCAATGGTCTTTGCGTAGGCACGAGCGGTACGGCAGGTACATCTGGTACTAGCGGAACAAACGGAAGCTCTGGCTCTAGTGGTACCTCTGGCACCTCTGGGTCTTCGGGAACTTCAGCGACAGACGGTTCTTCAGGAACCAGTGGTGCTGACGGTACTTCAGGGTCTAGTGGTACTTCGGGAACGTCAGGTTCAAGCGGAACAAATGGTTTAACGTGCGGAAGCTTCACGCTTAGTGGCGTTGGAGCTATCAACTATAGCTACGAAGATTGTGCTGGAAATAATCAAAGTGCTCAAAAAGGTGTTCCTGTAGCAAGTGTTACATTCTGTGCAATAGTAGGTACAGTTTCTTACAGTAGTGGTACATTAACATACAACGGAGTTTGCTCTGGTACTTCAGGTACTAGCGGTACAAGTGGAACATCTGGTACTTCAGGCTCAAGCGGTACTTCAGCAACTTCTGGTTCTTCAGGAACATCTGCAACTGACGGCTCAAGCGGAACAAGCGGGTCTTCTGGTATTACTGGCGATGCGGGTACAAGTGGAGAAAGCGGGTCTTCTGGTACAGCAGCAACCTCTGGTACAAGCGGAACAGACGGAAGCTCTGGCACTTCAGGAAGCTCTGGTACTTCAGCGACTTCTGGCTCTAGTGGTACATCTGCAACAGACGGTTCTTCGGGAACGAGTGGTGATGCGGGTACAAGTGGTACTGACGGCTCAAGTGGTACTTCAGCAACTTCTGGTTCTAGTGGTACTTCAGCAACTTCTGGTTCTAGCGGTTCTTCAGGAACTTCAGCAACAGATGGCTCAAGTGGAACGAGTGGTGATGCGGGTACAAGTGGTACAGACGGTTCTTCTGGTACTTCTGCAACGTCTGGTTCTAGCGGTACTTCTGCAACTTCAGGTTCTAGCGGTTCTTCAGGAACTTCAGCAACAGACGGTTCTAGTGGTACTTCGGGTACAGACGGCTCAAGTGGAACTTCAGGAAGCTCTGGTACAAGTGGCACAGACGGAAGCTCTGGTACTAGTGGTACCTCTGGCACTTCAGGGTCTTCGGGCACTTCAGCAACAGACGGCTCTTCAGGAACTAGTGGCACTTCAGGTTCTTCTGGTACTTCAGGAAGTAGCGGTACTTCTGCAACTTCAGGTTCTTCAGGTTCAAGTGGTACAGCGGGTACTTCAGGTTCTAGCGGAGCTAGTGGTGTAGCGGGTGGACAAGTATACTACCTTAATCAATCTGCAAATACAAACAGTGCTTTTGGTACGCCAACTTATAAACAATGGTCACCAAATGCTAGTGGTGGAACCCAGCAAACTGTTACTTTATCAGTTGCTGGTAGTACAAGAACGTTAATAGCAACATTTGCTACAGATAGTGGAGTTCCAAACATTACTAGCATTCCTTCTGGTTTATGGGCTTGGGTAACCCACTTTGAAATAGCTTCAAACGGAAATTTAGCAGTAGACGTAGAATTATATAAATATACCGTAGGCGGTGTATCAACTTTGTTAGGAACTACAAATATTGATACAGAACCAATGTCTAATGGTGTTATCAAGGAATTCTTTACAGATTTATTCTTAACACAAACGGGACTAAATGCTTCTGACCGACTTTATTGTCAAATTTATGTAGAACACGATGGTGGGTCGGCTGCTAACGTTACATTCTATACAGAAGGACAAGCGAATTATTCATACGCACAAACCACATTTGCAGCTCCAAGTGGAACAAGTGGAACGAGTGGTGCCAACGGAACTAGCGGAACAGACGGTTCCTCTGGAACAGACGGTTCAAGTGGTACTTCAGGAACTTCTGGTTCATCTGGCACAGCGGGTACTTCAGGAAGTTCTGGTACTTCTGCAACGGACGGCTCCAGTGGTACTTCAGGAATAGACGGCACTTCAGGCACAAGTGGTTCTTCTGGTACAGCGGGTACTTCGGGTAGCTCTGGAACTAGTGCAAGCTCTGGTTCAAGTGGTTCAAGCGGTACTTCAGGAACAGACGGTTCCTCTGGAACTTCAGGTATAGACGGTACTAGTGGAACAGACGGAAGCTCTGGAACTTCAGGAACGAGTGGCTCTTCAGGTAGCTCTGGAACTTCAGCAACCTCTGGTTCTAGCGGTACGTCAGCAACTGACGGCTCTTCAGGAACTTCAGGAGAAAGCGGTACTTCAGGAACTGACGGGTCAAGTGGTACTTCTGCAACTTCAGGTTCTAGCGGTTCTTCAGGAACTAGCGGAACAAGTGGTTCAAGCGGTACGTCTGCAACCTCTGGTTCTTCGGGTACAGACGGCTCTTCAGGAACAGACGGCAGCTCTGGAACGTCAGGAACAAGTGGCTCTTCTGGTTCGTCAGGAACTTCAGCCTCTTCAGGTTCAAGCGGAACGTCAGCAAGCTCTGGCTCTAGCGGAACTTCAGCTTCAAGCGGTTCTTCAGGAACTTCTGGAACATCTGGTTCAAGTGGAACGTCTGCAACTTCAGGTTCTTCTGGAACGGATGGTAGCTCTGGTTCAAGTGGAACATCAGGAGCAAACGGTACTTCTGGAACGAGTGGCTCCTCTGGAACAAATGGCTCTTCTGGAACCTCTGCAACTTCAGGCTCTTCTGGAACATCAGCTTCAAGCGGTAGCTCTGGAACTTCAGGAGCAAACGGCTCAAGCGGAACTTCAGGGTCAAGTGGTTCTTCAGGAACGTCAGCTTCAAGCGGTAGCTCTGGAACAAGTGGAGTTAACGGAACTTCTGGAACAAACGGAAGCTCTGGAACTTCTGGAACAAACGGAAGCTCTGGAACTTCAGGGTCAAGTGGTTCAAGCGGAAGCTCTGGAACGTCAGCTTCAAGCGGTTCTAGCGGAACGAGTGGTACTTCAGGCTCCTCTGGAACATCGGGAACTGCGGGTAGTTCAGGTACGGCTGCAACAAGCGGAAGTGCTGGAACTTCAGGAAATACAGCTGAATTTTCTGGAACAAGTAGCACGTCCATCACGTTACCTTTGACTTAACTAAATGTGCTGTAATTCTAGAAATATAGATGCCCAGTTATTCAAACATAACGCTAACCACTAATACGGGTCTTGCCTACAAAACAAACGACTTCGTACAGTTAAGCAATAGTTCTACTAACTATATCATAGCTAGAGTAGTCAGCTATAATGCTTCCAATGGTCAGCTTGTTGTAACTCCACTATATTTTAATGGTAGCGGTACATATACAAACTGGGAAGTAAATCTTACGGGTGCTTTTGGAACCAGTGGAACAGCTGGCACTGCGGGAGCATCTGCCACCTCTGGCTCTAGTGCTTCTTCGGGAACTTCAGGAACAGCGGGTTCATCTGGCACTTCTGGCTCAAACGCAACTTCAGGAACATTTGGTCAAGCTGGCTCGGCTGGAAACAGTGGGGCTAGTGCCTTGTCTGGAGCTGACGGTTCAAAAGGTTCTTCAGGAACTTCTGGAACAGCGGGCTCTAGCGGAACAAATGGTCAGTCTGGTTCAAACGGAACGGCTGGACAAAGCGGAGCAAGTGGTGGAACAAACGGAACTTCTGGCTCCAACGGAGCTTCAGCCTCTTCAGGTACCTCTGGTGCATCGGGTTCTAACGGAACTGCGGGTCTATCTGGTGGTACTTCTGGTACGTCAGGCTCTTCTGGCTCTAGCGGAACTTCGGGAGCAACAGCTTCTAGCGGTACTTCTGGAACAAGCACGGGAACAAGCGGTGCTTCTGGCACTTCAGGTTCTTCAGGTACTTCCGCAACAGCGGGTTCATCTGGCACTTCTGGAACTTCTGGTGTGAGCACAAATGCGACTGCGGGTACTAGCGGTACTTCAGGCACAAGTGCTACCTCTGGCTCTAGCGGAACTTCCGCAACAGCTGGCTCGTCTGGAACTTCTGGCTCTACGGGAGCTGCGGGGGCATCAGGAGCTAGTGGTACTTCGGGCTCTTCAGGAACGACGGGAACGAACGGAGCCACGCCAACGCAAGGTTCTTCAGGTTCTAGTGGAAAAAGTGGTACAAACGGAACTTCTGGCTCTGCGGGTGCAACACCAACACAAGGCTCTTCAGGTACTTCTGGCTCGGCTGGTTCTAATGGAACAACGGGTTCTAGCGGTGCTACCCCAACTGCGGGTGCAAACGGCTCCAACGGAACTGCGGGCTCTAACGGAACTTCTGGTTCTTCAGGTGCAGCGGGCTCTGCTGGCGTTTCAGGAACATCAGCGACAAGCGGTTCTAGTGGTGCATCAGGTACCTCTGGTTCTAGCGGTCTAGCAAATGGTACTTCAGGTAGCTCTGGCTCTTCAGGGACAGCGGGTGCATCAGGAACCTCTGGCTCTTCAGGGTCAAGTGGAACAAACGGATTGGTAGTAGGTACAAGTGGAGCAAGTGGTACAAGTGGTTCCTCTGGAACTTCAGGTACTTCTGGCTCTAGTGGATTAAGTTTTAATGCAAACGGCTCAAACGGTACAAGTGGAGCAAGTGGCACAAACGGCTCTAACGGTACTTCGGCAGCTTCAGCTTTATCGGGAACAAACGGTTCAGGTGGTACGTCAGGCTCTAGTGGTGTCAACGGTCAGTCAGGGGCTAGTGGTAAAAGTGCGGGTGCTGGCTCAAATGGTACGTCAGGTTCATCAGGAACCTCTGGAACAGCGGGTACTTCTGGCTCAAACGGAGTAAGTGGAGCCTCTGGTACTTCTGCTACGTCAGGCTCCAACGGTACAGCGGGTGCTTCTGGAAGTAGCGGTGCGAACGGCACATCAGGCTCTTCGGGGACTACTGGTACCAACGGAACTTCTGGTTCAAGTGGAACAAGCGGTGCAAACGGCACGTCAGGGTCTTCAGGAACGTCAGGCTCAAACGGTACTAATGGTACATCAGGGTCTTCAGGGACTACGGGAACTTCTGGCTCCTCTGGAACGTCAGGGTCAAACGGAACCTCTGGCTCTTCAGGGGCTGCGGGGGCATCAGGAACTTCGGGTTCTTCAGGAACAACGGGTTCTTCAGGCTCTTCAGGAAACGCTGGAGCAAGAGGTAGCAACGGCTCTTCAGGAACTAGCGGTACTTCAGGCTCCTCTGGTACGTCTGGTTCTTCAGGAACGTCTGGTGTTTCAGGAACTTCTGGTAGCTCTGGAACTTCTGGGTCAAACGGAACCTCTGGCTCTTCAGGTACTTCTGGAGCTTCGGGCACGTCAGGCTCGTCTGGAAGTAGTGGTACTAACGGTACCTCTGGTTCATCTGGCTCCTCTGGAACAAGTGGTAGTTCGGGCTCTTCAGGAACTTCTGGTTCATCTGGTACTACGGGTAATACGGGAGCTAGTGGCGGTTCAGGAACGTCAGGGTCTAGTGGTACTTCAGGGTCAAGCGGTACAAGCGGTACTTCTGGCTCCAGTGGTATTTCAGGGACATCTGGCTCTTCGGGAACTAATGGCTCTTCAGGAACAAATGGTACGTCTGGTTCCTCTGGTATAAGCGGTACGTCAGGGTCTAGTGGTACTTCAGGAAGTAATGGTGTGAGTGGTACTTCGGGTTCATCTGGAACAAATGGTGCTGCGGGAGCAAACGGTAGCTCTGGTACCTCTGGCTCTTCAGGGGCTACGGGTGCAGCTGGAGCAAAAGGTACGTCAGGGTCTTCAGGTAACTCTTTTGGCTCTCCTTTCCGAACGGGTCAAGGAAATAACGCTTGCCCTTGTGGATATGCACATACCATAACAAATAGTGACTGGAGTGTTATCATGTCAGGTTATGAAAACACTATTACAAGTAACTGTACGACTGCTGCTAGCAACATGAATTTTATTGCGGGGGGAACACTAAATACAATAGCTTTTAACCAGACGGGGGCAATAGCTGGTGAGGTAGGTAACAGTCAGGGCAATTTTATTGGTGGTGGTAACACTAATAGAATTTGTGCACGACAAGACCAAACTGGAAATGTAGGATTTTCTTTTGAAAACGCAGTCGTAGGTGGTCTTCAAAATCACATTTGTAATTTCAACACAGGTGGAAAAGGCGTAAACGTTGGAACTACTGCCCGCAGTTTTATTGGTGGTGGTTTTGCAAATCGCATTTGCGTAAACTCAAGAGGTGATTATGGTAGCTGTAATGGAATTTTAGGTAGTAGAAGTAATTATATTATAGGCAATGAATTTACTGTTATAGGGGGTAACAACATTACTGTTAGTGATGCTTATTCACAGCAAGCTCACTTTAATGCAATTTCAAAAGTTACAAATAACTTTAAAATAAGCCACCCAGACCCTACAAAATGTAGCACTCACTTTTTGACTCACTCTACTATGGAAACTCCAACTGCTGGGGATAACATATATAGATATGAGGTAGAAACGGTAAGTTGCAAAGCATCTTTTGAACTTCCTTCCTATTATAAATTTTTGAATGAGAACGACCAAGTGTGGATTACGCCAAAAGACCATCACGGAAAAGCTTGGGCATGCGTTACAAATGACCAAACAAAAGTTTGTGTAAATTCAGACACGGACGGAAAATATTATGTGCTAGTTATTGGAACAAGAAAAGATGAGTGTGCGGTAGGTAGCTGGCAAGGAGTAGAAAGATATAAAATACCAACCCATATAGTTGATTATAAATAATGCCATTTAGTAATTTAAATATAACCGTCAGTACGGGTCTTGATTATAAAGTAAATGACTTTGTTACGCTGCAATATGATGCTAGCACTATTATATATGGTAGAGTAGTTTCATATAATGCAAACACGGGAGCTATGGTACTCACGCCTCTGTCTTTTACGGGGGCAAATGGCTCATATAACGCATGGGACGTACAACTATCTGGTCAACACGGCTCTTCTGCAACAAGCGGAACAGCGGGAACTTCAGGAACTTCTGGTTCCAGTGGCTCTAGTGGTAATGCAAACATTAATGGTACTAGTGGTGTAAGTGGCACAACTGGTGCAATAGGCTCTTCAGGAACTTCAGCCTCTTCAGGCTCATCTGGTACTAGTGGCACTTCAGCTGTTTCTGGAACAAGCGGTGTAAGTGGAACGGGCGGTGCTAACGGTGTCGCTGGCTCCAACGGAACAAGTGCCGTAAGTGCTTCGTCAGGAACTTCAGGAACATCTGGTTCTAGGGGTGCTTCAGCTTCCTCTGGAACTTCAGGGACATCAGGCTCAAACGCCACAAGCGGTGCTTCCGCCTCGTCTGGTACCTCTGGTACTTCTGGTACAAATGGAACTAACGGCTCCAGTGCATCTTCCACTCAATCAGGAACATCAGGCTCTTCTGGTACAGCAGCAACCTCTGGCTCTTCAGGAACTTCGGGGTCAAGCGGTACAACTGGTGCAAATGGTACCTCTGGTTTGAGCCCGCAGAACGGTACTACGGGAACATCTGGTACTTCAGGCTCTGGTGGTACTTCAGGAACTTCAGGGTCTACGGGAACAGCGGGAGCAAACGGCTCTTCAGGAAATAGCGGTCAGTCAGCAACAAGCGGTAGCAACGGTACAAATGGTACTTCGGGTTCATCAGGAGCAAATGCAACTTCAACGGCAAGTGCTACTTCGGGCTCTTCAGGTTCTAGTGGCGTAAACGCAACAAGTGGTGCTTCGGCTTCCTCTACAACAAGTGCAACTTCTGGGTCTGCGGGTACATCAGGAACAAATGGTTCTAGCGGTGCCTCTGGCTCTTCAACAACTAGTCAGGTCAGTGGAACATCAGGGGTCAGCGGAACAGCTGGCTCTAGCGGTGTTTCAGGGGCTTCAGCTTTATCTAATACCTCTGGTTCTAGCGGAACAACGGGAACCAACGGCTCTAGTGCTACTTCTGGTGCTTCTGGTGCTAGTGGTGGTACAAATGGTACATCTGGTTCCAGCGGTAGCTCTGCTACTTCTGGCTCAAGTGGAACTTCTGGTTCTTCAGGTGTTTCAGGTCAAGGGGGTGGTACTTCTGGTACCTCTGGCTCTAGTGGAACAACGGGTTCTAGCGGTTCTGCGGGTACTTCTGGCTCTTCAGGAACTAGCACGGGAACTTCAGGGGTAAGTGGTACTTCAGGCTCCTCTGGTACAAATGGTAGCATAGGAACTTCTGGTACTTCAGGAACTTCTGGTGTCAGCACAAACGCAACTAGTGGTACCTCTGGTTCTACGGGTACAAATGGTACCTCTGGTTCTAGTGGAACTTCTGCTACTGCGGGCTCTTCAGGAACTTCTGGTTCTGCGGGTGCAGCGGGTGGTTCTGGATTAAGCCGTACTTCAGGCTCTTCAGGAACTGCGGGCACCAACGGAGCAACTCCAACACAAGGAGCAAGTGGTAGCTCTGGAACAGCTGGCTCGTCTGGTACTTCTGGTTCTACGGGTGCTGCCCCAAGTCAAGGCATAAGTGGCAGTTCTGGGACTGGTGGTTCAAGTGGAACTTCTGGTTCTAGTGGTGCAACTCCTTCAGCTGGTGCAAAAGGAAGTAGTGGTAGCTCGGCTGTCGGAGGTACTAACGGCTCAAATGGAGCTGCGGGTGCTTCTGGTGGTAGTGGTGTTTCAAATACTTCAGGTTCAAACGGAACTTCTGGCTCAAGTGGTGTGTCAGGAGCAAGCGGATTAAGTAATATTTCTGGTACTTCAGGTGTTTCTGGTACTTCAGGGTCTAGCGGTGTAGGTCAGTCTAGTGGCGGTTCAGGAACTTCAGGCTCTACTGGTACAAACGGAACTTCTGGTTCTAGTGGTGCAGCACGTTCCAGTGGTGGTTCTGGTACTTCTGGTTCAAACGGCTCTACGGGTACATCTGGCTCATCAGGGGCAAATGGTGCTAGTGGCGGTTCAGGAACGTCAGGCTCAAATGGTGGTAGCGGTGCTTCTGGAACTTCTGGCTCTTCAGGAGTTAGCGGTGGTAGCGGTGCTTCTGGTACTTCTGGCTCTTCGGGAACGTCAGGCTCAAGTGGTTCAACGCCCTCTGCGGGTGGCTCTGGTGGTAGCGGTACTTCAGGTTCATCAGGTACTTCAGGCTCTACGGGTGCCAACGGAAATGTAGGTGGCTCTGGTGGTAGCGGTACTTCTGGTTCTTCGGGAACATCAGGTTCAAGCGGTGCTGCTAGAACGTCAGGCTCTTCAGGAACTTCAGGCTCATCAGGAGTGAACGGTGCTACTGGTGCTAGCGGTTCTTCAGGTGTCAGTGGCGTAAATGGTGCTACTGGTGCTAGCGGTACATCTGGTACTTCAGGTTCCTCTGGCTCTATTACCAATACCCAAATGGTTTTTAGCGGTAATGGTTGTAAGTCCGTATATAACTGCTGCTTCTGTGACTTTACTTGCGGGGCTGCTTGTTCAGTTCTTCCTATGGGTTGTAGTTCTTTTGGCTGTATTTCATTATGTGCGGGAATTAGTAATGCCCTTTTAGCAAGTGCTGGAGAGACAAAAATTTGTTGCTCTAGTCATAGTGTTATTGGTGGTGGGTATGGTAATCAAATTGGTGGCACTGGGGTTGCAAATTGTAATAATGCAATTTTTGGCGGGTTTAAAAACATGATTGTAAGTGGATGTTTTAATGTAATAGGAGGTGGAAATAGTAATAGTGCAACTAATTCTTGCTTTACCTTCACCACTGGTACAGCTGACACATATTTTGATGATATTTGTTTTTCTGCTAATTTAGGATTATCAGGTGGTTCTAACGCTAATAACACAACTACTGTTGGAGAATTATATAAAACAAGTGGAACGTTTACCATCAACCACCCAAATCCAAACAAACCTCATGAAACACTTTCTCACTCGTTTGTAGAAACACCAACTGTTGGAGATAATATTTACAAGTACAGAGTAAAAGCAATAAACTGTCAAGCTTCTATTTGCCTACCAGATTATTACAAACATTTAAATTGTAATGACCACGCACATGTCAGCCCCGTAAATAATTTAGGTACTGCTTATGCTATAGTTAATGAAGAGCAAACAACAGTAACGATTTGTACAACAGCAGACGGAGATTATGACGTAATTTTACTAGGAACCAGAAAAGATAAAGATGCTTTAAGCCAAAGATTTAATCAAGTCGGTGCAGAAAGAATAGTAAGCACACACCCTTATTCATTAATTAAATTTGTATAAAATGCTAGTAGCAACAATTAACCCACCCGCAAAAAAGGTCGTGCAAAGCACCCCCTTCACAACTGATGAATTCACAGCCAATCAAATGATTGCCAAGTGCACAAAACTTGTAATAGGAGGTGATTCATTAAATGGAAACAACAAAATTGAATTTGACGTTCGCTTTGGGAATGTCTATTATGAAACTAAACCAGACGGAACTCAAGGAAGACCTATGTTCCAAATTTTAGTTCACTATAACACGCAATTCACTCAAGCAGAACTATCTGATTGGGGAACAGATGACAGTATTGTATATCAAAAAATTGCAACAAAACTTGGTTTTCAGGTTGTAAGCACTCAAGTTATTTCTGACCTTTCGTTTGGTAACTAATGCCATATTCTAATATAAGTTTAACCGCTACCACTGGGCTAACATACTTGGCTGGGGATTTCGTGCAAATTAGCAACGATGCAAATAATTATATCGTAGCTGAAGTTGTTTCGTACAATCCCAACACTGGTGCTATGGTAGTAACTCCAACTACTTTTGTTGGAAGTGGAACTTATACTAGCTGGAATTTAAACTTATCTGGTTCCAACGGTACAGCGGGAACGGTAGGTACTTCTGCAACAAGCGGAAGCGGTGGCGTTAGTGGAACAAATGGTTCTTCAGGAACTTCAGGAACTAATGGAACTTCAGGAAGCTCTGGACTTTCAGGTTCAAGTGCAAGCACGGGTACTTCAGGAACAAGCGGGTCTGCGGGGACTACGGGTTCTTCAGGAACGAATGGCACATCAGGTTCTTCAGCTACTAGCGGAGCAAGTGCTACTTCAGGAAGTACGGGCACTTCAGGAACGTCTGCTTCTTCAGGAACAAACGGATTATTAAATGGTACTTCAGGTACCTCTGGCACTTCTGGCTCAAATGGATTAAGTGGCTCTACGGGAACGGGAGGCACCTCTGGTACATCTGGTTTAAATAATGGAACAGCTGGAGTAAGCGGTTCTTCTGGAACGTCAGCAAGCTCTGGTTCAAATGGAACAAGCGGTTCAAGTAATAATGCAAATGGCTCTACGGGAACGGGGGGAGCAAGTGGAACATCTGGCTCAAACGGCTCTAGCGGAGTTTCTAATATTTCAGGAACAAGCGGTCTTGCTGGCTCTTCTGGTGCTTCGTCCTCAAACGGAGCTTCAGGAACAAGTGGGTTGAGTAATACTGCTGGCTCTAACGGTACATCAGGCTCTTCAGGAACTGGCGGTACAAATGGTACAAACGGCTCCAACGGAGCTAGTGGCTTATCTGGTACTTCTGGTACAACGGGGTCAAACGGTACGGGCGGTACTTCAGGCTCTACGGGAACATCTGCAAGCTCTGGCACCTCTGGTACAACGGGGTCAAACGGTACGGGTGGTACATCAGGCTCTTCAGGAGCAAACGGTACTTCGGGCTCTTCAGGTACAACTGGTTCTAACGGTACAAACGGTACTTCAGGCACTAGCGGAGCAAACGGTACTTCGGGAAGCTCTGGAACTAGTGGTACTTCTGGTACGTCAGGTTCACGTGCTGTATCAGGCTCTTCAGGGACTTCAGCTTCTTCGGGTACATCAGGAACCTCTGGCTCCTCTGGTACTTCTGGCTCTAGCGGTACAGCTGCTAGTTCAGGCTCATCAGCAACAAGTGGTTCTTCAGGTTCGTCTGGCACTTCGGGTACTAGAGGTACTTCAGGTTCTTCTGGAGTTTCTGGTGCTTCAAATAGTTCAGGCTCTAGCGGTTCTTCAGGAACGGCTGCAACCTCTGGTTCGTCAGGTACCTCTGGCTCTTCAGGAGCTAGTCGCACATCAGGCTCAAGCGGAACAGCGGGCTCTTCTGGGACTTCTGGAACGTCAGGTTCTTCAGGACTTACGGGTTCTACGGGTACTTCAGGGTCTACGGGAACAGCGGGAGCAAACGGCTCTTCAGGAAATAGTGGTGCTTCTGCAACCAGTGGTTCAAATGGTACTTCTGGTACTTCGGGGTCTACGGGAGCAAATGGTAATTCAACGCAATCGGCAACTAGTGGTAGTAACGGTACAAGCGGAACAAACGGTTCCTCTGGCGTTTCAGGTACTTCAACTGCAAATGCTACAAGTGGCTCTTCTGGTGTTAGCGGAACAAACGGTTCCTCTGGAGGTTCTGGCACGTCAACTACAAGTCAGGTAAGCGGAACTTCAGGTACCTCTGGCTCCTCTGGTACTAGTGGGGTTTCTGGCGTTTCAAGTACATCAGGCTCTTCTGGCTCTTCTGGTACTTCAGGTACAAATGGAGTAAGTGGTGGCTCTGGTACGTCAGGCTCTTCAGGAACTTCTGCAAGTAGTGGTACAAATGGTACCTCTGGGTCTAGTGGACTTTCTGGTGCTTCAACTGGTTCTGGTACTTCTGGCTCTTCAGGAGTTTCTGGTGCAAATGGAGCAAGTGGTGGTAGCGGTACCTCTACAGCCTCTGGTACTTCTGGTTCTAGCGGAACCTCTGGTGTAAACGGTGGTTCAGGAGCAAGCGGTGGAAGTGGAGTTTCTGGTACCTCTGGTAGTTCAGGCGTTAGTGGTATTTCTGGTACATCTGGTTCTTCTGGAGTTTCTGGGGGTAGTGGTGTCTCTGGAACTTCAGGCTCGGCTGGAACTTCTGGTTCAAGTGGTGGTAGTGGTGTATCTACTGGCTCTCAAGTTTCTGGTACTTCAGGTTCTTCTGGTACATCAGGTTCTTCTGGTGTTAGTGGGCAAAGTGGATTGAGCAGAGTATCTGGTACTTCAGGTTCTAGTGGTGTGTCTGGTGCAAGCGGTGGCTCTGGCGTTTCAACGGGTTCAGGTACTTCAGGTTCATCAGGAGTTAGTGGTGGTAGTGGTGTTAATGGTGGTGCGGGAGCAAACGGAACTTCAGGGTCTAGTGGTGTCAACGGTGTCTCTGGCTCTGCTGGTACTTCTGGCTCATCTGGTAGTACGTTTTGTGCAGCTCTTGTTTATACGGGAAGTGGAGACAATAGTTTAATGCTTTCATGTGCAAGCAACTGTATTATTGGTGGTAGTCATAACGGTATTATAGCTGGTTGTGCTAACACTATGTGCGATGCGTGTCAAAGCGTAATTTCTGGTTCTAACCACTGCATGTGTGTTGCAGACGTATATTACGGAACTCAACTTGGTGGTCAGTGTAATAATTGGAACTGTTCGCCAGGATTTTCTGTGGGTGCTGCTGATTGTTTGAGTGCACAATCGGGAAGATATTCTGTTATTATGGCTTCTGGTTCAAGCTGTACGGGGACGAATAGTGCAGTTTACAACTACTCATACATCTACGCTTCATGTATTGCTTGTTTAGCTGACTATTGTTGCTCTGGAATTATTGCTAGAACTTCTTTTGCTGCTACTGCAAATAATACTACGTATTTTAATATTATCAATAAAAGTAATAGTTTTTTTAGAATACCACACCCTAATCCAGAGTATAGATATAACAGAATATTATTACACAGTTTTGTTGAAAGCCCAACAAGAGGAGAGACACTTTATAGATTTTCAGCTGTAACTAACAATAAAACAAAAAGGATTCAGTTACCAGATTATTTTAAATATCTAAATGAAAATGTAATTGCTAAAGTAACTCCAGTTGGTCACTTTGGAGTTGGGTATGTGACTTTTGATGCTGACCAAAATTACTTTGACCTAACAAGCGATATTGACGGAGAATATAATATCTTACTAATTGGAACTAGAAAAGATAGGGATGCAATTGAGAATTGGTCAGGAGTTGAAACAGTAAAGCCTCCACACCCTACTCGCATCTAATGTGATTCAATAGATTCTATTATCTTGTCTATATTGAATATTTCTGCTTCTGCTTGGTATGGAAATTCGTGTAAAGAACCCGTGATATTGTATTTGGATAAAAATGCGTGCCTTAAATCAGGTTTTTTCGTTTCAGCATTTGCCAAAATATTATCATGAATGCTATATCCAAACTGATTTGGGCTATTTGTTATCCATAAAACAGTTGATTTTATATTTATAGCAGCAGCTAAATGTTGGCAGAAACTATCCATAAATAGCCTTTTTTGGCTCTTTGCAATGAGAGTAGCTATGGCTTTATACCCATCTTGAACGGGTATTGTATTTTCAAAACCGAATTGGTCTTCTCGCCTTATGTGGTAAATATTATACTTATAAGCATATTGCTCAATAATTGATTTAGTTACTACGTTTGGAATATCTCTTGCCCAACTATATTTAAATTCTTGTTGTGGTGCACCGCCATTTGTTTGAATTATCATTATTGGTTTATCAGATTGATATTTTGCCATATAAAATGTAAATTCTCTCTCATTCAAGCTCACTTCAGGAAGTTCACCATTATAATTTATTCCATTCAACTTGCACCAAGTTTCTATAGTATGCTCTTTTCGTAAAACGTGCTCTGTTTCAACATAAGGCTCATTGGCAAAAATTAATGTATCTGGTCTATCCTGAATATATTTTTCATAAAAGTAAAATTCTTGGCCATGATGGTAGCACATGTCAACGTAATCAAGGTTCAAAAAAACGTCTTGATAGCCAGTAACTACAATCAACTTTGAATTAGGATATTGCTTTTTAATCGCTTTGCAAACAGCTGTGCCCATAATGGACTTACCCATACCACCTTGAATGGAAAAAATTATATTCATTACTTAAAAAATATTCCGTAGGGGGTTATTAAATAATCTATGATTTCGTTTCGTAAATGATTAAAAGCATTTTCTGGAGTTTCTACTATCGGCTCGTTATGTATGTTAAAGGAGGTATTTACTAAAATGCCAGCTCCAGACACTTTTTTATAGTTTTTCAATATTTCGTAGAATAGCAAGTTACTCTGTTTAGTAACTATTTGAATCCTTGCTGTTTTATCTACGGGGTGCACAACTGTAGGAATTTTATCCCTCCATTCTGGTTTTGTATCAACCAGTAAGGTCATGAATTCGGCTGTATATTTTGACTTTTTAAGCTCAAAAATCATGTCTACGTCTTCGTCCAAAACAGCTGGAGCAAACGGCATGTATTCGTTTCTCTCAAGCTTACCATTCAAAATGTCGTAGGTTTCAGGGTGCGTAGGGTCGCAAATGATACTTCTATTACCAAGTGCTCTTGCTCCGTGTTCACTATTACCTTGATAAAGAGCTAAAATCTTTTTATCCTTTAAGAAGCTTGAAATAGTATCAAAATCAAGTTCTATTCTGTTGAATCCAGATGCAGCCCTCAAAACCTCTTCTGAAGAATAAGAGTTTCCTAAATACATATTAGGAATTCTGAAAGGAACAAAATCTGGGTGTATCTTTTTAAGTGTACCTAAACAGCAGCCAAAGGCAAGTCCTTCGTCACCCATAGGGGGTAAAACAAAAATCTCGTCAAAGTCTTCTAGTTCATTTATCTTTTTATTGAGCTTCACATTGGCAAAAATCCCGCCACTCAAAGCCAATTTCCTTGTATGGGGCACTCTAGCATGCAAATTTTTTATTAGTTCAATCACTTTTTCCTCAAATATAGTTTGACCAGTGCAAGCAATATCTTCTATTGCTCCTTTATTTTTCCAATATTTAGAGCCTACTAATTCATAGAAGCTTCTAAATAAATCATAGTAAACCCCACCAGCTTCAACGCTATGCGTATCGTCATCAATTTGAGTTCCCTGAATTTTTACTACATTTTTCCAAGCGTTATACAAGTTTGGCCATACCCTACCATGTCCAGATAATCCTACCACTTTTCCTTCGTCTTTTAATCTTTTAAAACCTATAAACTCTGTTATGGCAGCATAAAAATGCCCTAAAGATTTCTTTTTAGTGGTAATTCCGTCAATATATTCCATTCTACCCCGTGTGCCCAAGTAAGTTCTGGAGCTATGCCCGTTTACCCCACCGCTGGCATCCGCACAAAAGACCAGCGTGTCCTCTTGGAATCCAGACAAATAATACGATAGTATTGCATGGGATTCATGGTGGTCAATAAAAACATATTTTTGTTCTGGAATCTCGTACAAAAAAGCAGCTTTAAAAATGCCTTTTGCTGTTTCGTAAGGGAAAAAGGAAGTGAAATAATCCATTTCTTCATACTTCACTCCATATTTGTTTCTCAAGCACTCCATGCTTTTGATAGGATATCTCTCAAAGCTATTCTCAAAGTCAACATAAGGTTTTATCCTAGTTAGCCTTTCCTCTTCAATAACCGCAATTATGTTACCGTCCTCTACATAACAAGTTCCGCAAGAGTGTGCTCCCGCAATAAATCCTAAAATTTTAGATTTTTTCATTTTCTTTAATTGTGTGTATTACTTGTTCGCTGGTTATTTTTTTATGACATTCAAAGTGTCGGGGCGTGTCTTCGTGACGGGGGCACCAATTCCAATTTGACTTATCAAATCTAAATTTTAAATCGTGCCAACATGAATTACATACCGATTCATTTACTATTCTTATGGTATTATGATTAAACTCATGGTCTTTATTTGTGAAATTTGATATCATGTATACCCTTTTTCTCAAAGACCAAGCTAGCCAAGATAGCCCACTTGATAAGCCAATGTAAAACTCACTGTGAAATATGTGATTCATAGTGCTTTCTAATGACTTATTTTTCATTTCAATAAGATTATTAAATGAGTCAGTTCGCTGTGACATCATTTCATTTTCTTTTGATATTTCTATAACCTTATATCCATTTTCAGTAAGAAAATCAATTACATCTTGCCAGTAGTACCAAAGTTTACACTGTGAAGTAGAATAAATTGATATACAAACATACTTTTCCTTATAGGGACGTTCCATAGGTGTAAAATCAATATCAGGCAATACTTCTTCATAGGGAAGATTAAGAATATTAGTGGCACTTTGCTGAAGCGGAATCAATATTGGATTAACTGGCTCTTTTTCCTTTTCCCAATACCAGCCAATTTCTAACATGGCAATCAAGTTTGGAACAGATACTCCCCTATCAACAAACTCTAAATCAGGATATTTTTTCTCAAATAAAAAATTCTTAAATGTTGATACGATTACTTTACAGTCATAATGTTTTGCAAATTCACGGCAGTAAGGAAGCCATGCCAGCGTATCGCCTAAAGCTTTACTCTCAAAGGATATAAATACACGTTTACCCTTAATTAAATCTAAAATGTTTAATTGCGTGATAGCCCTACCCTCAAAGCGAACAATAACGCAAATGTCAGACAGATATTTTCTACTTAATTGAGCCCAATGGCCAACTTTCATTTTTGATTTGTATACTTCTTTATTATTAGCCCTATCTACGAAGGAAACATCATATTCTCTGTTTTTAGCCTCGTCATCAGTGATTTGAAAATATAAACCCTTAATGTGGTGTATATTATATTTTATCATAGTCTGGTTGTCTTGTTGTAAACGTTAACGTATTTAGCTTTTATGGTCTCTGAATCTAAATGATGAAATTGGCTTACCGCATAATACATATTAGATAGTGTTTGAGCAACTTCAATCCAGTCATAAGTCAATCTACAAGCTTTCATTTCAGCTTTAACAGTATCATAATTGTTAATTATTTCTTTTACTTTGGATATTACTTCAGTTGTAGTAATTTCTTCTAGTTTGAAAAGTCCTTTTATTTCTCTGGAACCTCTGTAAGTGGCAGCCATAGGTAAGCAACAACTAGCTGATTCAAGCAAAGTCAAATTTGGGTGTCCAGCCTCAAGCATAGACGGGTGTAAAAAAATAGTATGGTCATTATAGATTGTCAAAAGTTCGTTTTCCGTAGGATTTCTAGCCACAATATTTAAAAGTGGATATTCCTTCAAGTCTTTATGTATTTCAAAAAACTTATGATTTGCCTCTGTACCTACCACTGTAATTGGAAGCCCAAGTTCTTTTGCAGCTTCTATGCCATATCTAAATCCTTTTCGGTCAAAGCCATAATCGCCCGCAAGCCCATTATTGGCAACCATTAATAATTTGTGCTGAAAGTGAGTATTATCGGTGGGCTTAAAAAAACTTGTGTTAACAGCATGAGTAAGATAAAATAATTTATCTGTTGCATCAAAGTAATCAACAAGATATTCGGCATGCGTGATTGAAAAAATAGACTTTTTCATAGCCTCTAGATTATGGCGAAAGCAATAACTGTCTTTTCCATAATGCTCTGTATGGTGGTCATGTAATGAAAAAATATAAGGAATATTCTTGGCAGAAAGTTCCAAAGCTAAATTTCCCATGTGGCAGTGAATAAAATCATATTGTTGCCAGATTCCGTCTAGTTCTCCTAAATGTTTAATATCAACAGTATGCCCTAGCTTTTCAAGAGAAATTTTATACTCCCTTACAATTTTTTCTACAGCACCCCAACCCATTTCCCCAACGGGTCTTACGGGTATCATTCCAGTAGTAACTTGACAAATATTCATAATTTAAATTTTAGTCCAGCCATTTTTCCAATACGCATCTCCATAACTTATGCAAATCTCTTCGTCCTTCTTTATTTCTCTGTTTGTCACTATACCTATTCCAATGTCGCAAGTAAACCAATATGAATTATTTAAGTCATCATGATTGTAAATAGAAATGTAGCCTAAAGCTATTACATAGTTGTTGGTACTTTGAGGAAATGAAAAAACAAGTTTTTTTAAAAAATAGGGAGTGTTTTCCCACTCTGACTTCCAGCAGCTGCTAATTGGGGAAAGCTCAAGCATAACATTTTTTGGGATATTATTTTTTGCATATACTCCAAGACCTTTTGCCCCCATTTTTAAATACATTTCTGGACTTATAAAATACATCAGTTAAACTGCTTATTTTGTTTATCAATAAGAGAAAAGCCGTCAAATTGTGAGGTAATTCTATTATTCAAAATACCCATACGGTAGGGTGAAGTTTTAAATATTTGATTGAAAAACATGTCACTGGCATCCCATTTATCGTAACGCAACTTTGCCTTTAGCCATGACTTAACAAATTTTGGGAACATAATACATTGAAGACCAATTATATGATTTGTAACAAACAGTAAGGTTTGATTTGGGATATCTTGAATTTTAGGGGACTGTAGCCACCCGTGTTCAAGTGTTCTAGTATCACCAAAACTAAAATACCCAATATTATTATCGTCACATAATCTAGCTGATTCAAAAACTTTAGCTGCAAACTCGTTTAAAGTCACCTCTATTTTACAATCACCTTCGCATACAATTAAGAAATCGCAATCGTCAAACTCACTTAAAATAGCATTTTTAAACGCCTCAAAACAACCATAATGAGCTGGTGTTAATGCCGTTCCTAAACGCTGTACTTCCTCGTCTGTAAATAATGTAGGTGAAACACATTGAGGACGTTGACAATTAAATTTAGGCGGTAAATCCTTATAAGGATGGTTCGTGTGTAAAATGTATTCTATACCATGATTTGATAATTCTTTGAGCTGATTCCTACTTTGCTCTTCCCTTTCGTCATTGAACGTTGTCTGAATGTGAACTAACTTGATTTTAGGCTTTTTATTAACCCATTTGAAAAAACCAGTGTTTCTATATTTCTCTAAATTACTAGAGTTGATTTCGTATACTTCTTGCTTATATCTTGTTTCCCCGTCAAAAAAGTCTATTGTAACTTCTATCGGCTTGTTATTGTATACGATTTCTTTTCTAAACTCTCTACTTTTACTGATTTGGAAGCTACCATTGTAAAATTCAGCTCCATCTTCCTTCATAACAACCTTTACAATTCTATCGTCAACATTGTAAGTAAAGAAGTAAAACATAAAGTGGTTTTCTTCCTTAACTATGGGCAATATTGAAAAATATTCTGAATTTGAAGCTACCCCAAGTCCACTATGCTTTAAAAAAGTTTCCTCTTCGTTATGAACCAACCATAGATTTTCGTGCCCTTTTATTTTCTTCATCAAATAGTCTTCAAGGAAATTTTGAGCCCCCGCCCTCTCACAAGCTGAATTGTACTCATTAGCTGTCTTAACATCATCAAAAGCACGAAGAAAAAAGTCAATTTCAAAGGTCATTCCATTGGTTTGAATGCCTTTCTCAAAAGGGGTTTTGTTAGTTGCTAGGTAAGCTGTGTTTGAATTAGATACGAAATCAAATGATTCATTAACAACTGGAACGTCATTTGGATTCAAAACAACGTCATACGTAGTATAAAAAAATCTTTTGAAGCCTAAATTCTTTGCAAATTTCGCTGCTGTAAATAAATTGACTAAAACAGTAAGGGATTGATTACTGTGCTTCAGTCCGTTTATATTCATATCTGCATGATACTCGTTGGTATGTCTATAAAACTTTGTATAGTAAGAATGATGACAAAGCGGATTGTACGTATCAAAAATGTAATAGTCAACCATTCTTTGAATATCAGCATCCACTGGGTAATGTGAAATCAGTATTATTTTTCTTCCAATCGCTTTAAGGCTCTCAATTGTATCTTTTGTTAATTGAACCCGACTTTTAAGATTTGGGTATGTGCCTAGCACCACTACCTCTTCTGCCAAAAGCTGTTTTTTGGGGTTTGTAACCTTTAGTATAGTATCAGCATCAGTATCTAATTTTCCAGTCAAATAGTGTATATTGGGTTCTTTATGATACCGATTCAAATAAACGTCCAAATTGTACATCAGTTTAGGAAGCTCTTGATACTCTAGTGCTTCTTTAATTACAATTGGGTTTAGCTCTTTATTACCCCTATCGCCTTTTGACGGAAACAAGAAAAGGTCAGCAGCTTTCATGAAGTCTTCTGTATCAGACCTTTCCCCCCAAATAACAACATTTTTCAAGTTTTCATTCTCTCCCTTCCATTCCATAAGAGGTTTCCAATAACTCTGGAAATTATCAGCCTGATTGCCTAAAAAGTGAAACTTGATTTTGTATTCAAAAAGCTTGTCACACAGTTCAAAACCATATTTCTGATTCTTTCTAGGAGTGAATAGACCAACAATTATAACATGCTTATAGTCTTCTTCTAAACCTAACCTTTTTCTAATCTCTTGTTTTGACTGCTGCTTTTTGTCTACTGGATATTCTATAATCTCATAAGGGGTATACAAATGAGTATATTTTAATGCGTTGTACGGGCTAACAAATACAAACTTATCGGGGTGGTACTTTTTATTTTTAGGATTAAAACTGCTATCGTGGGTTGTCTCTACGATTGTATAGTCCCTTGTTTCACTGTAAAGCCATTCAGCGGTCTCCTCGTTCATAAACATTTCAGGAAATTCCTCCATGCAAACCACATCTGGATTAAAAGAATCAATTATATTTTGTAATTCTTTTTTTTTGTTCTCTCCTAAACTCACAAACTTATCTTCCCCTACACTGTTAATAACTCTGTTTCTCTGCACTACAAACTTCCACGCAACAAAAGCATGTTCTACAACCATCAAATCAAAACTATCCTTGAGCAAATCAAGCTTGTTAGCTGTTACTTGAGGAGCCCCTCCCGTGCTTAAATGAGGGGTAATTACAAGCATTTTTTTCATATCAAAGATTTAATTTTTTCAAAAACTTGGTCAACGCTTGGATGACACTCAAAAGTTTCCTTTTTTTCTAAACATTTAATAAGGGGTGCAACGCCTTGAATGTTACCCCACTCTTTAATTCCATACTTTGCGTTTGAACCACATTCTAAACCACAACCACCTCTTACATAGGCATATTTGTAATCTTGCCTTCCGTTTCTATATGGGATTCTGAATTCAGGTTTTATTGAAGAGCCTAAATGAACAATTGGAGTATCGGTAGTTCCAGCTAGGTGCAAAAGCCCACTGTCCATACTTACAAAGCATCTTGCCCTAGATATCAGATTCCAACAATCGCTTATGTTTGTCTTATTCATAAGATTCAAACCCTTTTCAATCTCAAAATTAAAAACGGGTTTTTGTACATTAAAAAAGCCAGTCTCACTAGAATCTTTACCTATTGATATTACGCTTAACCCTATTTCATTAAGCATTTTAGTTAAAGTCATCCAATTAATTGAAGCCCATGTTCTTACTGGCCATGAATTAACCGAATGAATCAAAATATATTCTTTTGGAACTTCAATTGTAAAATCATGAGTAGGTCGGTAATAGCACTCTAGTTCATCTTTTGCAAGCATAAATCCTAAATGAATTGCATGAAATTGTCGGATATCGCACATATTGTGCTTATATTCAATTCCATATTCATTTTTCTTACCAACATTGTAAAAGGAGTTGTGCATCAAATAATTTTCTTTAAAATAATCCATGTCTACAGAAGTAACTTTTAAGGTTTCTTCAACGTAAGGATTCATTTTAAATATCTCTGGAACTCTTGACAAAATAGTAACTTTCCCCTCATAATAGTCATAGAGTTTTTTTATAGTTGGGGTAGCACAAATCAAATCACCCAAGCCATCACAATCACCCAAATTTAAACAGAGGGGTTTCATTTTTTATATTTGAAAACGTCAAAATACCATTTGTATCGGTCGTATATCCAATTACAGACTGGTAAACCCAATAATTGTAAAGCATTAGATTGGAGAAGTTCAAGTTTATTTCTTATAATATGGTCTCCAAATCCGTCATGAACCGAATCGTCTTCGTGAGTAATTTGTGGTATAAAATCAAAATTGTGTTGGAAAAAGGGAATATCCAGATAGTCGTAAATCCTTTTTATTTCAATCTCTGGTCTTAAGCATAAATCTTCATATTTAATAAATAGAAAATTTTCTGCATAATTCATTTGATATATTGCTTCTATTCTATCTATTGCAATACCAACTGGGGGATTAGCACACCAAAAATCTATTCTTTTAGGAAGTGTAGTGTTCATTCCTTGCCCCCAGTTTAGTAAATATTCTTTATTGGGGTCTTTCCTGAACGCCTTCTCCATACTTGCAAATATGTCACGAAGGTCTCTGACCATGCAGATTATTTTTGGCTGATATGGCATGAAAGATTTCAGCCAATTGTAATAGTAGCCCCATGACCTTCCTTTATCTAAATAATATTTTTTATCTGTTGTGGCATTTACAAAAGCATGAATCCCTTTATCACAAAAAGCTGAAAACCCTTTGCTCATTAATTCAGGCTCTAAATGGTGTTTAAATTCTGTGCTCTCACTGAAATTTTTTCTAGCTCCATAAATTAACTCCATAAGACCACTAGTTGGAGTCACATAAAAATCAGGGTTTTGACCCATTATATTTTGAAGCAGAGTAGAGCCAGCTCTGGGCATGCTGGACTGGAAAAAAATCTTTGCCATGCGTTAAAATTAGTGTATTTTCAATATACTGTGTATATTTACATTAAAGAATTTTACATGAAAAACATAGAAATTCCTATTAGTATTGGAGAAGCCATAGACAGATTAACTATCCTTAAAATAAAAGTGTCTCAAATTAAAAATCACGATAAGTTAGTTAACATAAGAAATGACCATGAACTACTTGAAAAAGCCATTTACAAATACTATCCAGAGGCTCCCATTTTCCCTTTGAAAGTAGATTCTCACATTTTTGGGGAATTGTACAAAGTCAACAAAGAACTTTGGGACGTTGAAGACAAATTGAGAGTCCTTGAGAGAAGTAAAGATTTTGGCTCGGAGTTTATAGAGCTAGCCAGAAGTGTCTATTATTTGAACGATAAGAGGGCAGAGGTAAAAAAGAGAATTAATATTGAATACAAATCGCAGCTGATTGAGGAAAAGTCTTATGAAGCATATTGATTAAGAATACAAAATCATGATTATTGTTTTATTTGGTCAGCCAGCTTCTGGTAAAACTACTTTAGCAGAAAGCGTGCAAAAGGAACTTTTTATTAAAGAGCATGCTTCTTATCCAATTATTGACGGGGATGACATAAGAGAAATTTTTAAAAACAAAGATTACAGTAGAGAAGGTCGCATAAAGAATCTCAATAGGATTTCTGATATTTCAATATTCCTAGCCCATAAGTATAAAACCGTACTAGTAAGTGCAGTATACCCATATAACGAAGCCAGACTATATCTTGAAAGCGTTTACGAAAACGTTATTTGGATATATCTTAACTATCAGGGCGAAAGAGGAAGAGAGCAATTCCACGTAAGCGATTTTGAACTACCCGTTGCAAAAAATAATATATTACCCATAAACACATCAAAAAATGACATTGAATTCTCAACCCAGAAAATATGCTCTTTTTATTGGCAGATATCAAACCTTACATGAGGGGCATAAGTATTTATTTCGTAAAAAAATTGACGAAGGTATACCAGTTCTAGTTGCTATCAGGGAAATGCCCAAAGACGAGAAAAACCCATACACGCCTACTCAAATAATGGATATGTTTATTGCTGACCATGAGTGTCAACAATGGTTCAAAGATGCTATGATGGCACTTATGGTAATTCCAAATATTGAAGGTGTATATTATGGTAGAGACGTAGGATATAAAATTGAACAACTTGAAGTACCAATTGAAATATCTAGTATTTCAGCAACTCAAATTAGAGAAGAACAAAAAAGATTGGGGAATTTATGATTGTTCAGAAGAAAAGGCATATAGCAAAAACTGTAAGCTATAGAATTATCAGTACGGGAATTGGCTTCTTGATTATGTATGCGGTTTCAGGTAGTATTAAGGTGGGAGCAGCTTTCAGTATTGCAGAGCTATTTTACAAGCCTATACAATACTACATTCACGAAAGGATTTGGTATCGCTGGATAAAGTATGGGCTCAAGGATGGAAAGTAAAAATTTTCATGTGAGCCAAATACTGTTCTAGCCCTTCTTGTAATTGATATTTTGGAGTCCAACCTTCCATGAAGTGTGCTTTATTAGCTTCAGTGAAAAATTGATAATTTTCTGGAATTTCACTTTCTTCAGTGTATTCGTAAGGTATTTTTAGGCAGTATAAAACTTCCTCAAACGTGTTTGCTTTTCCGCTTCCGACATGATAATACTTGCCAAAAAGATTTTCATAATTGTTCCATGCGTGAATATTTGCTTCTACAACATCAGAAATATATACAAAGTCTCTTTTAGGGCTTTTGGGGAAAAGCTTAACTGTTTCTCCCCATTTATATTTTTGATAAGCTTGCAAAGCGATAGAAGCCATTTTCCCTTTATGTAGTTCCTCAAGCCCATATACGTTAAAATATCTTAAAGCCAAGCCACCGTTAGCTAGAATATACTTCTCGGCAATATATTTACTCCAAGCGTAAAGAGTTTCTGGTAGCCCGTTATTTCCTTCTACAGAGGCTGAAGAGCTAAATATAATTGGAACATTATTGCTTTTAGACCAATCAGAAATGATAAAAGTAGATTCAACATTCAGCCTCATCATTTCTTCCAAATTATTATTTTGGGTATTAGAACAAGCCCCTACGTGAAATATCACATCTGGATTTATTTTACATAGGTAGTCATTGAGGTTTAATTTCCAATCTCCCCTTTGAAATATCCACGTATCAATACCTAAAACAATAAAATCTTGTTTTTGTAATTCCATTTGAAGAGCCTTACCAATAAAGCCCCTATTTCCAGTTACACAAATTTTCATACTAAATTATTCTAAAACGCAAAGGTACATTATCTTCTTCCATCATTTTGTTGCATGCAGCTATATTCTGATTGTAAAATGTTGACTTATCGTAGCCAAAATACTTTGTTACTTTTTCAATATTACAAATCAACGGTCTATTTTCATAAACACGGCATTTGTTATCAGGCAATAAATTTTCACACACCCCTCTAGCGTCCCAGCTGTAGGGAAAAAAAAGAGGGGTACCCTTGTCTTTTAAGTTAAGTAATTCAACAACAGATTTTATTCTTTTGCAGCAGCAACCACAGCCAGAGCAAGGGAATTTCATATTGTGCTGACTCCCTTTTTTGTAACAACTTGAGCAGCAATAGAATTTGCAAATTTGATAGCTTGTGGAATACTTCTATTTATTGTGTAATGATATGCCAAAGCAGCTGTAAATGTATCACCAGCACCGCTTACGTCATAAGTCGTTTGTGGATTTTCTTGTGTAAATAAAATATCTAAATACTTCGCACCAACTTCGCCTAAAGTAACTATAATCTTATCATAGTTCATCAGCTTCAGGGGAATATTCAAATTTTCATTAAATTCTTTTTCATTCAACTTAATAAAGGAAACAAAATTAAAAACCTCTGGGGAGACTTTCTTTTTAGTGTCAAGAAATATACAAGTATCTTCCTTTACCAAAGACCGAATTCTTTTCATGTCATCTTCAGTAATAAATCCCTTATCATAGTCGGAAATAACAATGCAATCAGCGTTAGCAATTTTTTTTAATTCAGAATCTGTAAATTCTATTCTTTTAAATGAATCATTTTCGTCAACTCTTAAAAAATAATGATTTGTTTTTATGTCAACATATCTAGTCTTTTCACATGTAGCATTAGGCAAAATGCTATAAATGTTATGATTTTGAAAATCATGCCTAATTATGGCTAAAAGGTTGTTCAAAACGTTACCCGCCATACCGTCATTAAATACTGTTTTGATGGGGGTAAAAACTGGAACTGGAGCCTCTGGAGAAAGTCTATCGGCTTTCCCATAAACGAATCTATCTACGCACCTTTCACCTATCACTAAAAAATTATATTGCATATTAATTTCCTTTCTCTATTCTGTAAGAGTCCGAATCAAAATGCTCGGTGGATATTTCAAATATTTCCCCTTCTGTCAAAGCTAAAAGTTGATGAGGCAATCCCCTTGTTATCGTAACAACGTCCCCAACCTTCAATGTTTTATTGAATTTTTTTGCTGTAGAGGTTTCTATCCAATAGAATTCAAACTCTCCTTTGTTTACATACCACGTTTCTTGCTTTTTTATATGGTAGTGCATAGAGAATTTGCAACCTTCTTTGAAGTAAAGTATTTTACCACAGTATTCACTTGAATTGTGTATTACTAATTCATGTCCCCAACCTTTGGGTATTTTACAACATTCTGTGAGTTTTGGGTGGTTAGCCATTTTTTATAGTTTTAATTATATTGGTAGAGGAAAAATCGCCTATTCTGGGTATAAAGGTAATTTTTTGACAAAATTCAGCTCCAATAATTCTTTTCTCTTTGTACTCTTCGCCAATTACCATGTGAGAAGGGCTTACTAGTTCAATATATTTCTCAAGTTGATAGTCAGTATCAAAAACGTATACTTTATCAACCCACCTTAAAGATTCTAACATATATCTACGGAAATATTGGTCATTGATAGGTCGGTGTTCCCCTTTCATTTTTTTTACCCTTGCATCAGAATCAATTCCCACGCATAGTCTATCTCCCAATGAAGCCGCAAATTTTAGCAACTCTAAATGCCCAAAATGTAAAACGTCAAAACAGCCGTTAACCCAGATATTTGTCATGAACCAAAACTAACTAAATAATTTAGATATTTCAACATACCCTATATGTATTTTTTTATTGAAATTTAGTTTTTCACATAAATTTGTAAACTTATTCAATATTTACATACTTTTATATACAAATAACACCTCAAATGGATATCGCCATGTCTGATGTCAATACTAACAGTAGATTAGATTCAATTGAGAAGAGGTTGAATTCAATTGAAAGCTCATTACAAGACGTAGTTCAAAACTTCCATAAATTGTATGTTGCCGTTGTAGGTAATGAAACTTTTGACCAAGAAGGAATCGTACACCGCTTGAAAAAAATGGAAAAAGAACTAGATGGGCTTACAAAAGTTAAACTAAAATTAGTAGGTATTTTCATAGGTAGTGGAGCTGTTTGGGCAGTAGTTTGGGAATTTTTAAGAAAATTTATTGTAAAATAATGCCACCGAAACCACCAAGTTCAGCTGTACAGAAAGGAGCTGGAGCAGCAAATGTTGCTTCCGCCATAGGCGATGTAGGTAGCGTTGCTATTTCAGCTATTTCCCAAATTAATGACACTAACAAGAGAAGGAAATTTGAACAAAATTTTGCTCAACTAACTCTAGAACAGCAAAAAGGTCTTGAGATTAAACTTATTGAAGCAAAATCGCAAACGGAAAAATTAGCTGTTTTAACTCAATATTTAACACAACTAAATACTCAAAGAATTGCAAATCTTGCAAATTTCTATTCAGACAAAGAAAAATCTAAAAGAACCATGCTTTTAGTGTTGGCTGGTGGAGTTGCACTTTTAGGTATTATAACTCTAATCGTAATAAAAAGAAAATAAGATGCCTTTACCATTAGTGGCGATTGCAGCGGTAGTTTCAGCAGCAGCTTCAGTAGGTGGAGCAGTCAAAGGAGGCGTTGATGCGGACAAAAAAAGATTTTTAGAGCAACAACTTGCTTTTTTAAATAATGAACAAAAGCAAAAGTTAGAGAGGGATTTAAGGGCTGCAAAATCTGAAGAAGAAAGGCAAAAAATTTTAGCCTCAACAATTGAAGGAATTGCTTCTGCTAGAGTTAAGGGTCTTTCTACCGTTCAAGTAGAAAAGGAAAAGACAAAAAAGCAACTGATGTTGGTAGGTATTGTTGCTGTGTCACTGGTTTTAATAACTTTATTGGTCGTATCAAGAAAAAAATAAAATGGCTGTAGAAAAGGACAAAGCACTAACTCCTGATAAGAAACAAATACTTATCGGTCAGGTTGAACTTGAAATAGAAAACATAAACAAGGCTATTCGTCAAGGCGGGTTGCCTTCTGGTGTTTTAGAGGCTGTTAAAGCAAATAGGGATTCATTACAAGGTGTACTTAATCGTCTTTTTGAGAAGAAAGGCGTAATTACCCCGCAAGAAACTAATAAAACAATATTTTCTCTTGATAATTCTAAAAACGACAGATTGCAAACTGATTTTCAAAGGAATATGAAACGAGTAGCAATCTTTGCTGGATTATTATTAGCTTTAGGTATCGGATATACCTTATATACGAAGTCAAAAAACAGACAATGAATACTACTTGGAAAAAAATATTATTAATTTTTGGTGGAGGTTACCTAATCTATTGGACTTTTACGAAAATTAGACCTTTTGCTGGTAGTACCAAAACTCCAAAAAGCATGAAGTCAGAGTCATCTGAAAAATCTTTTTCAGGTGGCGAAGACCAAAAGCGTAATGCCATGATGGTTTTGAGAGCCTACAAAATGGCAAAAAAGAATGGCGAATCACGTGAATTTTTAGCTGAACTTAATCAAGAAACTGCAAAAGAATTTGGCCTTAAAGTAATGAACGACAAAGGTAATGGTCAATGTTTTGTTGTTGACATGAGTGGGAATAAAGTATTATAAAAATGGCTGTACCACCAGTAACTTCTACTATATCCCCAACAATAAGTGTTACTTTTCCTTCAGGAATTTCTGGAGTGGGCATCACTTATAGTCAGTTTTTAAATAGCTTGGGCAAGTATAACTATGGAGTAGAATTCTTTTACTTATCTTCTTCTTCTTATACCCAGATTGGACAGCCAATATTCTATAACCATTTTGATGCAAATGGTAACTCAATAACTACATTTATTCCATTTGCTGTAGACCCTTATCAGTCCCAACCTTCTATATTTTATGAAGTAAATTCAGACGAAATAATCATTACTAATTTAAGTTCAATGCAATTAGTAGTGGAGGCTGGAACTACCCTTTACTTTAAGTTTTTTGCTACGATTACCTATTTAGGCAACGAGCTTGACGATAAAAATGATGAGTCAGGATTTGATTTGTTTACAGAAATTGAAAAGAGAGAAGCTGTTGACTTTTTCTCTGGTTATTGTGATTACTTAATTGATGAAGATTTGAATTATGGCAATTAAAAGGGAACTAGTACAATTTGTAGTTGTTAACAGTACTGGCTGTGGATTTGACATGCCACTATTTCAACAGAATGTTTATTCAATTAATGCTACCACAAAATATTCATGGGATATAACAGCTGAAGACATTAGTTGCGGAACTGGTAGTTTGGTTATTAATGGGATTACTTACAATTTTACTTATACTGCTTCAAGCCTTACTTCCTTACTTGAGAGCCTGAATCTGCTTGGATTCGGTTTTTTTTGTTCTGAAGTAATAGGAGGTAATACTTACATATATACCACTGACGATACTAATATATACGGGATATTAACTCTTTGTGCAGCAAGCACAACCACCACTACGACCACGACTTCAACTACTACGGCAGCTCCGCCCACCTCAACTACTACTTCTACAACGACTTCAACTACTACGGCAGCTCCGCCCACCTCAACTACTACTTCTACAACGACTTCAACTACTA
>Ga0194115_10001383_pt1 | contig 31178 bp, 35 predicted proteins | sample TA2MahsurfametaG_3_FD_148656 | JGI IMG/M metagenome (GOLD analysis project Ga0194115, IMG submission 148656) | Freshwater microbial communities from Lake Tanganyika, Tanzania - TA2015002 Mahale S4 surface | ecosystem: Environmental > Aquatic > Freshwater > Lake | place: Tanzania: Lake... | reverse complement strand
TCGGCCGTGAACGGTTGCTGCGTCGACACATTGATCACGGTGAAAACCTTGGTTTCCTGGCTGCTCAGTCAGGGATCAGCGTCCGGACTGCCTACAAGTGGTTGGCTCGTTACCGCTCAGGCGGTGCTCCTGCGCTGGTGGATCGACGGAGTGTTCGCCGCACACAGCGGCGGACGCTCGATCCACTGCAACTGCAACACGCTGTGGACCTCCGCCATGAGCGCTGCACGCTCCGTCGCGTTGCCAGGGTCTTGGCCGCACCGCTCTCCACTGTGGGCCGAGTGCTCAAGGCCCTGGGTCTCGGCCGGCTCAAGAACCTGCAACCTGCAGAGCCAGTGCGCCGCTACCAGTGGGCACGGCCCGGCGACATGATCCACGTCGACACCAAACAGCTGGCCCGCTTTGAACGGGTCGGTCACCGGATCACCGGTGATCGCCGGCTTGGGTATTCCCGTGGTGCCGGTTACGAGAAAGCTCATGTGGCCATCGACGACGCCACACGACTGGCTTACGTCGAGGTGCTGCCGGATGAGAAGCAAGCAACCACGGTGGGTTTTCTGCTGCGGGCCGTGGCCTGGTTCGATGGTCAAGGCATCCGCTGCAAGAGGGTGCTCTCCGACAACGGCAGCGCCTACCGCTCGAAACCCTGGCGAGAAGCGTGCTCAGCACTTGGTCTCACACCAAAACGCACCAGGCCGTACACCCCACGAACCAACGGCAAAGCCGAGCGGTTCATCAAAACCCTTCTGGCGGAGTGGGCGTATTCGATGGCCTTTCAGGCCTCAACCGAGCGGAACCGCTGGTTGCCGCGCTATCTGGCGATCTATAGCGGCCGCAGGTGTCATATGGCCCTGGCTGGCCGCACCCCCATTCAGCAGCTCGAACTGTTGCGGGTTACTGAATGACCTGATGAGAAAACACATCTAGGGGCGCTGCACCAGCCGTGCCAGGCCCACCCCAACGAGATAGAGGCTGGTGATGGCACCGCTGAGCAGCAGCATCGTGACCGGATCGGTGGAGGGGGTGAGCACGGCCCCGGCCAGGGCGGAGGCCACCACCACAAAGCGCCAGGCGTTCAGCATGGTTTGGGCGCGCACGATGCCAAGCGCCGCCAGCAGCATTTGCAACACCGGCAACTGAAAGGCCAGAGCTGTTGCCACCATCAGCAGCAGCACGAAATCCAGGTAGCGCTCAATCGACCAGAGCGGCTCCACCACATCGGCGCCGTAGCTCACCAGGAAGTTGAGCGCGGCGGGCACGAGCGCCCACCAGGCAAAGGCCAGGCCCGCCAGGAACAGCACCGCCGAGCCACCTACCGCCGGTGCCACCAGCCGCTGCTCGCGCCTGGTGAGGCCAGGAAGCACAAAGGCCAGACCCTCGTAGAGCACGTAGGGCAGCGCCAGGGTGAGGCCGGAATACCCCGCCACCTTCAGCGACACGAACAGGAATTCGCCTGGGGCCAGCTGCAGGAAATGAATCCCCTTGGCGGGTACCTCAAGCAGCCGCACCAGGGGTTTCACCAGCAGCAGGCAGCCGGCCGCTCCAACCACCACCGCCACCAGGCTGCGCAGGATGCGCCGGCGCAGTTCCTCCAGGTGATCCACCAGCGTCATTTCCACCTCAGCCGGGAACTGATCGTCCGGGTGGCTGGGCTCGCTGCTGCTGTCTTGGCTGACGTTGATGCGGATCGGTTCAGGGGCAGGCAACACGGTGTTGCCGTCAGGCAGGGTGTCGCTCTCGCTCATGGCTCTTGCTCCTCGGAGAGGCTAGGGGCCGCGGCCACCAGCAGCGCTGCGCCGCGACTCGGTTCGGCCCAGATCACTTCTCCTCCGCGATGGCGCACGGTGCCAGGCCCGGCGCCGGGGATGCGCTGGAGTTCATCGCAGGGCACCATCACCACCGCCACGCGCTGATTGCCCCGGGCGCGGCTGAAGTGGGCGGCTAGATCAGCGGCCGCTTGTAGGTCTTGCTCACCGCTCAGGCCTTCTGAACCCTTCAGCACCACGTGGCTGCCCGGGCATTCCTGGGCGTGGAACCAGAGATCGCCGCGGCGGGCTTGCCGAAGGCTGATCCATTCGTTCTGACGATGGTTGCGACCCACCTGCAGGCGCAGCCCCCCGGGACTGTGGAGTTCTAGGGGGGAGGGAGCTGCGCTCTCGAGCTGCCTGCGCTGAGCTCGACCAGGGCGTGAGTGCTCCATCAGGGTGCTGCACTCCTCTTCAAGGGTGTGCAGATGGTCAAGCGCAGCGCTGCTGTCGTGCTCGGGTCCTTGCTCCAGATAGGTGAGGCTCGCTTCAAGCTGTTCGATCCGCTGCTGGTGCTGCTCGAGCCGCGGGGTGATGGCGGCCACGGAGCGCCGCAGTTTGCGGGCCCGCTTGTAGAGCGCCTGCGCCTCCGCCACCTGCTCGCGACTGGGCTGGGGGAGGCAGAGCAGCGCATCGGCCTGCTGCTGCAGCTGATCGCTGTTCTCCACCTGATCGAGCAAGTGCTGCTGGTGCTCCATCTGGCTGCGCTCACGCTGCAGCTGCTGCTCGAGACGCTGCCGCAGCTGGTGTTGCCGCTGCTGCACCAGCCGTTGGCCAAGGCGTTCGCGGTGATAATCCGCTAGGGCTCGATTGATCGGCAGCGGTGCGGCAGCAGCCGGTTGCGAGGCAGCGGAAGGGTCTTCTTGCCAGCAGCGATAGGTGCAGCTGCGGCCTGGGCTGAACACAAAGGCCTCGCTCTCGATCGCTGCGAGCCAGGTTTGCCAGCGCTGCCACAGCTCCTGCCATTGCGTAGGGCTGAGCGTGGTTGTTGGTTGGGCCAGCAGCGCGGCGCTTGCCTCGGGTTGATCGCCCGCTAGCTGCAGAGCAAGAGCCGGGCTGATTCCCTGGTAAGCGCTCTGCAACGCCTTCTGCAACGGCAACGGCAGCAGGATCAGTTGCCGTTGCCAGCTGGCCAAGCTCTCCAGGCGGCTGGGGGGCTGGCCGCTCAGGGGTGGGGGGGGGCTGTAGGGATCGCCGGTGCCGATTGGCCGGAGCCGCGATTGCTGCTGGCGCACCTGGCGGGCCGCGGCTACGACTCGCCGCTGCTCATCCAGCAGAAACAGGTTGCTGTGACGGCCCATCAGCTCCAGTACCAGCCAGCGCTGGATCGCCTCGCCGGGGCGGGGGGCAAAGCCGAGCTCCACCACCCGTTCCCAGCCGGCTTGCTCCAGCGACACCAGCGCCAGGCCGCTCAGGCCGTGTTGCAACTGCTGCGCCAGGGTGCTGCCTTCCCCCTGGCGAGGTGGAGGCTCGATCGCATGCAGCCGCGGTGCCTCCGCCTGCCAGCTGAGTTCCAGCCAGAGCCGTTGCTCCAGGGTGCGAAAGCCCAGTTGCAGGGTGTGGCTATCAGCCTGCTGGGCTTTTTCAAAGCGGCTCGGCAGCAGCAGTGGCTTGAGTTCAGCCACCACCGCCCGCAGGCTGGTGAGGTCCATGGCCTGGAGTGACACAGGGGCCATGGGCGGGCGCAAAACGGCAGCGGCGGCACATCTACTCTGCAGGTCTGCGCTCGATCCACGATGGTTGCCGAGGCTCCAAGCAGCGGCCGGCTGTTTCTGATCACTGGTCCCAGTGGGGTGGGCAAAGGCACCCTGGTGGCGGCGTTGCTGCAGCGGCACCCGCAGATTTGGCTGTCGATCTCGGCCACTACTCGTGCCCCCCGCAGCGGCGAGTGCGAGGGGCAGCACTATTTCTTTCTCGATCGTTCAGCGTTCGACACCAAGGTGGCCAAAGGTGGGCTGCTCGAGTGGGCTGAGTTCGCTGGCAATTGCTACGGCACCCCAAGGGATCCGGTGGAGCAACAGCTGGCTGCCGGCCGCCCGGTGCTGCTGGAGATCGAGCTGGAAGGTGCACGCCAGGTGCGCAAGAGCTTCCCCAGCGGCTTTCAGATTTTCATCAAGCCGCCGTCGTTTGAAGAGCTGGAGCGGCGCATCCGCGGCCGCGGCACCGACAGCGAGGAGGCAATTGGTCGCCGCCTCGAGCGCGCCCGGGTGGAGCTGGCGGCCGAGGCTGAATTCGATGCGGCTCTGGTGAATGACGATCTCGACTCCGCCCTGGCTGAGCTTGAGCGCTTGATGGGCCTGGGCTGAACACAAAAAAGCGGCCCGTTTGGGCCGCTTAGGAAGTGATTGCGGAGGCGCAACTCACATCGGGTGGAACAGAAGATCCGGGTAGAAGCGGTTGAATTCGATTAGGATGCCGGCGGTCACGGTGAACCAGATGGCGGCAAACACCGGAGCTGTGGTGAGGAACTTTTTCATCGCTGGGTGAAAGGGAGATGGAGCGGAGAAAAAAGGCCGGAGCCTGATCAGCGGGGGGAAACGGTGATCTTGTCGTCAGCCTCGGTGAGCTTGCCGCTGGTGAGGGCGCCAAAGGCGGCCAGGGGCCAGGTGGCAGCAGCCAGGGTGCTCTTGAAGGCCAGAGACAGATCGATCTGGATTTCCTTCATGGCGGCATCCTTATCGCCACGGATCGCCATCAGGTAGTTGCGGCCAGCCCAGCCGATGCAACCGGCGATGTAGAGGAACGCGATGCCGGGAATGATGAAGTCACCGGCGTGGCTGAGGCGGCCATCCACGATCAGGTGGGGCAGGCCATCAGCACCACAGGAGGCCTGGCTGTACATCGCAAAGCGAGCTTTGGCCTGGTCGGTGGTGGCAGCAGCGGCGCGCTGCTGGAAGCGGGCGCTCTCAGCGCAGGGGGTCAGCCCGGCGACATCGGCTTTGGCCACAGGGGCGAAGCCGAAGATCAGCAGGGCAGAAATCAGAACAGCAAAGAGGCGGCGCATCGGGTCCAGCTGCTGCACGGCAGGATGTCACTTACGGACAGTACGAGGGGCGTTCAAAGCTGATGCCAACCCTGCTGGCGCTCGAAACAAGTTGTGACGAGTCAGCGGCTGCTGTGGTGAGCGATCAGCGGGTGCTGGCGAGCGCTGTGGCCTCCCAGGTGGAGGAGCATGCGCGCTGGGGTGGAGTGGTTCCGGAGATCGCTTCACGCCGCCATGTGGAAGCCCTTCCCGGGCTGATCGAGCAGGTGATGGAGGAGAGCGGAGTTCGCTTCGCCGATCTCGATGCCATTGCCGCGACGGCCGCCCCGGGCTTGGTGGGTGCGCTGCTGGTGGGTTCGATCACCGGCCGCAGCCTGGCGCGGCTGCACAACAAGCCGTTTCTGGGGGTGCACCACCTCGAAGGACATTTGTGTTCGGTGCAGCTGGGGGATCCCCTGCCGCAAGGCCCCTATCTGGTGCTGCTGGTGAGCGGTGGCCACACCGAAATGATTCGCGTTGACGGCCCGGGCCACTACCAGCGGCTGGCCCGCAGCCGCGATGACGCCGCCGGTGAAGCCTTCGACAAAGTGGCGCGCCTGTTGGAACTCGGTTATCCCGGCGGCCCTGCGATTCAGGCCGCTGCTGAACATGGTGATCCCCAGCGCTTCGCGTTGCCAAAGGGGCGAGTTTCCCTGCCTGAAGGTGGCTTTCACCCCTACGACTTCAGCTTCAGTGGATTGAAAACAGCCGTGTTGCGCTTGGTGAATCAGCTGAAAGCGCAATCCGCCGAGAGCGGTGAACCGTTCCCCCTGGCGGATGTGGCGGCGAGTTTCGAGCGGGTGGTGGCCGAGGTGCTGGTGGAGCGCACCACGCGCTGCGCTCGCGACCAGGGGGTGAACACCCTCGTGATGGTGGGCGGTGTGGCGGCTAACCGGCGGCTCCGCCAGCGCCTCGAGCAGCGTTGCTCGCAGCTGGGATTGCAATGGCGGCTGGCGCCCCTGGCCTACTGCACCGACAACGCCGCGATGATCGCCGTTGCCGCTGAGCAGCGCTGGCTTGCTGGGGCGAGCAGTCCGATCGATCTAGCCGTGGCGCCGCGGCTGGCGTTGGAAGCGGCACCTGTGCTCTACGAACCGCAGGCCGCCTTTTGATCTCAGTAGGCTCCTGAGACTCAATGGCACCAGCCATGGCCATGGCTCACCCGGCACCGGAGCCCACCGAAGTGATCGACAACGTGGTGGAAGCAGCTCCTGATGAGCTGAACCAGTGGAAGCGCGGCTTCACTCCTCAGGCGGAGATCTGGAACGGCCGCATGGCGATGCTCGGCCTGTCGGTTGGTCTGAGTGTGCTGTTGATCGCTCGCATCGCCGGCAAGGCCTAAGCCTTGCCGCGCAAGGCCTGGGCCAGTTCATTGGCCCTGAGGCTTTGCCCCAGGGCATCGTCTGCACTCACGCGGCCTTCCTCCACCAGAGCCAGCAGTGCATGGTTGGCTGTTTGCATGCCATCAAAGCCACTGCGGGCCATGATCTCTTCGATCTCGGCAAGTTCGCCGCGCTGGATGTAGTCCTTGCAGGCGTCGGTGTTGATCAAGATGTCGTGAAAGGCCGCCCGTTTGCCGTCGGTGGTTTTGAGCAGTCCCTGCGCCACCACGCCCAGCAGGCTTTCCGAGACAGCCCTGCGGATGCTCTCCTGCTCGCTGGGGGGCACCATCCCCAGCACCCGCTCCACCGTTTTCACCGCTGAATTGGTGTGGAGGGTTCCGAATACCAGGTGCCCGGTCTGGGAGGCTTCGATCGCCGTGGCGAGCGTTTCACCGTCGCGGATCTCACCGATCAGGATCACGTCGGGGTCCTCGCGCAGGGCTGCCCGCAGGGCAAGGTGGAACTGAAGGGTGTGCTGCCCCACCTCGCGATGGCGGATCAGTGAGCGCTGGCTCTGGTGCACGAATTCCACCGGATCCTCAATCGTGAGGATGTGGCAGCTGCGGTTGCGATTAATCCAATCGATCATCGCGGCGAGGGTGGTGCTCTTGCCCGAGCCCGTGGGGCCGGTGATCAGCACCAGGCCTTTCGGCCTTGATGCCAGCTCCCGCAGCACCGGCGGGAGGTTCAGATCCTCCAGGCTGGCGATGGTCTGCGGGATCAGGCGCAGCACCATCGCCGGGCCCCGCAGCGAATCGAGCAGGTTGATGCGCACCCGCACAAACGGGAAGGCGTGGGAGCCGTCGAATTCCTTAATGCGCTGGAAGGCATCGATCTGCGCCGGGCTGAGCATCTCCCTGAGCCAGCCGTTGAAGGTGGCGGCATCGGTGATCGGCCAGCCGCTGCGCACCATCTCGCCGCGGGCGCGGTAGCGGGGTTCTTCGCCCACGCCCAGGTGCACATCGGAGTAGCCGTTGCTGTCGGCGATCTTCACGATCTCGGCCAGGGTGCCGGGCTGTTCGCCTTGCAGGGCGCCGTCGCTGCGGGCGGCTGTGGGGGTGGTTGCCACTGCGGCCGCTGCCATGGGCTGTGGCGGCAGGGGAAACAGGTTGCTGGGGAAGGGGGAACTGATGGTCACCGCTGGCCGGCGGGCTGCTTCCAGCTTTGCGGCTGAACCAGGCTCTGGCCAGCCAATCCAGGCGCCATCTTTAGGATCCGGCTGAATGGCGGCCCTCCGTGAGCACCTCCCACAACGTCTGCATCGTGCTGGGCACGCGCCCGGAGGCCATCAAGCTGGCGCCGGTGATTCAGGCCTTTCAGGCTGCGCCTGACTTCAACACCCGCGTGGTGCTCACCGGCCAGCACCGCGAGATGGTGGCGCAGGTGATGGAGCTGTTCGGATTAAAGGCCGATCACGATCTGGCGCTGATGGCGCCGAAGCAAACCCTCACCCACATCACCTGCGGTGCCCTGCAGGGATTACAGGCTGAATTTGAACAGCACCGACCTGATCTGGTGCTGGTTCAGGGCGACACCACCACCGCCTTCGCCTCAGCGCTGGCCGCCTTTTATGCGCAAGTGCCCGTGGGCCACGTGGAGGCTGGGCTGCGCACCGACAACATCATGGATCCCTATCCGGAGGAGGCGAATCGTCGCCTGATCTCCCAGGTGGCCCAGCTCCATTTCGCCCCCACCGAGGTGTCGGCGGCGAATTGCCGCGCTTCCGGCGTGGTGGGTGAGGTGTGCGTCACCGGCAACACCGTGATTGATGCGCTGTTGTTGATGGCTGAGAAGGCGCCTCCCTTTGAGTTGCCGGGCCTGGATTTCGAGCATCAGCGCGTGATCCTCGCCACCGTGCACCGCCGCGAAAACTGGGGCGAGCGCCTCCGCGAGATCGGCCAGGGCTTCCTGGAGGTGCTGGAGCGTTTCCCGGATACCGCCCTGCTGCTGCCGCTGCATCGCAACCCCACCGTGCGCGACCCGCTGCAGGCCTTGCTGGGGGATCACCCGCGGGCCTTCCTCACCGAACCGCTCGATTACGACCAGCTCGTGGCTGCCATGCGCGGCTGCACCTTGCTGCTGAGCGATTCCGGTGGCTTGCAGGAAGAAGCCCCGGCGCTCGGTAAGCCCGTGCTGGTGCTGCGCCGCACCACCGAGCGCCCGGAGGCGGTGGATGCCGGCACCGCGAAATTGATCGGCACCGCCAGTGCCGACATCCTGCGGGAAACCTCTCACCTGCTGGAAAGCCCCGAGGCCTACGAGGCGATGTCCCGGGCCCATAACCCCTTTGGTGACGGCCAGGCGAGCCAGCGGATTGTGGAGGTCAGCCGCCGCTTCCTCCAGGGCCGCTGATCACTCGCGTTTCTTCTTGGTCCACGGGGGTAGGTCGATAAACACCCGGGTGCCCGATTGGAGCCCCTCCAGGATCTGCGTGTCCTTGCCGCTGCTGGCCCCCAGCGTGACGGCCTGGAAGGTGGGCTGGTTGCCCGGGCCCACCAGCAACACGCCGGGTTTGCCCTGTTCGGTCACCACCGCCACGGTGGGGATGAGGGTGCGCGAGGCCAGGTTGCCGGTGCTGAAGTCGATATCGGCGGTCATGCCGATACGCAGTTCAGGCGGCGGGTTGATGAGCTGCAGCTTCACTTCAAAAGAGGTGACGTTGTTGAGCTTTTCAGCGCGCGGCGCGATCTGACGCACCCGCGCCGGGAAGCGCCGATCCGGGAAGGCATCCACCCGCACCGAAGCGTTCTGCCCCACCTGGATGCGGCCGATGTCGCTCTCCGGTACCTTGGCCAGGGCCTCAAGCCCCTGAGCCAGTTCCACGATGGAGGAACTGCTGGCGCCGGCGCTGGCAGAGGCCGAGGTGGTGGGAGTCACAAAGGCGCCGGGATCGGCGAAGCGTGCGGTCACCACGCCTGCGAAGGGTGCGCGCACCGTGAGGTCGCCTTGTTCTTTCATGCGCTGCTCCAGCCGTTGCTGGGCCGCTTCCACCGCGGCCTTGTCCACCAGAAACGCGGAGCGGGCAGTGTTGTAATCGTCGAGGCTGATGCCGCCCTGGCGGATCAGGGCTCCGCGCCGCTGCAATTCGCTCTGGCTGCGGTTGAGCTGCGCCTTGGCGGAGCGGAGCTGGGCGCGCAGTTCATCGAGCCGGTCGTTGAGATCTCCGCTGTCCATCAGCGCCAGGGCCTGCCCAGCCTGCACGCTGTCGCCCTCTTCCACGTAGAGCTTCTCGAGCACCCCCTGGCGCTTGGGGCTCACGTTCACCTTGCGGAAGGCCTCCAGTTCACCGCTGGCGGTGATCACGCCGGGCAGGCTGCCCTGCCTGGCCAGCACGGTGTAGGTGTCGAGGCTGCGCTGCTGACTGGCGCTGCGGCGCTGACTGATCAGGGCCCCGCCGCCACCGATCACCACTGCACCAGCGAGCAGACCGGCCCAAAGGCGTTTGCGCTGCAGCCAGGTGCGGCGCGGGCGGATCCCTGCGGGTAGGCGAAAACGGCCGCCATCGAGCGGTGCATCGCCCTCGCGCTGCGGAGGGGGCTGGAGCATCGAGGAAGGAATGGCCGTTGCCTGTGCTGACACCAGTCTTCCTTGTCGGTGGTGTCGGGTGTGGCTGGGGGTGGTCCGTAGATTCCCCCAATGCTTAAAGCCGGAATCGTGGGACTGCCCAATGTGGGTAAGTCGACCCTGTTCAACGCCCTCGTGGCCAACGCCCAGGCGGAGGCGGCCAACTATCCGTTCTGCACGATCGAGCCCAACTCGGGCGTGGTGTCGGTGCCGGATCCGCGCTTGCAGCAGCTTTCTGATCTGAGCGGCAGCAAGGAGCTGATCCCCACGCGGGTTGAGTTTGTGGATATCGCCGGCCTGGTGAAAGGAGCCAGCCAGGGCGAGGGCCTGGGCAACAAGTTTCTGGCCAACATCCGCGAGGTCGACGCGATCGTGCACGTGGTGCGCTGCTTCGAGAACGACGACGTGATCCACGTGAGCGGCTCGGTGGGCCCTGCCCGCGATGCTGAAGTGATCAACCTGGAACTGGGCCTGGCGGATCTCTCTCAGGTGGAAAAGCGGCGCGAACGCCTCAAGAAGCAGGTGCGCACCAGCAAAGAAGCTCAGGTGGAAGACGCGGCCCTTGAGCGCATTCAAGCCGTGCTGGAGCAGGGTGGTGCCGCCCGCAGCATCGAGCTCAGCGATGAGGAGGCGGGCATGGTGAAGCCCCTGGGGCTGCTCACCGCCAAGCCGATCATCTATGCCACCAACGTGAGCGAGGACGATCTCGCCTCAGGCAACGCCTATTGCGAGGAAGTGGCTGCCCTGGCCGAGAAGGAGGGTGCCGGCACGGTGCGCATCAGTGCCCAGGTGGAGGCGGAGCTGATCGAACTGCCGGAGGAAGAGCGCGCGGCTTTCCTCGCGGATCTTGGGGTGGAGGAAGGCGGCCTGCAGAGCCTGATCCGAGCCTCATACATGCTGCTTGGCCTGCGCACCTACTTCACCACCGGTGAGAAGGAAACCCGCGCCTGGACGATCAAGGCCGGCATGACCGCCCCGCAGGCGGCGGGGGTGATCCACACCGATTTCGAGCGGGGGTTCATCCGCGCCCAGACCATCGGCTACAAGCAGCTGCTGGAAGCCGGTTCCTTGGTCGAAGCCCGCAACAAGGGTTGGCTCAGGGCTGAAGGCAAGGAGTACGTGGTGGAAGAAGGCGATGTGATGGAGTTTCTGTTCAACGTCTAGACCCAGTTCTCCGCTATTACCCAAACAAGAAAACTCCCGACTCCATCAATTATCTAAACAAAGAAAAGTCCTTCACTTCAACTAAACGACCAGAAACAAGCAATAACACATCAACTTCAACATGGCGCCAGGGACATAAATTAATTTTGAACCTCCAATCAATAAGCGCTGGCGTAAACTCACTAAATGCAATAACGAAACAAAAGCAGTGTCAACACAAGACAGGGATCCTGAACGCGCCGACAAAATCGCAAAGCCTGCAATCACAACAGCAGTGGGGATCTAAAATGAGGATCAGGCCTTAAATCACCGTAACGTTGATTATTTTTTGGACAGGTCCCATCGTCAAGCCCTGAAGAGGGAGAGAGAGGCAGGGCGCCCCTGCGCGTACGGCACGCCCACAGCCCCGAATTCAAGACACCTGTCGCCATGAAAGCGATCATTGCCCAAAAGACGATTCAAGAGACCACACCAGATCACTTAATCTAACTGATTCAGGTGAGCTAGTGGTAGCTCCTTGAATGCAACAGCGGCAAGCAGAGCAAGTTCAAGGAGACTCAGCTGGTTTCATCAGACTGCTACGCGGAAACCCCACGGTCATGTAAAGCCTCAGATGGAGCTGAGTGGCTCAAAAAACTTGGCTGCCTGACGACCGTGAACCAGCCAAGGTGGCTGTGATCGAACACCTTGAGCTAGTTGGCATGTCAAGGTCCACTCGCTACGATCAGCCGCGACCGGGACTGAAACTTGATGCGCCGCATGGGCTGACGGACGATCTACCAGAAGCCCCAACCACGATGCCAGCCGAGACGTCAGCGAGGCCTGCCCTACCTCGTGGATCCCAACGCGATCAAAGCTGCAGATCAGTTGCGGGCCATCGATCTCACCCCCCTTGCAGAGAGGTTTTCTCTGACTTGTTTTAATTGTTTGCCTCTTCTCGAGGACCATGTTCGGCCGCACCTATCCGACAGCATTAGCACTGAGTTCCATCTGACGCACTAGAGACGGTGCTGGCAGGCAGATACAGGACAGAGACCCTCCACTTCGACGAAAAACTAGTTCTTCTCTGCGCACCTCATTGCGTGACCAGGCGGATAAAGGGAAAATCAAGATCATCCGCTTGAGAAGGAAGCATTAGCACTACATCATTCTACCAAAGATACTATTGAGCAAGATCCAGCAGACGGAGATCTGTGCAAAGGCCTGCAGCGATGACCGGAAAACTCAGATCAGCCCGAACTGCTTTCTATGAGGGCACTACCTGGCAAGGCCATGCATCTCCGTGGTAGCCAGAGCCCCCCCATGAGGCCTGGATTTGAGATCAAGCCCTACTCATCTCGCCAAGGGTTAACGATGTCAGGAGAAGGAACTGTCAAACAAAAAGGACCTCGCATAAGGCTACCAAAAGAATAATCCAAGAATCATGCGCTGAGCGCCCCAGTACAAACCATTCAGACCAAACTGGAGGAGAATATGACCAATAGAAATCAGGAAAAGCAGACTCCCGAATATCTCCAGGCGCATCAATATAAAGGCAAGAGATGAATCTTTTTTCTCGCCCGATTGTAGATAAATCACGAAGCACTTCGGTCTCGCTCAAGACTTCCCAAAAGCTGTCCCATCAGCACAGCAACAGCGTCTGCGAAGTTGAAGCTGTAACCGGGATCGAAATCACCCGGATCAATCGCCACCCAGCCACCCGCCGCCGGCTGGCGCAACTCGAAATGGAGATGGGGGCCCGTGCTCAAGCCCGTGCTGCCGACTCGGCCAATCACCTCTCCTTGGCGCACCACATCGCCGGCTTTCACATACAGCTCTGAAAGGTGGCCATAAAGGCTGCGGCGCAGGGGGCGCTGGTGCTCCACCTCCACAGCCAGGCCGTAGCCGCCCGCTAAGCCGCTACTCACAACGCGCCCACTCAAGGCCGCCACCACCGGCGTGCCTTCCGGTGCCGCCAGGTCTTCACCGGCATGCAAGCGCCAGGCCCCCAGGAGCGGATGCAAGCGCCAGCCGAAACCGCTGGTGTTCACCGCGCTGCCAATGATCGGCAGCAGCAGGCTGCGGTTGCCGTTGCCCAGCACCGGTGCCGGCCGTGGGGTGACCCGGAACACGCTGGCGAGATTGAAGCTGCCACCGTTGCCAGCCAACAACGCAGACACCGGCACCGTGAGCGGCGGCAGCGGCAGGTCATCAGCACCCACGCGGCCGCCCCAGGCGGTGTTGCCGTTGCCATCGGTGCGGCGCCCCCAGCGCAGGGCAATGCCACCGCGGCATTCCCTGGCGGAGAGGGCCCCACCACGGCAGGCCTGCTGGAACGCCCCCACATCCAGGGGCGCCAACCCTGCGCCTGCTCCGCGCACAAGATTGCGCTCGGTGGGCGTCACCACCCCCTGGCGCACCAGCTCATCGAGGGATTTATCGAAACGCTTGGGGGTCGTGGCCGCACCCCGCAGGCGCGCGGGATCAGGGCGGAGCGGCAGTGCTGCACTGCCTGGTGGAGGCAACAAGGGAGCCACCGGTGCCGCTGTTGCCTCGGGCTGCGAGGCCTCCAACTGGGCCCAGGCCCACCCGCCCCCAAACAGCGCCGGCAGGGCAACCAACAGGCTCAGGGGTTGGAGGCGGGGCAACGCAGAGCGATTCAAAGCGGATCAAACTCTAGAAACGCCTCTGCAGCACAGTCACCGCCGTTCCGCGGCAAAGTCGCAAGCCACCATCGGCGGCCAAGCCACTCACGCTCCAACGCTCACCCTCATGGATGAGCCACTCCGGCCGCCAAAGGCGCTGCTCCGCCTGCCGGCGCACCAGCTCGGGTTGGGCAGCCGCAGCCGCAGTCCATTCCAGCGCCCTCAGCACCCGCGCCGCCAAGCGCTCCGGTTGGGCCTGGGGATGAAGCCGGCTGCCCAGGGCTTCCTGCAGGCTGATCGCACCAACCGGGGTTCGGTTCACGCCGTTCACGCCGACCCCGAGCTGGGCGTAGCGCACCTGAGCGCCGCGCCAGCGCAAACGCGGCAGGATGCCGGCCAGCTTGCGGCCATCGATCAACAGATCATTGGGCCACTTGATCTGGGGCCGCAACCCGAGATCCTCGAGCTGCAACGCCATCCCAACCGCTGCGGCCAGGGCCAGGGCAGCAGCCCCCTCCGGCTCGGCAGGCCAGGGCAGCACCGCGCTCAGCCACACCCCACCCGGTGGCGACTGCCACAGCCTCCCCTGCTGGCCATGGCCATGGCGCTGCTGAGCGGCCAACACAGCCACTGGCGGCACGGCACCACAGCGCAGCCTGCGCTCCAGCTCCAGCTCAGTGCTGGCGCACACCGGCAACACATTCAACCGCCAAGGCAGGGGCTGATCGCCAGGCAACCGGCGCAGTGCGGCAGCAATCCGAGCTGGCTTCAGAGCGCGCTCAGCCACGCCGCCATCCGCTGGGCGCCAGCCTCCAGCTGCTCGATCGGATGCACCAGGGCCAACCGCGCATAACCCTCACCGGCAGATCCAAAGCCATAACCAGGGGTGAGGCAGACCCCGGTGGCTTCCAGCAGGCGGGCACAGAAGCTCTCTGCATCCAGACCGGCAGCACGGGCCCGCTCAGGCAGCTCCAGCCATAGATAGAGCGCCATCGAGGGAATCCGCACCGGCCAACCGGCTGCCTGAAGCACCTGGACCATCCGATCGCGCCGCTCCCGGTAGATCGGCTTGATCCGCTCCGGCCAATCGGGCGCCTGCTCCAGGGCAGCGATCGCTCCAGCCTGCAGGGCCGTGGACTGGTTGAAATCCACAACACCCTTGAGCTGCCGCAGCGCCGTGATCAGGGGCTCGGCTCCGATGGCGAAGGCCAGGCGATACCCCCCCAAACACCAGCCCTTGGAGAAGGAGAAAAATTCGATGCCGCACTGCCGCCACAACGGCGAGCGCAGCAGCGCCGGCGCCTCCCCATCGAGGGCCAAATCCACATAGGGGTTGTCGTGGGCAAACACGATGCCGTGGCGCACGGCTCGCTCCGCGGCCGCATCCACCCAGGCCTGCTCACCGGTGGTGGCCGTGGGGTTGTGGGGAAAGCCCAGCACCATCAGCTTCAACGCATCCCATTGGCTGGCGGTGAGCTGATCGAAATCGGGCGCAAAACACGCCGCGGGATCGAGCTTCAGAAACTGCGGCTGGGCGGAGGCGAGGCGCAGCCCCCCGAGGTGCGACGGGTAGAAGGGATCGAGCAACAGCGCCTGATCGCCGGGGTTCAACACCGCCAGGGGCAGATGAGCCGTGCCCTCCTGCGATCCCACCAGCAGCAACACCTCCCGCTCCGGATCAACGGCCACCCCAAAGCGACGCTGCGCCCAAGCAGCCACAGCCTCTCGGAACGGCTGGGTGGCGCCATGAAGGCAGTAAGCAGCGCTTTCTGGGCGCCCCAGCTGCTCACGCATCGCTGTAATCGCCTGCTCCGGCGGCAGAAGATCGGTGGATCCAAGCGAGAGATCCAGCAGCGGCGGCAAACCCAGGGCCGCCCCAGAGGCGCGATACGCCTGCTTGCGTTGGTCGTTGCGGGCGAAAACGCCGCTGCCTAAATGCTGAACGCGCTCAGAGATGCGCATCCAGGAAAGCCTTCAGTTGGGGCTTGGCCATGGCTCCTTCGTGGCGAGCCACCTCCTCACCGTTTTTGAAGATCAGAAGGGTGGGCAGGCCCTGGATCCCCATCTGATCGCGAGCCGTGGGGTTGGGGTCGGCTTCCAGCTTGCCCACCGCAAGCCGACCGGCGTACTCACCGGCAGCCCATTCCATCATTGGCGCCATCAGGCGGCAGGGGCCGCACCACTCGGCCCACACATCCACCAGCACCGGCGTGGCGGCATCCAGCACCTCGGCCTGGAAGTTGGCATCGGTGAGGTGCAGAACAGACACGGCTGCGGGCTTGGCTGGAGGGATTGTATGAATCAGAGCTTGTCGATCGAACGCTTCAGCTCTTCCAGCTCGGCATCCACCTCCTCAACCTTCACGGGCTGAACCGCCTCACCGGCCGCCGGCAACGCCCCTGAGGGAGCAGTACCAGCCAGCTTGCCTTTGAGCACCGCCAGCTCGTCATCCACCTCGGGAGCACCCTCGAGGGCAGCGAACTGGCTCTCCAGATCAGCACCCGCCAGCTCAGCTGCTGCCTGACTGCGGGCCTCAAGGCTCTGCACCTTCTCCTCCATGCGCTCAAAGGCCGCCATGGAGCTATTGGTGCCGAGGTTGCCCACGGCGCTCTGCAGCTGCTCTTGGGCCTGAGCCGCCTGGGCCCGGGCCTTGAGCATGTCTTTTTTGGTTTTGGCCTCGGCGATTTTGCTCTCGAGCTTCACCAGGCTCTGCTTGAGCTGCTCCACCTGGCCGGCCTGGCTCTGCAGCTGGGTGTTCAGCGCAGTGGCTGTGTCTTGGCAGGTCTTACGGCGGCCGAGTGCCTCCCGCGCCAAATCCTCCTCACCCTTCTTGAGGGCCAGCTCGGCCCTCTCATACCAGGTGTTGGCCTGGGCTTCGGCCTGCTCGGCCTGATTCTGAATCCGCTTCTGGCTGGCGATTGCCGTGGCCACGGCCTGGCGCAGCTTCACCAGATCCGCCTGCATATCAGCAACGGACTGATCGAGGATCTTGGCCGGATCCTCCATGGCTCCCACCACGGCATTGGCGTTGGCACGCACCAGACGGCTCAGACGATCGAAAAAGCCCATGGCGTAGGGAGGGGGCAGGCGCCGAGGCTAACCAGAGTGCGCGGCAACAGCACAGCGTGATTGCCGCATCTCCCGTAGCGTTGGGCCATGCCAGCCGCCCCGCGCAATCAAACCCGGCGCCAGGGTGCGGTGAACCTGCTGGTGCCGCCGCCACGGCCGCCGGCCACGGGACTGCAAACCTGCCTCAATCAGCTGCAGGAGCACTGGCGGCGCGAGGAAAACCTGGCAGCCCTCTGGCAGGCCTGGCCCCGGATTGCCGGGCCGCAGCTCGCCCCCCACTGCCGCCCATTGCGACTGCAGGGCGGACGGCTCGTGGTGGGTGCCAGCCATCCGCAATGGCTCCAGGCCCTACGTTTCAACAAACACATGCTGCTGGGAGCGCTGCGGGGGGCTGGGTTTTCGGTGAAAGACCTCGTGCTGCAGCAGCACCAGCCCACGGCGCTGCCTCCCTTCGGCAGCGAGGAAGAGGCCCAGGTGTGGGCGCAGCATCCCAGCCGCGTCGATGTCTTCGGCATGGCCAGTTGTCCCCACTGCCAGCGACCCGCGCCCAATGGCGAACTGCAGCGCTGGGGGCACTGCAGCTTCTGCCAGCGCGAACGCATGGACAACGGCGTGGCGATGGGCTCTCCCAGCGAAGCCGCCGCCGATCAATAACGTTCTGGCCTGGGCAGCTGCCAATCAGGCCTCGGCACCCCCTGGCGCTGAAGATCAGCCGCCCAGCGATCCAGGGCCAAGCGCTGAACCCGCCAGAGGTTGAACAGGCCCTCGGTTGCCAACTGCTGATGGGCCAACCCGCGCCAGTGGGGCAGTAGGGCCGTGCGTTGGTCGATCACCAACAGCACGGTGCCAGCTTGCGTGGCTGCGCTGGGCTGCTGATCCTGGCGCCGCTCACGCCTGAGGCGGTCGTTGAGATTGAGCGGGCCGTTGGGCTGGATTCCCTCGTAGATCACCACCTGATCGGCATAGAAATGGAGGGAGGGCTTGAGGATGCCCACCATCGCCAGCGGTTCACCGCCGCGGCGCTCCGCCACCACCGCAGCGGCAATGCGGCGAACGGGCAGCTGGCGCAACCGATCCCCCAGGGCCACCAGGGGCTGCAACGCCGCCACCGCAAACGCCACCAACGCCAGCTGCTGAGCGAGCAGCCAAGCCCAGCGACGGGGGCCAGCCGCGCACCACAGCAGCAGCCCTGCCGCACCAGCAAACCCGAAACACACGGCTGCGCGCGTCAGCAATCCACTGATCAGCAGCTCAGCCGGCAGCGTGGGCAGCTCGGGTTCATTGATCAGCAGGACCCAGCGGTCGGAGACAGACAGCCCCACCGCAAAGAAGACCTGAAGGGAGAGCGTTGCCACCACCACAGCCCGGCTGCGGCGTTGGGAGGCGTTCGCAGTCAGCTGCTGAGCCGCCAGGGCCATCAACAGCCCAGCAGCTGGCGTGGCCGGAATCCAGTAGCTGGGCAGCTTCGTGGCCGCCAGGGTGAAAAAGCCGAGCACCGCCAGCAGCCAGCAGGCGGCAAAGCGCTGCAGGGATGCAGGGGGCGCCAAGGGAGTGCGCCAGGCGCGCAGGGCACTGGCCAGGCCTGCCAGCAGCAACGGGGTGAATGGCAACGAAGCCACCAGCAGCACGGGCACAAAAAACCACCAGGGCTGCAGGTGGTTGTTCACCACCCCGGTGAAGCGCTGCAGGTTGTGGTAGCCGAAAAAGCTCTCCACAAATGGCTTGCCCTCCACCAGAGCCGCCAGCGCGTACCAGGGGAGTGACACCAGGGCCGTGATCCCTAGGCCTGGCCAGGGATGCACCCGGGCAGCCAGCCCCCGCAGGTCGCGCTGCCACAGGCCGAAACCGATCAGGGTGATCCCGGCCAGCAACACCGCCACCGGCCCCTTCGCCAGCACAGCGCAGCCCAGCAGGATCCAGCCCAACCAGCTGCGACCGCCACCCGCATAGGCCTGCCAGAAGATCAGCATGGCTGCTCCCAGCAGACCATTGAGCAGGGCATCGCTCACGGAGATGCGGCTCCAGAGCAGCACCAGGGGCGAGAGGCCAAAGGCCAGGGCGGCACTGATCGCGGTGATCCCCTGCTGTGAGAGGGCAGGCCAGCGATCACCCCCAAGGGGCTGGGGCCAGCGCAGCAGCGTGGCCGCCAACACAAGCATCAAGGCCAGGGAGCTGAGGGCCGAAGGCAGACAGGCCGCCCAGGTGCCTAGTGGATCCCACTGCTGCTGACCAGGGAGCGCGTAGAGCAGCCCCATCAACCAGTACACCAGCGGAGGCTTGTCGTACCGGGGCAGTCCATTCACCCGCGGGATGAGCCAATCACCCGTTTGGGCCATCGCCCGGGCCGATGCGGCGAACAGCGGCGGGGTTTCATCCACGAGCCCCGTGCTGCCCAACCGCCACACGAACAGCAGCAGCCCACAGACCAGCACGGTGAGCAGCACCAGCGGCCACACGAACCTGCGCGACACCAGGGCGAGCTGCGTCAGGCTCGAACTTATCGCCTACGGCTGCAAGGCCTGATTGATCCAAGCCTCGATCCGCTCTGCCAGCACCGCCCTGGAGGCATGGCGCTCCACCCAGCGGCGGCACTCCGAACGCTCGATTGCCCTCACCTGAGCCACTGCCTCGGCCAGGGCCTCTACGTCATCGGGGGGGACCAGCACGCCCGTGAGGCCTGGCTGCACCAACTCAGCGGGCCCGCCGCGCCGGTAGGCGAGCACCGGCACACCGCAAGCCATGGCTTCCACCACCACGTTGCCGTAAGCCTCATTCCACTTCGGGGTGTTCAGCAGCGCCAGGCAAGAACCCAGCTGAGCCTGTAGCTGATCGGTGGGCAAAAAACCCTTCCATTGCAGGGTGCCGGCAGGCACTGAGGCCTCCACCGCAGCGGCGTAGGCGGGATCTTCCACCAACCCCCAGATCGCCAGCGGCAGGCCGGTGCGGGCCGCCGCGGCTGCTGCATCCTCCAGGCCTTTTTCCGGTGCCACCCGGCCCACCCAGCCCAACAGTTCCTGGGGCTCACCGCAAAACCGATAGGCGCCCAGATCGAATCCATTGCCTACGAGCAGAGGCGGCTGCGCCAGGGCGAAATCAGCGGCCTGAGAAGCGGTGTGAAAGGCAAGCCGGCGTTGATCCCACGCCGCCACATCGGCAATCACGGCATCCATCGCCGCCGTCACCGAACCCATGCTCACCAAGTGCAGGATCGGCAGTGGTGCCGTGGGGGTGAGCCAAAAAGGAAGCCAGTCGTAGCCGAGGTTGAGCACCGCATCGAAGCCGGCAGCAGGGGCCTCAGCCAGCACGCGCCGCCAGAAACGGGCCAGCAGCCCATCGGCCGGCATGGTGACGAGAGCCTCCCGGCCCTGGTGCTGCACGCTGGGCTGCGGTTCACCACTGCAGCTCCACAGCTGGGCGGCGGCACAATCCGCCGGCAACTGCGAGCCCTCGGAGGCCAGCACCGCTAGCTGATGCCCCCGCTGCAACAAGCCCGCCACCAGCCCGGCCAAGGTGAGCTCCACCCCGCCGCCGCGGCCACTCCCCAGGGGCCCCAGCGCCGTAGACACCACCAGCAGCTTCACGACACCAACTCCGCTTGCACCGGCTGCCACAGCAGCGAGCGCCGATTGATCAACAGCACACTCACCAGGGCCAGAACAGCACCAACCCACTGCAGCGGCTGTAGCTGCTCCTGGAGCCACACAACCCCGCAAAGCAGGGCAAACACTGGGGTGAGGAAGGTGAGCGAAGTGAAGCTGGTGAGATCGCCATGGTTGGCGAACCAGAAAAACAGTCCGTAGGCCAGGGCGCTGCCCAACAGCGCCGCGTAGGCCATCAAGCCCCACTCCACCGGGGTCCAGGCCGGCAAGAGGGGCTGAGACACCAGCGCAGAACCGGCGAAGAGGGGCAAGCCGCCCAACACCATGTGCCAACCAGTCACCGCCACCGGATCGCTATGGCGGCAAGCAAAGCGGCTGATCACCGTGCCCAGCGCCATGGCCAGGGCTGCCGCCAGCATCCACAGCTCCCCATGACTCCAGGCCTGAACGTCAAGAACTTCCGGACCCATCAGCCACCAATGGTTGAGCAGGGGAGCTGGGAGCCCGAGGCAGAGGATGCCGAGCAGGCCAATCAGCAGTCCCAACCAGCCGACAGGGTTGATCGCCTCGCCAAACAGGCTGCGCGCCAGCAGCGCCACCAGCAACGGCTGTGAATCGATCAGCACCGAACCAAGGCCCGCGCCGGTCCCCACGAGGCCACGGGCCAGCAGCGCCTGAAAGGCGGTGGCATCCACCAGGGTGAAGAGCAGTAGCCACCCCCAGTCGCGGCGATCCACACCGCTGCTACCGCGCCACAAACGGGCACCGGCCAGCAACACCAACCCAGCTGGCAGCAGGCGCATCCAGGCCAGGGTGAGGGGGCCGGCTTCCTGCAGGAGCGGCTTCATCGCCGCCATGGCCGTCCCCCACAACGCAAAGGGAAGAAGCATCAGCAGCCAGCGCACCTTCACCAGCACAAGCTGCCTAGTGGCTCCTTTTTAAGATCCAGCCACTACACACCGCCTCGATGGTCTGGCCCTGGCGCCGAAAGTCCCGCCGCAAACTGGCGCGGATCGCAATTGAAGGGGCGATTGCGTCCGGCACGCGCGAGCGGGTGCTGAAGGCGCTCCGGGAGGTGGATCAGCGGGAATTCCCCGCCCTGCTGCTGCGCATCGACAGCCCCGGCGGCACCGTGGGCGACAGCCAGGAGATTCACGCTGCAATCCGGCGCCTACGGGAGAAGGGCTGCCGCGTGGTGGCCAGCTTCGGCAACATCTCCGCCTCAGGCGGCGTATATGTGGGTGTGGCGGCCGAAAAGATCGTGGCCAACCCGGGCTCGATCACCGGATCGATCGGCGTGATCCTGCGAGGCAACAACCTCTCGCGGCTGCTGGAGCGCATTGGCATCCAGTTCGAAACCGTGAAGAGCGGCCTCTACAAGGACATCCTCTCGCCGGATCGGGCCCTGACGGGAGCAGAACGCCAGCTGCTCCAGGAGCTGATCGATTCCAGCTACAGCCAGTTTGTGAGCGCCGTGGCTGAAGGCCGGGGTCTCGAGGAAAGCAGCGTGCGCCTGTTTGCTGATGGGCGGGTGTTCAGCGGCGCCCAAGCTCTGGAGCTGGGGCTGGTAGATCAGCTGGGCGATGAGGAAAGCGCCCGGCGCCTGGCCTGCGAACTGGCCGAGCTGGATGTGGAGAAAACCCGGCCGGTGAGCTTCGGGCAGCCAAACAAACGCTTTGCCGGCCTGATCCCTGGCCGCAATCTCTTCGGCCGGCTCTTCGACGCCCTGAACCAGGAGCTGGCCTGGAGCGGCCAGCCCCTCTGGCTGCACCGCCCATGAGCAACGCCTCCCAGCTGCGGGCCCTGCGCGGCGCCACCACCGCCACCGCCAACACCACCGAGGCGATCAGCGACGCCGTGGCCGAGCTCCTGGATGCGCTTGTGGAGCGCAACAGCCTCGAGGGCAGCCAGCTGTTGTCGGTCACGTTCTCGGTTACAGCCGACCTCGATGCCTGCTTCCCCGCCGCCATCGCCAGGCGCCGCCCGGGCTGGGATGGGGTTGCCCTTCTCGATTGCCAACAGATGGCCGTGAGCGGCGATCTGCCCCGCTGCATCCGGCTGCTGGCCCATGCCTGGCTGGAGAGCGATCGGCCGGTGCGGCATGCCTACTTGCGCGAAGCCGCTCGGCTGAGGCCGGATCTGGCCAGCTGAGTTGCATCTGGTCACAGCTTCCAGCCCCAGGGCCGGCACCCCTGCGATCCCTGCGACCAGCCCCTGCCACCAAGAATGGTGGGCACTAACCCTTTGCCAGATCCCACCCATGGCTGGTTTTCGTACTGCCGTCACCGGCACGGCTCTGGCAGCCGCCCTGGGCCTGGCCGGCACCGCCGCTGCCCTGGCACCGATGCTCAGCCCCTCTCCGGTGAAGGCACAGGGCACGCCAGGGCTTGTGGAGTTCCGCTGGGATTCCAGCAAGGACTACCGCAAGCTCTACTTCTTTATGACCGACACCCAGCGCTTAAAGCGCTCGGAGTATTACCTCATTCTCAAACCGAAGGACCGCAAAACTGCGATCCTCAAGCTCACCGTGGGCATTCCCAAGAGCTTTGACGTTCAGATCAATCCGAAGTTCGTCAAGCTCTGCTACATGAAGGAGGGCGGCATGCTCGCCCGCACCCGCTGCGAGAAGGACATCCGCGGCACGGTGGAAGTGGCGGCCGATGGCACCGCGATCGAGATCTTCCCGGACACCCCTGTGCCGGTGGGCAAGACCATCGGGGTTTACATCAACCTGTTCAATCCCTTCAACGCGGGCATGTATCAGTTCAATGCCCTGGCTCAGGCTCCGGGCGATGTGCCCGTGTCGGGCTATCTCGGCAGCTGGCTGATCCAGATCGATCCCCCCAGCAACTGACCAGACATGGGCTGGTAGGTTGGGCGATCGACGTTGAAGGCGAAGCCGAGCCGGAACCATGACCAAGCGCACCCTTGAAGGAACCAGCCGCAAGCGCAAGCGTGTTTCCGGATTCCGCGTTCGCATGCGCAGCCACACCGGCCGCCGCGTGATCCGCTCCCGCCGCAAGCGCGGCCGGGCCCGCCTGGCTGTCTGACGCCTAACCAGCCCCACTCACCGCCCCCGCCAGCCCGTTTCCGATGGTTCTTTCCCGGGAACACAGGCTGCGGGGGCGGTTTGTGTTTGATCGCCTCTACAAAAAGGGTCAGCGCCATCACGGCAAGCTGATGGTGCTTCGCAGCCTTCCAGCCCAGCCAGAGCTCCTCAAGCCCGATCCCCGCGATCCCAACCCCTTCAGCTGCAGGCTGGGGGTGGTGGTGAGCAACAAGGTGAGCAAGCGCTCGGTGCGGCGCAATCAGCTGCGCCGCCTGCTGCACGTTCAGCTCAGCGCCATCGTGCGATCCATCCCCGATCAGGCGATGGGGCGCTGGCTGCTGATCTCCCTCAAACCCGGCAGCGCCGAAGCCACGGATCAGGCTCTGCTGGGAGAATGTTCCGAACTCCTCGCCAAGGCAGGTTTACGCCCATGAGTGGTGCGCCACAAACACCTCCGGTGGCCCCCGGAGCCAGCATCAACGAAGACGTCTTCTATGCAGGCGGCCCGGCCAAGGGTGACCTGATCACCAACCTGCTCTTCGGGCTCACGCTGATCGGCATCCCGTTTGCGGTGGGAGCGATCGTGCGGGCCCTGTGGCTGCGCTTCCGCATTACCAGCCGGCGCGTTGAGGTGAGCGGTGGCTGGCTCGGCCGCGATCGCAGCCAGGTGGTGTACAGCCAGATCCGCGAGGTGCGCTCCGTGGCCCGCGGCTTCGGCTTCTGGGGCGACATGGTGTTGGTGCTGAGTGATGGGATGAAGCTCGAGATGCGCGCCGTGCCTCGCTACAAGGAGGCTGAAGCCTTCATCCGCGAGCGGATCAAGGCCAGCACGGCCGCCAAGGCCAGCACGAAATCCGGCTTCAACAACAACGCGGCGGCCTGAGCCATCCGCCTGACACACTGGCTCCACTTCCCTTCTCCCCGGACCTGCACACGCCGTGATCGGCTACATCTCCGACAACCTGCTGCTGCCGATCCTCGATTTCTTCTACGGATTGGTGCCGAGCTACGGCTTGGCGATCATTGCCCTCACGGTGGTGATTCGCCTGGCGCTGTTTCCCCTCAGTGCTGGCTCCATCCGCAGTGCCCGCCGCATGCGCATCGCACAGCCAGTGATGCAGAAGCGCCAGGCTGAAATCAAGGCCAAGTACGCCAACAACCCCCAGAAGCAGCAGGAGGAGCTGGGGTCGTTGATGAAGGAGTTCGGCAGCCCGCTGTCGGGCTGTCTGCCCCTGCTGGTGCAGATGCCGATCCTGTTTGCGCTGTTCGCCACCCTGCGGGGATCACCGTTTGCGGATGTGCCCTACACCCTCAACCTGAAGGTGCTGCCGGCCGAGCAGATTGCAGCGGTCGAACCCAAGCCGTTCAACAGCACCAGCCACTCGATCTTCGTGACCGCGACCAACCACGTGCCGGTGGTGGCCAGCCTCGAGAAAGGCACCAAGCTTGGCGTGGGCGACACCGAGACGGTGAGCCTGCACACCAAAGACGGCGCCACTTTTGCGTCCGTGCTCAGCGGCGTGGAGAACGGCAGTGCTTTTACCCCCACCTGGAGCGTCACCAAGGGTGAAGGCCTGGTGAGCGTTGATCAGAACGGCACCATCCACGCCATCGCCCCTGGTGATGTGACCGTGGAAGCGAAGATTCCTGGCCTAGCTGCCCGCTCTGGCTTCCTGTTCATCAAGGCCCTGGGCCAGGTGGGCTTCTACACCGATGGCTCCATCAACTGGGACATCGCGATCCTGGTGGCCGCCTTCGGCGCCAGCCTGTTCGCAAGCCAGATCCTCTCGGGCATGGGCATGCCCGCCAACCCGCAGCAGGCCACAGCCAACAAGATCACGCCCGTGATGATCACCGGCATGTTCCTGTTCTTCCCGCTGCCAGCGGGTGTGCTGCTCTACATGGTGGTGGCCAACATCTTCCAGGCCACGCAGACCTTCCTGCTCACCCGCGAAGCTCTGCCCGACAACCTGCAGGCGATCCTCGATCAACAGCTTGCCGCTGAGGCCAAAACCGTCACTGCCACCGTGAGCGGCAGCGAGCGCATGCCCTTCGAACCGAAGAGCAAGAAGTGAGTCGATGAGTCAGGCCCTGCCGCAACCCGCCGGAGACTTTCTGGAGCCGGTTCCACTCCAGGAGCTGCGTCTACTGGCCGAAGGGCGCCACTGGCAGGTGGATCAAACACTCAAAGAGCTCGAAAGCCTCACCCCGGTACGGGGTGAGCTCACTGCCGTGCATCGCGGCAACATCCTTGAGCTCAGCGGCGAAGCCAGCACGATTGTCACCCTCCGCTGCGACCGCTGCCTCCAGCACTTCAACCATCCCTTGAGCTTCCGCCACCAAGAAGTGGTGTGGCTCGGTGATCAGGCCCGCCTCGAGGGCATCGACGCCGAAGTGGTGATGGAGGGCGGCAGCGAAGTGCTGGAGCTTGATCCTGATGGACTCAGCGAAAGCATCGAGCCCAGCGGCGAGTTCGATCCCGAACACTGGTTGTTTGAGCAACTCAGCCTGCAACTTCCCCTAGTAAACCGCTGCGGCAGCGACTGCCCGGGCCCCGATCTTCAGCCCAGCGCCCAGCCTCCTGAACCGATCGATCCACGCTGGGCAGCTCTCAAAAAACTGCAGCCATGAGCCAGGCCTGGGCCGACCACCTCGATCTGCTGATCCGGGCGCGAACCCCCATCCTCTGGATCCGCAGCCAGGAGGAAGAGCGCATTGCATCTCTGCTGGCTGCTGCGGCCAAGCGCCTGGGCAACCGGGCACTGGCCCGCTGGGATTTCATCAGTGGACTGGCGGGGTGGCCCGGGCGTGATGGCGAAGCAGCCCGCAATCCGCTCGCGGCCCTTGAAAGCTTGGCGGCCCTACCGGCGGAGCAGCCAGCCCTGCTCGTCCTCCACGATTTCCACCGCTACAGCGAAGACGCCAGCATCTGCCGCAAGCTGCGCAACCTGGCCACCAGCCTGCGCCAGCAGCCTCACACCCTGGTGATTACCGCCGCGGAATGGCAGCTGCCCCGTGACCTGGAGGAGTGCATCACGCTGCTTGACCTCCCGCTGCCCGATCAGCAAGAAATTGAATCTCTGCTGCGCAGCATCGCCCAGGCCTGTGGTCAAGGGCTCGAGGGCGAGCTGCTGGAACAACTGAGCCACAGCTGCAGCGGCCTGAGCGAGCAGCGCATTCGCCAGGTGGCGGCCCGCGGTCTGGCCAGCCGCGGCCAACTGGGCCTGGCCGATCTCGAAGAGGTGCTGGAGGAAAAACGCCAGGCCATCGCCCGCAGTGAACTGCTGGAGTACTGCCCCACCGAGGCCACGCCTGCGGATATCGGCGGCCTCGATGCCCTCAAGCTCTGGCTGGAGCAGCGCCACATGGCCTTCAGCGATGAGGCGCGTCGCTACGGCTTGCCGCTACCGCGGGGCGTGTTGCTGGTGGGGCCGCAGGGCACGGGCAAATCGCTCACGGCAAAGGCGATCGCCCACAGCTGGGCGATGCCGCTGCTGCGTTTGGATGTGGGCCGGCTGTTTGCGGGGCTGGTGGGCGCCTCGGAAGCCCGCACCCGCGACATGATCCAGCGGGCCGAGGCAATGGCCCCCTGCGTGCTCTGGATCGATGAAATCGACAAGGGCTTCGGCGCAGCAGGCGATGGCCGTAGCGATGGCGGCACCAGCCAGCGGGTGCTGGCCAGCCTGCTCACCTGGATGGCGGAGAAGAGCAGCGCGGTGTTTGTGGTGGCCACCGCAAACGGCGTGGAGAAGCTGCCACCGGAGCTGCTGCGCAAGGGCCGCTTCGATGAAATCTTCCTGCTCGACCTACCGGATGCCGATGAACGCCGGGCCATCCTCGATTTGCAGCTGAAGCGGCGGCGCCCCCATCACCAACTGCCCCTGGATGTGGTGGTGGATCGCACCGCCGGCTTCTCCGGGGCTGAGCTGGAGCAGGTGGTGATCGAGGCGATGCACCAGGCCTTCAGCCAATCGCGGGAATTCGGCGAAGCGGATCTGATCAGTGCAGCCGCCCAGTTGGTGCCCCTCTCCCGCACCGCTCGCGAACAGCTGGAGGCATTGCAGCTTTGGGCCAGCAGCGGTCGCGCCCGCCCCGCCTCCACATTGCGCGGCGTAACAAAGGCCAACTCCAGGTAACAAAGGCCACTGGGCAAAGGGACGCAATGGCGAGGCACCCCCAAGCTGCTGGGCAGTCGTCTCGGCCCACCGTGGAACAGCGTCCCGCCTTCACCACTCAGCTGGCCGTGGCCTGTCTCGGCGCCGGCGTGATCACCAGCTTCGCCGTGGCCCAGGGCCAGAACCCACTCACCGCCCTCAGCATCACGCTGTTTTCAGCCGTGGCTGCTGTGATGGTGGGTCAGGTGATCTGATCCAACCGGATGCGCGAGCTCTGCCCCGCCCTCGCCAACAAGACCTACTTCAACTACGGCGGCCAGGGGCCGCTTCCCACACCAGCGCTTGAAGCAATCACCGCAAGCTGGCACCGGATCCAAGAGCTGGGCCCCTTCACCTCCGACGTGTGGCCGTTCATTGAGCAAGAAACGGCTCGGGTGCGTGGCCAGCTAGCGGCACTCTGTGGGGTTGGGCCCCATCGCCTGGCCCTCACCGAAAACGTGACCAGCGGCTGCGTTCTCCCCCTGTGGGGCCTGCCCTGGCAACGCGGTGACGAGCTGTTGATCAGCGACTGTGAACACCCTGGCGTTGTGGCCGCCTGCCAGGAGCTGGCGCGGCGGGAAGGCCTGAGCATCAGCACCCTGCCGGTGTTAGAGCTCTGTTGCGCCACCCCCCAGGCCGAGCTCGATACGGCAGTGCTGGATGCCCTCGAGCAACGCCTAACGCCCCGCACCCGCCTGGTAGCGCTTTCCCATCTGCTCTGGAACAGCGGCAGTGTGATGCCTATCCCTGCCGTAGCGGAGTGCCTGCGGCAGCACCCCCTTCAACCGTGGCTGCTGGTGGATGCTGCCCAATCCATGGGCAGCCTGCCGGTGCAGGAGGCCGCTGCAACGGCCGACATCTACGCGTTTACCGGCCACAAGTGGTGCTGCGGCCCCGAGGGGCTCGGGGGTGTTGCGCTCTCCGAACGACTGCTGGAGCAGGCCCAGCCCACCCTGATCGGCTGGCGCAGCCTGCGCCATGAGGCTTCAGCCGACAGCAGCTTCCACAGCGATGCCCGCCGCTTTGAAGTGGCCACCTCCTGTGTGCCGCTTTGCAGCGGCCTTGCCACATCCCTTGAGCGACTAGCCGCCGAAGGTTCGCCCGAGCAACGGCTGCAGCAGATCCAGAAGGGCAGCCTGCAGCTCTGGCAGGGCCTGCAATCCATCGGCTCCGCTCGCACCTTGCTGCTCGAACCGCCACCAGCCGGTCTGGTGAGCTTCCACCTGGAGGGGCACGCCACAGCCAGCGTGGTTGCGGAACTCGGCGCTCAGGGGATCTGGATCAGGCGTTTGGATGAGCCGGACTGCCTACGCGCCTGCACCCACATCACTACTACAGCCAACGAGATCGAGACCCTGCTCACGGCGCTGCAGCAACTGGCCGCCGCCTAACAGGGGCGCTCCCGCAGGGCCTTTTCCGCCTCCTCTCGATCATCGAAATGAACCTTGGTGCTGCCAAGGATCTGATAGTCCTCATGGCCCTTGCCAGCGATCAACACCAAATCGTGACCACCAGCTGAGGCGATGGCTGAGGCGATCGCCTTGGCGCGATCCCCTTCCACCTGCAAAGGCGTGCCCTCAGGGATTCCAGCGATCACATCTCGGAGGATCTGCTGCGGATCCTCCGTGCGCGGGTTGTCGGAGGTGACCACCACCTGATCGGCGAGGCGGGCCGCAATCGCCCCCATCAGCGGCCGCTTGGTGCGATCGCGATCACCACCGCAACCAAACACGCAGATCAGCTGGCCGCTCGCAAACGGCCGGCAGGCCTTCAGCGCGCTTTCGAGGCCATCGGGAGTGTGGGCGTAATCCACCAGCACTGCAGGCAGGCTGCCCTCGCAGCACTCCACCCGGCCCACCGCAACCCGCTCCATCCGCCCAGGCACCCCACGGAAACTGGCCAAACCCGTGAGCAAATTGGCCAAAGGCAGGCCCTGCTGAAGCAGAGCGCCCACGGCCTGCAGCTGATTCATCAGGTTGAAGCGCCCGAGCAAGGGCGAGCGGAATGTGCCGCTGCCCATCGGGCTCACGAGCACGCCCGTCACGCCATCAGAGCTGAACTGCAACTGCTCCATCCGCAACTCCGCATCGCTTCCCTCCTCAAGCGAGCAGCGCCAGCAATGGCCGCCCAAACGCTCCGCCAGCTGCTGCCCCCAGAGGTCGTCCACATTCACCACGGCTGTGGCCTGAACGGGCTTGAGCTCAAGAAACGCATCACTGAACAGCGATGCCTTGGCCTCGAAATAGGCCTGCATCGAAGGGTGGTAGTCGAGATGGTCCTGGGTGAGGTTGGTGAACACCGCTCCAGCGAAGCGGCAGCCGCTCACCCGCTGCTGATCGAGCGCATGGGAGCTCACCTCCATCGCCCCCACCTGGGCACCAGCCTCCACCGCCTGGGCGAGTTGCCCCTGCAACACATCAGCAAAGGCGGTGGTGTGCTGAGCAGTCACGCTATGTCCTGGCCAGCGGTTCACCAGCGTTCCAAACAAGGCCGAGGGCATGCCGCTGCTGGCCGCAAGGTGCTCGATCAAATGGGTGGTGGTGGTTTTGCCGTTGGTGCCGGTCACGCCAATCAAATGCAGGCGTTGGCTTGGCTGCTGCCAGAACTCAGCCGCCAGCAAGCCGCCCCAGCGCGCCACGGGATCCGCCACCACCAGCACCGGGTCGTGATCGGCGGGTGGGCGCGCCTCGGCCGCAGCCGGACCAATCACCGCCAGCACCGCGCCGGCCTGCAGGGCTTCCGGCCAGAAGCTGCCGCCATCCACCTTTTCCCCCGGCAGGCCCACAAACACCGTGCCTGGGCCCACCCGGCGCGAATCACAGCTCACGCTGTTCACCTCTGCATTCACCAGGCCGGGGGGCACCGCCAATCCGACCTGTCGCAGCAGGGGGTGGAGGCGTTCAGACATGGCAGCGAAGCTGATGCGCCCGTTTTAAACGGATTGAGCTGCTGCAACGTCGTCCCTGCGACCAGTCTTGTGAGCATCAGCCAAGACAGCCCCTCACAGGCACCCCTGGCTCTGCAACCAAGCCAGTAGCTGCTGGGGAGGCAGCCGGGGGGAGACCCGGGGCAGCACCTGCTGGCTCGAGCCCTCCCGCCGCAGCAGCACGGGCACCTCAAGATCGAAACGAGCCAGCAGCTGCGGGTCTGCATCCACATCGAGCCGCTCAAAGGGCACAGCCAGGGCCTTGAGCTTCTCCTCTAGGCCCTCGCAGAGGCAGCACCCCTGCCGGGTGATCAGCACCAGATCCGCCATCAATCGGGCACCGGATCGCAGCCGCAGGGGGTGAAGGGATGGCAACGCAGGAGCCTGCGCAGCGTGAGCCAACTGCCTCGCCAGGGGCCGTGGCGCTCAATCGCTTCCAGCCCGTAGGCGCTGCAGCTGGGGATGAAACGACAGCGGGGCGGCCCCAGCAGCGGCGAGATGAACTGCCGGTAAAAGCCGATCAGAGCCATCAGCGACCGTTGCAGCAGCAGGTTCATGAACAACAGAAGGTGGTGCCTGGGCCGAGAGATAGGATCGCAAACTGGCGTGGCATCAGCCCGCTGGCTGAGTTGCTTCCTTCGCGAGATTCTCGCAAGGCCGCTCACCGGCCTACGGCTCGCCGCCTCGCCCGACTGCCCAACCATCACGGTTTTCTATGTCTCGCTACCGCGGCCCTCGTCTGAGGATTACGCGGCGCTTGGGAGACCTTCCCGGTCTCACCCGTAAGTCCGCTAAGCGGTCTTATCCCCCCGGTCAGCAC
>Ga0194115_10001380_pt1 | contig 31233 bp, 33 predicted proteins | sample TA2MahsurfametaG_3_FD_148656 | JGI IMG/M metagenome (GOLD analysis project Ga0194115, IMG submission 148656) | Freshwater microbial communities from Lake Tanganyika, Tanzania - TA2015002 Mahale S4 surface | ecosystem: Environmental > Aquatic > Freshwater > Lake | place: Tanzania: Lake... | reverse complement strand
AGCAAGGTGGCACCGCCGAGCAGGGGCAGAACCGACTTCCGCTTCAGGGGGAATGTCATGGGTAGGTCAAAACACGAACAGGGGTCCCGCCATGCAGCGGTGTCGCGACCGTATCCAGCGTCCTTAACCTGGATTGGTAGCGGTTGGCACCGTTTGTCCAACTGATGAGATCCATGCCAGCGCAGGGGGTTTTGCGCAAAGCTGCTGCGCCGCAGCGCTGTGTTCGCTGCTACCGATCGGGCAACTGGGCCAGCAGAAACGCCTCCACCTGCTCCAGCCCTTCACCGCTGCGAATGTTGGTGAAGCACCAGGGCCGAGCGCCCCGCATGCGCTCGGTGTCGGCCTGCATCACCGTCAGGCTGGCCCCGACCATCGGTGCCAGATCAATCTTGTTGATCACCAGCAGGTCCGAGCGGGTGATGCCTGGGCCACCCTTGCGCGGGATTTTGTCGCCAGCGGCGACATCGATCACATAGATGCACAGATCGACCAGCTCAGGGCTGAAGCTGGCCGCGAGGTTGTCGCCGCCGCTCTCGACCAGCACCAGGTCGAGATCGGGAAAGGCGGCCTCCAGCTCAGCCACCGCCGCACGGTTGATGGAGCAGTCTTCGCGAATGGCGGTGTGGGGGCAGCCGCCGGTCTCCACGCCGCGGATGCGCTCGGGCTCCAGTGCCCCTGAGTGGGTGAGGAACTGGGCATCTTCCTGGGTGTAGATGTCGTTGGTCACGACCGCCAGCTGAAGACGCTCGCGCAGGCGCCGGCAGAGGGCTTCGACCAGTGCGGTTTTACCCGAGCCCACCGGGCCAGCCACGCCCACACGCAGACGACTCATTTCGGCAACTCTCGTGCGATGGCAACTCCGTGCTGCCATCCTGACGCCAACGGTTCACGCGGCAATGGCGCAACAGCTGGGACGGCTCGATCTGGGCGGCACCGCCCTGGCCGCTCTGGGGGGTGCATCGATCTGCATGGGTCTGATCCAGCTGCTGGCCGAACCGCTCGATCAGGTCGCGTCGATCGACGTCCAAGACGTGGCTGTGCAAACCACACTGCTGACGTCACCACTGCTGATCAGCCTGCTGCTGCTGTTGCGCGAGGGCCCGCGCATGGTCAGGCAGGGGGCGAGGCTGGCCGGGCGGCATCCGCGCTGGCGGCGCCAGCTGTGGCTTCAGGTGGCCTGGCCCTTGGGCCTCAACATGATGGCCCTGGTGCCCTATGTGCTGGCAGCGGCGTTGCTGGCGGCGATGGCCACCAGGCCCGAACTCGACAGTATCAGCGATCTGCTGCTGCTGCTGGGCGGCCTGAACCCGCGCATGCTGGGCTTCAGCCTGGTCAAAACCGTGGTGTTTGCCCTGGCGACCCTGTGGATCGCGCTGCAACAGGGCGCGCGGGCTGAGCTACGGGGCTTCAGCCAAACCACGGGTCTGTCACGGGCGATTTCGATGACGCTGGCGGTGGTGCTGGGGCTCGATCTGCTGTGGGCGCTGACCATCGAGTCGATCGTCAACAACCTGGGAGGTTGAGCCATGGGATCTGCTCAACACCGCCACCAAAGACGGCTCAACCCTGAGCGCCTCGGCCTGCTGGGCGGCAGCGTGCTGCTGGGCGGCCTGATCGTGCTCGGCATGGGGGCGCCGCGCAACTGGTGGAGCAACAACATCCGGTTGCGCTTCGAAACCAGCAATGGCGCAGGTATCAGCCCTGGCATGCAGGTCATGATCGCGGGCTACCCGGTGGGCCGGGTGCGTCAGGTGCGCCTGCTGAACAACGCCCGGGTGCAGGTCAGCTTGAGCGTGGGGGCCGAGCAGGCCCACATGATCGGCCGGCGCAGCAGGGCCACCCTGACCCAGGACAACCTGCTCGATCAGGCCTACATCGCCATCAATCCGGATGTGGGCCATGCCAGACCAGAGGCCCCCAGCGGTGACATCCGCAGCATCAGCTACGAAGCACGCCCCAGCCTGGCGGTGCTGATCCGCAAGCTGGCCGCCAACCGGGTGCCCCTCGAGAAGGTGATCACCAGCACGGCGACCCTGGTGGATCAACGCTTGCCGCGCTCCCTGGACCAGCTGGATCAGACCCTGATCAGCGGCCAGCGCCTGGCTGGCAGCGTCGAGCGCGAACTGGTCGGCAACTCCGGCAACCTGCAGGGCCGGGTGGGTGCTGCCGCCGACAACCTCGAGCGCACGCTGAGCTCAGTGCAGAGCACCCTGGGCGAGATTCAACTGCTGGCCCGCAGCAGCAACGCCCTGTTGCAGAGCATCAGCCGCAGCTGGCTGATGCAGCTGCTGCAACCAACAAGCGCGCCGCAGCTTGGCAGCGAGGATCAGCTGCGGAACAAGCGCGAATAAAGCTCGGCGTGCTGGAGCTGGGCCAAGCCCGCGCCCACCCCACCGCTCCAGAGCCCGCGGGGATCGGCAGCGGCCAGCGCCGTCCCGCGCTGCAACAGCAGCGGTGCCAGCTGCCATTGCAGCCGCTGACCCTCGGTGGGGCCAAGCGGCACCAGGCGCACAGCGGCACTGATCTGATTGGCACTCCAGCCATAGAGATAGGCCTGCTCGAGCTGGGGTGAGCTGAGCTCGCTGCACACCCCGGCCCAGGCAAAGGCGGCCGGCCAGCTCAGGGCTTCTAGATCAACGGTGGTCGCCATGGGCTGCTGCAGCAGCGGGCCCTGCAGATCGCCCAGCAACTGCAGCAACGACTGGCCCATCTGACGCTGCTGGGCGCGCACTTCAGCGGCTTCACGCTGGGCCAGCAACCAGCCATCGAGTCCAGTCAAGGCCTGGGCTGCCGCGTCATCGCCCGCGCGCAACCGCTTGATCAACGCCATCAACTCGGCGAGGGCCGCAGTCTCGATGGCCACAGCACCGCGCTGCAGCTCAGCGATCAACCACTGCTGGAGCTCTGCGGCCGAATCCAGCGAGCCCGCCTGCTGCAGCACTTCGAGGCCTTCGGAATAGCTGAACGCTCCCACCGGCAGCGCCGGACTGACGAGTTGCAGCAGCCGCAACAGGCCCGGCTCGGCCGTCGCATCAGTGATGGTGACCATGGCCTCCCATGGCGGCATAGGCCCCGGCTTCAGGCAGAAAGGGCGCCTCAAGGGCCTGGACCTGCAGGCCCCGGTGCTGCAACAGATCCTGCAGCACGCTGTCGGCCTGCAGCAGCAGGTGATCGTCATGCAGCTCGAGGGCCACATGGCGATTGCCCAGGTGATAGGCCGCCTGCAGCAACGCCAGCGGATCAGCAGCGCTGACCCGCAGCAACGGCTCGGATGCCGCCACCACCTCAACGGCAACGGCGGCGTCATCGCTGAGCAACCAGTCGCCGGGCTGCAGGGCATCACCGCGAGGCAGTTGCAGGACCAGATCGGTCCCGCAGCAACTGCGGCGGTGTCCCCGCAGGCTGGTGCGCTGCTCAGCACTGAGCGACAGCCGCAGGCGCCGCAAGGCCGAACCGGGCGGCGTCAGCGGCGCCCGCAATCGATCAACCAGCACCACCGAAGCCACTGCAGCAAAGTGGAGACACCTCCTGCAGGTTCGCACTGGAGAACTGGAGCAGCCAAGCCTGCCTGCGCTTCAGCCGCGTTGGCGCGCGCACCGTCTTCCAGGGTCAGGCGAGTGCGCCGCTGAAGCTGCAGCGCGGCTTTGGCCAGGCCAGCGGCCATTGCGCACTGCCCCTGCTGCACACCGCCGGTGGGCTGGTGGGCGGCGACCAACTTTGTTTTGACATCGCCGCCGGACCCGACAGCCGGGCCCTGATCACCACCGTGGCCGCCCAGAAGGCCTACGGCAGCGTGGGGCGCTCGCGCCTGCACCCTGGCGGCCAGTGGGCCCGCCAACAGGTTGTGCTCACGCTTGCGTCAGGCAGCAACCTCGAATGGCTGCCGCAGGAGCTGGTGCTCTACGCAGGCGCCCTGTTTGAGCAGACGGTTCAGGTCAACCTGGAGGCCAATGCGGCCTTTTTGGGGGCCGAGGTGGTGCGCCTGGGCCGCACCGCGGCCGGCGAGGCTCTGGGCAGCGGCTGCTGGCGCTCAGCCCTTGAGATTCGGCGTCAGCTCGATGCCACAGCGCGCTTCGAACTGGTCGACCGGCTCGAGCTGGGGGGCGAGGCCCTCAGCAGCGCCCACGGCATGGCAGGCGAACCGGTGTTCGGCTCGTTGGTTTGGGCGGCGCCCCAACCCCTCGACGCCACGGTGATGGCTGCACTGCTGGAGCACTGCCGCAGCGCCCGCGCAGGCCTTGCAGGCGCCATGGCCTGCGGCCCCTTGAACCAGGGCCTGATCGCCCGCTACCGGGGCCCATCGAGCCAGGCGGCACGCTTTTGGTTCAGCCGCATCTGGGCCCTGCTGCGGCGGCAGCAGGGGCTGGCGCCACCCGAGCTGCCGCGGCTGTGGCCCTTTCAGGAGCAACCCTGGGCCACCAGCGCGGTTCAGCCTGAACCACCGATTGCGCTGGCCGCTGCCACAGTGAAACCATGCACCTAAGCCCCCAGGAAAAGGACAAGCTGCTGATCGTGACGGCAGCGCTCTTGGCCGAGCGCCGCCTGGGACGGGGCCTCAAGCTCAATCACCCCGAGGCGGTGGCCTGGCTGAGCTTCATGGTGCTCGAAGGCGCCCGCGACGGCAAAAGCGTGGCCCAGCTCATGGCCGAGGGCAGCACCTGGCTCAGCCGCGAGCAGGTGATGGAGGGGGTGCCCGAGCTGGTGCACGAGGTGCAGATCGAGGCGGTCTTCCCCGATGGCACCAAGTTGGTCACCCTGCACGACCCCATTCGCTGAGCACCTGAACCACGTCTGAGCATGAGCCCCCTGATCCCCGGCGAACTCCTTCCTGAAGACGGCGAGCTGGAACTCAATGCCGGCAGGCCGGTAACCACCATCGAGGTCGCCAACAGCGGTGATCGGCCCGTGCAGGTGGGCTCGCACTTTCACTTTTTTGAGGCCAATGCGGCGCTGAAGTTTGACCGCGAAGCCGCCCGCGGCCAAAGGCTCGACATCCCGGCGGGCACGGCGATTCGCTTCGAGCCTGGCGACAGCCGCGCCGTGCAGCTGGTGCCGCTGGCCGGTGAACGCCGCGTGTTCGGCTTCAACGGCCTGGTGAACGGCCCGCTCGATTGATGTACAGCCGGCCCCACCGGCGTTCCATTTCCACACCATGGCCTACCGCATCTCCCGCCGCGCCTACGCCGAGACCTATGGCCCCACCACGGGCGATCGGCTGCGGCTGGCCGACACCGACCTGATCCTTGAAGTCGAAAAGGACTTCACCGTCTACGGCGATGAGGTCAAATTCGGCGGCGGCAAGGTGATCCGTGACGGCATGGGCCAGGCCCAGACCACCCGCGCCGCCGGGGCCGTCGACACCGTGATCACCAATGCCCTGATCCTCGATTGGTGGGGCATCGTCAAGGCCGACATCGGCCTGACAGGTGGCCGCATCGTGGCGATCGGCAAGGCGGGCAACCCCGACACCCAGGAGGGGGTCACCATCGTGGTGGGCCCGGGCACCGAGGCGATCGCCGGCGAAGGCCACATCGTCACCGCCGGCTCGATCGACACGCACGTGCATTTCATCTGCCCGCAGCAGATCGAAACGGCGCTCGCCAGTGGCGTCACCACCTTGCTCGGGGGCGGCACCGGCCCGGCCACCGGCACCAACGCCACCACCTGCACGCCAGGCGCCTTTCACATCGCTCGCATGCTGCAGGCGGCCGAGGGCCTGCCGGTGAACCTGGGCTTCTTCGGCAAGGGCAACGCCAGCACCCCTGAGGCCCTCGAAGAGCAGATCGTTGCCGGTGCCTGCGGCCTCAAGCTGCACGAAGACTGGGGCACCACCCCCGCGGCGATCGACTGCTGCCTGACGGTGGCCGACCAGCACGATGTGCAGGTGTGCCTCCACAGCGACACGCTCAACGAAGCCGGTTTCGTGGAGGACACGATCCGCGCCATCGGCGGCCGCACGATCCACACCTTCCACACCGAGGGCGCCGGCGGCGGCCACGCCCCCGACATCATCAAGATTTGCGGCGAGGCCAACGTGCTGCCCAGCAGCACCAACCCGACCCGGCCCTACACCGTCAACACGCTCGAGGAGCACCTCGACATGCTGATGGTGTGCCACCACCTGGACCCCCGCATCCCCGAGGACGTGGCGTTTGCCGAATCGCGCATCCGCCGCGAAACGATCGCCGCCGAGGACATCCTGCACGACCTGGGCGCCTTCTCGATCATCGCCAGCGACTCCCAGGCCATGGGCCGGGTGGGCGAGGTGATCACGCGCACCTTCCAGACCGCCCACAAGATGAAGGTGCAGCGCGGTGCCTTGCCCGAAGACAGCCCCCGCAACGACAACACGCGCCTGAAGCGCTACATCGCCAAGACCACGATCAACCCGGCCATCGCCCACGGCCTCGACAGCCAGATCGGCTCGGTGGAGGTGGGCAAGCTGGCCGACCTGGTGCTGTGGAAGCCGGGCTTCTTCGGCGTGAAGCCCGAGCTGGTGCTCAAGGGGGGCTCGATCGTCTGGGCCCAGATGGGCGATGCCAACGCCTCGATCCCCACCCCCGGCCCGGTGCATGGCCGGCCGATGTTTGCCGCCTATGGAGGCGCCCTGGCCCCCAGCTGCCTGACCTTTGTCAGCCAGGCGGCCCTCGATGCCGATGTGCCCCGCAAACTGGGACTCAGGCGCGCCTGCGTGCCGGTGCAGAACACCCGCGGCGGCATCGGCAAAGCCAGCATGCGCAACAACAACGCCCTGCCACAGGTGGAGGTGGATCCCCAGACCTATGAGGTCTTTGCCGATGGTGAGCTGTTGACCTGCGAGCCCGCTGAGGTGCTGCCCATGGCCCAGCGCTACTTCCTGCTTTGAAAGATGGCCCTGGTGAACCATTCATCGGTCATTTCGTAGCAACCACCACCAGAGAGGGCCGCGCCGCTCAGCAGGATCGCGCCAAGCAGCGAGGTCCGCAGCGATGTTCACCGATTACCGGCCCAGCCGGGGCTACGACGAATATTTCAGCGGCCATGATCAGCCCCGGGCAGCGCTCAAGCCGCTGCTCTCCTCGCTCGGCAAGCTGGGTCTCGAGGAGCTCAACCGCAACCATACCGCCGCAGGCGTGTTGCTCAAGCGGCTGGGCGCCACGTTTCGCCTCAACGATTCGGGCAACAAAGGCGTCGAGCGCATCCTGCCGTTTGACCCGCTGCCGCGGCTGATTAGCCAGGCCGACTGGCAGCGCCTGGAAGCCGGCCTGATCCAGCGGCTCGAGGCGATCGATCTGTTCCTCGCCGACGTCTACGGCGCGCAGAAGATCCTGGCCGACGGGGTGATCCCCAAAGACGACGTGCTCAGCTCCCAGGGCTGGCGGCCGCAGATGCAGGGCTTCAAGCCACCGCTCGGGAGGTGGTGCCACATCTCGGGCCTGGATCTGGTGCGTGACGGCGCCGGCACCTGGCGGGTGCTCGAAGACAACCTGCGCTGCCCGTCAGGAGTGGCCTATTTCCTCGAGAACCGGCGCGTCATGAAGCGCATGTTCCCGAGCCTGTTTGCCGGGCGCACGGTGCAGCCGATCGACGAGTACCCCTCCTATCTGCTGCAGACCCTGCGGGATCTGGCGCCCTGGACCGACACCCCCAAGGTGGTGCTGCTCACGCCGGGTGTGTTCAACAGCGCCTACTTCGAGCACAGCTATCTGGCCCAGCAGATGGGCATCCAGCTGGTCGAAGGGCGCGATCTGGTCTGCTACGACCAACGGGTGTGGATGCGCAGCACCGCGGGTCTTGAACCTGTCGATGTGATCTACCGCCGCATCGACGATGACTTCCTGGATCCGGCCGTGTTCCGCAGCGATTCGATGCTGGGTGTTCGGGGGCTGATGGAGGTCTACGCCGCCGGGCGCGTCGCCATTGCCAATGCCCCAGGCACCGGCGTCGCCGACGACAAGCTGATCTATGCCTACGTGCCAGAGATGATCCGCTACTACCTGGATCAGGAACCGATCATCGAAAACGTGCCCACCTATCTGTGCTCACGCCCGGCTGACCAGGCGTATGTGCTGGAGCACCTGGGCGAACTGGTGGTCAAGGCTGTGGCTGAGGCGGGCGGCTACGGCATGCTGATCGGGCCCCATGCCAGTGCCGGCGAGATCAGCGCCTTTGCCGAAAAAATCAAGGCTAATCCGCGCAATTACATCGCCCAGCCGACGCTGGAGCTCTCGACCGTGCCATCGCTCAGCGAAGGCGAGCTGTATCCCTGCCACGTCGACCTGCGTCCCTACGTGTTGCGCGGCAAAGGGGCCTGGGTGAGTCCCGGAGGGCTGACCAGGGTGGCACTGCGGCGCGGCTCACTGGTGGTGAACTCATCGCAAGGGGGCGGCTGCAAGGACACCTGGATCGTTGATGAAACGCCCCAGGGCAGCCACGCCATGCAGCAACAGGTGACGTCATGCTGAGCCGCGTTGCCGATTCGCTCTATTGGATCAACCGCTATGTCGAGCGGGCCGAAAACCTCTCACGCTTTGTCGAAGTGAGCGAGGCCATGGCGCTCGACTGCCCGCCCGGCAGCGCCGAACCCTGGCTGCCGTTGATCGATGCCAGCGGCGACCGGGAGCTGTTTGATGAGCTCTACCCCAAGGGCACCCCAAGCGATGTTGTGCGCTTTCTGGTCAATGCAGACGGCAATCCCAACAGCATCGTCAATTGCGTTGCCATCGCGCGCGAGAACGCGCGCCAGATCCGCGAGGTGATCACCACCGAAATGTGGGAGCAGATCAATGGCATGTACTGGACCCTGCAGGACGACAACGACGGTTTCTGGGACCTGCCGCCCCAGGAGCAGCTGCGCGAGATCCGGCGCAGCTGTCAGCTCTTCTATGGCATCACCGACGCCACGCTGAGCCGCGACCTGTCATGGCAGTTCAGCCGCCTGGGCCGGCTGATCGAGCGGGCCGACAAAACCACCCGCATTCTCGACGTCAAATACTTTTTGCTGTTGCCCTCGCCCGACGAAGTGGGCGGAGTTCTCGATGAGCTGCAGTGGATCTCACTGCTGCGCAGCGCCGGCGCGTATCAGATGTTCAGACAGTCGCGCCAGCAGGCGATCGAACCCAAGGCGGTGGCGGCCTTTCTGCTGCTGAACCCGATCTTTCCCCGCTCGGTGCGCTACTGCCTCGAGCGCATCAATGAGACCCTGGGCATCATTCGCGGCAGCGCGGTACCCGGCGAGCCCGATGCGCTGGAGTGTCTGGCGGGCCTGACTCTGGCGCGCTGGAGCTACACCGGCATCGATGCCCTGATCGCCGGTGGACTGCACGAATCCATCGATGCGCTGCAAAGTGACCTCAACACCCTCCATGGCCTGATCGAAGAGCGATACTTCGTGGCCAGCAATGCCGCTCCCCTCGAGACCTTCCCGGCATGCGCGCTCGCGTAACCCACTCCTTCTCCTACAGCTACAGCGCTCCGGTGCTGCTGGGCCCCCACCGCTTCTGCCTGAAGCCGCGTGGCCATGGCTTTCAGCACCTGATCTCCTTTGCGCTGCAGATCTCGCCTGAGCCATCCCGGCTCTACCCACTGGTGGCCGCCAGCGGCGATGAGATTCTGCGTGGACGCTTCAGTGGCGAGACCGACCAGTTCACCGTCACGGCGATCAGCGAGGTGGAAACCCAGAGTGCGCCGTTGTTGCAGGCGTGTCTGGAAGAGAACGAACCCCACTTGCCCTATCCGATCGGGCGGCTCAACGGTGATCTGATGGGCTCGCTGCAGGGCTGGCTGCCCAACGGGCAGCACGATCCGGCGGCGATTGACGTCGCCCAGGAAGCCCTGATGGGCAGTGATCAACGCGCCTTGATGTTCCTGCAGCAACTGGTCGACATCATTCAGGACCGGGTCAAATACACCCAGCGCCACATCGGCCCGGCCTGGCCAGCTGGACGCACCCTCAAAGAGCGGGTGGGCTCCTGCCGCGACCTGGCGATGCTGATGGTCGAGGCCTGCCGTTGCGTCGGGTTGCCGGCGCGCTTTGTCAGTGGGTACCACCTGGTGGAGCCCAAACCGGAGCGTTACGACCTGCACGCCTGGGCCGAGGTCTACCTGCCCGGGGCAGGTTGGCGAGGCTTTGATCCCAGCGGGGCTGGCATCATCGACGACCGCTACATCACCCTGGCCACCTCATCGAAACCGGATCTCACCGCAGCGATTACTGGCAGCTTCTCGGGCCCTCCCGGGGTTGAGAGCCGATTCGAATGGAGCATCGAGGCCGAGGTGCTGGAGGCCTGCGCGGCCTAGCTACCACGACTACCTTGAGCAGGCTCGACGGGCGGACCCTGGGCTTTGCCGCTTTGCTGTGACAACCACGACGACTGTCTCGCGCAGCTGAAGCGACTGCTCGAGCACAACCACTCAGCTTCGCTGCTGAGCTGTTGCTTCCGCCTGTACGAGCACGTTGAAGCCGTGCACGGGCCAAGCCAGGCTGAACGCCTGTTGAGCACCGGCCAACAACGCCTACAAGCGCTCTGCCCAGCCGATGCGCAGCTGTGGCGCCTGCACAGCAATGAAGTGGTGATCGCGATCCCTGGCGAACGCTCACTGGCACAGCTCGAAGAGCTGGCCCACCGCTGCGTGTCCGGCTGCGGTGTGGTGCAGCAGGCCGGCGAACCGCCCCTGTTGCTGCATGTGGCGATCGGCGCGGCCGGCGCCCAGGCAGGAGCTGCGATCAGCAGCGAGGATCTGCTCGCCGCCGCCCGCCTGGCGCGCCAACAGGCTCAGCAACGCCCTGGCAGTCAGGTATCCATCGCGACGCCGGCCATTGGGTACCTGGCCGCAGAGAGCTATCAGCAGCAAAACAACCTGGCCGCTGCGCTTGAGCAGAACGCGCTGATCGCCTACCTGCAACCGATCGCCAATCTGAGCGATGGCCAGGTGATCGGCTTTGAGTGTCTGGCCCGCTGGCCGCAGGCTGGCGGCCGTGTGCTCAATCCCCAGGACTTTCTGCTGCAGGCCCAGAACGCGGGCCTGACCGCAGACATCGATCTGCAGGTGCTGGCCTACTGCCTGAAGGCTGCAGATCAGCTGGCGGCAGCCGCTGGACCCGAGCGGCAGCTGCTCCTGTCGAGCAACATCTCAGCCCCTCTGCTGGAGAACCCGCGCAAAATCGAAGCGCTGCTGCGGCTGATTGAGAGCCACCCCCTACCAGCAACGCTGCACTTGCAACTGGAACTCCTGGAAGAGTCGCTCAACAACGCCGCCTGTGAGCTCGACAACCTGCTCGAGTGGCTGAGCGAGCAGCACATCTTCATCGCCATCGATGATTTCGGCACGGGGTACTCCTCGCTCAGCCGCGTGCATGATCTGGCCATCAACACGATCAAGGTGGATCGCAGTTTTGTGGCGCGCATCGACGCCCCCAGCAAACCCAGCAACCATCTGCTGAAGACCCTGGTGGCCATCAGCCACGATCTGGAGATCTCGCTGACCGCCGAAGGCATCGAGAGCGAAAGCCAACGCCAATGGCTGCTCACCCAAGGCGTCAAGCATGGTCAAGGGTTCCTGTTCAGTGAACCCCTGAGCCTTACTGCAGCAATCGACTACCTCAACAGAGCCAACAGCTCTGCAGGGGACTGATTCACCAGTTCAGTCCGTGCAGCTTGGGGAGCGGCGCGGTTTTGAAGGTGGTGGCAAACAGCCGCGGGATGCGGCGGCTGTTGTAGACGCGGAATTCCCGCACCACCGAGGCACCCTCTTCGCGCACGGCCTGATTGAGCACCACCGAACCATCGGGATCCGAGACCGAACGATGAAAGGTGCCCGGCGGAATGCGCAGGATGTCGCCGCCGGTTTCCAGGCGAACAATGTGATACGGATAATTCCAGCCGAAATTCACCAGATAGAAGGTGCGGCCGCCGTGCAGGGCCAGCAGGTTGTCCTCCTGGTGCGGGTGCAGATAGAACTGCCAGGCGCCGGTCTTCTCCTCGTCGGGGGGGCTCACTGCCGGGCCCGAATGGATCACCAGATCGCGGGCGTTGGACTCAGCGACGGTGATGTCAAAGAAGCGAACCGCGGGGGTATCGCGAAACTTCTCGTAAGGGATCAGTTCAAACATCGGAGCCCGGCCGCTGGCGGCGGGCTCAGACGATCGGCTCTCGCGGGGCAGCAGATCCTGGTGCAGAGGGGTGGCAGCCATGGCGGGAGATGGGGCCAGCGGCGACAGCCGGGCCCAAAACAACGTTGATCGCCCAGTGAACCGAGCCGCCACCCCCCTACACCGTGTCGGGCGTTACGAAACACTGGTTTCCACAGGCCAGTTCGCCAATTGATTACTGAATCAACCGCCCGCAACCGCTGGCGCCGCCTCAGAACGGAATCGGCATCTCGGCATCGGCCGGCGGGGGCGCGCAGGCCTCGACGCGCTGGTTCACCACCTCACCGATCACCACGATCGACGGCGAGGCAAAAGCCGCGGCTTCGGCCTGGTCGGCCAGCTCGCCCAAGGCGCTGATCAACTGCCGCTGGCCCGTGACAGTGCCCTGCTGGATCACAGCGGCGGGTGTGGCTGCCGCCAGGCCGCCAGCCATCAACTCCTCGCAGATGTGGCGCAGGTTGTGGAGGCCCATGTAGATCACCAGGCCATCGCTGCAGCGGGCCAGGCCGCGCCAGTCGACGCCGGGGCGGCGCTTGTCGATCTCCTCGTGGCCGGTGACGAAGGTCACCGAGCTGCCGGCCCGCCGGTGGGTGACCGGGATGCCCGCATAGGCCGGAGCCGCAATGCCGGCGGTGACGCCAGGCACCACCTGCACCGGCACCCCATGGGCGGCCAGGTGGGCGGCCTCTTCGCCGCCGCGGCCAAACAGAAACGGATCGCCCCCCTTGAGCCGCACGATGCACCGGTGGCGGGCCGCCAGCTCCACCAGCACCGCATTGGTGCTGGGCTGGGGCACCGAATGGTGGCCGCGGCGCTTGCCCACAAAGTGGCGCTCGCAGCCCTCGCTCACCAACTCGAGCAGGGCCCTGGGCACCAACGAGTCATAGACAAGCGCATCGCACTGGCGCAGCAGCCGGTGGGCCTTGAGCGTCAGCAGCTCCGGATCACCGGGGCCGGCGCCCACCAGATAGACGGTGCCCGGATCGCTCATGGCAGCGACGTTAATGCGTGCAGCAGAGCACCACGCAGGACCCGCTGCTCCAGCAGCGGAGGCAGCACCACAGGGCCTGCCTCCGCGTTGAAGCGCTCAGCCACCGCGGCGGCCAGCGTCTCACTGAGGCGATTGGCCGCCAGGGTGAAGGGCTGCAGCACTAGTGACTCGGCAGCCGTCGGCCACTCCAGACCCTGCAGGGGGGCGCTGAACGGCGCACTGAGACCAGGCGCCTGCTGCAGCGCCGCCAGATGCTGCAGATAGCGGGCCGCCAGTGGCCCCTCCAGGGGGTGATGCAGCCACAGCAGCTGCTGCCCCTCAACAGCCTCACTCGCAAGATGCTGCACCAACAGCTGCTGCCAGATGGGCCAGGCCCCCAGAAAGGGCCGGCGCCGCAAGCGCACCCCATGGGCGGCGGCCTGCTGCTGCCAGGCATGCGCCAACTGCGGCACATCGCAGCGCACATGCCCCCCGGGCAGCAGCAACAAGGGCACCAACGTGCACTGGCCAGCGCGGCGGCCCGCCTCCCAGAACGCCGCATCGGGCAGCGGGGCATCCCCCGTGAGCGCCTGCAGCAGCACCGGCGCGCCGCGCAGAGCGGCCAGCTCAAGCGCCAGCTGCTGCAGCGCCTGCGGAATCACCCCTCCCTGGCGGCCATGCACCACCAGTAGCAGCGGCGCACAGCGCAGACGTCGCTGCAGCCGCGCCCGCACGGCCGCATCCAGCTCGCTGGCCAACAGCTGCCGCAGGGCGTGCGTAGCGGCCTGGATCCGCGCCAGCAGATCCACCGCCTTGGCCGCCAGCCCCGCATCGATGTCGCGGGCCAGGGTGGTCAGGGCGGCGATCAGCGGCCTCTGGGGCCAGGCCGTCAGACCCACCGCCACGGCTTCGAGGGCCTGGCGCCGCAGCTGCAGCTGACCTGGCTCCAGGGCCAGCCGCAACAGCAGCTCGGCGTCGGCGGCGCGGCGCTGCAGGCCCAGCAACGGCAGCAGCACTGCGGCCTGCACGGGCTCCGCCGCCGACTCCAGGCAGCCCCGCAGCGCCTGGGCGACCCGGGGGTCGCAACAGTGGCCCGCCAGCTGCAGCCAGCCGAGCTGCTGCTGCCACGGAGCCGATGCGGCCTGGCGCAGCAGCGGCTCCAACCAGGCCGCCACAAACCCCGGTTGCGCCGCCAGGGCCGGCCAGTCGGCCAGGGCCGCCGCCAGCAGAAGCTCGGGGTCCTGTCCGACCGGGCCCGCCAGCAGGGTCTCCACTTGGGCGCGATCGAGCTGAGCCACCAGGGCAGCCAGCAGGTCAGGAGCCGGCTCCAGGTCGCCGGCGCTGAGAGCCGCCAGCAGGCCGTCGCGTGGCCCCAACCCGCGCCGGATCTGCTGCAACTGCCGCCAGCGCTGCTCGCTGCCAGGGTCGGCCAGCGGCTCTGTGAAGAATTGACGCGCGCCGGTCGGCCCCTCCACGGCTGCTGCAACAGGTTTCACCACCCTGGCAGGCAGCAGTGACTTGGCGGGTACCTCAGTCGGAAGTATCAAGGATGGGAATGGTGCGATGGAGGTGGAGAGCGTGACAACCACTGCGCAATCAACCTTTGACGGCAGCTTTGCCGAATGCAAGGAGCAGCAGCTGGTGTTCCTGCTGGTGCGGCAACTGGCGACAGCTCAGTTCGAGCTGGCCAATGCGACCGTGACGCAACGCCTCTGGAACGAAGTGAACGCCCTGGAGATCGATCCCGAGCGCATCACCCAGTTGCTCTATGGCGGCCAGGACGTCAACGACCGTGAAGCGCTGCGTCCGCTCGATGACGCCTGGCGCACCCATCACCCGCCGCGCCGTCAGCGCCGCTGGTTCACGCGGCCGGCGACCGTCGCTGGGCCCCGAAGCGCTCGACCAGCAGGTCTTCGAGCACATCGGCCAGTTGGCTGAGGGGCACGCCCTTGTCGTGCAGTTGTGCCAGGCGGGGGTCGGCGCCCATGTCGCCCCCCACAAAGATCTTGGCGGCCTCCACCATCTGCCCCTCGTGGCGGGCCTTGGCGCCCATCAGGCCGATCTCGCCCATGTAGGGCTGGCCGCAGGCATTGGGGCAACCGGTCCAGTGGGTGCGCACGACATGCGGTAGTTCCAGCCGGCGCTCCAGCTCCTCGACCACCGCCTGGGCCGTGGTCTTGGTGGGGATCAGGGCAAAGCTGCAATATCGGTTGCCGGTGCAGCTGACGGCTTCCGCCATCAACGCCCCCGGCTCGGGGCTGAAGCGCGCCAGCAACGGCTCGGCCAGCAACGCCTGCAGGCGCTCGCTGGGCACATTCACCAGCAGAACGTTCTGGGCTTCGGTGAAGCGCAGCTCACCGCTGCCATAGGCCCTCGACAGCCGCGCCAGCTCGGCCATGCCCTCGGCATCGAGGCGGCCCATGGGCACGCTCAGGCCCACCCAGCAGAGGCCCTCCTGCTTCTGGGGATTCACCCCCAGTGCTGAGCGAGGAGCCCGGTTCACCAGATGGCTGCCGTCATGGGGCTGGGCCCGGGCGGCGGCACCCGCCAATGTGCGCCAGCTATCGAGCACCGCCTGGCGGTAGGCCTCCAGACCAAGCTCGTCGACCAGGTACATCAAACGGCTCTTGTTGCGAGCCTGGCGGTTGCCGTGCTGCTCGAAGTGGCGAATCAGGGCCAGGGTGAACTCCGGCAACTGATCGCCCCTCAACCACAGACCCAGGGGGATCGCCAGTTCATTGCGCTGGGCCGAGAAGAAACCACCCACCATGACGGTGAAGCCCAGCTCGCCGCCCTGACGCGCCGGCAGAAAGGCGAGGTCGTTGTGCAGCAGGAAGCTGTCGGGGGCGCCGCCCACCGCCACGTTGAACTTGCGGGGCAGGTTGCGGGGGCCGTCGGGGGCCAGCAGCCGCGCCTGGACCGCCTCCACCAATGGACGGGTGTCCAGCAACTCCTCGGGGTCGATCCCGGCCAGGGGGTTGCCGGTGATGTTGCGGGGGTTGTCATGGCCCGACTGGCGGCTGGTGAGCCCGACGCCCTCCATCGCCGTCAGCAACGGCGCCATGTCGTCAAGCAGCAGGCCGCGCAGCTGCAGGTTCTGGCGCGTGGTGATGTCGGCCGAACCATCGTCGCCGCAGCGGTCGATCGCCTCGGCGAGCACGTCGAGCTGTTCAGCGCTGATCACACCATTGGGCAAGCGCAGCCTGACCATGAAGCGACCGGGCGTCACCGGCCGAAAGAAGATGCCCAACCACTTGAGCCGGATCGTCAGATCGGCCTCATCGAGGGCTTCCCAACCACGGGCCGCGAGCTCGGCGAGTTCGGGTGCCAGCTCGAGACCGCAGCGGTCGGCCTTGGCCTGCTCGATCTTGCTGAGAGCCGGCGAGGCAGCAGCCGGCACCTGGGACGAAGCGGCGGCAGAGGAATGGTTCATGGAGCGGAGCCAACAGGGCGAACAACCTCGGCATGTCCACGCGCCAAGGTTTGGCGTGGGACCGAGCCGGCGCCGATGAGAGCTACGCCGTCGGAAGCAGGAGTGGAGGGCTGGAGACGCGAAGACGGCTGCGTCGGATCCAACCAGCGAGGGCCTCTGAAACGAGACAATGCGATTCTGCGTGCACCACCTGTCCTGCCTGTGTCGCAACCGCTACCGAGCGACGATCGGCGCCTGCGGCAGCTCCATGCCCTGGGGCCCGAGCGGGCCCGCTTCCGCGAGCTGATCGGCAAGGTGGGCAGCGGCGAGCACACCAGCACGGGGCTGACGCGTGAGGAAGCACGCACCGCCATGGACCTGATGTTGCAAGGAACGGTGAGCGATGCCCAGATGGGGGCGTTTCTGATCGCCCACCGCATCCGCCGGCCACTGCCGCTGGAGCTCACTGGCATGCTCGACAGCTACCGCAGCCATGGGCCTGCGCTGGAGACGCCGGGCCAGCGGGCACTCTGCTTCGGAGTGCCCTACGACGGCCGCAGCCGCACAGCGCCGCTGCTGCCCCTGCTGGCCCTGATGCTGGCCAGCGCCGGGGTGCCGGTGGTGCTGCACGGCGGCAACCCGATGCCCGTGAAATACGGCGTCACCCTGGCGGAACTGTTCGCCGCCCTGGGCATCGAATGGCGGGGCCTGAGCCTCAACGCTCTGCAACAGCGGCTGAGCACCCACCAGCTGGCCCTCAGCCACCAGCCCGACCACTTTCCGGACGCCGATCGGCTGCTGACGGCCCGCGATGAGATCGGCAAGCGGCCGCCGGTGGCCAGCCTGGAGCTGCTCTGGACCCCCCACCGCGGCGACCATCTGCTGGTGAGCGGCTTTGTGCATCCGCCCACCGAAAAACGGGCCTGGGAGGCCCTGGCCGCCGCCGGAGAAACCGAGGTGCTCACCGTCAAGGGCCTGGAGGGCTCCACCGATCTGCCCACCTCCCGGGCCGGCATCACCGCCCGGCGGCGCGGCGGCGGCGAACCCGAGCGGATCCTGCTGCACCCCCGTGACCATGGCCTGCAGGGCGAGGAGGTGCCCTGGCTGGATCTGGACAACTGGCGCCAGCAGGCCCGGCCCGCCCTGCGCGGGGAGGGACCCCTGGCCGCTGCCCTGCTCTGGAATCTGGCGGCCTACCTGTGGCTGGCCGAGCGGTTCGACAGCCTCAACGAAGCCTTGACCCAGGCGCGGGCCCTGCTGGCGGCGCGCAGCGGCGAGCGCTTGCTCGCGGCGCTGGGCACACCTGGCGCCGGCCAATCCCCAGATCCGTAACAACGGCAACCTACGGACCCGCAAGTCCCATGGTGTTCTGAGAGTGTTGGTCAGCTTGAGCGCCAACACCCTTCTCAGACGCCCATGCCGTCTCTCGCCCGATGCCAACGGGCGGGGGGCGGCTGTTGTTTTGGCGCCACTCGTTCTCGAGCGAAGCTCTCCATGTCGAATCTTTCCCGCCGCAAATTTCTGTTCACAGCTGTCGGCTCCGCCGCCGGTGCCCTGTGGCTGGCCGCCTGCGGCGGCAGCAACAAACCTGCCAGCAAGAGCACGGCCACCGGAGAAGATGCCCCCGAGGTGACCGCTGCCACCCTGGGCTTCATCGCCCTCACCGACGCCGCTCCCCTGATCATCGCCAAGGAGAAGGGCTTCTTCGCCAAACATGGCATGCCCGATGTGAAGGTCGTGAAGCAGACCTCCTGGGCCGTGACCCGCGACAACCTGGAGCTGGGCAGCGCCAGGGGCGGGATCGATGGCGCCCACATCCTCTCGCCGATGCCTTTGCTGCTCACGGCCGGAACGATCACCAAGACGAAGCAGCCCCTGCCGATGTACACGCTGGCGCGGCTCAATCTGCAAGGCCAAGGCCTCTCGGTGTCCAAGGAATTCCTGGGCGACAAACTCACCATTGACAACAAAGCTGGCCTCACCAAGGCCGTACAGCGGGCCAGCGGCAAAGGCAAGAAGTTCAAGGCTGCCGTCACCTTCCCCGGCGGCACCCACGATCTGTGGATGCGCTACTGGCTCGCCGCCAACGGCATCGACCCCAACAAGGACGCCGACCTTGTGGTGGTGCCCCCGCCGCAGATGGTGGCAAACATGCAGACCGGAACCATGGACACCTTCTGCGTGGGTGAGCCCTGGAACCAGCGTCTGGTGAACAAGAAACTGGGCTACACAGCCGCTGTGACCGGTGAACTGTGGAAATTCCACCCCGAGAAGGCCTTCTCGATGCGGGCCGACTGGGTGGACCAGAACCCCAAAGCCGCCAAGGCGCTGTTGATGGCCGTGCAGGAAGCCCAGATCTGGTGTGAGGACCCCGCCAACCTCAACGAGCTCTGCGAAATCACCTCGAAGGACAAGTACTTCAAGGCCAGCGTGGCTGACATCAAGCCCCGCCTTGCCGGTGATATCGACTATGGCGACGGCCGCGTGGTCAAGAACAGCCCCCTGAAGATGCGCTTCTGGAGCGAGAACGCCTCCTTCCCCTACAAGAGCCACGACGCCTGGTTCGTGACCGAAGACATCCGCTGGGGTTACCTGCCGGCCAACACCGACATCGACGCCCTGGTGAACAAGGTGAACCGCGCCGACCTCTGGAAGGAAGCAGCCACGGCGATCGGCATGGCCAAGGCCATCCCCGCCAGCGATTCGCGCGGCAAGGAGACCTTCTTCGACGGCGTCGTGTTCGATCCCGAGAATCCGAAGGCCTACCTCGACAGCCTCAAGATCAAGGCCCTGAGCTGAGCTGCTGCCCACCTGTCTGACCCCTTTCCTCCGAACGCTCCGTGACCCCCACGCCATCCAGCAGCCGACGCCCCCGCCGGCGCCGGCTGCTGCCTGCCCTGCCGCAGGTCCTCCCCTATCTGTTCTGCATCGGCGCCTTCCTGATCGCGTGGCAGCTGCTCTCGGCTGCCCTCGGTGTCGCCCGCCTGCCGGGGCCGATCAATGTGCTGATCGACACCTGGAATCCCTATATCAGCCAGCCGTTCTTTGATGACGGCGGCACCAGCAAAGGCCTGGGCTGGCAGATCCTGATCTCCCTTCAGCGGGTGGCCCTCGGCTACGGGCTGGCCGCCGTTGTGGGCATCGCGATCGGCGGTCTGCTGGGCCTGAATCGCTTCATCGGCAAGGGCTTTGACCCAGTGGTGCAGGTGCTGCGCACCGTGCCGCCCCTTGCCTGGTTTCCGATCTCGCTGATGGTGTTCCAAGACGCCAACACCTCGGCGATATTCGTGATCTTCATCACCGCCATCTGGCCGATCATCATCAACACGGCCGTGGGAATTCAGGAAATCCCGCAGGACTACACCAACGTGGCCAGAGTGCTGCGGCTGAGCAAGCGGGCCTACATCCGCAACATCGTGGTGCCGGCCACAGTGCCCTACGTCTTCACCGGGCTGCGCATCGCCGTGGGCCTTGCCTGGCTGGCCATTGTGGCCGCCGAGATGCTCAAGGCCGATGGCGGCATCGGCTACTTCATCTGGGATGCCTACAACGCCGGTGGCGATTCCAGCTCCAGCCAAATCATCCTGGCTATCGTGTACGTGGGCGTGGTCGGCCTGCTGCTCGATCGGCTGGTGGCCTGGGTGGGCCGCAAGGTGAGCAAGGGGGCCGGCTGAGATGACGACCCCAGGCGGACTCATCACCATTGACTCCGTGACCCAGGTGTTCCACCTGGATGACGGTAGCCACTACGTGGCCCTGCGGGGCATCAAACTTGACATCGCCGCCGGCGAGTTCGTGTCGCTGATCGGCCACTCCGGCTGCGGCAAAAGCACCCTGCTGAACCTGCTGGCGGGCCTCAGCCAGGCCAGCGAGGGCGGCATCTTGATCAACGGCCGCCAGGTCACCGATCCAGGACCGGACCGGATGGTGGTGTTCCAGAACTACTCCCTGCTGCCCTGGCTCACGGTGCGCCAGAACATCGCCCTGGCGGTGAGCACCGTTTACCCCGGGCACAGCCCCCAGGAGCGACGCGAGATCGTCGAGCGCAACATCCAGGCGGTCCATCTCACGGGCGCGGCCAGCAAATTTCCCGCCGAGCTCTCCGGCGGCATGAAGCAGCGGGTGGCGATTGCCCGCGCCCTGGCGATCCGGCCGCGGTTGCTGCTGCTGGATGAACCGTTCGGAGCCTTGGACGCCCTCACCCGCGGCAACCTGCAGCAGCAACTGATGCAGATCTGCCAGGAATCAAAGCTCACTGCCGTGATGGTGACCCACGACGTGGATGAGGCCCTGCTGCTCTCCGACCGAGTGGTGTGCCTGAGCAATGGCCCCGCCGCCGGCATCGGCCACATCCTGCCGGTGCCCCTGCCCCGGCCCCGGGATCGGCTTGCCGTGATGGACCATCCCGACTACTACCACCTGCGCGCCGAACTGATCCACTTCCTGCAGGACCAGCGCCGCCTCAAGCAACTCGCCGCCAGCTCGCGATGACCACCTCCACCTCCACTGGTGCCTTCCTCGACTTCCGCGACGTGGGCCAGGTGTTCCAGACCAGGCGTGGCCCGTTCGAAGCCCTGCGCGACATCAACCTGCAGGTGCGGCAGGGGGAATTCCTCTGCGTGATCGGCCACTCCGGCTGCGGCAAAAGCACCCTGCTGAACATGGTGTCAGGGTTCCTGCAACCCAGCCATGGGGCCGTGACCTTGCACGGCAATCCGATCACCGCACCCGGACCGGACCGGATGGTGGTGTTCCAGAACTACTCCCTGCTGCCCTGGCTGACGGTGTGGAAGAACGTGGAGATGGCGGTGAAGGCCGCCCGGCCCGAACTCGATGCCACCAACCGCCGCGAAACGGTGGCCCATCACCTGGAGATGGTGGGTCTGATGGAGGCCCACAGCAAGCGCCCGGGCCAACTCTCCGGGGGGATGCGCCAGCGGGTGGCGATCGCCCGGGCCTTGGCGGTGCGGCCCGAGGTGCTCGTGCTCGACGAACCCTTCGGCGCGCTCGATGCCATCACCAAGGAGGAACTGCAGGAGGAGCTGCTGGCGATCTGGCGCGAACAGAAACCCACCGTGCTGATGATCACCCACGACATCGACGAAGCGCTGTTTCTGGCCGACCGCATCGTGATGATGACCAACGGTCCCTCAGCCACCATCGGCGAAATCCTGGACGTTCCCTTCGAGCGGCCGCGCAGCTATGAGGCGATCCAGGATGACGGGCGCTACGGCCAACTGCGCAACCACGCCCTTGACTTCCTGTATCGCCGTTATGCCCATGACGACGACTGAACCCAGGCCATCGCCCACTGCGCCTGAGCTGACAGCCAATCTGTCGATCCGCCCGGGACATACCCTGTTGCTCGATGAGCGGATGTTGCAGCAGAACAATCGTCTGACGATCAGCTCCGGGCTGGTTCGTGTCGGCCTGTCATCAGGCGAACAGGAAGCCCTCGATGCCAACCCAATCACACTGGGCTTTCTGCAGGCAGGCGACCATCTTCAACTGGATCTTCTTCGCCACTCACGGCTGCACATCAAGGCTCTGACCTCATCCCAGCTCGAGCCCGATCCAAACCTGATCCCAATGGCTGGGGCAAGCTCGCTGCATGACTGGACGGTAGCGCTGTTAGCGATCCGGCATCTCTGCGAAGCCGAACAACGCATCACCGCTCTGTTGCAACTGCTTGTGGATCGCCTCGGCCGTCGCTGTGGGGCGTGGTACGAGATCCCACTGCGGTTGACCCATGCCGAACTGGCTGACTTGTGTGGTCACACCCGGGTTACGGTCAGCCGACAACTGTCCCGTTTCCAGAAGGAAGGTCTCGTTCAAAAACTGTCGCTGTCCAAGCATTGCCTGCGCATTGCGCCAGACCTGGTGGAAACGCTCTAGACCGAACACACCCGCACCGCTGCGGCTTTGAGTTCGGGCTGCTTGGAATGCTCGCAGGCCTCCTCGTGCATCAGGCGATTGGCCTCGCAGGGGTTGGTATGGCTACCGCCCCAATGCATCGGCAGAAACACCGTGCCTGGCCGGATGCGCTCACTCACCTGCACCCGTGCCCGCAGGGAACCACGCCGTGACGTCAGCTCGGCCAGTTCGCCATTGCACAGACCATGGCTCTCAGCATCCAGGGGATGCACCTCCAGCAGGGGTTCAGGGTGCTGCTTGACAAGCCGAGCCACATGGGCCGTGCGGGTCATGGTGTGCCAATGGCCCAGGTAGCGGCCCACGGTCAGCACCAGCGGGTAGGCATCACAGGGGGGTTCCGCCAGGCCGAGAGGGGGGTCTGCCCACAGGCGGGCTCTGCCTGTGGCCGTCGGGAAACGATGGCCGACCGGCGCTCTGGGATAGGGAGCTTCAGCGGTGTACAACCGTGCCTGGCCGGCGCCTGGCGCTGTCCCCAGCGCAAACGGCCATTGCTGCGGGCCATGCTGTGCCAGCAGGGCATGGCTCAAGCCACTCAAATCGCACAGGCGACCGGCCGTGATCGCGATGAATTCGGCGAACACCTCGGCTGACGAGTCGTAGCTGAACTGCTCGACAAAGCCGAGACGTCTTCCTAGTTCAGCAAAGATCGCCCAATCAGGCCTGGCCTCGCCCGGTGGCTGGCGAAAGGCCTGGCACAGCGTGACACGCCGCTCGGAATTGGTCATCACGCCGCATTTCTCACTCCACTGGGCAGCCGGCAGCAGCAGATGGGCCACAGCGGCAGTCTCGGTGCCGGCATAGGCCTCACTCAGCACCACCAACGGGCAGCGCGCCACCGCTGCCCTGACCCGATCAAGCGAAGGCATGCTGACCAGCGGGTTGGTGGCGGCCACCCACCACAGGCCAAGCTCACCACGCTCCATCGCTTCGATCTGCTCCCACACCGCCAGGCCGGGCTCTGATGCGATCGAACCAGCCGTAAAGCCCCAGTGCTGCTCGAGCTCGGCGCGGTGCTGTGGGTTGGCCACGCTGCGATATCCCGGCAAGAGGTGAGCCAGGCCACCGACCTCGCGGCCACCCATGGCGTTGGGCTGACCGGTGAGCGAAAACGGCCCGGCGCCAGGCCGGCCGATCTGCCCGCTGACCAGATGCAGGTTGATGATGCCGGCCACAGTGGCCGTACCCTCACGGCTCTGGTTGACCCCCATCGACCACAGGCTCAGCACCCCCGCGGCTTCAGCCCACCACAGCGCCAACTGCTGCAGATCAGCCACCGCAATGCCGCAAAGGTCCGCGACCCGCCGGGGCGTCCATTGACGCCACAGCGCTTCCAGCGCCCCATAGCCCTCGGTATGGGCCGCGATGAACGGCTGATCGAGGGCCTGCAGCTCGAGCAGCAGGTGACCCACGCCGCAAAGCAAGGCCAGATCGGTACCAGGCCGGATCGCCAGGTGCAGGTCAGCCCCTTCGGCGGTAGGGGTGTGACGCGGATCCACCACCACTAGGCGCAGGGCCTCTTTGACCTTGCGCTTGCGCTTGAGCAGGCGCTGAAACAGCACCGGATGGCACTCAGCCGTGTTGGTACCGATCAGCACGACCAGATCGGCCAGATCGAGGTCGTCGTAACAACAGGGCGGGCCGTCGGAGCCAAGGCTACGGGTATAGCCCGCCACGGCCGAGCTCATGCACAGCCGTGAGTTGGCATCAAAATTATTGCTGCCCAGCGCTCCCTTGAGCAGCTTGTTGGCGACGTAATAATCCTCGCTGAGAAACTGACCGGATCCGTAAATCGCCAATCCCGCCGGCCCCTGCCGGGCCAGGGTGGCCTTGATGCGATCCACCAGCAGCGCAAAGGCCTGCTCCCAGCTGATCGCTGCAAACGGTTGATCCAGCCGCGCTCGCCATTGCGGCGTCGTCAACCGGTTGTGGTGCAGGGTTTCGCCCACCGTGGCGCCCTTGATGCACACCTGCCCGAGCGAGGAGGGGTGGTGACGATCGCCGCGTGTCCCCCAGGATGGATTGTGTGCGTCAGGGGCCGGCGGCCTGAGCTCCAGACCACAGCCCACACCGCAGTAAGGGCACTGGGCCCTGGCCGGTCCATCAGCAGGGGCAACCACGGTGCGCGAATCTGGCATCACCCCATTCTCGTCACTGGCCGTTCACAACCAATGGGCCGGATAAGGCATCGCGCCCGGCACCCAGCGGCTGAAGGCCCAGGCGAGCAACACCAGCAACAGCGAACCGCTCACGACAGGAAAGAGCAAAAACCCCCAGGAACCGCCCAGAAAAACCACCAGAAAGGCCATCCCACCTGCTGGAGGGTGGAGGCAACGGAGCTGCTGACCCAGCACGATCGTCAGGGCCACGGCCAGGGCCAGAACCAGTGGCCCCGTTCCCAACCATTGGCCTGACACCACCCCCACCAAGCCGCCCAGCGCATTGCCAAGAAGCAAGTTGCGTGGCTGGGCCAGGGGGCTGCGGGGATAACCAAACAGCAGTACGGACGAGGCTCCGAGCGGTGCCACGATCAACAGCTGCCGGCTCCAGATCGACAGCAGACTGAGCAGCAGCAAGGCGCACAGGGCACCCAATGCTGTGACAGCGATCTGGCTGCGACGAAAGCTGGGCTGATAATGCCGGCCACGGCGACGCTGACAGCGCAGCAGGACCACCAGTCGACGCCAGGCCATCACAGCATTGTCATCGACGCGATCGCGCTTTCCAAAGCCCTACCCACCAGACCTGATCATCGTGGCAGGCCAACTCCAGGCGGGTGCATTCAGCGCTACGAAACAGACCTTGCGAAGCCGCTGGTTGGCAGCTCCTCTGGAGCATTGATGTTGCCGATGGCTTGTGGATCAAGCGCGACGGACCGGAACTGGAAGCGCAACAGCCAGCCCTGCCAGCGCCGCTCGCCCCGGGCGATAGCCTGGTCCAACTTCAGGCGCCAACCATCACTGGCCGGTAACAGCGCCAACAGCGGTTGCAGCCGTTCTCCGTCATGGGCCACATGGATCAGCCCGGCCTGTTGTGCCGCTGCGGCCAGCAACGTCTCCAACGCCGCGCTGTTGAGTCCAGGCATGTCGACCGGACAGATCAACAGACGGTTGGCTGGGTAGCGGGCTGACAACCGCTGCAGCGCCAGCAGCGGCCCCTCCCAGGGGGGCGGCTCGGCGATCGCCTCCAGCACCAGGCCTTGGCGACGCGCCCATGCCTCCGCCAACTCGCGGTGCGCCCCATGACGGCTCAGCACCGTGATCGGCGCCTGCAGCACAGCCAGCTGCGCCAGGGTGTGCTCAAGCCAGGTGCCCCCAGCGGGATGGGGCAGCAGCGCCTTGTCACGGCCCATGCGCCGGCTGGCGCCACCGCTCAGCAGGCAGCAGCGCAACGCAGCAGGCGGGGCGCCGCTCAAGCGCGCACCAGCACCGGCACCCGCTTGAACGCAGGCGTACCGCTCACCGGATCCACCTCGGCCCGCATCAACACGTTGGCCTCGGGGTAGAACATCAGCGCCGCGCCGCGGCGGATGGTGCCGGGAATCACCTCGATGGCCTCCAGGCTGCCCGCCTCGCCCTGCACGGTGACGCGCTGATGGGCCACCAGGCCGCTGGCGGCCAGACCCTCGGGATTCATCAGGATCGTGTCGCGGTGGGGCATGCCGCGGTAGGCATCGCCCTGTTTGTAGACCACGGTGTTGTGCTGCCCGTAGCTGCGGGCCGTGATCAGGCTCAGCACCAGGCCCCGCTCGCCGGCAGCCAGCCCGCCGAAATGGTCCGCAGCGGGCAGGGCCAGCTCGGGCAGGGGTGTCGGGATCAGTTGGGCGCGGCCGCTGGCGGTGGCAAAGCGCGGCTCATGGAAGATGCGCCCCTCCACCTCAAACTCGCGCCTGGTGCTGTCGATGCCAGCCATCGGCCCGTAACCGGGCACGGTGCAGGCGATCAGCTCGCGCACATAGACCGGATCCTGCAGCCGCCGCCAGTCGATCGGCTCGCTGCCCAGCACCCGGTGGGCCAGCTCGGCCAGAAAGCTGACCTCGCTGATCAGCTGGCCGCTGCGCAGATGGGTGCTGCCCGGCTCGTTGAGCCGCACCCAGTTGTTGCCCGACTCAACCGTGGTGCGATACGGCGTCTCGAAGCGGTTGAACACCGGCAGCAGCAGGGTCTGCCGTGCCGCCAGGCCGTGAAAGTGACCGGTGTTGGGCTTGGTAGCCAGATAGACGACGGTATCGATCTGGCCCAGGGCCCGGCGGGCCTGGGCGCTGTCGGGGTTGGCCCCAAACAGGTTGCCCCCCAGGCACAGCAGCGTGTCGACCGCAGCGCGATCGGCGGCATCGATCAGGGCGCGGGTGTCGTAGCCCGGCACCCGGCTCAACGGCCGACCCAGCAGCTGCTCCAGGGCCCGCTGCATCGGCTCGCGCAGATGCACTGTCACCCCCATCGAGCCGAACCCCTGCACATTGGAGTGACCGCGGATCGGCATCGTGCCCGCCCCCGGCCGGCCGATGTGGCCACTCAGCACGGCGGTGTTGGCGATGGCCCGCACGTTGGTGGTGCCGTTGGCGTGGTGGGTGATGCCCATCGCCCAGGCAAACACCGTGGCCCGCGCCGCGGCAATGCGCGCGGCCGCCAGCGTCAGCTCCTCGCGGCTGAGACCGCAGCAGGTGGTGATCGCCTCCCAGCTGGTGGTCTCAAGCTGGGCGATCAACGGCTCCCAGCCCTCGCTGTGGGCCTTGACCAGCTCCCAGGCGATGGCCCCCTGCTCCAGCAGGGCCTTCTGAATGCCCACCAGCACGGCTGTGTCGGAGCCCGGAATCGGCTGCAAGAAGATCGAGGCGATCTCGGAGCCCTGCAGCAGCGAGCGGATCGGGAACGCGGGGAAGCCGAACTTGAGCAGCCCCACCTCCAGGATCGGGTTGATCACGATCACCGTGCCGCCGCGCTCGCGCAGGCGGATCAGCTCGTTCATCAGGCGGGGATGGTTGGCCGGGGCGTTGGAGCCGATCAGCACCACGCAGTCGGCCTGCTGCAGGCCCTCAAGGTTGACGTTGGAGGTGCCGCTGCCGAAGGCCTGGCGCAGCCCCACGGTCGAGGGGGCATGGCACAGATCCGAGCAGTCGGCCAGGTTGTTGGACCCCATCGCCCGCAGCAGCAGCTGCAGCAGAAAGGCCGCCTCGTTGGAGGAGCGCCCCGAGCTAAAGGACGCCACCCGCTCGGGCGCCGGCCGCCCCAAGGCCTCGGCCGTCAGGGCGTGCACCTCCTCCCAGCCGATCGGTTCGTAGTGATCACTGCCCTGGCGCCGGATCAGGGGCCGGTCCAGCCGCCCCAGGCGATCGCAGGCTGCCGAATCGAGGGCCTGCAGCTCAGCCAGGGTGCGGCCTGCAAACACCTCGGCCGGCACAGCCGCCTGTAGCTCGGCGCCGATCGCCTCCACGCTTTTGAGGCAGCGCTGCAGGGGTTCCCCCAGCTCATCGCGAAAGCCGCCGTTCTGGCCGCCGGTGCCCCAGGCGCAGCTGAGGCAGGCGCTCTTGTGGGTGAGGGTCTGCCACAGCCGCGGCCCGATCGGCGAAAGCGTGGCCCGGGCCCAGCCATCGATCAAAGGCCAGCCGCCACCAGCGCCTGAGGTGTTCTGGTCAGGCATGAACGGCGTGGCCGCGTCCTGCTCTGCCATGGCGGGGGACCAGGTTGAGACCCAACCTTATGGAGATTGGCTGTGGTTTGGGTCGGTTTATCGCGCTTGGGGACGCACTCACTCAACCCCGATAGACGCTGTCGTGGCTGCCGATATCGATTGGAATCAGGCGCTGACCCTCGATCAGCACCTCAAGCGTGATGCGGTAACCGATGTTGATCGACACGGAGTGAAGCCCACTCAGACGACCCTTGAGAGCATGCAACCGCAACGAAGGGTGGTGGGGATTGGCCTGCAACAGCAACAAGGTCTTGCGATAGCTCTGACGCAGATCGGGATGACGACGCAGAAAGCGCGCCGCCCTGTGGTTGTAGCGGTCGGTGAACAGCAGGGTCCAGCTCAAGGAAGCTCAGCAGCCAGGGCGTCGATCCGGTCCAAATGAGCATCCACCGATTCTTCAAGGCAACGCCCAGCGGAGAGATCGGCACGCGTTTCCAGCAGGGCAAGCTCCAGCTCCAGATCCCTAAGGCGCTGAAACTCTTGCGCTTCCATCACCACGTAACGCAGATGACCACGCACCGAGACACCAGCCTCGCGGTCGTGCTCAAGAGCACGACTGATGGCGCCGACACCGGCCGTCTTGAGCTCATTGGCCGAGAGAATCTGCATCGCACGCCAAACCGCTTGATCAACAATACGCTCTAGCGTGCGCTATTGGGGGCTTCATCGTCTGACGTCCAACTCTTGAGGGGTCTGCTGTCCCTAGCGTCTGGCGATGCAGCCCGAGACGACCCGCGACCAGCACGGACGCCCCCTGGGGGTACTGCGGCTGTCGCTGACGGCGCGCTGCAACCTGGCCTGCCCCTATTGCCTGCCCGATGGCCAGGAGCCACCCGGGTTGCTCAGCGGCGCACAACGGCTGGCGGTGATCGACGCGGCCGTTGCGCTGGGGGCGACCAGCCTGCGGCTCACTGGCGGCGAACCGCTGCTGCACAGCGGGCTGGAGGCCCTGATTGCCGCGACCCAACCCCTGCGCCAGCGGGGCCTGCGCGAGGTCGCCCTCACCAGCAACGGCACCCTGCTGAGCCAGGAACGGGCCCGCGCCCTCAAGAGGGCAGGGCTGGATCGCCTCACCCTCAGCCTCGATGGCGCCAGCGGGGTGTCGGTGGCCCGCATGGCGGGTCTGGCCAACACAGCCGCCGGCGAGCGCAGCCTGCAACAGGTGCTCGCCGCCATCGAGCACGCCCGCAACGCCGGCTTTGATCCAGCCCATGGGGCCCTCAAACTCAACGCCGTAATCCAGCGCGGCACCAACGACGACCAGCTGCTGCCCCTGGCCGAGCTGGCCCGGGCACATGGGATCGAACTGCGCCTGATCGAATTCATGGACGTGGGCAACCGCAACGGCTGGCGCCCCAACGCCGTGCTGAGCGCCGCCGAGATGGTGGAGCGCCTGAGCGTGCGCTGGCCGCTGGACCCGCTGGGGCGGCCGCAGCACGGCACCGCCAGACACTGGCGCTACCGCGATGGTGGTGGTCAGCTCGCCGTGATCGCCTCGATCAGCAACCCCTTCTGCGGCGATTGCAACCGCCTGCGCGTCACCGCCGATGGCATCGCCTACACCTGCCTGTTTGCCGAACCCAGCAGCGGCCTCGACCTGCGCCCCTGGCTGCAGCCAGACACCCCGCCTGACGACCTCGCCGCCGCGATCGCCGCCCTGTGGCAGCGCCGCAGCGATCGCTACAGCGAAGAACGGCAGAACTTGATGCAACAGACCACCCTGGGCAGCGCCCCGCGGCACGCCGAGATGGCCTACCTGGGGGGCTGAATCGAGTCCTTGCTCATTCCGGCTCGATCAAACGCCCGGCCAGTGCCAGCGCCACCTGAGCCGCCTGCAACGCACGCTCACCATCGACAGGGCCATAGCGCTCGGTGGGGATCCACTCCACATCCCCGTAGAACGACAACTCGCGCTGGGCCCTGAGCCACTGAGAGGCCTCGGCCAGCGCAGCAATCTGGGCAGCGATCTCGGCGGGAAAGCGCCCCTGCTCGACCAGCAACACCGGGCCCACATCATGCAACCGCGGTGGGTCAATGCCCACATGGCGCAGCATGGCCTTGGTGGCCAGCTCCACCAGCTCCTGCGCTTCGCGCACCAGATCGCTCCAGCCCTGGCGTGCCGCCAGCAGCTGCAGGACCTCAAGGCGCAGGCGCGCCTTGGCCAGGTAGGCCCGGCTGAGCTCGGCGCCGGTCAAAACCACACCTCCGCCGCTGGTCTGACCTCCGGGGTCAGGCGCCAGTACCAGCCCTCTCCCCAGGGCACCCGCACACTGCCCTGACGGGCCAGGCGATCGCGATAGCGGGCCAGGAAATCGGCAGCCCAGCCGTCGGGATCGACCCATGCGATGCCGTCATGGCACAGGTCCAGAAACAGCGGGCCGCCCTGTTCGGCCTCGGCCGCCGAGCGCAGGTGCAGCTGGGGTTCGCTCAGCAGTCCGGTCTGGGCAGCCGCACGCAGCAACGGCGCCAGCTGCTGACGCAGCTGCTCCACACCGCGGTGATCGTCGCGGGGTTGCTCGCTGCGCTGACGCAGCACCACCAGCCAGTCGCTGTCGGAGTGGACATGGGGCGTCCCGCGCGCCACCGAACCAAACAGAACGACCGCCAGCAAACGCTCGCCATAGATCTGCTGCAACGCCTCGGGCACAGCCGCCACGATCGCCGCCATGGCCTGCTGTTGCGCAGCGTTCAGGGGTTGGCGCATCGATTCAATGGGCATGGCAGAGCACGCGACCATGGCCCACAAGGTAGTGATGGCGCCGGGTGTTGGGGTTCACCCCGCCGGCTCGTTCAGCCGCGGCAGCAGCTGCACCAGGTTGCAGGGGCGGGTGGTGGCATCGAGTTGGGCGCGGATGAGGCGGTCCCAGGCCGTTTCGACCGCATCGAGCGAACCCGGCAGCACGAAGATGACCGTGCCATTGGCGATCCCGGCCAGGCAGCGGCTCTGCAGGGTGCTGGTGCCGATCGTCTCGAACGACAGCACGCGAAACAGCTCACCGAAGCCCTCGATCGTCTTGTCGAGCAGGGGCGCCACCGCCTCGGGGGTGCCGTCGCGGCCGGTCAATCCCGTGCCACCGCTGCTGATCACCACCTGCACGG
>Ga0194115_10001375_pt1 | contig 31271 bp, 26 predicted proteins | sample TA2MahsurfametaG_3_FD_148656 | JGI IMG/M metagenome (GOLD analysis project Ga0194115, IMG submission 148656) | Freshwater microbial communities from Lake Tanganyika, Tanzania - TA2015002 Mahale S4 surface | ecosystem: Environmental > Aquatic > Freshwater > Lake | place: Tanzania: Lake... | reverse complement strand
GTGGTTCTCTAGCAACTCGAACAGCCAGACGCGTCCAGTGGGCGGCAAACTCGGCAACGGGTTTGGTCTGCACGACATGTCGGGCAATGTGTTTGAGTGGGTGAACGACTGGTACGAGGAAAATTACTACTCAACGAGCCCACCGGTGAACCCGCAGGGGCCGTCGTCTGGTTCGTACCGTGTGTTGCGCGGCGGCGGCTGGGGCTACAACGCCGTCCTCTCCAGCCACTGTCGCGCGTCGGTTCGCTACAGCATCTACTACGGCCCCGATGACTCCGACGGCTATATCGGGTTCCGTGTCGCCAGGACTCCGTGAATTCCATCTCCCATCTTTGATCTTTCATTTTCTCTTTTCCGATTTTCTCTCTTCTTCTGTTTCTGATTTCTGAAGTCTGACTCCGACCTCTGCGATTCACGCCGCGCGCGCCCTCGGCATGCACCCTGCTGGGGCTCAGACAGCTCTCGCCTGCTCCACGGACCTGCGGTCCGCGTTCGCAGGCTCGAGAACTCGCCCAGCAGGGGATGCCTCGTTTCGCGCACGGTCGGTGGCACAATGGCGAGCGGGCGAGGGCATGGCGGGGCATCTATCGTGAAGGGGAATGGACATGCGCTGGTATCCGTCGAAAGTTGATTGGTGGCTTGGCGCCGCGTTGTGTGCGCTTCCCGGTGCTGCGGTAGTGGTCATCGTTGCGGCCGTGCGCAGCGGCACATGGACAGATGTGCTGCTGGCACTTGGGATGCTTCTGTTTGTCGCTGTGCTCTATGTGGGGTTGGTGCTGCCTGTGCGGTACGGGGTCGATGATTCGCATCTGATCGTTCGGTTTGGTTTGTGCAGGCAGCGGATCGCGCTGGCGGACATCCTCGAAGTACGGCGAACAAAGAATCCGCTGAGTTCTCCTGCGTTGTCGCTCGATCGGCTGCGGGTGCAGTTTGGTGCCGGCGTGTTCAAGTCGGTGATGATTTCACCGAAGGCGCGCGAGGCGTTCTTGGATGATGTCGCGCGCCGCGCCGGACTGCAACGAGATGGCGATCGGCTCGTTCGCCCGCGTGGGACCGCGGCATGACTCCTGCCGGGCGAGTTCTCGAGCCTGCGAACGCGGGGCGCAGCCCCGTGGAGCAGGCGAGAGCTGTCTGAGCCCCGGCAGGTCCATGCCGCGGGTCCACGCGGACATGATGCGCGTTCCACGCAACCTTGTTCAGCGATTGGTGAGTGCCGCCGCGAGTGCCGCTGCGTCGTAGGGCAGCGGGGGACCTGCGAAGGTCTCGCGCTGCTCGCGGATCGCTTGCGCCGCAGTGCGCAGGGCGTCCGCGTCGGTTGGCTTGCCGCGCGCTGCCGCCACGGCGGCTGCACTTTCGGTGCAGGCGAGATGATGCTTGTCGAACTGCATGCCGAGTTGGAAGCTGCGCGCGGCGTTCTCCAGATCGCCTGAGAACGCGAGCGCCGTGCCGAGGATCCAGTGCGCATCGGGGATCGCGGGGGAGATGTCCATTGCGTCGAGTGCCAACTGTCCCGCGTCTTCCCAGTTGCGCTTTCCCAGGTGTGCTTCGGCGTGCAGCAGCAGCGATGCGGGTGTCTTGCCCGATGTGCTGGTCATCCGCGCCGCGGTGGCGATCGCGGCGTCGTACAGGCCCGCGTGGATTTGGACGAGCCCGAGCATTGGCTGCAGCGCTGCGTCGCTGCGCGCGGCGGAGTCCACCGCTGTCAGGATGCGCACGCCCTCGGCTGTCTTGCCGCTGTCGGCGTACGCGCGCGCGAGCAGGAGTTGAAGTTCCGTGTCGGTCGGGTGTGCGGGGCAGGCGCGTTCAAGAAGTTGGATGGCCTCGTCGAATGTGCCCGATGTCATGAGCGCCGAGGCAAGACAGGTGATGTACCGACGCTCATCGGGGCGTGTGTCGACGAGCGTGCGCAGGTGCGGCAGTGCGCTGCGTGGCTTGCCGCGCGAAAGAAGAGTTACGCCAAGATTGAATGCGCTTTCGCGGCGGACGAGTTCGATCTGATCCTTCGCGGAGGTGGGCAGCGCCGCCATGTAGCCGAGGTCGACGAGATGCTGCACGGCGTCCGCCGCTTCGAATGGATCTTGCCGTGCGTCGGGGGGATGGAGTCCCGCATCGCCATCTCGCTGCTCCCACGATGGGATGCGCTCTGGGATGGGGCAGGTGAGGATCTCGGCGATCGCGCGGCCGCCGAAGTCCGCTCCGGTCGGAAGGTTCAGCAGCGTGAGCGCGGTGGGTGCGATGTCGAGGATCGATGCTGCGACGGTGGTCGCCTTTGGCTTGATGCCAGGACCCGACGCGACAAGGATGCCCAGAGGCCGATGCCAACTCGCCTCCTTCTCCATGCGCCGCTCGGGGGGGAGGTCGGCGAGGAACGGTCGCTGCGCGCCGCTGTGGAAGCCGTGATCGCTGCACAGCAGCACTGTGGTGTCGCCGCCTGCGGTCTCGAGCAGTCGGCCGAGCGCTCGGTCATGCCATCGGTAGACGGCGTTCATGACTTGGCCGTACTGCCGAAGATCCTGATCGCTGACATGCTTCATGCGGGGCGGTCGGTACTGCATGAAGAGGTGCCCGACCGTGTCGATCGTCTCGAAGAACACCATCGCCACATCCCACGGCTGCGCAGTCATCGCCGCGCGTGCGGCAGCGTCGACGCTCGCTGCGACCGCCATCAGTTTGGCGAGCGATTGCACGCGCTCCTCTCCGTGCTGGGTGGGCTGCGCCTTCGGCAGGACTTCCCGCAGGTGTGATGCGAGGAAATCTGCGCGTCCCACGCGAGCCGCCGCGATGGTGTCCGCAAGCGTCGTCGGATGAACGCAATCGTTCGGCAGCGGCCACGCGGCACCGCGTTCACCCGGATCACCTTCGAGCAGCAGATTGCTCGTGATGGATCCGCGGATCGGTTCGGCGGGATGGCTCGCGTACCAGCCCGTGACCTGCGTGCGCAGTCCCGACTGCGAAGCGATGTTCCAGAGTGCCTTCACCCGCCGGCTTGTGCTCGATGCGACGCGAAGTCCGCTGCCGTCTGGCTTGGGTTCGACGAAGTTCAGGATGCCGTGCAGGTCTGGCGTGCGCCCTGTGGCGATGGAAGTCCACAGGAGTGGACTGAGCTTCGGCTCGAGTGTTGCCAGGTCGCTTCGAACGCCGGAATCGATCAGCCGCTTGAGATTCGGCATGTCGCCCGCGGCGAGGAGCGGATCGATGACATGCCAATCCGCAGCGTCCCAACCGACGATCAGCAGGCGCTTCGCGGCGCGTTCCGACATGGATTCGAGTGTAAGCCGTGCCGTGTTGCGGTGGGCTGTGCGTATCCTCTTTGTCGATGCTGCTCCAGACGCTGATCACGGTTGCCGCCCTTCTGGCGTGGCAAGGCGCGCCGAGCGCCGCACCCGAGGGCGATCTGCCGGCGTGCATGCGTTCGATCGACCGCGACTGGATCAAGCAGTGCCCGCGGACGCTGCGCGAGTTCGCGCGGACGCGGTCATGGCTGCCGAGCGAGAGCGCGATCGCCGAATTGCAGCGTGTGCAGCCGACGGTGGAGGCGCTCTGCCGATCGCTGCGCGAGCCCTGTCCCTGGACGGGCGATCCGCTGTCGATGGTGCTCGATACCAAGTCGATCGATGACTGGGTGACGATCCTCGATGCCGACAGCAGACGACTCGCGCGTTTCAACGAACGCGTCGCCGCGCTCGACCGCATTGTGGCGATGATCGATCTTGCGGGCGTTGTCGGGTCGGTGCCACGCGTCGATTTCCAGCGCGTTGCCGTGCGGCTGCAATCGGCTGCGGGTCGCCGAGTGGAGGCGTTTCTGCCGCTCTTTGGCGATGCGGCGATGGCTGCGCGCGTGCGCGACGCACTCCTCGCCTGCAAGAAGGCGCAGGAGCAGGCGTTGTCCACGTGTATCGCGACGGAGCGTGCGCGGTGGATCGCGCGCCCCACGGAACGCGTGCGGGCTGGTGCAACGGGCAGTGAACTTCTCGCAGCGGCGCGGCTGGAGCCGAGCGCCGCGGTCCTGAAGTCGAACGAGTATCCGCTGGCTCGGCTGAAGGGCGATGCGCTGCTGGTCGAACTGCGGACGGGCGACGCCTACTTCGATGCCGTCGAATCCGCTTGGCGCGCGCCAAACGCCGCGGCGCTGATCAGCGAACTGCAGCGGCGCGCCGACGCCGGCGAGTTTGGCGCATGGGTCGCGGCTGCGCGCCCGGAGTTTCTCGTCGTGCGGAGCGATCTCGATCGCGCGCGAACGCCATTGGATGCGCTGGTGGATCTTGCGCGCGTGCAGGCCGCAGGCGGTTCATCGCCGGCGCCCAAGACAACGGAAGATGAGCCGCCGCCGAACGAAGAGCGGCAACGCAGGTTGCCGCGCAAAGTGAAGCGCTGACACGGCGCGTTCAGCCGCGCACCACCCAACCGTAGGGGACATAGCGGTGCTCGAAGGTGCCGTCATCGAAGAGGTCGATCAGTCCGTAGCCCTCTGGCACTCCTTGGTGGAGACCCTTCCACCACGCGCCACTGACGGCACCATCGCAGATGTAGGCAACGCCATCGGTCGTGCAGTGGTCGAGCAGATGCTGATGTCCTGAAAGGCACAGCTTCACCTTTTCGGTCGCGAAGAGTTCGTGCAGCATGTCGCCATCGGTGTGCATGGACGCGGCGTTGATGGTGGTGTCTTCGCCGCGCTTCTCTACGGCGCGGGGCTTGCCGTAGGTGATCGCCGTGAGGCTGAGGATCGGAATGTGCGACAGCACGAGTACGGGCGATCCCTTGGGGCGGTTTCGGAGATCCTGTCGCAACCAATCGAGTTGCTCATCATCAGTGAACGCGCAGTAGGAGTCGCCCTTTGGCTGCACCCCGTCGAGGATGACGAAGTGCCACCCTGCCTGATCGAATGAGTAGTAGCGCCCTGGCATGGCGAAGAGTTCCGTGGCGTACTTCTTTCCCCAGTCCGGTTCCTGTCCCGTTGTGCCGCTCTTCGGTCGGTGCCATCCAAAGATGTCATGGTTCCCGATCGCATGTCGCACGGGGATTCCGCAGTTGGCGCTCCATGTTTCGCTGAACAGGCGGCGGAGCGCCGCGGCGCGGCTTGCTTTCGCCTCGAACACATCCATCACCGAGTCACCGCCCACGAGCAGCAGGTCAGGCGCCGGCTGCTGCTGCGCAATGTGCTTGAGGCACTGTGCGAGCCCTGCGTCCGCGCCGCGCTCCGGCTGGACATGGATGTCGGTGAGGTGCGCGCAGCGGAGCACGCGGCGTCGCGCGGCGGGCTGTGTGGGTACGGCGGATGCCGAACCTTGCAGCGGGAGAATGAGTCTCGGCGAGCCATGCGCGAATACGAACGGTGCAGCGAGCAGCGAGGTGGCGGCGGCGAGAAATGAACGGCGGTGCAGTGGTGTCATGCGTCGGTCTCCAGTGGCTTCGGACTTGCCGGTGTCGATTGCGACGGTGGGCGGGTCGACTGCTCCACGATGAGCTGCGCGAGCCGTTCCGCCGAGAGCGGTGCGGATCCTTCCGCCTTGTTGTTGATGATCACGAACGCGCTCCGCATCTGGCGCGCCGCATCGGCGCACAGCCGAGCGAACTGCGCGCGGCTCGTCGGATCCTCGTCCACGATGGCGCCAAAGGGTGCGTATCGGTCGACCGCGCCTTCGTAGGTGTGATCGGAGTGGAGCATCCAGCGCGCCACGAGCGCGCGCTGCGATTCGGGTTCCACGAGGCGTGCCTGTTGCAGCGGCTGGTGCTGTGATGGGTGGGCGTTGAAGCAGTGGACTGCGCCCGTATCGCGCAGCATCGCCGCCCACGAGGCACGCATGAGCGCACGGTCGCGTGCCTCGACCGCATAGAGCGGTCCCGCAGGCAACTTCGAGAGGAACGCGCCCAACTTGCGAATGAAGGACTCTGCCTCTGCTGCGCCGCGCAGCCCCATCGGCGATAGTTGGAAGAGCAGCGGTCCAAGCCGATCGCCGAGGCCTGTCGCTGCGGGCGCGATCACTTGCTCGCTCGTGTACGCAGGGTCAAAGAGCAGCGATGGACCTCCACCAAACACGGCACTCGCTGCGGCGGGGCGCGTGACCGCCTCATGCGCCTTCACAAGAAAGCGAAAGTGGGGCGGCACCTGCGCTGCCATGCGCTCGAAAGTCTCGGCACTGACGGGGCGGTAGTAGGTGCGGTCCACGCCAACGCACCGCAGCAGCGGATGTTGTGCATAGGCGTGAAGCCCCGCGCGCGCGAGCGTCGATTCCTCTTCGCGGTCGCGCCAGACGATGCCGCGCCAACCTGGAAAACTCCAGGAACTCGTTCCAAGGTGGATGAGGGGGGATAGTGCGCGCGCGAGTTCAGTGCGCTGCGGCGGGTGTGCAACGGGCGCGGGCTCTGAGCGCGCACGCGCGCGCAGCGCAAGTGACTCGTCGGCTTCGGGACCGAAGAGGCTGGGCTGCGCTGGATCGCCGCGCTTTCGCGCCATGGCGTTCAGTCTATTGGAGGGTGCAGGCTGACTTGCGTTCAGGCAGGTGCGGTGACGCCGCGGAACATGAAGAACGCCGCCGCAGCGAGACAGACGCTGGCGTACAGAAAGTCCATGGTCAGGCGTTCCTTCATGTACCAGGTGGCGAACACGGCGAACACGACCATCGTGATGATCTCCTGCGCCACCTTCAGCTGCGCGAGTGACATCGCAGCAAAGCCGATGCGGTTGGCCGGCACCTGCAGGCAGTACTCGAGCAGCGCCACTCCCCACGAAGCGAGGATGGCAATCCAGAGAGGCTTTCCCTTCAGATCGCGCAAATGCCCATACACGCGTAGGTCATAAACACATTCGAGCCCGCGAGAAGGACGAGAGTGATCAGCAATGTCAACGTGGTGTCTCCGTGAAGTGTGCGAGGGGCGCTCCAAGCGTAACCCGACCGCCACTACCATCGCCTGCCATGCTTCGCCTGAACGACCTCGTCAAGATCTACCCTGGGCCAGTCGCCGCGCTGAAGGGGGTCTCGCTCGAGATTCCCGAGGGTCTGTTTGGATTGCTCGGACCCAACGGTGCGGGGAAGAGCACGCTGATGAACATTCTCGCGGGGCTTCTCGAACCGACGGGTGGCAGCGTGACGCTGGATGGTGTGGACATCGTGCAGGATCCGCGCGCGGTGTGGAGCCGTCTGGGCTACCTGCCGCAGGACTTCGGTTTCTATCCCTCGTTGTCTGGCGCGCAGATGCTGGACTTCTTGCTTCAACTGAAAGGGGTCGAGGCACCGCAAGGGCGAAAGGCGCTGGTGGGCGAGTTGCTCGAGCGAGTGAATCTTGCCGATGCGGCCAAGCGAAAGGTGCGCACCTATTCGGGCGGCATGCGTCAGCGACTCGGCATTGCGCAGGCCATTGCGGGAAATCCGCGTTTGGTGATTGTGGACGAGCCCACCGCAGGACTGGACCCGGAGGAACGGCAGCGCTTCTATCGGATCCTCGCCGAACTCGGTCGCGATCGCATCGTGTTGCTCTCGACGCACATCGTCGAGGACATCGCCACGCTTTGTCCGCGCTTTGCAGTGATTCGGGGTGGCCGCTGTGTGACGAGCGGCGGGACATCCGACGCACGGCGCCGCCTGGAAGGGCGAGTCTTCGAGGGAATCGTGTCTCCCGAAGCGCTCGAGAGCATCCGTGGCTCGCATCATGTGACGCAAGCAGTGCTGGTGGAGGGTTCCATGTTCCGCACGCGCGTGCAGTCAGCCGCTGGTGCGCAGCCGAGTGGATTCGTGCAAGTGCCGCCCACGCTCGAGGACGTCTACTTTGGCGTGATGGACGAGAGTCGGGCTGCGGATCGCGCTCACGGATCGAACTCTCCAGTCGCCGCCTAAACGCACGAAGGGAACCGCAGTGATGCCACGCGCCCTCACACTCGCGATCCTCGAAGTCCGCACGGCCTGGCGGCGCCCGTCCCTCTGGGTGTTCATCTTGATTCTGCTCGCCCTGAACTGGGGCCTCTCGTCTGGGCAGGTGAGGATCGGCGGTGGCAGCGAGGTTGCGGGTGGCGAACGAGCGTTCCTCAACAGCGAGTTCAACCTCGCCTTTGGTGACATGCTGATCTTCACCCTGTTTTACGTGTTTTTCGTGTGCACGGTGTTCGGCAACGCCCCGAATGAGGATGATGGTCTTCGTGTGATGCCGATTGTGCGCAGCACAGGTCTGACGGCGGGACAATATGTGGTGGGTCGGTGGTTGGGGCTCGCGATCGTCTACGCAATGATTGTTGTGGTGCATCTTGCACTTCAGGTCGGCTTCTATCAGCTGTATCCCCTCGCGGAGCCGGAGAAGTTGCGCGGCCCATTCGCGTTCATCAACTATGCGCGGCCCATGCTGCTCTTTGTCCTGCTTCCGACGCTGTCGCTCGGCGCATTCAGTTTCGCGGTCGGTTCGATGACGCGGCAGACTGCGTTGGTCTTCACGCTGCCTGTTGCGATCTTGCTGTCGAACATCTTCTTCATCTGGAACTTCTCGCCAGAGTGGCTGCCGCAGTGGGGCGATCGGCTGCTGCAGGCGATCGACATCAGTGGATTCCGCTGGCTGAATGAGACGCTCGTGAGAGTTGACCGTGGTGCCGCGTTCTACAACACGAACGCCATTCCATTCGATGCGCTCATCGTGACGCAGCGGTTCGCCATTCCTGCGGTTGCCGCGCTGGCGCTCGCCGCTGCCGCGTGGCGCGAGCGGACCCGGATGCGGTCGCCCTTCGCGGTGCACGAGGCGATGCGCGCTTCGATCATCGCGGCCTCCGACAGTGCGCTGCGGGCAGTAGCGCAGCGCCCCCGAGTGGAGCCATCGCTGCGCGCGCTGAGCATGACGCAGCGTTCTGTCGGCATGCTTGCCGCCTTGATCGATGCGTTTCGCGCCGAGGCGCGGGAATTGCGCCGCTCGCCAGGGTTGTGGGTGTTCATCCCGCTCATCGTGATCCAGTGCATCGGTGCGATCTTCACGCCAGGCGCCTTCGATACACCCAACCTGACATCGGCGGGAGCGTTCGCGGGCGAGACCTACAACACGATCACACTTCTCTCCGTGCTGATGGTGCTCTACTACTTCACCGAGAGCCTTGCGCGTGATGATCGATGCCGCCTTGCAGCCATCGTGAACGCAAGCCCGGCTGCGCTGGCTCCACTCCTGCTCGGACGAATGCTGGCCTGCGCCGCGACCGTGGTTCTGGCCCTGCTTGGCGCCGTGTGGATCGCCCTCGCGGTGGCGCTGGTCGTGCAAGGCTTCGAGTCGGGGATCTTTCTCCCGCCGGCGCTGACGCCGTTCATCATCGGTTGGGGAGGGTTATTGTCGGCAACGCTGTTCGCGTGGATGTCCTTCCTCGCTCTTGTGTGGAGCCTCTTTCGAAATCGCGCTGTGGTTTATGCGGTGGGCCTTGGTGCGCTCATTCTGACTGGGTGGTGCGTTCAGACCGGGTGGATGAACTGGGTCTTCAACTGGCACCTGTGGGGCGGATTGATCTGGACAGATTTCGGTGCGCTCGAACTCGACCGTCGCGCCCTTCTCTTGAACCGTGTGCTGTGGGTTCTTGTGGGACTGACGATGCTGCACGCCTCGATCGAGTGGTGGCGCCGCCGCGTGCCCGATGCGCAGGGCATCACCACGCGTCTGCAGTTTGCGCGCGCGTGGCGGCGTGGCCTGCGCATGCTCGTCTTCGGAGGGCCGGCGATCGCCTGCGCCGTCGTGCTTGCGGTGATGGTGCGCCAGGGACCGAACGGGAGCCCCGAGCGCGAGCTCGAGAAGCAGTACTACGTGGGCAACGCCAACACGTGGAAGGACGCGCCGACGCTGACCATCATGCGCATGGACCTCGACCTCGACCTCGAGCCGGCGGCAGGCAACCTGCGCGTGAAGGGAACCTACGGCCTGCGCAACGAGACCGACGCGCCGCTTCGGCAGTTCTCGGTGACGCCGAACACGACGTTCCGCGACATCGCCTTCACGTTCGAGGGCGAGGAGTGGACGCGCGAGTCGGCCGCCGAGGCACGCCGGAAGAACCCGCGCGGCACGAAGGTGGTGGACAACGCCGGACTGTGGGTGTTCACGCCAACGACCCCGATCGCGCCGGGCGCCGACATCGAGCTTGGGTTCCGCCACGAGGTGCGCGTGCCCGATGGCCTACGCAGCAACCCCGCGGGCGCCGGCCAGTTCATCCTCCCATCTGGCACCGTGCTAGCCGGGTTCGGCCCCACCTTCCTGCCCGGGATGGGCTACATCGATGGCGTCGGCCTCGACCCGGAGCGCACGCCGGAACCGAAGCGCGTTGGTCCCGACGACTGGAAGAAGGTCACCAAGACCGCATTCGGTACGGGCGGAAAGACGATGCTGGCCGCGACCATCCGAGTGCCTGAGGAGTATCGGGTGAACATGCCGGGGGTGTGCGTTTCCGACACCGTTGCCAACGGCATCCGCACGATGCGCTGGGAAACGGACTATCCGATCATGGCGGCGAACATTGTGGCAGGTCGTTGGGAAGAGTCGCGTGGTGCCGCATCGGTGATCTGGCACTTGCCGGAGCACGGCTTCAATGTGCCCGTGATGCTTGAGGCGCTCGACGGGGCGCATGAGTGGTATTCGAAGTGGTTTTGGCCCTATCCGTGGAAGGAACTTCGGCTGAGCGAGTTCCCTGGGCTTGCCGGGTATGCGCAGGGATTCCCGACGAACATCACTTTCAGCGAGAACATCGGCTTCATGTCAAAGCCGACCGCCGAACAGGACACGCCGTTCATGGTCACGGCGCACGAAGCAGCGCACCAGTGGTTCGGCAACCTGCTGCGGCCCGGGATCGACCCTGGAGGAAACATCCTGAGTGAGGGGATGGCGCACTATGCGTCTGCGCGACTGATTCGGCAGATTCGCGGCGAGCGAATGCGAATGGGCTTCATGCGCGGAATCGAGTTTCGCTACGGCGCTTCACGCAGTGTCGATGATGAACGACCGATGGTTGAGATCGATGGTTCGCGCAGCGGCGACACGACCGTCACCTACGACAAGGGCGGCTGGGTGTTCTGGATGCTGATGGAGCACATGGGTGAGGAGCGCATGGATGCGGCGATGCGCGAGTTCATCGGAAAGTTCATGGCCGGGCCAGACCATCCGCTGCTCCAGGATCTGGTCGAGTCGCTGCGCCCGTACGCACCCGATGCGGCGGCGTACGACGCATTCACGAAGCAGTGGTTCTTCGATGTCGTAGTCCCTGAGTTCAAGATCGAGTCGGCGGAGTCGCAGGCGCCCGCATCGCCAGGAGCGCGATGGCGAACGCGAGTTCGTTTCCAGAACGCGGGAACGGGCAGCGTTCGAGTTGAGGTAGCGGTGACGAACGGTGAGGAGCGTTGGCCGAAGGCGAAGGTGCTTCGCACGCAGCAGGAGCGTGCCGAGGCGGCTGCGCAGCGAACCGAGTATCGCGATGCACGGGTGATGCAGGTTGTGGCTGCGGGAGAGACCAGCGAGGTGGATATTGAGAGCGACTTCGAACCCAAGGAGGTCATCATCGACCCCGATGTTCGTGTCTTGATGCTCAATCGAAAGGCAGCGCGCGCGGATGTCCTGCCAAAGCCCACGAACATCTCCACGCAGTGACGCATCCGCGGCGCAGGGGTCGGTTATCGCCCTCTCCGCAGGGGCCGCGCGTCAGCACTCTGCAGACTGCACGATCTGATAGCATGAGGGCATCGGGGTTGGATTGTCCAACCCCATTTAAGGTTTGCGCCTGCGCTTCGAAGTCGGATGCGTCATTTTCCGTAACGGTTTTCGCTGAGCTCGCGCCTGTCAAGAAAGTGACGTATCTCTATGAAGCTGTATGTTGGAAATCTGCCGTTCAAGACCACGCAGGAGGCGCTCGCTGCGCACTTCGGCCAGTACGGTCCCGTGACCGAGGTGTTCATCGCCACCGACCGTGAAACCGGTCGTTCTCGCGGATTCGCCTTCGTCACCATGGGTGATGATGAAGCGGCAAAGAAGGCCATCGAGGATTCGAATGGCAAGGCGTTCGAAGGTCGCAACCTCACCGTGAACGAAGCTCGTCCGCCCGCATCGGGTGGTTCGCGCGGCGGATTCGGTGGCGGTGGCGGTGGTCGCGGTGGCTACGGTGGCGGCGGCGGCGGTGGCCGCGGCGGCTACGGTGGCGGCGGTGGCCGCGATCGTTATTGATTCGGTTCCTTCGGAACCGTCCATCGACGAAATGTCGAAGACCCGCTGCGAAAGCAGCGGGTCTTTTCTTTTGTTGCCCTCGGTCAGGGACCCGGGCGCTCAGGCAACTGTGAACTCGCGCCGAATCTCAGCGGGGCGCGTTTGGCGTGCGTGGTGCGCGTCCAGATGAACGCGACCGTCCGCTGCCCGACCCCGAGTTGCCGCTGCCTCTCCCTGCATCGTCCGCGCCGATCGCACGTCGCGTGCTCTCGGTCGGCTGCAGCGTGGTCGCTTGCGAAGTGCCCATTTTCCGCTGCCCTGGCGGCAGATACCGCTGCCGATTCTCGAGCGCTTCATCGGGCGAGACCTTCAGCAGACGGAGCGAGAGATCCTGCGCCTTCGCGATGTCTTCCTTGGTCATCTTGCCGCGCAGTTGGTTGCGTTCATGGGCGGCCGATGGATTGCCGGCACTCGCCGAGAGATTGAGCCACGCGTACGCCGCAATCATGTCGTAGGGAACACCTGCACCGCGCCGATACATCTGTCCAAGGAAGAACTGCGCCCAGTCCAGACCCTGTTCGGACGCGTCGAGATACAACTGCGCCGCCAACGCATCATTCTGCGGCAGACCATCGCCGCGCTCGTAGAGCACGCCGAGTTGCAACTTCGCGTGCGGGACACCCTGATCCGCAGCGGCGCGGTACCACGCGGCAGCCTCCAGATCGCTCTCGGGAAGTCCCTGCCCATGGTCGTAACGCCAACCGAGCACGTAGCAGGCATCGAGCTGTCCCTGTTCTGCCGCTGCACGATAGAGCGTATTGCACTGAGCACTGTCGGCTGTCACTCCAGTTCCAAACTCATACATGCGCGCGAGTTCATATTGAGCATCGGCGAGACCGCCCTTCGCAGCCTTGCTGAACCACGCTGCCGCTTCGCGCGGATTCTGTTGAATGCCCTCGCCTGCAAGCAGCAGTCGACCGAGCAGCAACTGCGCATCCGGATCCCCTCGTTCCGCTGCGCCGAGGAAGTTCTTTGCTGCTGCCTGAGGATCGCGGGCAACTCCATCGCCGGAAGACTGCAGCATGCCGAGGGAGACACTCGCTACCACAGAACCCTGCGCAGATGCCAACGCGTAAAGCGCGGCGGCACGCGCAGGATTGCGCTCCACCAGATCGCCATCGTCGTACATGCGTGCGGCCAGAAGCTGTGCCACGGGTGACCCCTTGGCCGCCGCGCGTTCGAGCCATTGGATCGATTCAACCGCATCAGACTTCACGCCAACTCCATCGCGCAGTGCAAGTGCCAGCGACACTTGCGCATCGATCAGATCCGCATCTGCAGCGAGTCGGTACCAGACCGCCGCCTCGCCCGCGTCGGGTGCACAGCCGCGACCTTCCGCAAGAAACTGTCCGAGGCGATGCTGCGCGATCGCATCGCCGCGCTCGGCGGCCATGCGCATCCACCGCGCGGCTTCACCATCATCGGCGGGTCCGCCAGCACCGTCCGCGAGCAGGAGTCCCAGCCGCCGAGCTGCCAGCGCGGGGTCGGCGTTCATGCCTCTCCCAAGCCAATCGCGCGCTGCAGCCGCGTCCCTTGCCGTCCCGATGCCATCCGCGAGACGGAGACCGTAGCGCAGTGCGCCCTCGATGCTGCCGGCTTCGGCAGCAAGTCGGTACCAACGGGTCGCATCCGCCTCGTCCGTCGAGATGCCATTGCCCCGCGCAATCATGCCTGCAAGTTCAAGCGCACATTCCCCGTCACCGAGCTTTGCCGCCTCTCCGAGCCAACGCTGCAGCGCGACCCGGTTGGGCGGCTTGCCGTTCCAGCCGCCGCGGTGGAGGGCAACAAGTCGCTGCATTGCCTCAAGACTGCCGCCCTCCGCTGCGCGCTCGTACAGGATCACGGCCGTATCGATGTTGGCGGGGCCATTGGTGCCCTCCTCCTGCGCCTGCGCCTGCGCGAACAGATCCGCGGGTGCCAAGGGTGGTTGTTTGGAGCACGCGGACAGCGTTGTGATGACGATGGTGACAAGGGTCCATGCGGCGGACCGCAGGCGGGGCGGGGAAATGTGGGGCATTCCACCCATGCCGCGGATGGTAATCGCGTCTGCGCGCGCGTCCAACCGCGGTTGCGTTCTCAGATGTCCACTTGAACGCCGAGTTCGATCATGCGCCCAGGCGGGATAGAGAAGTACAGGGGATTGCTTGAACTGATCTGAGCGAGGGTGCAAAACAGCCGCTTTTGAAAGCCTGGCATGGTGGATCGTCCGCGCGGCGACAGAATGTTCCTGCCAAGGAAGTAGGTCGTGCTGCCCTCGTGTGTTTCAAGCCCTTGCTCGCCTGCGATTCGCATGAGCCTCGGGACATCCGCAGACTGGAGGAATCCGTTGCTGGCGGCGACCGTCCAGAATCCGTCAGACTGTTCCGTGACTTTCACCTGATCGCTCCGATCCACGAAGGGCACGGCGACCGTCTGCACCGTCATGATCACGACCTTCTCGTGGAGCACCTTGTTGTGCTTGATGTGATGCAGAAGAGTCGGCGGCACGCCCGACTGCTGCTGTGTGAGGAAGACGGCTGTCCCCGAGACCCGAGGCAGAGGATGGGTCTGCAGGCTGTTGACAAGGTGCGTGAAGTCAAGCGTCTGCCGTGCGTAGCGCTCGATCATGACCTTTCGTCCGCGGATCCATGTGAAGATGATGTAACAGGTGGTGGATGCAATCAGAAGCGTCAGCCAGCCACCCTTGGGGATCTTGAATGTGTTGGCGATGATGAAGGTGAGATCGAGCGTCAAGAAGACGCCGAGGAAGGCAGAGAGGCGCACAATGCCCCACCCATGGTGGCGTTGCATCAGCACGGCGAAGAGGATGGCAACAAGTCCCATATCGAGCGCAACAGCGAGACCGTAGGCATAGGAGAGGCGCTCGGAAGTTTGAAAGATGAGCACGATGAGGCATACCAGCACGGCAGCGATCATGTTCATCAGCGGCACGTACACCTGAGAGCCATGTTCGGATGTGTGCACGACTCGCAGTCGTGGCAGCAACCCGAGTTGAATCGCAGCATGTGTGAGTGAGAAGATGCCCGTAATGATGGCTTGGCTCGCGATGATCGCTGCTGCTGTCGCCAGAATCACCATGGGGCCGACGCCCCACTCGGGCACGAGTAAAAAGAAGGGATTCACGATGGCTTCTGGGGTTCGCAGAAGCAGCGCGCCCTGGCCGAGGTAGTTCAGAAAGAGACCGGGCAGCACGATGCAGTACCACGCTGTACCGATGGACCGTCGCCCGAAATGACCAAGGTCTGCATAGAGCGCTTCGCCACCCGTAATGCAGAGCATGACGGCACTGACGACCGTGATGGCGGCCGTGAAAGATCCCTGAAAGACATTGACAACATGAATGGGATTGAGTGCTTCAAGAATCTGGGGTGTCTTCACGATGCTGACCGCGCCAAGCACCCCGAGTGTGAGGAACCACAGCAGCATGATGGGTCCAAACAGGAAGCCGATGAACGAGGTGCCTTTTCGCTGAATGAGAAAGAGCCCGAACAGCACCACCAGTGCCATCAGCATGATCAACTCGGTGGAAAACATGGGCTCGGACCGAAGCTCGAAGGGCTGCAACTCCTTCAGTCCCTCCAGTGCCGAGAGAACGCTGATGGCGGGAGTAATCAGGCCATCCGCATACAGCAACGATGCGCCAACGACTCCCAGGATGAACCATCGCCTCGGTAGTCCAAAGACGCTGCCTTCCTTGGGAGTCGGCAGCAGCGACAGGAGGGCAAAGATGCCCCCTTCGCCACGATTGTCTGCGCGGAGTATGAACAGCAGATATTTGACGCTGATGACGAGCATGAGCGTCCAAAAGAAGATGCTGATCAGTCCGTAGACCAACGGCAGTGACACCGCATCGGCGCTCACCGACTCCTGGCCTGGCACCAAAAAGCCGGCCCGCAGGGCGTACAGGGGACTCGTGCCAATGTCCCCAAAGACGATGCCAATGGCGGCAAGCACAACGCCGGCCTTCAACTTCGCGGTCGCACTTGCGTGCCCATCCGTGGGCGATACTGGGGAATCTATGGCGCTCATGCTGCGGGGCAGGATTGCGGCTGACTGCCCGCCGCCCGCATGCCCACGGCTGGAGTGTAATCGCAGGTGTACCTCTCGCATCGGGGCTGACTTTCGTGTCTAATCCATGCATGGCCATTTCCCGACGTGATTTCGTTCTCGCTTCGCTCGCGGCGCCGATCTCATTCAAGGCCGTGACGCGACTGTCCCGGCAGCGTCCACAAAGCAACAGCAAATTGCGCGTGGCGAAGATCGGCTGTGGTGGGATGGGCAATGACGACCTCCGTGCGGTCGCCTCGCATCCGATGGTGGAGATTGTGGCGCTGTGCGATGTCGATCGCCGTGCGCTCGATGCGTGGCAACTCGGTACGAAGGACAAGGAGGGCAAGCCAGTGCCGCCACAGTTCCCACAGACGAAGGCATTCGCCGATTGGCGGGAATTGTTCGCATCCATGGAGAAGAGCTTTGATGCAGTTGTCGTGAGCACGCCCGACCACATGCACGCGGCTATCTCGATGGCCGCGATGAACTTGGGCAAGCATGTGTACTGTCAGAAGCCGCTCGCGCATGGCGCGTGGGAGAATCGCCGACTTGCCGAGGTGGCGGCGTCGAAGCCAAACATTGTGACGCAGATGGGAACGCAGCGGATCGCGACGAAGTGGAGGCGATACGGCGCAAAGCTGCTGCGCGAGGGCGCCGTCGGTCGCGTGAGTGATCTCTATGCGTGGACAAATCGCCCGGCAGGATGGTGGCCACAGGGTGGCGCCCGTCCGGCGGGCAGTGATCCGATCCCCGCGTGGTTGTCGTGGGATCTGTTTCTCGGTGTTGCGCCCGAGCGTCCCTACAAGGATGGCTACACGCCATTCAACTGGCGCGGCACGATCGACTGGGGAACGGGTGCCTTTGGTGACATGGGCTGTCACATACTTGATGTGCCGTTCTATGAGTTGGAACTGGGGATGCCCCTCTCGGTGCGCTGCGATCCAGAGAAGGCGACGAGCGATCAGTACCCGGAGCGCGAGACGGTCATCATGAAGTATGCGGCCGGACCCAAGACGGGACCGAATGGGCTGACGTTGCACTGGTTTGATGGTGGACGGCTCCCCGATTTCCGTGCACTTGGTCTGCCCGAGGGTTGGGAAGGCGGAAAGACTGGGGAGGAAGTCGTGAAAGGTGATGGCGGTGTGATCGCCGTCGGCGACAAGGGCGTGCTGTGGTTCCCGATCGAGTTTGCCTGGTCGCGTGTGTTCGTCGGTGGCAAGCCAGTGAATCTGCCCACGGAGGATGTCGGCGCATCGAATCACTGGCATGACTGGATCGATGCATGTCTTGCGGGGAAAAAGGATGCATGTGTCTCGCGCTTCGAGAAGGGAGGGCTACTCTGTGAGAGCCTCTCCATCGGGGCGGTCAGTGCGCTCGATCCCGGCAAGGACCTGCAATTCAGCCCAGAATCATGTGCGTTCACGAACAGTCCTGTCGCGAGCCGCATGCTGCGGCGCGCACCTCGCCCCGGTTGGGCAGTCGCGAACCTCTAGCTGTCGTTCCCGCTGTAGTCGATCGCGCACAGGACCGTGAGTGTCTGCGCGATGCTGCTGCCACGATTCAGGCGAATGACCGCGATCGGCGTGAGTGATGCGAAGCGCGGTGCAAGGTCGCGCATCGCTCCATCGACCTGATCGCTCGTCACGAAGAGCAGCGCATCGCGTCCGACGAGATCGCGGTCGCGGTGCAGCCATCCGAACTGTCGTGCGTCGCTGCTCAGGCACGCGACATCAATATCCGTTCCGTGCAGCGCCGTGGCCAGCTTTCCCGCATCACGCCAGTTGATCGCGGCTGCGAAGAACCTGTCTCGCGCTACCCCCTCATCTCCGCAGCGCACGAGGATGTCCGCATCCAACTCGGGCAGCGGTGGCTGCGGGTCGGGCGATCGGGGCGGACGCGACACCTTCGGCGGCTTGCGCTCCCACGTGGATGGCGCTGGCGGCGGCGGCGCGAGCACATCCTGGACGGGGGGTAGGGGCGGCTGCGTGAGCACATCGTTGGTGGGCGGCAGCACTGTTGGCATCTCGTCGATGCAGGGAACATCAGTCGCCGCATCGCCCGCCTGTGCACCGAGCGTGTACACCGCGGGGGGCGGCACGAACAGCGGCTGACTCGCCGCAAACTCCGCGCGTTCGCTCGCTCGCCGTACCACGAAAGTGCGGATGGCGTTCCACGGCAGCGCCTCGAGCGTCGGGTCTTTGAAGGAGGCTGCCGCTGGAATCATGCGCTGTATCCATCCGTGCGCCGCCTGCGTCACACCGATCGGCACGACCACAAGAAGGACGACCGCCGAAAACACCAGCCAGTTTCTGACCAGTGCTCGCTTGCCATGCGCAAGTTCGTGTGCTGTCGCGACACCAAGCAGCGGGAACGCAAACAGATAACCAATCGCAGGCCAGTGGGGGAGCCCCTTCGGACTCCACGCCGCGATCAGGAGAAAAGTGGTGACCGGCACAAGGGTCATGCACGCAAAGAACCATGTCGACCGTGCCAAAGTGCTCGCGTGTGGGCCGCGCCGCAGCGCCTTCACCATCTCAAACAGGAGTGGTGCCCAGATCCAGGGCAGAATGATCCCTGCCTGCGCACCAAGTGACTCGAGGACGCGCAAGGGATGGAAACCTCCGTCTGTGGAAGCACGCGCGCTCTGGAATCGGAAAGAAGCCCAGTCATTCGTCGCGTTCCAGATGAGCACGGGACTTGTCACTGCGATCGCAGTCGCAGCACCGACCCATGGCGCCGGGTGGCGCAGGAGTTGCCGTCCCTCGCGCGTGGACAGCAGGAACAGCAGCACGCCAATCCCGGCGAGTGCGGCTTGGTACTTCGCGAGCCCCGCTGTACCGAGTGCAGCACCCGCAACGATCCAAGTTTTCCATGGGCTCCACGGTTGGACATTCACGACCTGCAGTGCACCGAGGACGCCGCCGCGAGCAAGCGCCCATGCCATCACCATGAGTGCCGCGAGCAGCGGTCCATCGGGCAGAGCCCAGCCGCCAAGCGCCACGGCAAAGAGCGCCGAGAGATTCAGCAGCACTGCGGTCCATGCGCCAGCCTGCGGTGAAAACAGCAGGCGCGCCGTCCGCCACGCCATCCATGTGGTGAACGCAAACAGCAGGATGAAGGGAAGACGAATCCAGATCGCCTCCACCGGACCGTTTCCACACAGTGCGAGCCCTGCACGCACAAGCAGATAGACAAGTGGCGGGTGATCAAACCCCGAGAGCGTGACAGAACGACATGCGCCGACTTCATACGCCTCGTCGATTCCAAGCGGCAGCCAGACGCCCACCAGCACGCGCAGCAGCGTTCCCGCCGCGATTGCCGTCCATGCGATTGCGGTTGGCGATCGCGGCCAGCCCGCATCCATCGCGCGTGGCACCGAAGGTGGATGCAACTTCCACCAGATCCACAACGCGGTCATCACACAGCCTGCGCCAAGCAGCCAGCCCGCGATCACATCGGTCAGGTAGTGCGCCTCCAGTACGATCCGAGTTGCCGCGATTGCTACACCGACCATCAGGATCGGCCATCGCAGTTTGGGGAACCAGATCGCAAGTACCAGTGAAGCGGCTGCGGCGGTCGTCGCATGTCCACTTGGAAAGGACGCCCTCACCCATCCCTTTTCAAACCACTCAAATCCGGTGAGATCACCGGAGATGAACGCAGCGGGACGCCAGCGCCCGAACAGAATCTTCAGCGCATTCGCCAGCCCACCGGAGGCAGCAACGGTCACACCGAGCAGGAATGCCCACCGCGCAAGATTGTCGCGTCCCGTGCGCCAGCCATACACGAAGAGCAGAACAGATGGCACAATGAGCCACTGTCCCTCGCCGAACTCGGTCAGAATCAGCGCGACATCATGAATCTCCCACGGAAGACTCGCTCCAAAGAGAGCGACCTCGTGGTCGACGAAGAACAGGATCGCGAGCACGCCGAGCCCGATCAGAGTCGCACGCGCCACGCGGCGCGGCGAGGGCATCTGTGCCGGCGTGTCGATCATGGGCGCCTCCAGATCGGCAGCCATGCAATGGCCGAGAGCAGCATCGCTGCAGGGATGAGTGCCATCGCCCACTCCCATCCCCACGATGAATCGGCGAGGCGTCCGACGATCACGGGGCTTGGAACATCGCCCAAGGCGTGGATTGCCAGCACATTGGCGCCCACCGCAAATGCGCGAAGATCTGCAGGTACGGCGTTGACCACCAACGCATTCACGGGGCCCTGCGTTGCGAAGGCAAATGTCGCCGCGAGAAACAGGACCGTCAACACCAGCACCGTATCCGTACAGTACAGAGCCGCGGCGGTGAGCGGGGTTGCCGCGAGCATGCAGAGGCTGCACAGCAGCAGGCACGCGCGCGAGCCGCCGCCGAGCGCGCGTGCCGCTACACCACCGCCGAGTGTCCCGAGCAGTCCTGCCGCCACGATGATGATGCCGAACGATGCGGATGCATCGACGGCGCTCCAGCCGCGGACGGTGGTCAGGTAGTGCGGCATCCAGACGGCCAGCGCACCGAATGCAAAGGTAAAGGCTGTGAGACCGATCGTGGCAGACCGAAAGTCGGCACTGCCGAAGACGGTTCGCAGCGCCACCGCGCGCTCTCCAATCGGGACATGGTCCGTGCTCGCCTGTTCATCCGCGTTCGGCAGCGGCTCCCGCAGACGCAGGCAGAGGAACGCAAGCAACAGCCCCGGCACGCCACCGGCGATGAAGACCGAGCGCCACCCCCAGTGTTGGGAAAGCATTCCGGATGCGATGTAGCTGAGTGCCGTGCCGATCGGGATGGCCGCGCAAAAGATGCTGAGTGCGGAGGCTCGCCGCTCAGGCTTGAAGTGCGCGGCGAGCAGGGCAGGGCCGAGCGTGGAGTACGCCGCCTCGCCGATACCTACGAGCGCACGGAGCAAGAGCAGCTGCAACAGCGTGTGAACGAATCCGCTGGCGAGCGTGGCTGCACTCCAGATGAAAATGCCAGCGGCGAGGAGGTGCGGTCTGCTGGCGCGCCGCGCGGCAAGTCCAAACAGAGGCGCAGCGATCATGTAGACGATCAGGAAGGCACTCGTGAGCAATCCGATTTCGGTCTGCGTAGCGCCGAGCGACTGCTGAAGCGGTGCCACAATGCCGGCGAGGAGGTAGCGATCGAGATAGTTGAGCAGGTTCAGTGTGGTGAGCAGCGTCAGTGTCCCCGTCGATCCATGCAGAAACTTGTTGGCTTGCGCTGCCATCTCGGATGGCGTGGTACCCCAACTTGCCTCAGTTCACAAGAGCAAGACCATTGTCCGGAGAGAGGGTAGGATCCCCGCCTTCAGGGTCTTCGCACGTCACAACACTGAAGGAACAACACCAAATGAAACGAATCATCGCTCTCGCTGCGCTCTCTCTCGTACTCATTGGCTGCGCTTCGGGTCCAAAGACCGAGGAGCAGCAGAAGGATCTCAGCACGGAAGTTCGCGCTGCGGTCGATCGGTTGAAACTCCGGGATCCGAGCATGGACAAGTTCTTTGCAGGCTCGTCTGGGTATGTGGTGCTGCCGTCCGTTGGGAAGGGGGGGCTCATCTTTGGCGGTGCTGCAGGGAATGGCGAGGTCTTCTCCGGTGGGCGTTCCATCGGCTTCTGCTCGATGAACCAAGGTTCGGTCGGTGCTCAGATCGGCGGGCAGGTATTCGATGAATTCATTTTCTTCAAGGATCAGTCTGCGCTGAACCAGTTCAAGAACGGCACGTTCCAGTTCGCGGCACAGGCGTCTGCCGTGATGGCGACGTCAGGTGCCGGCGCAGCAAACGACTATCAGAATGGAGTCGCGGTCTTTATCGGAAGCAGCACGGGTGCGATGCTTGATGCATCGATCGGCGGACAGCAATTCGACTTCCGCGCAGGCGGGGCGAAGTAATGATCAAGTGTTTCCCCCACCTGACGTGGTCCCGTCGGAGCGCCGCGCTCACCGTGCTGCTCTCGCTCGGGTGTGCGGTGCTTGCCGGTGGATGGATGCAGTCACAGCAGCGATCCTTTCGCTGGGATGTGCATGACATGAAGCGCCCACAGCCGCCCGTCGTACAGACGGGGGCTGTCTGTGCGATGACGCCGCCGAGCGATGCCGTCGTGCTTTTTGGCGGCAGCGACACATCCAAATGGGTCAAGGCCGGTTCAGAGTCACCGATCGGGTGGAAGGCGGATGGCGGAGTACTCACCATCGTGCCGCGCACGGGAGACATTGCCACCCGAGATTCTTTTGGCGACTGCCAGTTCCATATCGAGTGGATGGTTCCCACTGAACTGAAGTGCGACGGTCAGAAGGGCAGCAACAGTGGCATCTTCTTCATGTCTCGCTACGAGCTGCAGATTCTGAACTCGTCCGGCAACGTCACCTACGTGGATGGCATGGCGGGTTCGATGTATGGGCAGCACCCGCCGCTGGTGAACCCATGCCGCCCGCAGGGGCAGTGGAATGCCTATGACGTCATCTTCCGTGGACCACGCTTTGATACGGCGGCGGGGATTGTGCGCACCGCGTCCATGACGGTGCTGCTGAACGGTGTGCTGGTTCAGGAGAACTCCGAGGTGCTCGGCGAGACCGCACATATGCGGCGCGCTTCCTATGCATCGCATGCGGAGACTGCACCGATCAAGTTGCAGGATCACGGCGACGCGTTGCAGTTCCGAAACATCTGGGTTCGTCCGCTCGCCGCCCCGGCGGTCGCGGAGTGATCGCCTGCGTTTCCGCCGCGCCCCCAAGCGGCGTGCCGATGTCATGGCGCGATGGCGGTGCTCTCACGCCATGGTGTTGTTGAGCAGATTGTTGTAAGCGTTATACGCCGCAACTTTGTAGCACTCGGCGTAGGTGGGGTAGTTGAAGACGTTGGTGAGGAAGAAGTCGAGTCCACCCTTGAGGCGGATCACGGCCTGCCCGACATGCACCAGTTCAGTGGCATTCGAGCCAACGATGTGGACGCCGAGCAGTTGGCGTGTTTCGCGGTGGAAAATCAGTTTCAGAAATCCGTCTGCCGTCTCGGCGATCTTGCCCCGTGCGATCTCGCTGTAGCGCGCGACGCCAATTTCATACGGAACCTTCTGTTTGGTGAGTACTTGCTCCGTTGCACCGGCGCTACTCATCTCTGGAATGCTGTAGATGCCGAGCGGGTAGTCGTTGCCCATCGGCGAACTCGGTGCACCAAACATGTGGCAGGCGGCGATGCGCCCTTGCGCTGAACTCGTTGCAGCGAGCGCAGGGAAGCCAATCAGATCGCCCGCGGCGTACACGCCGCTCACTGTGGTCTGGTAGGTCTCGTTGACAGAGATGCGTCCTCGTGAATCTGCCACAAGGCCAATCGCATCCAGATGCAGCCCCTCCGTGCAGCCTTGTCGACCGGCGGAGATGAGGGCCACATCGGCCGTCATGCGTTTGCCGCTCTCGAGTTCCACCACGACTCGCCGAGGATGCTCGTCGATACACGCAATACGGACAACCGCCTCGCTGCAGCGAAAGATCACATCCTGCAGCCGCATGTGATGGATCATCTCGTCGATGGTTTCGGTATCCATGAACGAAATGGGACGTTCCGTACGCTCGATCAGCGTCACCTTGGTGCCAAGTGAGGCGAAGAATGACGCGTACTCGACGCCGATCACGCCGCCACCCACCACAATCATGGTGCGCGGGATCTGGCGGAGTGCAAGGATGCGATCGCTCGTGAGCACGATGGGACTTTCATCACTTGAATGATCGGGGCACGAGGCGGGGATGACGGGTCGAGTTCCCGTGGCAAGCAATGTGAACGCAGTCGTTATGCGACGATCGCCTTCAGGACTGTCGATCGCAAGGGTGTGCGAATCGATGAAGGAGCCAAAGCCTGAAAGGATGTTGACATCGTTTCGATTCAGAACCTCGCGGATGAGCTGCTGCTCGTCATGGATAACACCGCTGACTCGGTCGATCAGCATTGGCATCGTCAAGCGAATCGGATCTGCGCCAGCCGCTTCCAGCGACTTGCGCACCGTGCCGCGCTGCAGGCTTATCACCGCCTCGCGAAAGGTCTTGGAGGGCAGCGTGCCGAGGTGTACGGAAACGCCACCGATGGCGCCGCGACGTTCGATCAACGCCACACGCTTGCCGAGCTTTGCGGCTTGAATCGCAGCAGCCTGTCCTGCCGGTCCGCTCCCCACGACCGTGAGATCGAATTCATACTCCTGATTCATGAGGGCAGCATAAGGGGGGATCGACGATACTGTGGCAGACATGGACTTCACGCCCACCCAGGAGTCAATTGCCGCCTGCTATCGCCTGCTGATCGGCGTGATTGTGCCGCGACCGATCGCCGTGGTCGGCACCGTGTCGTTGGAGGGACGGCCGAATCTCGCGCCATTCTCCTTCTTCACTGGGATCGGCTCGCGACCGATGTCGCTGCTCTTCTGTCCTGTAAACAATCGCGACGGCGGCGAGAAGGATTCGCTTCGCAATGCGAAGTCGCGATCAGAGGGTGGTCAGGGGGAGTTCACGGTCAGCGTCTGCACCGAGCCGATCGTGCGACGCGTCGCCACCGCGGCAGAGGCGCTGCCATTTGGTGAGAGTGAGTTCGCCTTGGCGGGGCTGCATGAGCGCCGAAGCACGGTCGTCGCACCTCCTTCGGTGGCGGAGAGTCCCGCGGTGTTTGAGTGTCGAACGCTCCAGGTCGTTCGGCTTGCGGCAGGGCAGGCAGGCGGCGGCAACATCGTGGTTGGTGAAGTCGTTCATGTTTGGATCGATGATGCGCTGATTTCGGATGGCGCCGTGGATCCGCAGCGACTCCGTGCGGTGGCTCGGATGGGTGGCGATTCCTGGGCAACGACTCGTGAACGCTTCAATCTTGCGATGGGACGTGAGGCAATGCAGGCCTGCTTACCAATCGACTTTGGGGTGGTGTAATCGTTACCCTATGTGCAGTATGCCGCAGCGACCCAACCGCCGCCGTTCTGGGAATGCTCGCGTGCGAACCACCAAGGAGAAAGACATGCCAACCACCAAGTCCATGCCAAAGAAGCGCAGCACCGTCGCGAAGTCGTCTCGAGCAGGGAGCGCACCGAAGACAAAGTCGCGCACGAACGTGAAGCCAGCGAGCAAGACACGAACGTCCGTTGCGGCGAGGTCGACCACCAAAAAGCCAACGCGTTCCAAAGTGCGTAAGACCAAGTCGACGGCAGGGAACGTGTCGCCCAAGTCGCGTGCCTCGACCATCGTCGAGACATCCCCGCTGACTTGGTCGTCGAGCGCAGTCGGACCAACCTTTGGACAGATCCAACTTGCCGCCTACCACAGCTGGTTGCAGAACGGCGGCACCGAGTTCGACAACTGGGTCGCTGCGGAGACGGAGCTGAGGCGCAAGCCATCGGGTGGCTCTGGCGGGAACTGAGTTTGCACCCCGTGCCCAAACGTGCGGCGCTCTGCGTCTGTGGGGCTGTTGCAGTGCTTCTTTCGTGCCAAGCACCGCCTGACATTTCGCGCAGCGAGCCGCAGCGCATCGATCTCTTCAACGGCACAGATCTCGCGAACTGGAAGGTGTTCCCTGCCGATGCTCCCCCCGGGACTTGGACGGTGCGCGATGGTGTTCTTGTGTGTGCCGGTCAGCCCATCGGATATCTGCGCACTGAACGCAGGTACACGAGTTTCGAGCTCGAGCTGGAGTGGCGCTTTGATCCGTCCAAAGGTGCTGGAAACTCAGGTGTCCTCATGCGCGTGCAGCACCCAGACAAGGTGTGGCCGAAGTCAATCGAGGCGCAACTGCAGAGCGGCAGTGCCGGAGACATTTGGAACATCGATGCATTCCCGATGAGTACCAACGTGGACCGCACGAAGGGCCGCCATACGGAAAAAGCGCAGCCATCCAACGAGAAACCTCTCGGGGAGTGGAATCACTATGCCATTCGGCTCGTCGACGAAGACCTGCAACTCGCGGTGAATGGCGTGGTGCAGAACACCGCAACACGCTGTGAAGTGATCGATGGCTGGATCGCCCTGCAGTCCGAGGGCGCACACATCGAGTTTCGAAACATCAGGCTTCGCCCGCTGCCCTGATCAGCCGTTCGTGCGCTTGAACTCGCGCATGAAGGCGACAAGGGCCTCGACGGCCGAGAGGGGGCACGAGTTGTACATCGATGCGCGTATGCCACCTGCTTCACGGTGGCCTGCGAGTCCATCGATGCCATCGCGTGCAGCATCTCTCCAAAAGCGGTCATCGAGTTGTGCGGTCGGCAGTCGAAATGATGCGTTGATCAGCGAGCGACACGCTGCATGCCCGAGCGGTGTGTAGAACCCATCCGAGGCATCGATCGCATGCTGCACCAGCCGCGCGCGCGCATGGGTGCGGCGTTCCATTTCGGCGACGCCACCTTCGCGGAGCATCCACTGACACATGCGCCACAGCGCATGGATGGCGAAGGTCGGCGGCGTGTTGATGCGACTGCCCGCCTTCGCATGAGCTGCATAGGAGAACATGGAGGGCAACTTCCGCGGTGCACGCTGCAGCAGATCGCGGCGCACGATGATGATCGACATCCCTGCAACGCCCAAGTTCTTCTGGGCCGACGCGTACACCAGGCCATGCGCAGCCCAGTCCACAGGTCGAGAAAAGATCTCGCTGCTGGCATCGTTGATCAGTACGCCACCATCGGCACAGCGGGGGGGGTGTCGGTACTGCGTGCCATGCACAGTGTTGTTGGAGCAGTAGTGCATGTACGCGGCGCCCGTGCTCGCGGGACACTCCGCATCACTTGGCACATGGTCGTACGCGCAGCGCTTGCCTTCAAACGGGACGGCGATCTTCGCACTTGGCACAGCATCACGTGCCTCCACGATCGCCTTCGCCGTCCAGATGTCGGTGTCGGGATAGTCCGCAACGCCGCCGTCGGGCAGCAAGTTCAGTGGGATCAGTGCGAACTGCAATGTCGCACCGCCTGGAACGAAGAGGATCTCATGCGTCTCGGGGATTTCGCCCAAGCGCCGGCAGCAGTCGAGTGCGCCCGCCAGGACACGGTCAAAAGGCGGCTGCCTGTGGGAGTGCTCCAAAATACCGATGCCCGTGCCCTCCAGATCAAGCAGGTCTGCGCCAAGCTCACGCAGCACACCCTCGGGCATCGCGGCGGGGCCTGCGGAAAAGTTCCAGATACGTCCCATCGTCGGGGCTCTTCAGTCCTGCGTGCCGCGCCGTACGGACTGCACATGCACGCCCAGTACGTTTGGGGCCTCACGAATCTGTTGGATGGTGCGCTCGGTCGGCAGCTCATTCAAGTGGATGCGTGCGATCGCCGCCCGATTGCCTTCGCAAATGACATTTTCCATCTCTTCCACATTGATGCCCGCCTGTCCGAGCACATCGAAAACACCGACCAGCACACCGGGACGATTCAGATGGCGCACATGGATCAGCGTCGTTGCGCTGCTGGCCGAGGAGCGATTCATGCACGCGGTGACTGTTCCCTGGTCGAGCCACTGGCGCACGATGCGAACGACATCGTGATCGATCGACTCGCGCGCCTGCGCGGTGTGCGCACCCGCATCGAGCGTTGCGATGACACCAGGCTCCGCCAGCAGTTCCGCAGCCGGCGACCCAGGCTGCGAGAGACCATCGGCGGAATGCAGATCGAGCCCCGCACGAATGCCCTTGGTGCGGCATGCGTTGAGCAGTGCACGCTCGTTCACCACGCTGCCGAGGCTCGTGTTGACGATGGTCGATCCCATGCGAAGCGCCTGAAAGAACTTGTCGCCAAGCAGGCCCTCGGACTCCTCGTTGCCCGTCACGCTGACACTGACGACATCAGAGAGCTTCGCAAGATTCACGAGATTCGCGCAGTAATCGATGCCGAGTGCGTTACACCGTGCTTCCGTGATGTGTCGGCTCCACGCAACGACATGCATGCCAAACGCGATGCCACGGCGTGCGACTTCCTGCCCAACTTGACCGAGACCGACCACGCCGAGCGTTCGCCCGAAAAGCCCGGGAGCCTCGCGTCCACCTTCGCTGTGATGCCCGAGGCGTGCCCGCTGTGCCGAGGTCGCCAGATCCCGATCGCATGCGAGGATCATGGCCCATGCCAGTTCCGCCACGGCTGACGCGGTGCGTCCCGGGCAGTGCACGACAAAGATGCCGCGGTTGCTGGCTGCTTCCACATCGATGCTCTCGATCGTCGGTCCCGTACCGATGACGAGCCCGAGCCGTTCCGTGGCACTCAGCACACGATCATCCACGCGAGTATCACGCGTGATGAGAATGTCGGGCTCGATGTCGCGCATCGCATCGGGGAGCGTCGTGCCTTCCAGCATCGGATTCTGGATGGCATCGCAGCCTGCGGCACGGAGCCCTTCAAGCGCGTGTGCGCCAAGACGATCGACAACCAGAACCCGTGAAGCCATCGCCAATGGCGTTGCGAACACGGTTGGCTCCTGTTCATTCATGCCGTTCATCCTAGCGCTGCATCGAGTGCGGGCGAGAATGAGTGCAGGAACAGGCCGCTTCGGATCTTCGGATGGAACCATGTCGACTTGGGCGGCATGATGAGTCCGGCTCCTGCGACCGCGAGCAATTCCTCGATCGATGTCGGGTACATGGCGAATGCGATGTCCGCTTTGCCGTTCTCCACGTGTGCGGCGAGTTCCTGCGCGGAGCACCCGCCGAGGAACGACAGGCGGGGATCTGTCCGTTCGTCTGTGATCCCCAAAATGGGCGCAAGGACAGTGCGCGAAAGTCGGACAACATCCAAGAGATCTGTGGGTGACTCGCCGTGTGCGCGCGGCAGCCGCAGGCGCCACCAAGACTTGTTGAGATAGACCGAAACTTCTCCTTTGGCGCGGGGTGCCGGTCCTTCGCTTTCATCGACCATCTCGAGGACCGCAACTTCGTTGAGCGCACGCTCCAACTGCTCAGCTCGCTGTCCGCTCGCCAGCCGTGCCAAGCGGTGGTAGGGCAAGATGAGGAGTTCTTCTGCCGGATAGATCACCGCGGGGAAACGCCCGACTTCGTTGCGATCAATGTCATCCGTCACATGGGCAAGCGCATCCGAGGCACGTGCTGCCGCTGCACTTCGGTGATGACCGTCCGCAATGAAAACGCGTGGCACATCAGCAAACAGTTGGCGGTACGCATCGATGGACGTGGCAGCCCAAAGCGTATGAATGACCTTGTCCGGCGCACTGAAGTGAAACAACGGGCGATGATTCATATCTCGCGAGAGCTGCGCCACAAATCCATTGAGCCCTGCCACTGTGAGAAAAACCGGCTCGCAGTGGGCGCGAAGCGTGATCATGTGGTCAGTACGATCCTGCTCCTTGTCAGGACGGGTCAGTTCATGCCGCGCGATGATGCCGCTGACATAGTCCGCCACATCCACGCAGCACACCAATCCACTTTGCGTCCGTCCTTGTGCGGCCTGCCGATAGACATAAAAGTTCTCCCTGGGCTCGCGCACCATGCAGCGGCGTTCCAGCAGTCCGCGGAGATTGTCGAGCCCTCTCGCGTACACGCTTGGCGAGTGCGGATCCTGATCGGGTCCGAAGTCCACCTCGGGACGCACCACGCGCATGAAGCTGTTCGGATTGGCCGCGCAAGCCACGGCTCCTGCGAAATCGACCACGTCATAGGGGGGGCATGCCACTTGTGAAACTCGATTTGCAGCTGCTCGGAGTGCAAAAAACGGGTGAACGTGCATGCGAAGCCCAAGTGTATCGGACCCTCCGTGGTGTTTTTTTCGGACTCCGCTGAAGGAGGTGCGTTCGACTGCCGAAAGCGGGAAGCCGTGAAGCCGAAGAACTGCATCGACATACTTGTTCGCCTTATTGAAGCGAAGGAAGGCGAGTGTCCAGGGCACTGTCACCGCGTGGCATCTCTCGCCGCATCACTTGCCGCACACCTTGGACTCGATCAGGGCCAGATCGAGGACGTGCACACCACCGCGATGATCCATGATCTTGGCAAGTTGACCGTTCCAGATGAGATTCTCTTCAAGGCGGGGCGACTGACGGATGCAGAGTTCGCTCTGATGCGCCGTCATCCTGAAACAGGGGCCCGCCTGATCGGCGCATTCGACGAACTCCGCTTTGCACAGCCTGGTGTTCGCGGTCATCACGAGCGATGGGATGGCCAGGGCTATCCCGATCGCCTGCAGCGAGATGCGATTCCGCTGGCATCTCGAATCATCGCGATCGCAGACTCGTTCGATGCGATCTGTTCGGATCGTCCCTATGCGAAACGGCGATCGCCGCGCCAAGCCGTGGATGAGGTCTTGCGCTGTGCGGGCTCGCAGTTCGATCCAGAACTGGCAGTGCACTTCGCCGATCTTTGGCAGTCGGACGATGTGCTCCAGCAGTGGGGTGACACCAACAGCAAAAGAATTATCGCTGCAAGTGGACAAGGTGAAGATTTGTGGTATTCTGTTCGCCGTAGTGGCGACGGAATGCCATGGGGGCATCCGAGAGCGCAAGCGTGCAAGGAGACCGCACATGCTCGAAAAATCAGCACAACTTGTGTCACTTTTGGCGCATAGTTTGAGTGGTTTTGAGCGTCTTGTGGTGGAACTGCATTACATCGACAGAATGCCAACGAGCGAGATTTCTGACGTCCTTGAGGTGGATGAGGATGAAGTCAATGATGCACTCGAAGGCATTCGCAGTCGCGTCCGCGAAGTGCGAAAGGCCTTCGTGAATGCGCTGTGCATGTCGGAGGCCGAAACCGGTGAGTTGGTGGGCGCCGGCGGGGCGGAATGAGTCAACGGCTCCGTTGGGTTGACTGTTTGCCTTTGTTTGCTTGAGTTTGTCCTGAGGGGAATCGGCCGCAAAGCAGTTTGCTGAGACGCACAGGAAGTGCCCAGCGCCCGTTGTGCCGCAGCTGGTGTCAGAGATGTTGAACCGACCGTGAAGTCCTGGTCAGAGGCGGAGAAACACTCGCGTGCTTTGACGAAGCACTCGTGAGGTATCCCTGTGCCTCGAACCAAGACATCATGGGCGGAGGCAATGGGATGGGTGCGATGGGAAAGTGGGTAGGCGGGGTGGAGGGCTAGTCAGGGCCGCTGCTTTGCG